>Ga0335076_10004099_pt1 | contig 14699 bp, 12 predicted proteins | sample Lox_Sample_25_FD_206717 | JGI IMG/M metagenome (GOLD analysis project Ga0335076, IMG submission 206717) | Soil microbial communities from Loxahatchee National Wildlife Refuge, Florida, United States - Lox_Sample_2.5 | ecosystem: Environmental > Terrestrial > Soil > Wetlands | place: USA... | reverse complement strand
GGCAAGTACGCCATCTACGTCAGCAATGACGGAACCAACTGGGGCTCACCCGTCGCGACGGGGAAGTGGGCGAATGACCACACGACGAAAGATGCCGTCTTCCCCGCGGTATCGGCCAGATTTGTCCGGCTAACCGCCCTGACCGAGGCAGGTAGCGGCGGGCCCATGACGTCCGCTGACGAAATCAATATCCACGGCCTGGCACCAACGGTAGCCGTCGGTGGCGAGTGGAGTGCGCCCATCGGCTTCCCCATCGTGCCGGTCAGTGCGGTCGTGCTCCCGAACGACAAGCTGCTCACGTTTTCGGCCTACAGCGACACGACCTTCAACAAGGTCCCCAATACCGTAACCAAGGTCGCCATCCTCAACCTCAAGACGGGCAAGGTTACCGAGCCCATCAACGTTAACACCCACCACCAGATGTTCTGTGTGGGGCTGGCACTTCTTGCAGATGGGCGGGTGATCATCAATGGCGGCAGCAATGACCGTGCCACCACGATTTATAACCCGAAGACGAACAAATGGATCCGCGGGCCGCTCATGAACATCCCGCGGGCCTATAATTCCGACACCCTTCTGTCGACCGGCCAGGTGTTCACCCTCGGCGGTTCGTGGTACGACGCACTCGGCAACAAAAACGGGGAGATATTTACCCCGAGCGGCACCACCGGTAGCTGGAAAAAGCTGCCCGGGGTGCTGGCCACCAACATCCTCACCCAGGACCCGGCCGGCGTTGTCCGCGCCGACAACCATGCCTGGCTGTTCGCCCAGGCGAACGGGACGGTGTTCCAGGCAGGTCCCAGCAGGCAGACCAACTGGATCACCACCAACGGCAACGGCTCGATCACCTTTGCCGGCGACCGCGCCGACAGCGCCGACGCCATGAACGGCAACGCGACCATGTATGACGTGGGCAAGATCCTCACGCTTGGCGGAGCCACGGCCTATCAGGATTATGGATCGGCGGTCGACACGCAGGCTACGAACCGCGCCTACACGATCGATATCAGCGGCGGCCCCACCCAGCCCGTTGCCTTCGCCCAGACGTCCGACATGACATACGCCCGCTCGTTCAGTAACAGCGTTGTCCTGCCCGACGGCAAAGTGCTCGTTGTCGGCGGCCAGCAGCACCCGCAGACCTTTACCGACACCGGCGCGGTGCTCAGCCCAGAGCTATGGGACCCAGCGACCGGCAACTTCACGGTGATGTCGCCCCAGGCAATCCCCCGGACCTACCACAGCGTCGCTCTTTTGCTACCAGACGGCCGGGTCTTTTCCGGCGGCGGCGGGCTCTGCGGCGGATGCACCACCAATCACCCCGATGGGCAGATCTATTCCCCGCCGTATCTCTTTAATCCAAACGGCACGCTCAGGACCCGGCCGGTCATTACCAGCGCTCCGGCGAAGACCGTTACCGGGTCAGTTATCACGGTCACAACGAACTCCCCCACGCCCACGTTCTCGCTGATCCGCATGTCGGGCGCTACGCACGGGATCAACAACGACCAGCGGCGCATCCCGCTGACCCCGACCACGGTGAACGGGACAACCTATACGCTCCAGCTGCCCAGCGATAAGGGCGTCCTGCTCCCCGGCAACTACATGCTGTTCGCCCTTGACGCCAACGGCACGCCGAGCGTGGCCAGGATAATAAGCATTCCCAGCTGAGCTGGGCATTACGAGAGGTCCATGTCGTTCGTCACATGGCGATCATGGACGCCCTCGTCTGGTGTCCGCCGCGCTGAGCGGCGCATACGTTCATCGCGCGCGGCGGCAGCTCATGCGGTACCGGCCGTGGCGACGGTGGCGACGGCCGGTCACCGGCTGGTGCCGATAGCTTCGATGAATGGGAAAATCGGCGGCAATGATCTGGACAGCCGGAAGGGAGCGCGGCCGTGCCACCGGTACAGGAGCCCAGCAGCAGCGCCCTGGACGCGGACGGCTACATCATCGTGCCGAGCGGCCTGCCGCCCTCGCTGCTCAAGGCCGTCGTGGGCGACATCTGGCGCCATGCCGACGCCACACCCGACGACCCCGCCACGTGGTACCAGCCAGCCATCATCCGGCCGCGGCCGGGAATGGTCGAGATGTACCACTACCAGTCGATGTGGGACGTCCGGCAGCATCCGGCGGTCTACGGGATTTTCCGTGACCTGCACCACGGACGAATTGTGGGTCTCCATCGACAGGGTCGCGCTCAAGCCACCGGTCCGGCCCGACCAGCCCGACTACGACCAGCCTGGCTTCATCCACTGGGACACCGACATCAACGCGTATCCGGACATCCCATTCCAGCTGCAAGGGGTGCTCGCTCTTGAAGATACGTCCGCCGATATGGGTGGCTTCCAATGCGTCCCCTCCATCTACCGCGACCAGCAGCGCTTCCTTGACGAACGGTCCAAGGCTGGTCCGGTCCCCCGTGCCCCCGATATCGGCGGCCATCCGATCGTCAAGGTCCCCCTGGCCGCTGGCGACCTGGTCATCTGGAAGACGACGCTTCTGCACGGAAATGGCAGAAACTCCTCACAGCGGCCCCGGCTGGCCCAATATCTCGCCATGAACCCGCTGCCCCCGGCCGGGGAGCAGCGCGAGACGATAAGGCGAAGCCGCATCACTTCGTGGTCCGCCCGCACGCCCCCAGACGGCACTGCCTTCCCCGGTGATCCCCGCCGCATCGAGGAGCAGCGGGATGAACCGGCGTCGCTCGGCCCCCTGGGCCGGCGCCTGCTGGGACTCGACGAGTGGGCCCATGCCCCCGGCACGCCCTAACCGCTCACATCGAAGCAGGGCGGGACCTTCAGACTGGAAAGTAGTCAGGCGGTGGTGTCGCTGGTCACCGGGCCCCGGATAAGCCACTGCGCATAGGACTGGGAGTCATCGATGCCCAGTTTCACGCCGCCGGGCAGGGCCTGGGCGAACACGAGTGCCGCAGTGGCCTCGAGTTCCCCGCGCAGCAGGCTGGCGTGGCCGGTCGCCTCAAACCCCACGGTCCACCACACCTGCCCACGCACGCGGACCTCGGCGAGCTCCACCTGGCATCCCGGCTCCCCGCCGGGCCGCAGGACGCGCGCCCCGCTCTGCCCGCCCGCCAGCCAGAACCGGCGGATCAGCTTGTGCACCGTGGGCCAGCCCGGCAGGTCAGTCCCGCTCCGCCCGAGCGGGTCGCCGGGGAAGGACCACTTGTCCCAGGACTCCAGGCGGCCGCGGGCGCGCCCCGCCACCTCCAGGATTCCCTGGCTGCCCTGGTACACCTTTACCTCAAGCGCCCTGCCGTCGCGGAGTTTGACCGACAAACCCGGCAGCTGCGGATCGGCAAGATAGGTGTCTTCGCGCGATTCCACCTCGGCCGGGAAGCGCGCGAACCATCCGGCCACCGCGGCCTCCAGCTGGCCCGGGAGGATCCAGCGCACCTCCAGGCTGCGCCTTCGCTCGCTGACCGGAATCTCCGGCTGTCCGGCAGTCATAGTCCTCTGCTGGCCCCACGCTACCGGTCGGCCGGGCGGTCCGGCGCACTGCCACCGATACGCCAGAACACGCCTGGCCAGCCGGCGGTGCCGACCGGAGAAGACTCCCGGGCAGGCACGGGCAAAGGTGTCATCGCCGGCCCTGGTGCCGCCTCGACCGGGTCCAGGTGCGGGCGAGCACCCGCACCAGGCTCAGCGAGGCCAGGACGACGATTGTCATGTCCACGGCGGGCACCCAGCGAACCTGGCCGCCCTTCACGACATAGGCGCCTGCGGGCAGCACCAGCCCGCCGAAGCCCCCGCCGGCGTCCGTGCGCTCCGAGTCCTGCGGTGTGGCGTCGCGTTCCGCCGGGCCCCCCTCGGGCAGGCTATCGGGACCGGCGGCCGGGTCACGGTGGCGAGGGCGTGCCGTCCCCCCGCCGCCCCCGCCGACCACCAGCGCGACCGGAATGATGAGCATGTCGTCCTTCTCGTACGCGGTGCCGAACGCGCGGCGCACCGAGAGATCGTCCGACGCCTTCACCAACAGGTTCCCTACGTCCATGGCAAGCGCCTCCTCCTGCTTCCGTTCAGGCATGTTCGCCAGTGAGGCCAGCATCCTGGATCGAGAGCCTGCCACCTGCCGCGGCGGCGGTCGAGACGCACCTAGCGGCGCCGGTAGACGTGCCCTCTTATGTCGTGGCTGCACCAGCCGCGACGAACGAGTGGACCCTTGGGGTCAGTTGCCAGGGGCAGGTGGCAGGTCGACCAGGCGGGCCAGTGCCGCGCGGTGGCGGTCCGGGGTGCCGAACGCCATCGACCCGCTCTTGGCCCGCTTGAGCAGCAGGTGCGCGGGGTGCTCCCAGGTGAACCCGATGCCGCCGTGCATCTGCACGCATTCCTCCGCCGCGTGCACCGCGGCGTCGCCGCAGGCCGCCTTGGCCAGGGCGATCGCGACCGGCGCGTCGGGGTCACCGTCGTCCAGGCAGGCGGCCGCGTACCGGGCGGCGGCCCGGGCCTGGGCCACCTGTATCCACACGTCGGCAACCCGGTGCTTGAGCGCCTGGAAGGAACCGACCGGGCGGGCGAACTGCCGCCGTTCCTTCAGGTAGGTGACGGTCATGTCCAGGCAGCGCTGCGCGACGCCGAGCTGCTCGGAGGCGAGCACGGCCGCCCCGGCGGCCAGCGCCGACGCCACCGCCCGGGCGGCCGCGGAACCGGTGGCCACCGGCCGGGCGGGCGCGGAGTCGAAGGCCAGGTCGCACAGCGGGCGGGTGGCGTCCAGGGAGACCACTGCCGCTCTGGCGACGCCGGGCGCACCGGCATCGACCGCGTACAGGCCGAACGGCACCCCGTCGCCGGGCACCAGCAGCACGTCGGCGAGCAGCGCGTCCGCCACGCCGGTCACGATGCCGGTCAGCCTGGCCTGCCCGGGCGGATCGGCCGGCTGCGCGGCGCCCACCCGCACGCCGGTGGCCGGCCCCGTGTCTGCCACGCCCCCGGTGTCCCGCGCAGCGGGCACGGACCCGGGCGGCATCCGGGCGAACTCCACCGCCAGCGCGGCGGTCAGCCGGCCCTCCGCGAGCCCGGCCAGCAGCTCGTCACCGCCGGCGCCCAGCAGCGCGGCCGTGGCCACCACGGCGGAGCCCAGGTACGGGACGGGAGCGACCGCCCGGCCGGTTTCCTCGGCGACAACAGCCGCCTCCCGGTAGCCCGCCCCGGCGCCGCCGTAGCTTTCGGGGATGAGCAGCCCGGCACAGCCAAGGTCGGCGGCCAGGGCGTGCCAGAGCGCAGCGTCGTTCGGCTCATCGCTTTCGGTCCTGGCCAGTACCGACGGCCACGGGCTCCGGTCGTCGAGCAGGTCGCGGATCGCGGACCGGAGGTCCTCTTCCGCCTCCTGATAACGCAGGTCCGGCATGCGCCGCGCGGACGGAGCAGAAGGTGTGGCGGCGGGCGCGGGCGCGGCGGGCCGGCCGGAATCAGTGGAGGTCACCGGGGCAGGTCCTTCCAGGGCACGCGGGTATCGGTCCGGGGCTCGGTCGGCAGGCCGAGCACCCGCTCGGCGATGATGTTGCGAAGGATCTCCGATGTGCCTCCCTCGATGGAGTTCCCGCGGGCGCGCAGGTACCGGTAGCCGGGGCCGCGGGTGAGGAAGCTGACGGCCTCCGGCCGGCGCAGGCTCCAGTCGTCGTAGCGCAGCCCGTCGGCACCCGACAGCTCGAGCTCGAGTGCGGACAGCTCCTGGTTCAGCCGGGCGAAGACGACCTTCGCGGCCGAGCCCTCCGGACCGGGCTGGCCGGCCGCGAGCTGCTGGCGCAGCCGTTCACCGGACAGGCGGGCGACCTCGGCGTCGGCCCACAGCCGGATCAGCCGGTCGTGCAGCCCGGGCGTGCGCAGCTCCGGGTGCTCGCGCCAGGCGGACGCGAGGATGCCGACCATGCCGCCCTCCCGGGGCAGCGCGCCGCCGCCGATGGCGACCCGCTCGTTCATTAGCGTGCCCTGGGCGACCCGCCAGCCGTCCCCGACCTCGCCGATCCGGTCGCCGTCGCGGACCATCACGTCGGTCAGGAACACCTCGTTGAACTCGGCCTCGCCGGTGAGCTGCCGCAGCGGCCGCACCTCCACGCCGGGGTCGGTCATGTCACAGGCGAAGTAGGTGAGCCCGGCGTGCTTGGGCACGTCCGGGTCGGTGCGCGCGAGCAGCAGGCCCCAGCGGGCCCGGTGGGCCAGCGAGGTCCACACCTTCTGCCCGCTCACCCGCCAGTCCTGGCCGGCGTCGTCCCTGACCGCCCGGGTGGCCAGGCCGGCCAGGTCGGACCCGGCGCCAGGCTCGCTGAACAGCTGGCACCAGATCTCCTCGCCGGTCCACAGCGGGCGCAGCCAGCGCGCTTTCTGCTCATCGGTGCCGAACGAGAGGATCGTGGGGGCCGCCATGCCCAGGCCGATCGTGTTGCGGATCGGGTTGTTGTCCGGCGCGCCGGCCGCAACGAACTCGGCGTCCACCACCGACTGGAGCGAGCGAGGCAGGCCCAGGCCGCCGAGGCCGGGCGGGTAGTGCACCCAGGCCAGCCCGGCATCGAACCGGGCCCGCAGGAACTCCTCCCGCGGCAGCGTGGCGAGGTCGTGGCCGGACAGGAAGTCGCGGGCCCGCCCGCGCAGCGCGCCCGCGTCGTCCGGCTCGGGCGCGGTGCCGTCCCGGTTCAGCACAGCGGGCCGCCCGCCACGTAGATCACCTGGCCGGAGACGAAGCCGGCTCTCTCGCTGCACAGGAACGAGATGACGTGCGCGACGTCCTCGGGCTGGCCGACCCGGCGGACCGGGATCTGCGAGGCCGCCGCCGCCTGGAAGTCATCGAAGCTCATCCCGATCCTGGCCGCGGTCGCCGCCGTCATGTCGGTGACGATGAAGCCCGGGGCCACCGCGTTGGCGGTGATCCCGAACGGGCCCAGCTCGATGGCCAGGGTCTTGGTGAACCCCTGCATGCCGGCCTTGGCCGCGGAGTAGTTGACCTGCCCGCGGTTGCCCAGCGCGGAGCTGGAGGACAGGTTGACGATCCGGCCGTAGCGCTGGTCCACCATGTGCTTCTGGGCGGCCCGGCTCATCAGGAACGCGCCGCGCAGGTGCACGCCGAGCACCGTGTCCCAGTCGTCCTCGGTCATCTTGAACAGGAGGTTGTCGCGGATCACGCCCGCGTTGTTGATCAGGACCGCCGGCGGGCCGAGTTCGCCGGCGACCTTGCCGACGGCGGCCTCGACCTGGCCGGCCTGGCTGACATCGGCGCCCACAGCAAGGGCGCGGCCGCCGTCGGCGGTGATCGCGTCCACGGTCGCCGCGCAGTTCTGGGCGTCCAGGTCGAGCACCGCGACCGCCAGCCCGTCGGCGGCGAGCCTGCGGGCGGTGGCGGCCCCGATCCCCCGGGCGGCGCCGGTCACGATCGCAACCCGTTGTGCGTCCTGTGCCATGTCTCTCCTTATTCCCTTTCATCAGATGTCGCATCACCGGCCAGACTGACTGCCCTCCCCCGGGCCTGCTGGATTCACCAGCCCGGGGCGTTGCCGGGCCACGGGTCCTCGTGCTCGCGCTAGCCGCCGCCGGTGTAGTGGCGCAGTTCGCGGCGGGCCAGCGAGCGCTTGTGCACCTCGTCGGGCCCATCGGCGAACCGCAGCGAGCGGGCCGAGGCCCACAGGTGGGCCAGCGGGAGGTCCTGGCTGACCCCGGCCGCGCCATGCGCCTGGATCGCCTTGTCGATCACCCACTCCGCCATCGCCGGGGTCCCCACCTTGATGGCCTGGATCTCGGTGTGGGCTCCCTTGTTGCCGACGGTGTCCATCAGCCACGCGGTCTTGAGCACCAGCAGCCGGGCGGACTCGATCCTGACCCGGGACTCCGCGATCCAGTCCTGGATGACCCCCTGCTCGGCCAGCGGGCGGCCGAACGCGGTGCGGCTGGTGACGCGCTTGCACATGAGCTGCAGCGCCCGCTCGGCCGCGCCGATCAGCCGCATGCAGTGGTGGATCCGGCCGGGGCCGAGCCGGGCCTGGGCGATCGCGAACCCGTCCCCCTCGCCGCCGATCAGGTTGGCGGCCGGGACGGTGACGCCGGCGAACTCGACCTCGGCGTGCCCGCCGTGCGGCGCGTCGGTGAACCCGAACAGGCTCAACCCGCGCCTGATGGTGACCCCCGGGGTATCGTGCGGCACCAAGATCATCGACTGCTGCCGGTGCCGGTCCGCGCCGGGGTCGGTCTTGCCCATCACGATGAGGATGTGGCAGGCCGGGTCCATCGCTCCCGACGACCACCACTTCCGGCCGTTGATCACGTACTTGTCGCCGTCGCGCTCGATCCTGGTCGCGATGTTGGTCGCGTCGGACGAGGCGACGTCCGGCTCGGTCATGCAGAACGCCGAGCGGATCTCGCCGTCCAGCAGTGGGCGCAGCCACTGTTCGCGCTGCTCGGGGGTGCCGAACTCGGCCAGCAGTTCCATGTTGCCGGTGTCGGGGGCGGCGCAGTTCAGCGCCTCCGGGGCGATCGCCGGGCTGTGCCCGGTGATCTCGGCCAGCGGGGCGTACTGGAGGTTGGTCAGCCCGGCGCCCTCGGGGTGGCCGGTCAGGAAGAGGTTCCATAGCCCCCGGCGGCGGGCCTCGGCCTTGAGCTCGGCGACGATGGGCGGCCGCTGCCAGGGGAACCCCGACCTCGACGCCTCGGCGGCCTGCTCGGCGAAGACCGGTTCGGCCGGGAAGACGTGCTCGGCCATGAAGGCGAGCAGCCGCTCGCTCCATTCCTGCGTGCGGTCGTCGTACGCGAAGTCCACGGCGTCCTCCCGGCAAGTCCGGTCAGCACTTTACCTACCGGTAAGTATCTGTGGTGGCCGCGGGTTCCGGCAGGGCGGTGGCGGCCGGGGTTTGGGCGGCGCGGTACGGGGCCAGGTCTGGGCAGCGCGGTACGGTCTGGGCGGGCGGTACGGCCGGGTCTGGCGGCTCGGCGCTGGCGGGTCCGGACGGCGCGTGCTAGTTCAGAGGCGGCCCGTTCGTGATGCGGCGGAACACGTACACGCGGTGCTCGTGGAAGATCGTCTGATAGGTCACGCCGGGATAGCGCTGGTCGAGGAAGCCAAGGATGTCGGCGGGCGGGTGCGTGTAGCCGCTGTTGGCGGCGTCGTACACGATGTAGCGCGGGACCGGGTTGCCCGGTGTGCCGATCCAGAAGGTGCTGTCGCGGGTGGCCAGCGGCGCGAGCGTGGTCAGTGTCGACTCCACCGTGGTCCCGGGCGGGACCATGGCGATCGCCGCCCGCTCCGCCCGGACGTGCGCGCTTGTCTGGTAGGTCCGGGGGTGCCACAACTGCGCCAGCGGGAACCTGAACGCCAGCACGACCGCGACCAGGGCCATGGCGGCCGCGGCGTATCTTGGCGCCCGCGCGCCCGTGCGCCGCGGTCGCTGGGTGGCATGGGCCTGGATGCGGGCCAGCCCGTCGATCGCGGCCACAAAGACGATGGGCATCAGCGTGGCGTCGTAGTGCCATTGCGTTCCCCAGAAGTTGCTGTTGGTGGACAGGAACCGCAGCGCCAGGCCGGGCACGGCGACCGAGGCGAGCGGGGACCGCAGCGCGAGGAACACCACCGGCAGCAGCACCAGGGCGGTGGTGCGCAGCTTTTCCGGCCCTCCCCGCGCCAGCTGGGACAGCAGGCCGCCTGCCGAGAGGTGGCCGTGTGGGCCGAGCACGCCGCCGTCGCTCCAGTACACGTAGTGGTGGGCCGGGTTGAAGTGCGGGATGATCACCGCGATCGCCAGCGCCGACCAGGCCAGTCCCCAGCACACCAGCACCGCCCCCGCCCCCGCCCACATGCTGGCGTCACCGGGGCTGGCCAGCGCCGGGCCAAATGGAGCCGCACCGGGGCCCGCCAGGGTTGTGCTGGAAGGAGGCGCCGACAGGCCAGCCGGGCCGCCCGCACCGTCCTGGTCCCGCCCCGCCCGGGCCCGCGCCCTGGCCGCCGCCGCGATCATGACCAGGCCGATCGCCGCCACCGTGAGCCCCTGGTCTTCCTTGACGAAGACCAGCGGCAGCGCCCACGCCGCGGCAGCGCGCGGGCGGCGGCGCACCAGCGCGGACAGCGAGCAGGCGAGCAGCGGCACGGCGAACGCGATCTCGTGGAAGTCGAAAATGATCATCTGCTGGAGGCCCCACGAGAATCCGTAGGCCGCGCCGACCACCCGGCTGACCCCGGTGCCCAGCAGCGCCCGCGCCGCCCGGCAGACCGGTACCACCGACACCGCCGTGAGCAGCGCCTGCGCGACCAGCCTCGTGATCACAAGCCCCAGGGAATCTCGGCACCCCACGGCCAGGCCGGGGGCGTGGACTACCGGGCAGCTCAGCAGCCGATCGGGCCGCGTCAGGTCAGCAGCAGGCGGCTCACCCGGCGGCCCGCGATCAGCAGCCCGGTTGCGCCCATGAGCGCCAGGTAGACCACCGGCACCAGCAGGGCCGGGCCGACCACGCCGAGGGTGAGCCCGCGGATGAGCGTGACCGCCTGGTACAGCGGCGTGCACTCCACCACCACCTGCAGCGCCCGCGGGTAGACGCTGAGCGGGTAGAACGTCGCGGAGAACAGGAATAGGGGCAGGCTCACCAGCATCACGAACTCGAAGTCCTGCCAGCTGCGCATGAACGTGGTGGCGGCCATCCCGGCCGAGGCGAACGCGAACCCGGTCAGGACGGCCGACGGCAGCGCCAGCACCGCCCACGGCGAATGCAGCAGCCCCATCCCGAGCATGACCAGCATGAAGGCGAACGCGTACAGGCCGCCGCGGATCAGCGCCCAGCCGATCTGGCCGAGCGCGACGTCCGCGGCCCGCATCGGGGTGGTCAGCACCGCGTCGTAGACCTTGGCGTATTTGAGCAGGAAGAAGACGTTGAACGTCGAGTCGTAGATCGCGCCGTTCATGGACGAGGTGGCCAGCAGGGCCGGGCCCACGAACGCCGTATAGCTGACAAAATGGCCGCCGGGCCCCTTCACGTGGCCGACCAGCTGCCCGAGCCCCACCCCGATCGACAGCAGGTAGAACAGCGGTTCGGCCACGCCGGACACCAGCACCAGCCAGACGTGCCGGTAGGCGCGGGCGTGCCGCTCGATCAGGTGCAGGCTGCCCCGCCCGCCCAGCGACCGCCGCAGGCTGGCGATCAGCGTGGGCAGGGGAATCACCCGCAGCGGCACCCCCCGCGCGGGCACGCCTCCGCCGTCATACATAGAGCCGCCGCCGGTAGGTGCGGTGGCCGGCCAGCATCCCGGCCGCGGCGAGCGCGGCGAGGTAGCCCACGTCGATGAGGGCGTGGGCCAGATCCGGCCGGCCGAGGCTGAGCGCCCGGCACAGCGACACCCCGTGCCAGAGCGGCGTGAGGTAGGCGACCGGCCGGAGCCAGGCGGGGAGCTGGGTGATCGGGAAGAACGTGCCCGAGAACAGGAACAGCGGGATCATGCCGAACCGGAAGATCATGGCGAACGAGCTGTCATGGGTGCGGGTCACCGCCCACGCCTCGATCGGGATGGCGAACGCCAGGCCGGTGAGCACGGCCACCGGCAGCGCCGCCAGCACCCACGGGGACTCGACGGCGCCGAGCGCCGCCGCCACCGCGATGAACACCGAGCAGTTCATCACCAGCCGCAAGGTGACGAACAGCACGTGGCCGTGGAACACATCCGCCGGGCGCAGCGGCGACGCCACCGCGGCCTGGTAGGTCTTGTTCCACTTGACCGAGCCGTACACCGGGTAGGTCGACTCCCCCACCCCGGTCTGCATGGCGGTGGCGGCCAGCAGGCCCGGGGCCAGGAAGACCAGGTAGCTGACCCCGCCCAGCCGGGCGGTGCCGTGCGCGTCGACCAGGCTGCCCAGGCCCAGGCCCATCGCCCCGAGGAAGAGCAGCGGGTTCAGCACGCTGCTGTAGATGGAGCCGCGCCAGGTCCGGCGGTAGTCGGTCAGCCAGAACCGCAGCTGCCGCACCGCCAACGGCCAGCCGGACGGGACCAGCCCGGGCCGGCCCGGCGCCTGCGTCACGGTGCTCGCCACTACTCCCCCAGCTGGCGGCCGGTCAGCCGGAGGAACACGTCCTCCAGCGTGCTGCGGCGGACCAGCGAGGTCAGCGGTTCGACGCCTTCCGCGCGCACCGCCGCCAGGGTCGAGTCACCGTCGTCGACGTAGAGCAGCACCCGGTCGGCGAGCACCTCCTGGCGCTGCGCGGGCACGCCCGCGAGCTTCTCGGCGGCCTGCTGGTGATCGGACGGGTCGAACCGCAGCTCCAGCACCTCCTGGGTGGAGTACCGCTCGATCAGTTCCCTCGGCGACCCGCCGGCCGCGATCTTCCCCGCGTCCATGACGACCAGCCGGTCGCACAGCTGCTCGGCCTCGTCCATGTAGTGGGTGGTCAGAACCAGCGTGACCCCCTGCTGCTTGAGCCGGAACAGCCGGTCCCAGACCACGTGCCGGGCCTGCGGGTCGAGGCCGGTGGTCGGCTCGTCGAGCAGCAGGATGTCCGGCTCGTTGATCAGCGACCGGGCGATGGTCAGCCGCCGCTTCATGCCGCCCGACAGCGGCTCGACCTGGTCGTCGGCCCGGTCGCCGAGCTGGACGAACTCCAGCAGACGCTCGGACCGTTCCCGGATCACGTCCCGGCGCAGCCCGAAATACCGCCCGTAGATGAGCAGGTTCTCGCGGACGGTCAGCTCCACGTCGAGGGTGTCCTCCTGCGGCACCACGCCGAGCCGGGAGCGGATGTCCCGGCCGTCCCTCACCGGGTCCAGCCCCAGGATGGACAGCTCACCCGCGCTCGGCGGGGACACGCAGCCAATCATCCGCATGGTGGACGACTTGCCGGCGCCGTTCGGCCCGAGGAAGCCGAACGCCTCGCCCCGCTGCAGGTCGAAGTCGATCCCGTCCACCGCCGTGAAGCTGCCGAACCGCTTGACCAGGCCACGGGCACGGATCAGCGGGGAAACGGCAGACACTCACGTGAGGCTACCGGCCAGCTCAGGCATTTACCCAACGAGTTTCCGGTCCAGAGGATTTACTCGTCCAAGATCTGGCCATTACTCCCCCAAGCTCGCGTCCCCTGGCACGGGAGACACCTGGAAGGGGGTACTGTCTCAAGGGTCACGATCACGACTCTGGCGGGGGGACACGCGAGGGGATGGGCGCCTGGTGACTGTGATCCGCGGGCTGTACGAGCGGTTCCAGCAGCTGATCCACGAGGCTGCGAAGTTCGGCGTGGTCGGGATCGTCGGGGTGCTCATCACCAACCTCGGCTACGCCCTGCTGCACAACAAGCTCGGCACCGGCCCGGTCACGGCCACCACCATCGCGACCATCGTAGCCACCGCGGTCTCCTACGTGGCCAACCGCTACTGGTCGTTCCGCCACCGGGAACGCACCAACGTGGCCCGCGAGGGCGTGATCTTCTTCGTGCTCAACGGCATCGGGCTGCTGATCCAGGACGCCGTGGTCGCCTTCAACTTCTACATCCTGGGTTACGGGCACAACAAGGCCGCCGAGTTCATCGCGCTGAACGTCGGCATCGCGATCGCCACCTTGTTCAGGTTCTGGTCGTACCGCAAGTGGGTGTGGGCCGCGCCCGCCGACGGCGCCGGGAAAGGCGCCGACCAGGGCCAGCCACAGCCGGCCGGCCCCTCCATGGCCCAGTCACCGGCCCCGCGGCCCGCGCAGGTCACCAACGGGGACGGCCACGTGCCGGCCGGCCCCGATCTCATGCACGCGAACGGGCACGGGGGCAGCGACCAGGGCGCACGTACCGGGCCATCCGCCCGCGACAGCTAGGACGGCGAAAACACCCCCCTCGCCCAGTGCCAGGCGGCCGCCTGGCACTGTCGTTATGCCATCAAAACGGGTTCACGGGGCGCATGTGCTCGGAGGCCCGCCGACGAAGGTGAGCGACTGACGGTAGGCGCTGTTCGCCTCGGCCTGGCTGAGCTTGCCGGTCGCGACCAGCCGCTCAAGCACGTGGGCCTGCCTGGCCCGCGCCACCGCGAAGTGGGCGATCGGGTCATCGGCAGAAGGCGCCTGGACCAGGCCGGCCAGCATCGCGGCCTGCGGCCAGTTGAGCCTGGCCGGCGGCACACCGAAGTAGCCGCAGCTCGCCTGGGCCAGCCCGTAGTAGTTGTGCCCGAAGTAGGCCACGTCGGCGTACATCCGGAGGATCTGCGGCCTCGAGTAGGCCATGTAGAGCTTGATGCCCAGGATCACCTCCTCCACCTCGATCGTGATCCCCGAGCGTCCCTGCGTGTAGAGCATCTTGGCCAGCTGCTGGTATAGGGTGGCGCCGCCCTGGTCGGGGCGGCCGGTGAGGCGGCCCGCGATCAGCCGGGTGATGGCGTACACGTCGATACCCGGTTCGGAGTAGAACCGGTGGTCCTCGGTGGATATCAGGGATGTCGCGAACCGCGCGGGGACGGCCGGGCCGGGATAGGCGGCGTGATGCAGCCGGTCCAGGGCCACGGCGCGGGACTGCGCGTCACCGACCGACGGGGTGACCAGCAGCAGTGCGCCGAACGCGAGGACCCCCAGCAGGACCAGGCCCAGCACCACAGCCACGGTCCGCTTCAGCCAGTAACGGCGGCGCTTGGTGCGGCCCCGGGGTGGGGGTGCACCGCCCGGGCCGGGCCAGTCATCCCATCCGGGTTCTGCCGGGCCGTGGCCAGCGGGGGGCTGCCCGGTATCCCCCAGGTACGGGCCGGCGGGCAAGGGCGACGTC
>Ga0335076_10004098_pt1 | contig 14700 bp, 14 predicted proteins | sample Lox_Sample_25_FD_206717 | JGI IMG/M metagenome (GOLD analysis project Ga0335076, IMG submission 206717) | Soil microbial communities from Loxahatchee National Wildlife Refuge, Florida, United States - Lox_Sample_2.5 | ecosystem: Environmental > Terrestrial > Soil > Wetlands | place: USA... | reverse complement strand
CCGGCCGGTGCCGACGCCGAGCTCGACGACCGGCCCGCCGGACGCGACCGCCTCCTCGACGTAGAACTCGATGTCCTCGGTGACGCTCCTGCTCCACGGGTCGTAGAGCCGCGCGATCGAGTCGTAGGCGCTCACGCCGGCTTCCGCGCGACCCACGCGAACTCGAGCGCGTCGTCGCCGAACGGCTCCTCCGCGAAGCCGCCGTGCAGCGCCTCGGTCTCGAGACCGGCGACGTCGAGCAGGCCGTCCCACTCGGACTTCGTCGCCCACCAGAGGCTGACCGTCGGGAGCCCGTCGCGCTCGATGTCGATGCGGTTGTCGCCCGGTGCGTAGCGGAGCGTGTGGACGATGCCGTGCTGTTCGTGCGTACGGCCGTCGAGACCGGCTGCGATCGCGTGGTTGAAGACGAATGCGTTGAACGCGAAGCGGCCGCCCGGGCGGAGCGACGCCGCGACGCGCTCGAAGACGCGCCGCTTGTCCGCCCAGGTCGGCAGGTGGAGGAGCGCCCGGAACGGGCAGATCACGAGGTCGACCGGCTCGTCGAGCGCGAGGTCGCGCATGTCGCCCTCCCGGAGCTCGATCGGGAGCCCGGCCACGCGCTCGCGGGCGACGGCGAGCATCCCCGGCGACGAGTCGATGCCGATCACGCGCTTGCCGGTCTCCTGCGCGATCGGGATCGCGACCCGGCCGCTGCCGACCGCGAGCTCGACGATCGGCTCCCCGGCGGCGCGCGCGAGCCCGACGTACCAGGCGACGTCCTCGGTCATGTGGGACGACCACGCGTCGTAGTCCGCGGCCCACGGGTCGTAGCTGCTCATCGCGGCGATGCTAGAGGTACAGTCGCCGCCGTGGAGCCGCAGGCACTCGAAAGGCAGGCGCTCGCCGATGTCGCCGCTGCGTCGTCGGTCGCAGCGCTCGACGACGTCCGCGTCGAGTACCTCGGACGGAAGAGCGCGCTGAAGCTCGCGCTCCGCGAGGTGCGCGACCGCGAGACCGGCATGGCGCTGAACGCCGCCCGCGAGGCGATCGAGGCCGCCGTCGCGGCGCGCCAGGCCGAGCTCGAGCGGGCCGAGCTCGACGCGAGCCTCTCCGGCGAGCGCGTCGACGTGACGCTGCCCGGCACCCCGCACCCGCGCGGGCATCTCCACCTGATCACGCAGGTCCGGCGCGAGGTCGAGGACATCTTCCTCGGCATGGGCTACGAGGTCGTGGACGGCCGCGAGGTCGAGACGACGCGCTACCTCTTCGACGCGCTCAACATGCCGCAGAACCACCCGACCCGGTCGCCGCAGCACACGTTCTATCTCGACGACGGCACCGTTCTCCGGAGCGAGACGTCGCCGTCCCAGATCCACACGATGGAGGCGAGGGAGCCGCCCGTCTTCATGGTCTCGCTCGGCCGCTGCTACCGGCGCGACACGCCGGACGCGACGCACTACCCGATCTTCCACCAGGTCGAGGGGCTCGCGGTCGACCGCGGGATCACGCTCGCCGACCTGAAGGGGACGCTGCGCACGCTGCTCCGCGCGCTCTTCGGCGAGCAGCGCGAGGCGAAGTTCGTCACGCACTTCTTCCCGTTCACCGAGCCGTCGGTCGAGGTGCTCGTGTCGTGCTTCCAGTGCGACGGCGCCGGCTGCTCGATGTGCCGGCACTCGGGCTGGATCGAGATCGGCGGCTCCGGGATGGTCGACCCGAACGTGCTGCGCTTCGTCGGCTACGACCCGGAGGAGGTGTCCGGCTTCGCGTTCGGCTGGGGCCTCGAGCGGATGGCGATCCTGCGGCACGGCCTGCCGGACATCCGCGACCTCTGGGCCGACGACCTCCGCTTCCTGAGGCAGTTTTGAAGGTCCCGCTCTCCTGGCTGCGCGAGTACGTGCGCGTCGACGCGACGCCGGAGGAGCTCGCGGCGCGCCTGTCGGTCTCGACGTGCGAGGTCGAGCGGATCGTGCGGCGCGGCGTGCCGGACACGGACGGGAACCTCGGGCGCTTCCGCGTCGGGCTCGTCCTCGAGGCCGAGAAGCACCCGAACGCCGACCGGCTCCAGCTCTGCCGGGTCGACGCCGGCGACCCCGAGCCGTACGAGATCGTGTGCGGCGCGTGGAACTTCTCCGCGGGTGCGAAGGTCGCCGTCGCGCTCGCCGGGGCGACGCTGCCGAACGGCCTGACGCTCGAACGGCGCGAGCTGCGCGGGCGCGTGTCCGAGGGGATGATCCTCGCCGAGGACGAGGTCGACCTCGGCCCCGACCACGACGGGATCATGGTGCTCGACCCGTCGCTCGAGCCCGGGACGCCGCTCGCCGACGTGCTGCCGCTCGTCGAGGACGTGCTCGAGCTCGAGACGACGCCGAACCGGCCCGACCTGCTCTCGATCTACGGGCTCGCGCGCGAGGTCGCGGCGCTGTTCGAGGTCGAGCTCGCGCCGTGGCCGGGCACGGAGCCGCCGCGCGACGGCGACGAGAAGGTCGACATCTCGGTCGAGGACGAGGAGGGCTGCCCGCGGTACGTCGGCCGGCTCTTCCGCGACGTGACGATCGGGCCGTCGCCGGTGTGGATGAAGGCGCGCATCGCCGCCGCCGGGATGCGGCCGATCTCGAACGTCGTTGACGTGACGAACTACGTGATGCTCGGGCTCGGCAACCCGCTGCACGCGTTCGACCACGCGACGCTCGCGGACGGGCGCGTGATCGTCCGCCGTGCGCGCCCCGGTGAGGAGCTGCGCACGCTCGACGGCCAGCTGCGCGCGCTCGACCCGCGCGACCTGCTCATCGCCGATCCGGAGCGCGCGATCGCGATCGCCGGGATCATGGGCGGCGCGGAGACAGAGGTCACCGACGCGACGACGACCGTCCTGCTCGAGGCGGCGAACTTCGAGCCCGTGTCGATCCTCCACTCGTCCGAGCGGCTCGCGTTGCGCACGGAAGGCTCGAACCGCTGGGAGAAGGGCGTCGACCCGCACCTCGCCGGCCATGCCGCGCGGCTCGCGTCGCAGCTGCTCGTCGAGACGGCGGGCGCGCGGTGGGTGGGGGAGACCGACGCGCAGGCGGCGCTTCCCGACCGTGCGCGGATCGAGCTGCGGCCGGCGCGCGCGAGCGCGCTGATCGGGCTCGACGTGCCCGCCGAACGGCAGCGCGCGATCCTCGACCGGCTCGGCTTCGAGCTCGACGGCGACACGGTGACGGTGCCGACGTGGCGCGCGCGCGACGTCACGCGCGAGGCGGACGTGATCGAGGAGGTCGCACGGTTCGTCCTCGACGAGGTGCCCTTCACCCTGCCGCTGCGACGCGACGTCCGCTGGCGGCCGACGCCGGAGCTCCGGCTGCGCCGGCTCGTCGAGGACGTGCTCGTCGGCTGCGGCCTCGACGAGGCGTACACGCCGAGCCTCGTCGCGTCCGATCCGCGCGCGGACGCGCTCCGCCTGCCGCTGCCGCTCTCCACGGAGATGTCGACCCTGCGCACGACGTTGCTGCCGAGCCTGCTCGAGACCGCTACGCGCAACCGCGAGGTCGGGAACGACGACGTCGCGCTGTTCGAGATCGCCCGCGTCTATCTCCCGTCGGGAGAGCAGCTGCCGGAGGAGCGGTGGCGTGTCGGCGCCGTCGTCGCCGGGGGCTTCGCCGACGCGAAGGGCGTCGTCGACACGCTGCTCGCGGCGCTGCGGATCGAGCCGGCCGTCGAGCGCGGCGAGCATCCGCTGCTCCATCCCGGGAAGACGGCGCGACTGCCGCAGGGCGTCGTCGGCGAGGTGCACCCCGGAGTCGCGCAGGGCTGGGCCGCGTTCGAGCTCGACCTCGTGGCGCTCGGCGAGGCGGCGCCGGACGGCGTCCTCTACGAGGACGTGCTGAGCTTCCCGCCGGTGCTCCAGGACCTCGCGTTCGTCGTCGGCGAGGACGTGCCGGCGGCGGCGCTCGCGGCCGCGATGCGCGACGCCGCGGGACCGGAGCTCCGCGACGTCGCCGTGTTCGACGAGTACCGCGGCGGCCAGATCGGCGACGGGAAGCGCTCGCTCGCGTTCCGCGTGGCCTTCGGCTCGCCGGAGCGGACGCTCACCGACGAGGACGCCGCCGCGCTCCGCGCGAAGATCGTCGACGCGCTCGCGGCCGAGTTCGGCGCCGTCCTCCGCGCCTGAGCGATCGTGGAGTTCCGCATCCTCGGTCCCGTCGAAGTCGCGGCCGAGGACGGCCCGCTTCAGCTCGGAGGCCCGCACCGGCGCGCGACGCTCGCTCTGCTCCTGCTGAGCGCGAACCGCGTCGTCTCGGTGGAGCGGTTCGCCGACGAGCTCTACGCCGGAGCGCCGCCCGTCACCGCCGTGACGCAGGTGCAGCGGCAGGTCTCCGAGCTGCGGAAGTCGCTCGGGGCCGACCGGATCGAGACGCGCGCACCCGGCTACGCGATCGCGGTGAGCCCCGGCGAGCTCGACCTCGACACGTTCGAGCGGCTCGCGTCCGAGGGCGCCGCCGCGCTCGCTGCCGGCGCCGCCGAGCGCGCCGCCGAGCTGCTTCGGCGGGCGCTCGCCGTCTGGCGCGGCCCGCCGCTCGCGGATCTCGCCGACGGCCGTTTCGCCGTCGCGGCGATCCACCGGCTCGACGAGATCCGGCTCGCTGCGCTCGAGCACCGGATCGACGCGGATCTCGCGCTGGGCCGCCACGCGCAGCTCGTCGGCGAGCTCCAGGGCCTCGTCGCCGAGCACCCGCTCCGCGAGGGGCTCCACGCGAAGCTGATGCTCGCGCTCTACCGGTCGGGACGGCAGGCCGAGGCGCTCGCGGCGTACCGCACCGCCCGCTCACAGCTCGTCGACGGGTTCGGCATCGAGCCGACGGCGACCCTGCGCGACCTCGAGCGGGCGATCCTCACGCAGGATCCGGCGGTCGCGGCCCTCCCCCGGGAGGAGCTCCGGTCGGTGCTCGTCGTGCCGTCGGACGAGCGGAGCCTGTCGGCGCTGCTCCGGCTCGCCGAGCCGTTCGCCCGACGGCGGTGGCACGAGGTGATCGTCGCGCGCCTGGTCGCAGATCCGGGCGAGCTTGCCGCCGCGGCGGCGCGCCTCGACGGGGTGCGCGCGTCGCTCGACGTCCCGGCGCGTACGGCGGCGTTCACGACCGACGATGCGGCGGCCGACCTGCTCCGGCTGGTCGGGACCTACGACGTCGACCTCGTGCTGGTCGACGCGCCGGTGCTCGCCGACTCGCCGGCGGACGTCGGCGTGCTGTCGGGGACGCCGGACCTCGCGCGCGGGGACGGCGTCTATGTCCCGTTCGCCGGCGCGGACCACGACTGGGCCGCGCTGGAGCTCGGTGCGTGGCTCGCCGCGAGCGCGGACCTGCCGCTCCGGCTCGTCGGCACCGCCGCCGGCGCCGGCCGCCGCGACGCGAGCCGCCTGCTTGCGGACGCGTCCCTCGCCGTGCAGCAGGTCGTCGGCGTCGCCGGCTCACCGGTCCTCGTCGAGCCGACGGACGTCGGGATCGCGGTGGCCGTCGCGACCGCGTCGCTCGTCGTCGCCGGCGTCCAGCGCGCGGCACGCGTCGCCCGCGTCGAGGCTCCCGTCCTGCTCGTGCGGCGAGGCGTGCGGCCCGGAGCACTCGCGCCGCGCGAGTCACGCACGCGCTTCTCGTGGTCGCTGGCGGGCCAGTAGGAGGGTTTGGCGGAACGGCGCTTGTTGCCCGGGTGCCATGGGCCGTCCGGCGCGGCCCGGCGGCACAGCCGTCATTTCGCCAAACCTCCTCTAGCTGCAGCTCGGCTCGTTCAGCACGACGAACCCGGCGTAGCCCTCGCCGATTCCCTTGTAGACGGCGATCGCCGTCACGTGCGTCGACGGATTCGGCGGCCTGCCGTTCGCGCCGAAGATCGTGCGTCCCACGATGTACGCGTACGGCTTCCCCTTGACGATGTTGTGCGGCGACCATTTGAGGCGGCTGCCGTATGCCGCCTTCAGCGCGGCGATCGACGAGCACGGGCCGATCCCCTTCGCCGTCCGGTAGTCCTTGTTCCACGTCGTGATCTCGACGGCCTTCGTGCCGTCCTTCGTGAAGTACACCGACGTGTCGCGGGTGGTGAAGATCAGCACGGGGAAATGCGGCGTCGTGAAGATGTCCTTACGCACGCCGGGGCCGTAGACGCGGTTGTAGTACGCGCGGTTGTGGCCGAGGATCGCGTCTGCGATCGAGTAGTTCGTGATCAGGGGATGCGCCGTCGGCGTCCCGCGGTTCGTCGCCACGAGGGCGATCGCGGCGATCGCCGCCGCGGCGAGCGCCGCAGCCGCGACGACGAGCCACCTCCTCCTCGGGCGCCGACGCCGGCCGACGCGCCGTCCCGCGAGCGCCGCATGTGCCGCCGCGACGAGCTCGCCGCAGGTCGCGTAGCGGTCCTCCGGCGACTTCGCCAGCCCCGTCGCGAAGACGTCGTCGAACGCCGGCGGCAGCTCCGGGCGCACGCCGGAGATGGTCGGCGGCGTCTCGTTCAGGTGCGCGAAGACGACGGAGAGCTCGCTGTCCCGCTCGAACGGACGCTGCCCCGCGAGACACTCGTAGAGGACGCAGCCCAGGGAATACTCGTCGGCGCGGCCGTCGAGCGGCGTCCCCGCGATCTGCTCCGGCGGGACGTAGTCGATCGTCCCGACGAAGCCGCGGTCGCCGGTGAGGCTGCTCGCCGACGACACGTGCCGCGCGAGCCCGAAGTCGCAGATGTACGCACGGTCGGCTGCGACGAGGATGTTCCCCGGCTTCACGTCGCGGTGGACGAGGCCGGCATCGTGCGCGGCGTCGAGCGCGCCGGCGACGTCGCCGACGATGCGAAGCGCGTGCTCCGGCTCGAGCCTGCCCTCGCGCCGCAGGATCTCCCGCAGGTCGGCGCCGTCGATCGGCGTCATCGCGAGATAGAGGACGCCGTCCTCCTCTCCCGACGCGACGATGGACACCACGTTCGGGTGACGAAGGCTCGCCGCGAGCTCGGACTCGCGCAGGAACCGCTGGCGAAAGCGCTCGTCCCGCGCGAGCTCCGGCGTCAGCACCTTGAGGGCGACGGGCTCGCCCGTCTCGATCCGCGCCGCACGATAGACGGTTCCCATCGCACCCGACCCGAGCACGGACTCGACTCGGAAGCCGGCGACCACCGTTCCGGAATCGACGTCGGCCATGGTCTTGGCCTGAGCTTAGAGCAGGTGGATAGCGGATCGGTAGTGGCCCGGTAGCGCGCCCGGGGACGATCCCGGCGTGAATCGTCCGACAGGAGGAGAGATGACGTTTCGTGCTCTCATCGTCGCCGCGGTCGTGCTCGCCGCGGCTCCCGCGGCGGCCGCCCCTGCACATCACGCGACGCTGAAGGTGACATCGACGCTCGACGGGAAGACGGTGCTCGGCCGCCGGGTCGTCTGGACGGTGTCGACGCCGGGCACGCCGCGCTCCGCCCTGACGTCGGGAGCGATCAGCTTCCTCATCGACGGCAAGATCCGCGGGTTCACGGGCGCCGTTCCGGGGACGTACCCGGACAAGGGCGGCTACCTCGTCACGACGTGGCTGACGCCGGGCCTGCACACGTTCACCGCGCGTGTCCGGGCGAAGAGCGGCGAGATCGTCGACGACACCGTGAAGGCGAAGGTGCTCCCCGCGGCCGGGCCGCCCGCCGCGCTCGCGGGGACGTGGCAGCGCGTCGTCACCGACGTCTCCGGGATGCCGAAGCCCGGGTCCGCCGGCAACCCGACGGACACGATCACGCCGGTGGGGAAATGGACGCTCGTGTTCGACAAGCGGTGGATCCAGAGCCGCTTCCCGGGCAAGTTCGACCCGCAGACGGTCGCCAAGACGAACGACGGGATCATTCTCGACAACGACTGGACGCCGGGCGCGACGACGTTCCAGGCGCTCGGCGGCGTGCAGTTCAAGGTGCCGCAGGACATCGACGCGGAAGGCGGCGCCTGGTGCAACGCCGGCGGGCCGGTCGGGACGTACACCTGGTCGGTGAGCGGCGAAACGCTCACGCTGGCCCCGAAGGGCGGCAGCGACCCGTGCAGCATCCGCGGCTTCATCTGGGCAGGCGACTGGACCCGCGTGAAGTAACGCAATCCGATCGTGCGGCCCGGGCCGTAGAGGAAGCATGCGCCGGCTGGCACTCGCCTCGCTCGTCCTCCTCGCGGCCCTCGCCGCCGGCGGGGCGAGCGCGACCCGGGCCGACAACCCCGTTCTCACCGCCGACGTCGGCGCGAACGACTCGTTCGCGATCAGCCTCGTCGGGCCGAGCGGGTCGCCCGTCCGGAACCTCGACCCCGGGACGTACACGCTGCTCGTCCACGACCGCTCGAGCATCCACAACTTCCATCTGTTCGGCCCGGGAGTCGACGTCGCGACGGACATCGACGCGATCGGCGACAGGACGTTCACCGTGACGCTCCAGGCGGGGACGTACAACTTCGACTGCGACGCGCACGTCTCGGTGATGAAGGGCTCGTTCACGGTCGGCGGGAACTCGACGACGCCGACGCCGGTGCCCGCGCCGGCGCCGACGCCGAAGCCCACGCTCGTGAAGCTCCTCGCCTCGGTCGGGCCGGGCGCGAAGATCTCGCTCCGCTCGTCGAACGGCACCGCGCTCTCGAGCCTCTCGCCCGGTGCGGTCACGATCGTCGTGACCGACCGCTCGGCGAAGGACAACTTCCATCTCGTCGGCCCCGGCGTCTCGAAGAAGACCGGCGTCGCGTTCACCGGCACGACGACGTGGAAGCTCGCGCTGAAGGCCGGCGCGTACGTCTACCGCTCGGACGCGCACGCCAAGCTGCACGGCGGCTTCTCGCTCGCGGGCTGACGCGCGTCGCGGCCGTATGCTCCGCCCGTGACGAAGGCGGAGCGGCACCGGCTGATCGCGGGGATCGTGGCGCGGAGGCGCGTCGGGACGCAGCTCGAGCTCGCGGCCGCGCTCGCCGCGTCCGGCTGCAAGGTGACGCAGGCGACCGTCTCGCGCGACATCCGGGAGCTCGGCCTCGAGAAGACGCACGACACGCTCGGGCGGCCGCGATACGTCCTTCCGGACGCGCGTCGCGACGACCCGCGCGAGGCGCTGCGCGGGGTCCTCACGCAGTTCGGGCGCGGCGCGACGGCGGCGCAGAACGTCGTCGTCATCCACTCGGAGCTCGGCTCCGCGCCCGCGATCGCGCGGGCGCTCGACCGGACGGAGCACCCGCTCGTCGTCGGCACGCTCGCCGGCGACGACACGTGCCTCGTGATCGCGCGCGACGCCCGGGACGCGAAGGCGCTCGCCGTTGAGCTCTCGCGGACGATGGAGTAAGGTCGCGCCGCCGCCAGTTGTGGCGATTGCCACGTCCGCAGGGGAGGTCTCTCATGCACAAGGTCGCACCCGGCTTCGAAGGGGGCAGCCTCGGCGCGGTCGATCCGAATCGCGCGACGCCCGAGACGCCGACGCATCACACCGCACCCTCCGTGCGCGAGGAGCTGCTCGCGTACATGACGGCGACCGCGACCGGCAAGTACGGCTGGCAGTACAAGGAGGTCCGGCCTCTGCCGCTCCCGCCGCTCCTCGAGCACGGCATCACCGCCGACTGCTCGTTCGGGGTGAAGATCCTCTGCCACTGGGCCGGCGTGCAGAACGACCCGACCGGCAACGACTGGGACGGCAACGGCAACTCGACCTCGATCTACAACCACCTGCCGCACATCCCGGTCGCCGAGGGCAGGGTCGGCGACATCGTCGTCTTCGGCCCGAACGGGTCGGCGCACGCGGCCATGATCATGGCCGCGGACCCGACGAACCCGAAGCTCTGGTCGTTCGGCCATCAGGGCGCGCCGAACGTCTACCACCTGCACGACGACAGCCGGCCGGCGACCGTCTGCAGGCTGCCCGCGCCGTAGGGGCTACGACACCGGCGGGCGGTGGGCGGCCCACGGCCGCGCGCGCTCGAGCTGGGCGGCGAGGCGGAAGAGCGTCGCCTCGGCGAACGGGCTGCCGATCAGGTGCACGCCGATCGGCAGCCCGTCCGCGGTCCGGTGGAGGGGCAGCGAGAGCGCGGGCTGGCCCGTGACGTTCGCGAGCGGCGTGAACGGCGTGAAGAGGATCTGGCGGCCGAACGCGGCGTGCGGGTCGCCGTCCGTCTCCTCGAACGTCCAGCCGACGGGCACGGGCGGCTGCGCGAGCGTCGGCGTCACGACGACGTCCACGTCGTCCCAGAACGCGAGCACGCGCCGCACGATGCGCTGGAGCGCCATCACGGAGAGCGTCAGCTCGGTGCTTGGCGTCGCGCGCGCGTCCTCGGCGAGCGCGCGGTTGATCGGCTCGAGCAGCGAGAGGTCGTCGATCCCCGCCGTCGCGGGGCCGACCGACCAGACACGGAGGAAGTGGAGGATCAGGTCGTCGTCGGCCCACGGCGGCGCCGCCTCGCGGACGTCGTGGCCGAGCTCCTCGAGCAGCCGGGCCGCGTCGTGCACCGCGGCGACGCATTCGTCGTGGACCGGGACCGCGACCGGCGGCTCGGTCGTGAACGCGATCCGCAGGCGTCCCGGCTCCGCCTCGCACTCGTCGAGGAACGGCCGCTCGGGCTCCGGCGCGACGTAGAAGTCGCCGGTCTCGTACCCGCGCATCACGTCGAGCAGCGCGGCGGCGTCGAGCACCGTCCGTGCGATCGGGCCGGACGTTCCGAGCCCGAGCGTCCCGGAGCCGTACGGCGCGGGGGAGACGCGGCCGCGCGACGGCTTCACGCCGACGAGCCCGCAGCACGACGACGGGTTGCGGATCGAGCCGCCGCCGTCGCTCCCGTGCGCCACGGGGCAGAGCCCCGCCGCGGTCGCGGCCGCCGCGCCGCCGCTCGAGCCGCCCGGTGTGCGCGTCGGGTCCCACGGATTCCGGCACGCGCCGTTCAGCTCCGACTCGGTGACGCCGATCGTCCCGAACTCGGGCGTGTTCGTCTTCCCGAGGACGACGAAGCCGGCGTTGCGCAGGCGGCGGACGACCGCGGCGTCGGCGGTCGGCACGTTGTTCGCGAGCGCCTTCGTCGAGTAGGTCGTGCGGAGTCCCGCGGTCTCGTGCAGGTCCTTCACGGAGATCGGCACGCCGTGGAACGGCGCGTCGCTCGGCGTCGCCTCCGCGGCGCGCGCCGCGGCGAGCGCACCGTCGGCGTCGACGGTGACGTACGCGTTCAGCTGCGGGTCGAGCCGTGCGATCCGGTCGAGGTAGAGCTGCGCCAGCTCGACCGGCGAGACCTCACGCGCACGGACGCGCGCCGCGAGCTCGAGCGCGGGCGCGAACGCGAGCTCGTCCGTCACGGCTTGCGGCCGAGGGTGGTGAGCCAGAGCCGCTGCGCCCAGTTCAGCTGCGACTTCCGCTCCTCCTCGGCCTGCGGCTCGAGCGCCTCGAGCGGCTCGACGACGGTCTCCGTGTACGGCGCGAGCTTCGCGGCGTCGTCGGGCGAGAGATCGAGGCGGATCACGCCCTGCCGGATCTCCGCGACGTTCTCGGCCGGAACGTACCGCGCGCGCGTGAGCACCGTGCCGCCGTCGCCGACCGTGATCCCGTCGAAGATGTCGGCGTTCAGGTCGCCCGTGATCTGGTCGACCTTGCCGATCTCGTTCCCGTCCGCGTCGAGCACGCTCCAACCCTGCTGGACGGCGCGCCAGGAGACGGGGTCGGGCGTGCTCACACTGCCTTGCCTGCGAGGTACCAGACCGGACCCTGCGTCCCGACCGGGTGCGAGGCCGACATCGCCTCGACGATTCGCAGGTCACCGGCGAACTCGGCGTCGTCGAGCCGCTCGAGGCAGCGCCGCGCCATGCCGGGCGACGCGCCGTAGCCGAACGAGCGCGCGACGCGGAAGCGGAAGCCGGGCTTCCCGGCGCGCCGGAGCGGGTTGAGCGGCGCGATGAGGAGCGCGCCGGGCTCGAGATGGTCGGACGACGTGAGCTCGAGCTCGACGAGCAGGTCGGTCCAGTCCGCCGGCAGCGCGGCGAGCGTCGCGTCCCATGCCGACGCGAGCGAGGGCGCCGGCTCGACGGAGCTCGCCTCCGCGACGTCGACCGTTCCCGCCGAAAGCGTGCCGTCGATCTCCTCGTCGTCGATCCGGTCGAGAAGTCGCCGCACCGCTTCGGGTCCGACACCGTCGCCGGTGCGGTGAGCGGAGAAGCGCAGCGCGGCGCCGTGGCGTCCGGGACCGGCCGGCCCGAGCAGTGCAGCGGCCCGGCTCCGGCGCGTCTCGTCGGCGACGGCGAGCGTGAGCGAGACCTCCTGCCAGTTCGGATCCAGGCCCGTTTCGATCTCGTTCCACTGGTCGACGAGCGCCATCGCGCGAACCGTACACTCCGGCCGTGGCCAAGGTCGAAGCAGCGAAGACGGCGTTCTCGAAGAGCGAGCTCCGCGACGTCCTGCGCGAGATGCTCCTCATCCGCCGCTTCGAGGAGAAGGTCGAGGAGCGGTTTCGCGCGGGCGAGCTGCCGGGGTTCCTGCACGTCGCGATCGGGCAGGAGGCGGCGGCGGTCGGCGTCTGCCGCGCGCTCGAGGAGGGCGACGTCATCGCGTCCACCCACCGCGCGCACGGGCACACGCTCGCGAAGGGCACGCACCCGAACGAGCTCATGGCCGAGCTCTACGGCAAGCAGGAGGGCTGCTCCCACGGCTACGGCGGCTCCATGCACCTCTACGACGTCGAGCGCGGGAACATCGGCGCGAACGCCGTCATCGGCGGCGGGCTGCCGGCCGTCACGGGCTCGGCGCTCGCGTTCCAGATGCGCGGCGAGCCGCGCGTTGCGCTCGCGTTCTTCGGCGACGGCGCGACGAACATCGGGACCTTCCACGAGTCGCTGAACCTCGCGCAGCTCTGGAACGTGCCCGCCGTGTTCGTGCTCGAGGACAACAAGTGGGCCGAGTCGACGCCGGAGTCGCAGCACTCGCCGATCCGCGACCTCTCGAAGCGCGCCGAGGCGTTCGGCATGAAGGCGATGAAGTGCGACGGCCAGGACGTCGAGGCGGTGTACAAGACGGCGCGGAAGGCGATCGAGCACGCACGCTCGGGCCAGGGCCCGGTCTTCGTCCACCTCGACGTGTGCCGGTTCTCGGGCCACTACATCGGCGACCCGCAGGTCTACCGCCCGAAGGCGGAGGCGCGCGAGCTGCGCGAGACGCGCGACCCGATCACGCTCCTGCGCACGAAGCTCGAGCTCTCCGACGCGGAGTTCGACGAGCTCGACGCCGAGGTGACGGAGATCGTCGAGGCGTCGGTCGAGTTCGCGAAGAACGGCACCGACCCGGCGCCCGAGGATGCGCTCCGGAACATCTATGCCTGAGCTCTCCTACCGCGAGGCGGTGCGCGACGCGCTCGTCCAGGCGATGCGCCAGGACGAGGACGTCTTCGTCATGGGCGAGGACATCGCCGAGATGGGCGGCTCGATGGGCGTCACGCACGGGATGCTCGAGGAGTTCGGGCCGGCTCGCGTCCGCAACACGCCGATCTCCGAGATGGCGCTCGCCGGCGCCGCGATCGGCGCGGCGCTGCAGGGCATGCGCCCCGTCGCGGAGATCATGTACGAGGACTTCATGACGCTCGCCGCCGAGCAGGTCGTGAACCAGGCGGCGAAGCACCGCTACATGTCGGGCGGCCAGGTGACGGTGCCCGTCGTGTTCCGGACGCAGGGCGGCGCGGGCTGGTCGCCGGGCGCGCAGCACGCGCAGCAGCTCGAGGCGTGGTTCGTCCACATCCCGGGGCTGAAGGTCGTGTTCGCGTCGACGCCGGAGGACGTGCGCGGGCTCCTGTGGTCCGCGATCTACGACGACAATCCCGTCGTGTTCTTCGAGCACCGCACGCTGTACGGGATCAAGGGCGACGTGCCGGCGGAGATCGAGCCGATCCCGATCGGCAAGGCGCGCGTCCATCGCGCCGGGGAGGACGTGACGGTGATCGCGACCGGGCGGCTCGTGCACGATGCGCTGCGCGCGGCGGAGGAGGCGGAGAAGGAGGGCATCTCCGTCGAGGTCGTCGACCCGCGGACGCTGCAGCCGCTCGACGAGCAGACGCTCGTCGACTCCGTGAAGAAGACGAACCGCGCGGTCGTCGCGCACGAGGCCGTGACGAAGATGGGGTTCGGCGCCGAGGTTGCGGCGGTGCTGCAGTACCAGGCGTTCGACTGGCTCGACGCGCCGATCGAGCGCGTCGGTGCGCGCTTCTCCCCGCTGCCGTTCGCCCCCGTGATGGAGAACTACGTGGTGCCGCACGCCGACGACGTGCTCGCGGCCGTTCGCAGGACGGTTGGTAGATGACCGCACCGGCCCCATCCTCCACGTCCCCGGCGCGCGATCACGCTGCGCCATCCGGTGTCCTCGGTCGCCCCCGTGCAGACAGCACGAGGGCTCCCTGCGTCCTTGTCTGGCTTGGTGCTCGCACCCCGGGAACGCGGCAACGGAGCCGGAGCGGTCATGGCGACTGAGGTCAAGCTTCCGCGGCTCGGGCAGGGCATGGAGTCCGGGACGATCGTGAAGTGGCTGAAGGCGGAGGGCCAGGCGGTCGAGAAGGGCGAGCCGCTCTACGAGCTCGACACGGACAAGGTGACGCAGGAGGTCGAGGCGGAGGCGAGCGGCGTCCTCTTGAAGATCGCCGTCGCCGAGGGCGAGGTTGCGGTCGGGCGGACGATCGGCTTCATCGGCGCCGAGGGCGAGGTCGTCGAGGTCGCGGTCGAGGCGCCGGCGGCGACCGCCGAGGCTCCCGCCGCCGCAGCTCCGGCGCCCGTG
>Ga0335076_10004097_pt1 | contig 14700 bp, 13 predicted proteins | sample Lox_Sample_25_FD_206717 | JGI IMG/M metagenome (GOLD analysis project Ga0335076, IMG submission 206717) | Soil microbial communities from Loxahatchee National Wildlife Refuge, Florida, United States - Lox_Sample_2.5 | ecosystem: Environmental > Terrestrial > Soil > Wetlands | place: USA... | reverse complement strand
CGCCGTGCTCGGGTCGCGGTCCTGGCCGTCACTGGCCCATCTTCCCGGGCCGCCCGAGCTGGTCGTGGTAGCGACCCCGCCCGGCCTGGTCCGGCCGGAAGTCGAGCGGGGCCTCGACGCGGGTGCCCGGTGCTTCGTGGTCATCACCACCGGGGTTGGCGACCCCGCCAGCGTGCGCGACGAGATCGAGCTAGCCGAACTGGCCCGGTCCCGCGGCGCCCGGCTGCTCGGGCCCAACTGCATGGGCGTGGTCGACCACGCCACCGCCCTGCAGCTGTGCTGGGGCACCGTGCCGGCCGGGCCGGTGGGGCTGGTGTCGCAGAGCGGCAACCTTAGCCTCGAGATCGGCCGGCTGCTGGGCCGGGCCGGGCTGGGCCTGTCCCGGCTGGTATCGCTCGGCAACCAGCAGGACATCGACGCGGCCGAGGTGCTGCAGGGCCTGGTCGAGCACGAGCCCACCCGGGTAATCGCGGCATACATCGAGGATTTCCGCGACGGCCGCCGACTGGCCCGCGCTCTGGCCGACGCGCGGGCCGCCGGCAAGCCCGTCCTGCTGCTCACGGTGGGCCGCAGCGCGGCGTCGGGCCGGGCCGCCCGGTCGCACACCGGGGCGCTGGTGAGCTCGCTTGAGGTCGTGGACGCGGCCGTCGCGGAGGCCGGCGCGCTGCGGCTCGATACGGCAGGAGAACTGGCCGACGCCGTGACCACGCTCCTCGCGCCCGGCCTGCCCGCCGGGAACCGGGTCGCGATCGCGGCCGACGGCGGCGGACAGGGCGCGCTGGCGGCCGACGCGCTGGCGGCGGCCGGCCTGACCGTGCCGCCGTTGCGCGACGCCACCGTGTCCCGCCTACGCGGCCTGCTTCCCGCCGCCGCGGGCGTGACCAACCCGGTCGACCTCGCGGGCGCCGGGGAGGCGGACATCCGCAGTTACGCGTCGGTTGTGGACACGTTGCTGGCCGAGCCCGGCGCCGACGCGGTCGTGCTGTCGGGCTATTTCGGCGACTACGCGACCAGCTCACCGGAACTCGCGGCCGCCGAATCGGCGGTCGCCGAGGGCATGGCGGACGCGTCGGCGGCCGCCGCCCGGCCGGTTGTGGTGCACAGCATGGCCGCCGCGCCCACGCCGGCCCTGCGGGTGCTGCGTGAGCGCGGGATCCCCGTGTTCGAGCGCATCGAGCACGCGGCCGCAGCCATCGCCAACGCGGCCCGCTGGGCCTCGCTCGCGCCCGCCGAGGTGCCGCGGTTCGAGACCGCGCCTGCGTCCGGGGACGGAAGCTACCAGCGCACGCGGGACCTGCTGGCCGGCTACGGCCTGCGCTTCCCCGTGGCCCGGTTCGTCGCCGATGCCGACTCTGCCGCCGCGGCCGCTGCGGATATCGGATACCCGGTCGTGCTCAAGGCGATGGGGCTGGCGCACAAGACCGAGGCCGGCGGGGTGGCGCTAGACCTCCGCGACGAGCCGGCGCTGCGGGCCGCGTACGCCGCTATGCGTCAGCGCACCCGGGCCGCCTCGTTCGCGGTGGAGGCCATGGCGCGCCGGCCCGGCTCGGTCGAGCTGATCATGGGCATCCGGCAGGACCCGTCGTTCGGGCCGGTGGCCGTGGCCGGCATCGGCGGGATCACGGCCGAGCTGCTGGCCGATACCACGGTCGGCCTGGCCCCGCTCACGCCGCCGCGGGCGCGCCGGATGCTCGGGTCGCTGCGGCACGCCCCGCTGCTGACGGGCTGGCGCGGCGCCGAGCCCGTCGACCTTGACGCGGCCGCCGCCGCGCTCGTGGCGATCTCCGTGGCCGGCGCCGAGCATCCGGAATACAGCGATCTTGAGGTTAATCCCGTCCTGGTCTACCCCGGCGGGGCTGTCGCCCTCGACGCGCACGGCGTCCTGGCCCGCGCGTGACCCGGGTCTGGTCACAGGCTGTAGGCGAACCGCCTGATGTCGCCCACCGTGGCCGCGTAGACGTCGGGCAGAGCCTGGCGGAAGATCGAGTCCGCGGCGTGGACGAGCCCGAGATTGATCCGGCCCACGACGGGGACGCCGGCGCCCAAGAGCTTGCGATAGTAGGCCACGCCCTCGTCGCGCAGCGGGTCCAGTTCGTTGGCCGAGATGACGTGCGGCGGCAGCCCCTCGAGGTCGGTGACCTTGGCGAAGTACGGCCAGCAGAGCGGGTTCTCGGCGTTAGCTCCGGTGGGGTCGTAGATCGAGACCAGCAGGTCCATGATCTGGCACTCGATAAAGTAGCCGTCGTTCTCGACCAGGGACGGTAGCTCCCGCAGCTTCCGCGCCTGGTCCCAGGCGTACCCGCCGCTGATGTAGGGCACCATCGCGTAGACGCCGTCGATGTCGTCAAGCTGGCCGTCCTGCTTGGCGCGCAGCGTGGTGGCCAGGACGAGGTTGCCGCCGCCCGACTCGCCCTGCAAGACGATTTTCCCGATGCCGAGCTCGTCGCGGTGCGAGCCGATCCAGCGGACGGCGCTGGTGCAGTCGTTCAGCCCGGCCGGGAACGGGTTCAGCCCGGCCGCGGTGTACCCGTTGCGGAAGTCGACGCTGACGACCACCATGCCGGTCTCCGCCAGGTCCCGGCTCCACTGCCGGTGCACCTTGTTGTCGGCCTTGAGGATGGTCATGCCGCCGCCGTGCAGGTAGACGGTGCACGGCAGGGAGCCGACCACGCCCGCGGGCCGGAAGATGTGCAGCGTGATCTCGTTGCCGTCGATCCCCTGGATCGATTCCCGGGAGTAGGTGACGTTGTCGTCGTCATCACCGGGCAGCTCGTTCGGCAGCGCCTCGTAGAGGCCCTCGAAACCGGCCTCAGCCTGCCCGATGAACTCGCACAGCTGCTCGGTGGGGGTGTCTCGGGTCAGCGGCGGCGGCGCGGCCGCGGCGTCCAGGCCGAAGGCGGTGAGGGCCGCGAGCAGCCGGGGATCGATCCGCGGGTCGGTACCGGGCCCCATCCCGGGATCCGCCAGGCGCCCGGCCTGCCGCGCGCCAGCCGCTGCCTGACCCGCCGACCCATCCGCTGCCAGTGTCATCGCGTCCTCCCCGGAGCCGTCGCCCGCGCCTTCCGCGGCTTGCTGCTGATCGTAAACCGCGTCCGCCGGCAGTTCCCGGCCGAGGGGGCGGGCCCGGTGACCTGAACCCCGCTCCCGGGCCCGCGCTGGCCGCGTTGGCGAAGTCGTCGTCGATGGCGATGACGGCGCGCCCGGCCCCCCGCCGGGCCGAGGCGTGCTGCGCGGCCGCGAGCGTGAGCGTATGGTGTGCGCCGAGCAGGTCCGGGCGGCCGGTCGAAATCAGCCCAGCCTGCAGTAGCACGACGAGCTGACCGGCACGTCCGTGTACGCGGCGGCGATCTTGAGCTGCTGCCCTATGATGCCCGCCGCCTCCTGCTTGCCCAGCCGGGTCAGGCATTCGTGGTAGCCGTGCAGGCTCCAGACGTTACCGGGGTGCTGGCAGGCCCGCGCGAGCGTGTCGTCCAGGCCGAGGTCGGCCCGGTAGACGGCCTCGGCCTCGGCGACCCGGCCCTGCTCCAGGAGCAAGGCGCCGTAGGCGTGCCGGGCCGGCTGCATCCAGCCCCACGGCTCGTCGTACGGCAGCCCGTCATCGAGCTCGACCGCGCGGCGCAGGCGGGCGAAAGCCTTATCGAAGTTCCCCTGACGGTACTCCAGCTCGCCGTCCAGCATGGCCTCGGCCACGGCGAGGATGTCCTGGCAGGTGTTGTTGAAGATGGTGCGCGATTCCGGCACCCGCGCCACGGCGGCGGCAAACCGCCGACGGTGCTCGGCGGCCTCGCCGATGTGCCCGCTGGCGGCGTGCGCGACGCCCTTGGCGTAGTGCATCATCGCCGTCGTCACGCAGTACAGGCCCTGGTCGCGGGGCAGCGGCGCGGCGATGATGTCGGGCCAGCGCCCGAACCGGATCAGCGCGTGCATCTTCATCGGCACGAATCCCTCGAGCCAGTCCGCCATCGGCGGGTTCTCCACCCGGAGCAGCTCCTCGGGGATCGCGACCGCGAGCTGGTCCGCGGTCTCCAGCGCGGTGCGCGCGTGGCCGAGGAACATCGCGCCATAGATCTTGAAGTGGTAGTCGTGCGCCCGGTACAGCGTGTAGAAGTTCATCGCGCCCCGGTGCGCGCGGTACTTCTCGTCGGCCGCGATCGCTGCGGCATTGGCGGACACCACCCGGCGGTAGTCGCCGCACAGCACGTCGAGATGCGTCGGCATGTGCTGCAGGTGGCCCGCGTCCGGCACCAGGTCACGCAGCAGATCCCCGACGGCGAGCGCGTCCTCGGGCCGGGGCGACATTTCCATCAGGTGGATGTACATGTGCAGGACGCCGGGGTGCGACCGGCCGCGGTCGGTGGCCAGCGCCTGCTCCAGGACGGCCTTGGCCTCCAGCGTGGCCGCGCCGTCGGCGGGCTGACCCGTGGCCTGGTCCCACAGGGCCCACGGCGTGAGATTCATCAGTGCGTCGGCGAACAACGCGGCCACATCAAGGTCGCGGGGATGAGACCGGTACACCTCGCGCATGGCGTCGGCGTACCCGGCGTTCCAGGGCGAGCAGTCCTCAGCCGGCTGGGCGGACGGATACCGTGCGGCCAGGGCCTGGACGAGCGCACGTTCCACCGGCGTGGCCCCGCCCGCGCGTTGCGCGGCCGCCGAGGTGGCGGCGAAGGCGCGTGACACCGACGAGGCCGCCTCGGCCGCGGCAAACGCCTCCCACGGCTTGTTGTAGTTCGGGCCCAGCGCGTAGGCCAGCCCCCAGTAAGCCAGCGCGCACTCGGGGTCGGCCTCGATCGCGTGCTCGAAGCACGTCACCGACTCCTCATGGTTGAACGCGTAAGCCCACAACAGTCCGCGGGTGAACCAGGTCTGGGCTTGCGCCGACGACGTGGTCACCGGCCGCGCGTAGTCGCCAAGATCGAAGTAGTCAGGCATTCACCCACCCCGGCACGAAGGACCAGCGGTAAGGATCACTGGCGCAGGGCCAGGTACCGCGTGAGGTGACCGGTCACCTCACGCGCGTCGTCCTCGATGCCGCAGATGAACGAGGACCTGCGCCTCCGCAGCACGGGCAGCCCCAGCGCGTACAGTCCCGGGGCGTCGACCACGCCGCCGTCGTGGCGCAGCTGGCCCTTCGCGTCGACCACGGGCACGTCGAGCCACCCGTAGTCGGGCCGGAAGCCCGTCGCCCACACGACCGCGCGGATCTCGCCGCTGCGCAGGTCAAGCCGCAGCCGCGCCGACTCGGGCGCCCGGGTCGACGCGAAGCGCTCGGGAGGGCCGACCTCGGCGTCGTGCTCCTCCGTCGCGGCCCACTCGTCGAACGCGTTCAGCAAGCGCTCCAGCTTGAGGTCCGCGAGCGAGAACATGTTGCGCAGGCCGCCGGAGAATAGCGCGCCGTCGTCCCGTACCGCCGCCCAGCGGCCCACCAGCTCGATGCCCATCGAGGTGAGCGCGTTGAGGTCGAGCGTCCCCCGCTCCGGGGTGCCGACGAGCTGGGGCGAGGGCAGCCGCCGGGCCCGGGTGAGATCCTCGACCTCGTCGTAGCGCTGGTCCCACACGCCCGACTCGTCCATCCACCACAGCACGTCGCGTCCGCGGTACGTGCGCGGCAACCGCACGTGCTCCCCCACCGAGAGCGTCACCGGCCGGCCCGACCGCCGGATTTCGGCGGCCAGCTGCACGCCGGTCGCGGACGCCCCCACGACCAGCACCCCGCCGTCGGGGAGCTGGGCGGGGTCCCGGTACTCGAACGGCGTCAGCTGCTCGACGGACGCCGGCACCGCATCCGTGAACGGCGGCACCGCGGGCCGGTTGCAGGCACCGCTCGCGATGACCACGGTCCGGGCCTGAATCTCACCGCGGCTCGTCGTCACGCGGTACCCGCCATCGGCCTGCCGCACCGACGTCACGTTCACCCCGGTCCGGACCGGAGCATCCAACACCTTGGCGAAGTGCTCGATGAACTCGGTCACTTCGCCCATCGTCATGTAGCCGTCTGGTTCCGGCCCTTCGTAGCGAAGGCCCGGGAGGCGGCTCTGCCAGTTGGGCGTGAGCAGCCGCAGCGAATCCCAGCGCTCGCGGCGCCAGGAGTTCGCCACCTCGCCGCGCTCGAGCACGACGTGATCGATTGACCGGTCGCTGAGGAAATAGCTCGCCGCGAGGCCGGCGTGCCCCGCGCCGATAACGACCGTGGTGGTGCCCTCGATGGCCTGTCCCCTCAGTGCAGTCGGGAGCGCGCGCGTCGGCCAGCCGCCGGGCGGCCGCTCAGGCGACCTCGACGGTGACGTTCGTCGGGTTCGTCAGCGCGTCGAACACGGCCGAGCGCTTCTGGGACTGGGCCACCAGCGCCTCGATCTCCTGCCGCGACGCGTCCGCGTCGATCGTGAACGTCACCTTGATGTCGTTGAAGCCGTTGCGGACGTCGCTGTCGGCGCCGAGGATCCCGCGGATGTCGTGCCCGCCCTCGACCGTGGACTCGACCGAGCGCAGCTGGATGCCACGGTTCTCCGCGACGGACGCTATGCCCCCGGTCAGGCAGCTGGCCAGGCCGACGAGGAGGTATTCGATCGGAGTGATGCCGTTGTCCTCCGCCGCGAAGACCTCGGGGTGGTCGGCTTGGAACGTCCACTCTTCGTTGTGGCTCTGCTCCTCGCCGAGGCCGAAGAAGCTCTGCACCTTGATCTGGCTGTGCACGCCGCTCTGCCACTTGGCGGACGCCCGCCAGGTGAACTGAGCGGCCTCCGGCGCGCCCTTCAGCACTTCGCGCGCGTCGAGCAGCGCCTGCACGTTAACGCCGTTGGTGGCGGTGGTCATGTCGCCTGATGCCCCTTTCGCCCCATACCCAGATTCCCTATAGAGATGATTGACAATACAACAACCCGGACCAGCTATCATAGCCCGCATGGCGGAGCCAGCCTCGACGCTCGCGGCCGGCTCGGTCGGCACTGTCGAAACCCAGTACCTCGACCTGCCGGCGCCCGTGCGGCTTGACTGCGGGCGGGACCTGCGCCCGATCCGGGTGGCGTACGAGACCTACGGTGCCCTCTCCCCCCAGCGCGACAACGTGATCCTGGTGTGCCACGCGCTCAGCGGCGACGCCCACGCGGCCGGCTTCGCGAAGACACCGCCCGAAGAGGGCACGCGCGACGGGTTCGGGGCCGACGACCGCGACGGCACGGCCGGCAAGGGGCTCGGCTGGTGGGACGGGATGATCGGCCCCGGCAAGGCGTTCGACACCGACCGCTTCTTCGTCGTCTCCACGAACCTGCTCGGCGGCTGCCGCGGGACGACGGGACCGTCGTCGATCGACCCGGCCACCGGCCAGCCGTATGGGCCGGACTTTCCCGTGATCACCGTCGCGGACATGGTGCGGACCGAGCGCGCGTTCCTGAGCGCCCTCGGTATCGAGCGGCTCGCGGCGGTAACCGGGGGCTCGCTCGGCGGGATGCAGGCGTTCGAGTGGGCGATCCTGTTCCCTGACCAGGTCGACTCGGTCGTGGCCATCGCCAGCACGCACGCCCTCCAGCCGCAGGGCGTGGCCTGGAACGCGATCGCGCGCGAGGCGATCATGCGCGACCCGGCCTGGCAGGGCGGCCGGTACTACGGCACGGGCGCTGCGCCTGATGCGGGCATGGGCGTGGCGCGGATGGTCGGCCACGTCACGTACCTGTCCGGGCCGGCGCTGAGCGACAAGTTCGGCCGACGGCTGCAGTTCGCCGACGACATCCGCTACACGATCACCGAGCCGGAGTTCCAGGTCGAGAGCTACCTGCGCCACCAGGCCGACTCGTTCGTCAAGCGCTTCGACGCCAACACCTACGTCTACACGTCGCGCGCGCTGACGTATTTCGATCTCGCGCGGCAGTACGGCGGCGGATCGCTCGCGCGGGCGCTCGACGGGGTGGCGGCGCGGACGCTGCTGATCGCGTTCAGCTCCGACTGGCTGTACCCGCCGTCGGCGTCGCGGGAGATCTCCGAAGCGCTTGGGGCTCTCGGCAAGCCGGTCGAATTCCACGTGATCGAGGCGCCGTACGGCCACGACTGCTTCCTGCTGGAAGAAGCCCGCCAGATTCCCATCATCCGCGAGTTTCTGGGCAAACACCGTCTGGCCGGAGACCGGGCCAGCGGATGACGTCAGAGAAGTCGAGGAAGTAGAGGCCTTCGTGACCGACAAGCCCTCCCGGGCCGAGGAAACCCGCGCGTTCGGGTTCGAGACCCGGCAACTGCACGCCGGGCAACGGCCCGACCCGAACACGGGCGCGCGCGCGGTGCCGATCTTCCAGACGACCAGTTACGTGTTCGAGGACCCGGAATCAGCGGCGGCATATTTCAACCTGCAGGAGTACGGCAATACCTACTCGCGCATCATGAACCCGACCGTTGCGGTATTCGAGGAGCGAGTGGCGAACCTGGAGGGCGGCTGCGGTGCGGTGGCGTTCGCCAGCGGGATCGCCGCGCAGGCCGGCGCGCTGTTCACCCTGCTGCAGCCGGGCGACCATGTCGTCTCGTCCTCGGCGCTCTACGGCGGGACCGTGAACCAGTTCAAGCACTGGCTGCGCAAGATGAACGTGGAGCTCACGTGGGTCGATCCCGACGACCCGGGCGCGTGGCGCAAGGCGGTCCGCGGCAACACGAAGGCGTTCTTCGGCGAGACGATCGGCAACCCGGGCGGGAACGTGCTGGACATCGAGACCGTGGCGGCCGTCGCGCACTCCCGCGAGCTGCCGCTGATCGTGGACAACACGTTCGCGACGCCGTACCTGTGCCGCCCGATCGAGTGGGGCGCCGACATCGTGATCCACTCGGCGACCAAGTTCATCGGCGGCCACGGCACGAGCATCGGCGGCGTGGTCGTCGAGTCTGGCACGTTCAACTGGTCAAACGGGCGGTTTCCCGTGGTCGCGGATCCGTCGCCGGCCTACCACGGCCTGCAGTTCCACGAGACGTTCGGGACGTACGGCTACCTGATGAAGCTCCGGGCGGAGACTTTGCGCGATCTCGGCGCGGCGCTCTCGCCGTTCAACGCGTTCCTGTTCCTGCAAGGGCTCGAGACGCTCTCGCTGCGGATGGAACGCCACGTCGACAACGCGCGGGCGGTCGCGGCGTTCCTCGAGTCGCACGAGCTGGCGTCGAACGTGACCTACCCCGGCCTGCCGGGCAGCAGGTACCGGCCGCTGGTGGAGAAGTACCTGCCGGGCGGGGCCGGCGCGGTGTTCTCGTTCGACTGCGCCGGCGGCCGGGACGGCGGGCAGGACCTCATCCGGGGCGTGACGATCTGGTCCCACCTGGCGAACGTCGGCGACGCGAAGAGCCTGATCATCCACCCCGCCAGCACCACGCACCGCCAGCTGAGCGACGACGAACTGCGGGCGGCCGGCGTCGGGCCGGGGACGATACGGCTGTCGGTCGGCACCGAGTCCGTCGAGGACCTGATCTGGGATCTCGAGCAGGGGTTCGCGCTCGTCGCGGCGACGGCGGGAAAGAAGGCGGCGACGGCATGATGGATCTCGCGCGCTACCAGGACCCGCTGACGATCCAGCGCGTGCTCCACAACGCTAGGACGATCGCCACCGTGGGCCTGTCGCCCAATGAGCTGCGGGCCAGCTACTTCGTCGGCTACTACCTCAAGCGGCACGGCTACCGCGTGATCCCGGTGAATCCCCGCGAGACAGAGATCCTCGGGCAGACGTGCTACCCGAGCCTGCTGGACGTGCCCGAACCGGTGGACGTCGTGAACGTCTTCCGGGCGCCGGATGCGCTGCCGGAGATCGCGCGGGAGGCAGCGGCGATCCACGCCGACACCCTCTGGTGCCAGTTCGGCGTGATCAACGAGGAGGGAGCGCGGATCGCCGAGGACGGCGGCGTGAACGTGATCATGGACCGCTGCCTCAAGGTTGAGCACGCGCGCTACATGGGCCGGATGCACTGGCTCGGCTTCAACACGCAACGGATCACGTCGGTCCGCACCGGGCTGCAGTAGCTGAGGCCGCCCGCGTCGGCGGTGAAGCCGGCCACCCGGTGGGCCCGGGTGACACCGGGAGCATCCGCCGGCTTCGCCGCCCGCGATGGGGCGTTGGGTCAGGCGAAGTAGTGGCCCTTGTCCAGGTCCTCGATGAGGCCGGGCTGGACCGGTCGCCACCCGAGCAGCTCGCGGGTCAGCGCGCTGGAGGCCGGCTGGTCGATCGCGAGGATCTGCCCCAGCCAGCCGAAGTTCTCGGCCGGGACGGAAGCCGTGGGCAGGTTCAGGTGACGGCCGATCACCTCCGCGATGTCGCGAATCGGCACGCCCTCGTCGCCGACCGCGTGCAGCCTCGATCCGGCCGGGGCCTGCTCCACCGCCAGGCGGAATAGGTGCGCGGCGTCCAGTACGTGCACCGCGGGCCAGCGGTTGGACCCGTCTCCGACGTAGCCGGAGACGCCCGAGTCGCGAGCGAATCCGATCAGTCGGGGAATGAAGCCGTGACGATCGCCGTCGCCGTGCACCGTGCGCGGCAGCCCCACGACCGACGACCGGACGCCGCGGGCCGCCATGTCCAGGGCCGCCTGGGCGTTCGCCATCCGGCCCGCCACGGGTGCACCGGAAGTGGACTCGTCGCGCTCGGTGGCCACGTGCCCCGGCACCGCGGGGGTCCCGGACGCGATGACCAGGGGCTTGCCGGAGCCATCGAGCGCGGCGCCCATCGTCTCGATGGCTCGCCGGTCGGCGCCCACCGACGCCTCGAAGTCGGTGAAGTCGTGGATGAACGCAAGGTGGATGACCCCGTCGGAGCTGGCGGCCCCGGCGCGCAGGGTGTCCAGGTCGTCCAAGTCGCCGCGGAGCACCTCGGCCCCGGCGGCGGCGATGGCGGCGGCCGAGGAGTCCGACCGGGCGAGCCCGATCACCTGGTGACCCGCGCCAATGAGTTCGGGGACGACGGCCGAGCCGATCCAGCCGGACGCGCCGGTGACGAATGCGCGCATGAGGAACCCTCCTGATCGCCGATGTCAGTGACTGTCATCAGACTAACACACATGAGGTCAGTCACTGTCATCACGTACCATCGTGCCATGGGCCGATGGGAGCCGGACGCGCGCGGCCGGCTGGCGAAGGCGGCCATGGCGCTCTATGCCGAGCAGGGATTCGAGCGGACGACGGTGGCGGAGATCGCCGCGCGGGCCGGATTGACCGAGCGGACGTTCTTCCGGCATTTCGCCGACAAGCGCGAGGTCCTGTTCTACGGCATGGAGATGCTGCGGGACCTCCTGGTGCGCGCCGTCGCGGCCGCCCCGGCCTCGGCCACGGCGATGGACGCGGTAGGCGCGGCGTTCGAAGCCGCAGGCTCCGTGCTGCAGGAAAACCCGGAACGGGTCAGGCTGCGCGACACCATCGTGTCCGCGAACGCGGAGCTGCGCGAGCGTGAGCTGATCAAGCTGGCGGCGTTCGCCGAGGCGGTGGCCGGCGCGCTACGCGACCGCGGTATCCCCGAGCCGGCCGCCAGCCTCGCCGCCGAGACGGGAGCCGCCGTCTTCAAGGTCGCCTTCGCGCGCTGGGTCCGCGAGCCAGGTCGGCCGGACTTCCCGGGTATCTTCCGTGACCTGATGGAGGAGCTCAGGGGCGTGCTCGCGGATCGCGCCCCCGCATGACCACGGCCGCTTCCCGCGGTAGCGCCGCCACGGCAGCACGCATCCGCCGCCGGCTCGCCGTTACAACGTGTCGATCCAGTGGCCGATACGACGTGCCGCCCGGGACAGCACGTCGGGATCATGGATGGTGTTCGCCAGGAGCGCGCTGCCCTCGTAGGCAGCCATGAGATCAAAGGCAAGATCGCGCGCATCGGGCCGGCCCAGTGATCGGAACTGATCTTCAGCCCATTCGATCGGGAGGCGCATCAACTCAGCCACGGGCAAGCTTGACTCCCTGACGCGCTTGTCGAGCTCCGAGCAGAGACTGCCGAGCGGGCAACCGTAGTCGGCCACTATCTCGCTCTGGGCGGTGAACTCCCGCACCAGGGCCTTCAAACGGCTCTTGGGAGAACGGTGACCAGCCTCGATGGCCGCAAGGGTCGCCTTGACCTGCTGTGCGTGTGCGTCGATGACGGCCGCGATGACTTCGTCCTTGGTCTTGAAGTAGTAATAAACGTTGCCGGCGGGCACGTTGGCGGCCTGTGCGATGTCCGCGAGCGTCGTCCGCTCGATGCCTTGCTCGTGCACGAGCTGCATCGCAGCGGCTATCAGCCGCTCTCGTTTGCCCGGGCGCCGCTCGGTGGCGGTCGCCTGGCCTGATATTGAGTCAGTCATCTCACTTACCACGATACAGGTGCTGGCGTGCCGGGGTTCACCCCCGGCTGGCCGATCGATCTGGATAGCGGTTGCCCGTCACGAGACCGGTGGCTCCGGGCTCGGGTGCCGCATCCGTGCTGACCATGACCAGCGGCGCTGCCTGCCGGGTGTTGCCGATGCGCAGGGCGAGCAGGGCCGCGGCCGCCATCAAGATGGCGCCCACGAGCAGGGCGCTGTGGTATCCGGCATCCGACGCCACCGCACGCGGTACCCCGGCGGCGATCAGGTGATCGGTCCGGGTGATCGCGACGGCGGAGAGGATGGCCAGGCCCAGCGCGCTGCCGACCTGCTGGGACGAGTTCAGCAACCCAGCCGCCAGGCCGGCCTGGTCGGACGGCACGCCAGCGTTAGCGGCGGCGGTGACTGAGACGAAGACCGACCCGGCCCCGAGCGACATCACCAGGAACCCGGGCAGCAGATCGCTCACATACGACCCGCGCAGCGGCACTCGGGACACCCAGTAGATCCCGGCTGCGGCGATCACGCAGCCGGCTACCACCACCACGCGGGTGCCGATGCGCGTGACCAGTTGCGGAAGCTGGCCGTGAGTTCCGAGAGCGCCGCCGGCGCCATGAGCGCGGCGCCCAGGCCTTGCACGAGCCGGGCGGCCACCAGCAGCCCGGCGCTGTGAGCCAGCCCGGCGGTCAGTGACGATACGGCGAAGACCGCTACCCCGGTGAGCAGCATGCGGCGGCGCCCGAGCAGGTCGGCGAGGCGGCCTCCAAGCAGGAGGAAGCCTCCGTAGGTCAGGATGTAGCCGCTTGCCACCCACTGCAGGTTCTGCTGCGAGAACCCCAGGCTGCGCTGGATGGATGGCAGGGCGACGTTGACGATCGCTGAGTCGGCGATGTCGAGGAACTGCACGGCGCAGAGCAAAAGCAGGGTGATCGCGCCGAGCCTCGATCGAAGAACCAGCCGCGAGCCGGTGTCTAGCCTGACCTGTCCTGGGTCGGATTCCATCCGCAAGCGCCTCCCGACTGAGTTAGTTAACTAACTCAGCCTCGCCTGACTCGTCTCCATGTGTCAAGTGAGTTAACTAACTGAAGTGGAGAGCGGCAGCTACCGCACGGACCAACGGCAGCTCGGCGCCGTGTCTGGCTGGGTTCGCGCTAAAGTCCAGGGAGGCAAGGAGGGCGGACATGGCCGAGGCGACGCCGTTCACGATCGGAGCCGACGCCAGTTGTACTGATGGGGTCTGCGGGCAGGTGAGCCGCGTGGTTGTTGACCCGGTCGCTCGGGAGGTCACCCACCTGGTGGTCAAACCGGCGCACGGGCATGGCCTCGGCCGGCTTGTTCCCCTGGGCCTTGTCGACGCCTCGGCGGGCCAGATCCGGCTCCGCTGCACCAGGGCGGAGTTCGAGAAGCTCGAACGCGGCGAGGAGAAGCATTTCCTGCCAGGTGGCAACCCACACCCGGGCTACCACGCGGACCAGGTACTGGAAATGGCCCATTACAGCTTGCGCTCGTACCTGGGCCAGCCCGGCCAGAGCGTCACCTACGACTCCGTCCCCCGGGGCGAGGTGGCCGTGCGCCGCGGTGACCCTGTCTTTGCCACCGACGGTGACATCGGGCAGGTGCAGGGGCTCGTCATCGACCCGGCCAGCCACCATGTAACCCACGTGCTCCTTCAGGAAGGGCACCTGTGGGGCCGTAAGGAAGTGGCCATCCCGATCACCGCTGTGGCTGCGCTCGACGACGGTGTCCGGCTCAGCCTCACCAGGCAGCAGGTGGAGGACCTGCCGCCCGTAGACATCGACCATCCCGGCAGGTAAGACCGCCTCCCCGTCCCACCGAGCACGCAGGGGCTGGCCGGGGCGCCGCCCAGGATGGCGGGCAGGGCGAAGATGGGCAGCGCCAGCAATGCAGACGTCAGTAGCGGCCTGATATGCGGAGATGCCAACGGCGATGTCCTGGTAAGGCGATACGGCACGGCCCGCGGGCCCGCAATCGCGGGCCCGCGGGGTGATCGAGGTATCGTGCAGTCGGTCCGGCCGTATGGCAGGGGCAGGGCCTGCGGCAGCTTGCCGGTTACCGGGGCGGGAATTGGGATCCGGGGAGGCTGGGCTGCAAGGCGACGGTGGGGGCCTTGGCCGTGTAGCCGATCACCGCGCAGTTGATGTCGACCCCGACCGAGCCGTACAGCTGGGGCTGGCCGGTGGCCGGGTTGACCCCGGTCAACAGGTCGGGCCGACTGTAGGCCAGATTCAGCACAGTGTTCTCGTCGATCTGCCGCTTGTTGAGCCCCTCTTTGACGGCCTTGGGGGTCCACAGGCCGAGCTGGGCGTCCCACAGCGGGCTGTAGGCATCGGCGTGCCGCGGGTCGATCAGCGTCGGGAAGTCCCCGAACACGTTCAGGATGTCGCCGCCGTAGCGCAGTGCGTT
>Ga0335076_10004095_pt1 | contig 14703 bp, 14 predicted proteins | sample Lox_Sample_25_FD_206717 | JGI IMG/M metagenome (GOLD analysis project Ga0335076, IMG submission 206717) | Soil microbial communities from Loxahatchee National Wildlife Refuge, Florida, United States - Lox_Sample_2.5 | ecosystem: Environmental > Terrestrial > Soil > Wetlands | place: USA... | reverse complement strand
AGCCGCATCCGCCCGCTCGCGGTCGTAGGATGCAAGCGCGCCAACCAGCGAGTTCGCGTCGGCGGCGAGTCCCTCGCGTGCGCGAGAGATCGCCGAGGAGATCGACAGCCCCTCCTGGAGCGCGTCCCGGAGTGCCGCCACCTCGCCGTGCGTGAAAAGTCGATGCTTACCCGGTGACCGCTGCGGTTTGGGGAACCCAAACCGTCGCTCCCAAGCCCGTAACGTGTTCGGGCTGACGTTCAGGAGCGCTGCGGCTTCGCTCGTCTTGAGATAGCGCATGCGCAATTAAAGGAACGTAGATGTTGCTATTTCGACCTAGCTGTTGTCACCCTGAATAGCCCAGCATAGAATTGCACAAGTTTTCGTCCAAAGTGCCCCCTAAACCTCCAGATTTGTTGGCATCTGGCGGCACGCCTCAATAGCGCCCCCAAACCACCCCCACGCGCGCAGAAGGGAACCGTGCATCGGCATGTCGTTTCGCAGCGGGTGATTCCCTAGAGAAAATCTTCCGGTAGCACGGGTTTCGCGCTACCGTGACGTCCAATGGTCGGCCAGGAGGACCGGCAGCGTGTTCGCGGCCGCCTGACGGAGCGGGCTGCCGCATGCCTTGGAATCGGATTGCTCGTCTCCTGCGTAGGTGTGGTCTCGGTCGTGGCGACACCGGACCACGTGACCGATCTGACTGTGATCCTCGGCGCGGCAGCGGTGGTTGCCGGGTTAATGGTGGCTGGAGATCGAGACGGTCTCTCGGTCTCCGCCTCCTTCCTCGTTTATACGCTTGCAGCGGCCTTTCTCGGTCCGCGGTCTGCGGTGGCGGCTGCGTGCATTTCGGAACTGACGGCGGCGATCAGGATGCACACGCGACCCAGATCGGTGTTCTTCATCAATCTGCCCGCGAGCGTGCTGCCGGCAATCATTGCGGCGCTCGTAATCGAGGCGATCTCGAACGGGCCCGCGAACACGCTCAGCTTCTACCTCGCGGTAGGCATCGCGGCACTGCTGGCGATCACGGTGAGTTTCGTGATCTTTGCGACGCTTCGGCGCGTCGTCCTCCCGCAGCTGAGTCAGTTCGGCCTGCGGGAGTTTCTGGAATACATCCCGAATGCGGCCCTCAACGTGGCGCTGGTGGTCGCAGGCGCGGCAATCACGGTCAAGCTTGGGAGTGCCGGGATCGCATTTGCGCTGACGGCCGTCTTCACGTTCTCGTACATGGCCCATCTCCTCGACAAATCCCGCCAGCGTGCCGAGCAGTACGTATCGCTGTCCTGGGGAGTGCTGGCAGGATTGCTGCGTGCGCTGGACGTCCGAGATCCGCGCGCCGCGCGGCACGCTGCAGCTGTGGCTCGGTTCGCGAGCGACATGGCCGAGTCGGTCGGCATGAGCGAGCGTGACCAGGAGCTTGCCCACACAGCGGGCCTGTTGCACGACATCGGGCATTTCGCGCTGTCGGATCGCGTCGCGGAGAAAGAGCGCACGCTTACCGACGAGGACTGGATGGCGATCCAGCAGCATCCGGAGCTCGGTGCCGACATGCTGCGAGACCTCGGCATGTACGGGCCCATAGCCGAGATCGTGCTCACGCATCACGAGCGGATCGACGGCAGGGGCTACCCAAGCGGGCTGCCGGGCGAGGAAATCCCCGAGATCGCCAAGATCATCGCCGTCGCCGAGGTGTACGACACGCTCACAGCCGCGGATACCTACCGGACCCGAATGAGCTCGTTCGAGGCGCTCCGAGAACTGCGCCGCGTCGCCGGCTCGCAGCTCGACGAGAAGTACGTCGAGGTGCTCGCGGGGCTCCTGAGCGGCGAGGGTGTCGAGTACCGGCACGCCGATGCCGCGAGCTTCGATTCCGAGCTCGACATGGAGCGCCGGCTCAAACAAGCGCGAGCAGGCTGACTGTCGCCGGCGTCCGCCGGGCGTTGCGAGAAGCCCGCAGTCGCTACGCCGGTGCAGCCCGGCCGGCGTGCGACGCGGCGCTAGGTCACTCAGCTAGCTGACCAGCCGGTCCTGGTGCTGGCCCTGACCAGCGCGGCGCTGCTGGAGCGTCTCCAGGAACTGCTCGATCTGCTCAACGCTGAACCGGCGCTGCCCTCCGGGCGTCCGGTACGACTCGAGGTAGCCCATATCGGCCCACCGGCGAATCGTGCCAAGGGAAACCCCGAGCGCATTGGCGGCTTGCGAAGTGGACAAACCGAGCGGACTGTTCCTCATTTGGTCCATAACTGCATTTCAGACGCATTTGCGAAGATTGCGGCAGGTTGTGCAGGAATTGCACAACCTTAGCCTCGAACCGAGCGGAAAGCAGCCTGTCTAGTAAGAGGGGTCGCGGCTGCGACGATGTGCCCCTACCGGCACATGCGACTCAGGCTCTACCACCATCATGATGGCGCCCGAATAGCCTACCGCGAAACGGGGACAGGTCCAGCCCTTGCACTGCTTCATTCTTTGGGGCTGTCGCACCGGGAATGGGAGCCGGTCGTGCGCGAGCTGTCCACGCGCTTCCGCGTCGTGCTGCCGGACCTCCCGCTTCATGGAGATTCCGAGGATCGGCCCCGCCACCCGTACACCGCGGACTGGTTCGCCGAGGTGATCGCGGGCTTCTGCCGCGAGGTTGGAGGGCCGCGGCCCCTGCTCGCCGGCCATGACATTGGCGCCGAACTCGCGCTGAGGGCGGTCACGACCGGGCGTCTGCATCCCGCCCGGCTCGCGCTCATGCCCAACCGGCTGCATCGCCGCGACGAGTTCGCCGGCAAGCGCGCCGCGTGGCGCGCCGTGTGCCGGACCGCGGCGCTCCCGGGGCTGGACCGCGTGATGGCCCGGGGTGCGACGCTCGTGTTCCGGCCGTCGATCGGCGAGCGCCTGTCCGCGCAGGGCAATCCCGCCGCCCGCGACCTCGTCCGGCACGCGTTCGCGGACGTCGCGGGGAACGGCAACCGCGCCCGGTCGTGGGCCAAGTTCGCCCGGCGGTGGCCCGTCGACGCCCAGCGCGAGCTGCTCGACGCCTACCCGCGCATCGACATCCCGGTGCTGCTGCTGTGGGCCGACGAGGATCCGGCGCACCCGCTGATCGGCGCCTACCAGGCGCTGGACCTGCTGCCGAACTGCCAGCTGCGGACGCTGCCCGGCACCGGTTTCCTGATGGCGTACGACGATCCGGTCGGGGTGGCCCGGGAGCTGATCTCGTTCTTCGGGTGACGCGCGGGGCGCTCTGTGCGGCAGTCGCCTCCATGTTTAAGGCCCGGAATCGGCGGCGGCGGGTGGAATCTCCGGGGCGTAAGCATCCACCAGATGTATTTCGCCCGAAGCTCGGCTGGCGGTGGGCGACTCCGGGCGTTGTGCAGGTGGTGGGCGCCAGCGACCGGCCGCCGGCGAGTGGCGACCGCGACCCGTTCGGTCGCCTCCGATGGCGCCGTTCGGCAGCCTCAGGTGGCGCCAGCCTGGTGGCCGTCGGCGAACGCGCTTCGCTCAGCGCCGGCGACGCGCCGTCGACGCCCGCTCGTGGAGAACCGGCTCGATCACGACGCGCCGGCGCCGGCGCGGATGCCCGTCGATCGCCCCGAGCACCATCCCCACCGCCACCTCCACGAGGCGCTCCGTATCCCACGAGAAGCTCGTCAACGGTGGCGCGAGCAGCATCGACACGGGATGGTCGTCGTAGCCGATGACCGACAGGTCGTGCGGGATCCTCAGGTCGAGCTGGCGGGCCGCCGCGTAGACGCCGTAGGCGATCGAGTCCGAGAAGCAGAACGCCGCGGTCGGCCGGTGGTCGGCGGTCAGCACCATGCGGGCGACCTCGGTGGCCTCGTCGAGCTCATAAGGCGAGCTCACAACGCTGACATCGAGGTCGAGGCGGTCGGCCTCGGAGCCGACGTAGATCTCGGCCGGGCGATCGTTGGTCGGCGACCCGGGAGGACGGAGCACCGCGATCCGGCGGTGGCCGAGCGCGTGCAGGTGCTCGAGCGCGCAGCGCACCCCGGAGCGGTTGTCGAACAGCACCTCGCCGGCGGCCCCACGCCCGGGAAGCGCGTCACCGATCGACACCACCGACAGCGATTCCGCGATCTCGGACCAGAACTCGTCCGACGGGTCGACCGGGGACAGGATCAGCCCGTCGACCTGCTGGTCCCGGAGCTGGGTGGCGAGTGCGCGCTGGCGGACCGGGTCGCCGCCGGCGTCGAGGATCAGCGCGTAGCGGTCGTGTTCGAGCAGAGCGCGGCCTGCTTCGGCGACGAGGCGCTGCTGCCACAGATCCTCGAGCGAGGGACCGAGGATCCCGACCATGCCGGTGCGTCCGCTGGCGAGCGCGCGCGCGATCGGGTTGGCCTCGTAGCCCATCTCGTCCGCGACCTTTCGGACCCGCTCCTGGGTCTCCTCGGATACCTGAATACCCCGCAGCGCATACGAGACAGCTGCCGGAGAGACCCCGGCGGCGTCGGCAACCTCCCGGATCGTCACGCGCTTGGCGGGAGGGCTCACGCCGCAAGCGTAGACGGCTCGGACCCTGGCCCCGGCAGCGGATTTGCAGTTATCCGGTGGCGGATCGGGGGCCATAGTTGACAAGCAACTTCTTAACCGCTTCACTTAACCGGTTCATGAACCGGTTAAGCACCGACACGCCCGTGATCGACGTCCACCAGCACGTGTGGCCGGGGGCGCTGATCGAGTCGCTCCGGGCCCGCCAAACGCCGCCCCGGATGCGCGGATGGACGCTCGAGCTCGCCGGCGAACCCGACTACGACGTCGACCCCCGAGCGCACGACCTCGACGATCGGGCCAAGCTCGCGCGAGACGACGGCCTCGATCTGGCGCTCGTGTCGCTGTCGAGTCCGCTCGGGATCGAGTCGCTCGCGCCGGAAGAGGCGAACGAGTTGATTACCGCCTATCACGAGGGCGCCTTGACACTGCCCGAGCCGTTCGGCGCGTGGGCAACCGCGTGTCTGACCGCGGTGGATGCGGGGGCGCTCACGAACGAGCTCGAGCGCGGATTCGTGGGACTTCAGTTGCCGGCGACGTCGCTACTGGACCGCGGCGGCTATGAGAACGTCGGGCCGCTGTTGGAGGTGCTGGAGGAGGCGGGTCTGCCGTTGCTGGTGCACCCGGGGCCGGTGGCGGGCACGGCCGCCGGCGACCAACCACCCTGGTGGCCGGCGATCGTCAAATACGTACAGCAGATGCACGCGGCGTGGTTCGCGTTCAGGGTCCACGGCCGCCCGCGCCACCCACGGCTGCGCGTCTGCTTCGCGATGCTCGCCGGGCTCGCCCCGCTCCACAGCGAGCGGGTCGCCGCCCGCGCCGGCGACCGCTCGGTGGTCGACCCGGACGTGTTCCTCGACGTGTCCTCGTACGGCACCCGCGCCGTCGACGCCACCGTGCGGGTGCTCGGAATCGACGCGCTCGTGAACGGATCGGACCGGCCGTACGCCGATCCGGTTTCGCTCGACGTCGGGCCGGCGGCGTTGCACGCGATCCGCAGCGCCAACGCAATGCGTCTGCTCTATCCCAAGGAGGTGTTCGATGATCTGGCAATCGCTTCCCCCGCGTAACCTCGACCACGCTGAGCTACAGGCGCTGGTTGACGCGCTCGCGAACGAGCCGGATCGCTGGCGAGAGCACGTCGCGTTCGATGGCGACGGGCAGCGGCACTACGTCTCGCTCTACCGGGACGAGTACGTGGACGTGTGGCTTTTGTGCTGGGTGCCGGGAGATGACACCGGCTGGCACGACCACGACATCTCCTCGGGCGCGGTCCGGGTCGTGCGCGGCGCCGTGCGGGAATCGAATCCCCGGATCGGCGGCGAGCCGGCGGTGCGCGTGGTCACCGAGGGCGGCTCGTTCTCGTTCGGCCCCGAGCACATCCATCGTCTCGCCGGCGAGGACGAGCTGGCGATCTCGATCCACGCCTACTCGCCGCCGCTGTGGCGGCTCGGGCAGTACTCGATCGACGACGACGGCGTGATGCGGCGCGCGTCGGTCAGCTATGCGGATGAGCTCCGTCCGCTCGAGGGGACTCTGGCCGCGTAAGCCGGACGACGATCTCCTCGAACGCGCGGTCCGCGTAGCCGCGTAGCTCGTCGAGCGTCAGCAGCTGGACCGGGTGGGGGACGAACACCATCCGGTAATCGGGCATCCCCAGCACACGCGCCTGCTCCAGGGCCTCGTCGACGAACGGCTCGGTCGCGACGGCGGCGGTAGCGATGCCCAGTCGCTCGAGCTCAACCATGTCGCGCACACTGCACGACGTGCACGAACCTCAATCGGCTAAGCCCTCGACGGCGAGGTCGCCGCGGTTCGCGATGTGCCGCACGATCTCGGGAGCGGCGGGCTTGGAGAAGATCTCCTTGACGACCCTGAACGTCTGAGCACCCCGGGCCTGGAGCAGCTCCTCCACACGATCGAGGAACTCATCGCCGCGGCGCTTGGTGATGTCGAGCAACGCGACGCGCGTGCCGCTCAAGTCAACGGGTCTGGGGGCGAGCGGCTCGGCCGCGCGCCGGCGCTCGTCGAACGGACTCACGTATTCCACTGGACCTCCTTTGAGATCGGCTCGGTGTTCATCCCCAGGCACGGTCCGAACACCGCCGAGTAGCGACCGGCCTCGCCGCCGGCCACGACGATCATGATGTCCTCAGGACTGTCCCACTTGCGAACCATCTGATCGTCCGAGGCCCCACCGACCAGCGGCGTGGTCTCACCCCAGCGCAACGAACCGGCCGAACGGACCACGGCCGAGAACATCTCCTCGCGGACGCGATCCTTGCTCCACCCCCACTCCGAGAACGACCGCGCGTGCTCGGGACAGATCACGAACAGCGAGACGCCGCCGAGCGGCCACCAGTTCGGGCTCCAGGTGGCGGCGGCCGCCTCGCCCAGCACCCGCGCGAGCTCGAGCGGGCTCGTGCTCCGGTGGTCGGAGATCGACAGCGGCGCATCGGCGCCCACCACGGTCACGACCGACGAAGACGCAGAGAATCCGCGATCACAGTGGAGCGGCTCCCACGGACTCACGTCCTCGTCCTCGGCGAAGCACATCGTGACCTTGCCGGGGTTCCCGAGCGTCGAGCGGTCGAGACGACCCGGGAAGCCGCCACCGGTGAGGCTGACCACCAACCGAAGCGCGCGCCCGATCGTCATGTTCGCCCGCCACCCCGGACCGAGCGCGCCGACCGAGCCGTTCAATCCGATCGCCTCGCGAACCGGCCCGTTCACCACAAGCACCTGTCCGCAAGGCTGCGTCGTCACCGCCTGGCCGCCCACATTGAACGCCGGTTCCAAAACGGCCTCGACCGCCGCCACCACGACCGGAAAGAACTCGGGCCGGCACCCCGCTAGCACCGCGCACGCCGCGACGCGCTCCAGGGTCACCCGAGCCATCGCCGGCGCCATCTCACCGAGCAGCAAAGAACCGTCGCGCCCGCCCAGCATCGCTTCCACGCGCTCCACAGTCGGCGGGATCACCGGCAGCCCGTCGGTCCACTCGCGCTCGAACATCTCCTCGAGCTCGTCGAAACCGCCGGCGCCGTCGACCAGCCGCAGCTCCTCGGCGTCGTAGGTGTTCTTGGCCGCGCACCCTGGTTTGCGCAGCGGCGGCTCGTCGGTGAGCGGCACCGACAGCAGCGCCCGGAGGCCGGCGGCGTCCCAGCCCACCACACGCCCGACCTCATGCGCATCGCGATCGATCAGCACCGCGGTCGGCAGGCTCTCCAACGAGTAGGCGCGCGACACCTCATACGGCGCCGGCTCGGACAGGACCACCCCGGGGAACGCGGTTCGCCGCGCGACCCGCGCCGCCACCTCGAGTGGGTCCTCGAACACAGCTGCCACGGACATGCCGGCCCCGGCCAACTGAGGCACCACCGGCGCGAGGCGACGCAGGGTCAACACCGACGTCGGGCACTCCTCGGATACGAACAGCAGCAGCACCGGCCCGTCGTGACACAGGTCCGCGAGGCGAACCGGCCCGCCCCCGACCGACGGCAGCGAGAACTCCGGTGCGCCGGCGACGGTGGTCATGCTGAAACAAGGGTGCGGGGATCGCCGGCAACAACGCTCCCGCCCTGCACGACCATCGAGATCCGCTCGGGGTCCAACAGCATCCGGACGTCAGCCAGCGGATCGCCGTCCACGACGATCAGATCAGCGACCGCTCCCTCGGTCACCGTGCCGACCACCGACGCGAGACCGAGCGCGGTAGCCGACCCGGAAGTCGCGGCGCATACGCCCTCCAGTGGCGAAAGACCGCCGTCGACCATGCGGACGAGCTCGATCGCGTTGTCGCCCGGCGGGCCGCTGTCGTGCCCCATCGCGATCGTAACTCCCGCGTCGCGGGCGGCGACGAGCGTGGCGTACGCCTCCTCGCGCTGGCGCTTGGCCTGCTCGACCAGCGCCGGCGGGAAGTCGTCGGTGAAGCGATCGGCGAGGTCGTGGAAAGTGCTCAAGGTCGGGACGAGCACGATTCCTCGCTCGGCCATCGTGGCCAGCAGACCCGGCTCGCGGTGGAGCGAGAGCCCGTGTTCGATCGTGTCGACGCCCTCCAGCACGGCAAGTCGCGCGCCCTCAAGACCCTCGGCGTGTGCCGCCACGCGCACACCGAGCCGGTGGGCCTCAGCGACGATCGCGGCCAGCTCTTCGCGCGTCATCTGGGCGGGCTCGGGATCCTCGGCGAGCACCGACCGCGCGCCGGTCGCCATCAGCTTGACGTAATCCGCGCCGCGCCGGAGCTGCTCGCGGACGGCGCGCCGCATGTCGTCCGCCCCGTCCGCCTCGCGATACATGGTCCCGAAGATCGCGCCGCCGGGAGCGGTGGCCGAGATGATCCGCCCGCACGACAGGATCCGCGGGCCGGCGACGATTTCGAGCCGGACGGCGTCGCGCAGGGCGATCGCCTCGTCGTCGTAGCTGCCTACGTCGCGGACCGTGGTGATGCCGGCGCCCAGCAGCACGCGCGCGGTCTTCGCGAGGATGAAGTAGCCGAGCTCGCGGGGGCGCGGCAGCTCGCCATGGAGCTCCGGCCCCGGACCGAATCCCGGACTCCGGAACACGTCGCTCGACAGGTGGGCGTGCGCATCGATCAGCCCGGGCATGAGCGTGCGCCCCTCGAGGTCGATGGCGCCGTCAGCGATCGACCCCGCAGGGCCGACCTCGACGATCCGCCCGTGTTCGACGCGCACCAGCGCGCGTTCCACCGGCGGGCGGCCGGTTCCGTCGATCAGGCGGGCGTTGTTCAGCAGCATCGGCCGCTCACCGTACATGAGCCCATCGCGGGGCTAAAGCTTCGTTAACTTGACACGCGTGGCCCGGGTGTGAAAGAAACGTCCTCGATCCATCGGCTGAACGCCGTTCTACCTGCGGATCGGAGAGAGGATGGAAGCGGCTATCGGGTACCAACCGGCGCGACGCCCCGGCGCCGGATCGCCGGGCATCTCCGCGGTCCTCGACGTCCTCGAGGTTCTCGACCGCGAGGGGCCGACGACGCTCGCCGATCTGGCCCGCGAGACCGGGATCGCGAAGAGCACGCTCCACCGCGTCTGCTCGATCATGTTTGAGCGTGGCTGGGCCGCCCGCGACTCGCAAACCGGTCACATCGAGCTTGGACCGAGGGTCGCGTGGCTGGCGCACACGGCGCCAGTGTCGCCGCTGGCCGCCGGTTTTCACGGCGTCGCCCGGCGGCTCGTCGCCCACCACAACGAGACCACCTGTCTTACCGTCCTCGACGGGCGCGACAGTGTGTTCATCGCCAAGGAGGAGACCACGCATCCCGTCCGCCTCGTCACAGCCGTCGGCAGCCGGCTGCCGGCGTTCGCGGCGGCGTCCGGCAGGGTGCTGCTCGCGGACCGCCCCGAGGACGAGGTCGCGGCACTCTACGACGGCTGCGAGCTTGTGACGCCGACGGGCCGCGAGCTGGCGGGACTCGACGAGCTGTTCGGGATCTTGCGTGTGGCCCGGCGCCGCGGCTACGCCGAAAACATCGACGAGACCGCGCTCGGGCTCCATTGCCTGGCCGTGCCGGTCGGACCACCCGGGAGAGTGGCCGCCGCGATCACGCTGTGCGTGCCGAGTGGCCGGATGAGCGCCGCTCGCCGGCGCGAGATGCTCCCGGACCTACTGCGCGCCGCGCGTGAGGTCGTCTCCGCCCGAGGCAACGGCGGTCGTTCCTCGCCCCCGGGCAATGGCGATCCGCACTCGTTTCCGAATACTTCACCAAATCAATCAAGTAAGTTAGACATATTGGCGACGTCCGCTCCGGGCTCTCGGGGCCGTCGGCTCGACTCCAACAGAAAGGTGGCTCCATGAGTGAGCTGGACCGGCTCCGCGACGGGCGCACTGAGCTCGAGAACCACTACATCGACGAGCTTGTCTCAGGACACATCAGCCGCCGCGACTTCATACGCAACGGAAGCATGATCGGAATGTCGACCACGCTGCTTGGCGCGGTCCTGGCCGCGTGCGGCTCCTCGTCGTCGACCAAGACAACGGCCGCATCGGGGGGGACCACGAGTACCTCGAGCGGGCCGGTCACGAAGGGCGGCACATTGCGGATCGGGGCGGTCGCGCCCGCCGCGGCGGTCAACCCGCTGACGGTATCCGACGCCGGTGGTCTGCTGATGCTCAACCAGACCGGCGAGTTCCTGATCTTCGACAGCAACCTGAAGCTCGAGCTGCAGCCGATGCTCGCGCTCAGCTGGAGCCCGAACGCGGACGGAAGCGTGTGGACGTTCAAGCTCCGCCCGGGGGTCAAGTTCCATAACGGGGCGCCGATGACCGCCGCCGACGTCGTCTACACGTTCCAGCAGCTGTCGGATCCGAAGAACGCCTCGAACGCGCTGTCGGCGTTCGCCGGAGTGCTGACCCCGTCAGGGGTGAAGATGGTCGACTCGATGACCGTGGCCTTCAACCTCGAGGCGCCGAACGGCAACTTCCCCTACCTCGTCTCCTCGGATAACTACAACGCGATCATCGTGCCCAACGGGACCGACTTCGGCAAGTGGCAGAGCACATTCATCGGTACCGGCGCGTTCATCCTCAGCAAGTACACGCAGAACGTCGGCGCGAGCTTCGTCCCGAACCCGAACTACTGGGGCGCGAAGGCGCTGCTGGACTCGACGACATTCAACTTCTACATGAGTCAGCAGCCGATGATCCTGGCGCTGCAGGGCCAGTCCGTCGACGTGATCGCGCAGTTCACGCCGTCGGGCGCCGCGGCGATCCTCAACAGCCCGTCGTACAAGATCATCAGCCTCAAGTCGGCCAACCACCGCGAGCTGTCGATGCGCAACGACATCGCGCCGTTCACGGACGCCCGCGTGCGCCAGGCGGTGGCGTATACGCTCGACCGCCCAGGGGCGGTGTCGGCGCTGCTGAGCGGGAAGGGCACGGTCGCAAACGATTACCCGTTCGGGCCGAGGTTCCCCTCCACCGACACGTCGGTGCCGCAGCGGACCCAGAACATCTCGATGGCGAAGTCGCTGCTTGCGGCGGCGGGACACCCGAACGGGTTCTCGACTACGCTCAAGACCGAGCAGTATCAGGAGATCCCACAGCTCGCGCAGGTGATCGTCCAGGATGCGGCTCAGGCCGGAATCAAGATCACGGCCGACGTCGAGACCCAGACGCTGTACTACGGCAAGAGCACGTACGGCAACTCCGACTGGCTCGACGGCACGATGAGCCTCGTCGACTACGGCGACCGCGGCGTCCCGAACGTGTACCTGACGGCGCCGCTCACCAGCAGCGGTACATGGAACGCCGCGAGGTTCAAGAACTCGCAGTACGACCAGCTGGTCAAGCAGTACGTGGCTGCGCTCGACCTGTCGGCGCAGAGGGCGGTCGCGGGCAAGATCCAGCGGCTGCTGCTCGCCGAGACGCCGATCGTCTATCCATACTGGATCGACGGGTTGACGGCGTCGACGCCGAGCGTCAATGGGCTGAACCCGACGTCGATCGCGCAGCTCTACCTCAACACGGCGTACAAGTCAGCGTAAGTCCCGGCGAACATGGTCAGGTTCATCCTCAAGCGTCTCGGCCTCGCGCTGATAACGCTGTGGCTCCTGAGCGTGCTCGTGTTCCTCCTCGGCCAGGTGCTGCCCAGCGATCCGGGACGCTCGGTTCTCGGACCGCTGGCAGCGCCGAGCGCCGTGCATGCGCTCGACCATCAACTCGGCGTGGACAAGCCGATCCTGACCCAGTACTGGAACTGGCTCACGAACTTCCCAGGGACGTCCTACCAGTACCAGGCGCCGATCGGGCCGATCCTGGGTCCCGCGCTCCTCCGCTCGCTGAAGCTCGCGATCTTCGCGTTGGTGATCCTCGTGCCGCTCGGGATCATCGGCGGCGTGATCTCCGCGCTCAACGCGGGGAAGCCGGTCGATCGCACGATCAGCGTCGTCGGGCAGTCGATGCTGACCGTTCCCGAGTTCGTGTCTGGGATCGTGTTGCTGGTCATATTCGCGGTCGAGCTCGGGTGGCTGCCGGTGACCGCAACAGCGCCGCCAGGGTCGGGGTTCCTCACGCAGCTGAAGTACCTGATCCTGCCGGTGATCCCGTTGGTGATGGTGCTGTTCGGATACATCGCGCGGATGGCCCGCGTCGGCACGATCGAGGCGCTTGACTCCGATTACGCCCGCACAGCGGTGCTGAAGGGCCTGCCGCGTGGGGTGGTCGTCCGCCGGCACGTGCTGCGCAACTCGCTGCTGCCGACGATCACGGTGATCGCGACGCAGACCGGCTACCTGATCGGTGGACTGGTCGTAGTCGAGACGCTGTTCCGCTACAACGGCATCGGGCTGCTCACCTACAACGCCGCCAATCAGCACGACATCCCGATGCTCGAGGCCTGCGTGCTGACGATCGGCGTCGTGTACATGGTCGTGACGCTGCTGGCGGACATCACCTACTCGCTGCTGAATCCCCGGATCCGGCTGAAGGCGGCCGAATGAGCATCGTCGACATCCCGATCGAGGACGCCGGTGCGCTCCAGGCGGGCCGGACCGAGATCCGCCGTGAAGTCTTCCGGGAGCTGTTGCACTCGGCGACCTTCATCGTCGGTGCGGTCATCCTGCTGTTCTGGATCATCTGCGCGATCTTCGGCCCTGCGATCGTGCCGCACGACCCGTACGCGCAGAGCCTCCTGGGGATCAACAAGCCGCCGTCGAGCGCGCATTGGTTCGGAACCGACCAGCTCGGACGCGACATGTTCTCGCGCGTGATCGTGGGCTCGCGCGATGTCCTGATCGTCGCGCCGCTGGCGACGTTGCTCGGGACCGTGCTCGGGACCATCCTCGGGCTGTTCATGGGCTACTTCCGCGGGCTGGTCGACGACGTGCTCGGCCGGTTCGTGGAGGCGATCCTGGCCCTGCCGGTGGTCGTCACGGGGGTCATCGTGCTGGCGACGCTCGGCCGGTCGAACCTCACGCTGATCATCGTGATCGGGCTGTTGTTCACGCCGCTGATCGCGCGGACGGTACGCGCCGCGGTGCTGCTCGAGCGCGAGCTCGACTACGTCGGCGCCGCGCGTCTGCGCGGCGAGCGCGCCCCGTACATCATGTTCGTGGAGATCCTCCCGAACGTGTTCGCGCCGATCATGGTCGAGTTCACGGTGCGGCTGGCGTACGCAATCTTCGCGGTCCTCACGCTGACCTTCCTCGGCCTAGGCATCCAGCCACCGTCGCCCGATTGGGCGCTCGACATCTCGACGAACTATGGGGTGGTGCCCGCCGGCTACTGGTGGGAGGTCGTGTTCGACGCGGTGGCGATCGCGACGCTGGTGGTGTCGATCACGCTGATATCCGACTCGGTACAGGGAGCACTCGAGGGATGAGCACGACAACCGACACGGTGATTCGAGACGACACCGTCCCGCAGGCCGACGCGCTCGACGTCGAGAATCTGGAGATCACATACCGCGTCCGCGGACGCGCGCTACGGGTCGTACGCGATGTCACGTTCCAGGTCGGGCGCGGCGAATCGTTCGGGCTCGTCGGCGAGTCGGGCTGCGGCAAGTCGACGATCGCGCTGGGGATCGTCCGATATCTCGCGCGGAACGGTCGCGTGAGCGGCGGCAAGGTCGAGATCGACGGACGCGATGTGCTTGCGATGAACGCGGCCGACCTGCGCAAGCTCCGCCAGAGCACGGTCTCGATGGTCTACCAGGAGCCCGGCCGGGCGCTCAACCCGACGATCAAGGTCGGCCGTCAGGTCGCCGAGGTGTACGAGATCGCGGGCTCCCCAAAGGCCCAGGCGTTCGATCGCGCGCAGGAGATGCTCGAGAAGGTGAGGATCTCGAATCCGGCGGGAGTCATGAACCGCTATCCCCACCAGCTGTCGGGCGGCATGCTCCAGCGCGTCGTAATCGCGATGGCGCTCGCCGCCGAGCCGGCGCTGCTGATCCTCGACGAGCCGACGACCGCGCTCGACGCGACCGTCGAGGCGGAGGTACTCGATCTGATCTCGGCGCTCCGAACCGAGTTCGGCACGTCGTTCTTGTTCATCAGCCACAACCTCGGCGTGATCGCGAAGATGTGCGACCGCGTCGGCGTTCTGTACGCGGGCGAGCTCGTCGAGGAGGGGCCGGCGCGCGAGGTGTTCAACAGCCCCCGGCACCCGTACACCGTGGGGCTGCTGCGCTGTATTCCCCGCCGCGACACGCTCAAGGCGCACCGATCGCTCGACACGATCCCCGGTTCGCTGCCGGCGCCCGGTGCCGTG
>Ga0335076_10004094_pt1 | contig 14705 bp, 14 predicted proteins | sample Lox_Sample_25_FD_206717 | JGI IMG/M metagenome (GOLD analysis project Ga0335076, IMG submission 206717) | Soil microbial communities from Loxahatchee National Wildlife Refuge, Florida, United States - Lox_Sample_2.5 | ecosystem: Environmental > Terrestrial > Soil > Wetlands | place: USA... | reverse complement strand
CTTCATCTGCCCGTAAGACCACGCACGGCGAATGGTGCGCCAGAGTTCCGGCGTTTCGAGTTCCTGATCCTGGAACAGCGTGATCTCCTCCGCTGAACCGTAACCGCGACGATAGGCGGAACTCGAGACTTCGCAGGTCCTGATCTCGCTATCCTTCCATCGGCTCGGACGCGACGATCGATTGCACGAACAATAGAGGACATACTCCGCGCAAGACCCGAGAGCAGTACAGACCAGGTAAGACCCATTCGAGTACGGACTGAAACCAACAAGGTAACGCGTGCAACAGTGTGGGCAGGAAAGGCAATGGCGAATTCGTTGGGTCATTGCAGTTTATCGTGTCGTTGGCTCAGCCTCGGATAGGGGCGGAGTCGGAAGGGAAGAGTCGGCGCCCTTCCAACACGCCCTCGTTAGTTTAAGAATGCGGCTAAAAGTGGCATCGTGCAATATCCACTTGACAGTGATTTCGTATAGCCACTAAGGTCCGCGAATGAAGAAGGTTCCCTCCGGCTTGGCCCTGGTTATTCAACTGCAGAAGAGATCATCGAGTTCCCTGTACAGGCAGGTGTACGAGGGGTATCGAAGGGCGATTGTGGAGGGAAGACTGCGCACGGGCCAACGCGTTCCGTCAACGAGGGTGCTGGCGCTGGAGCTAGGTATCTCGCGTATGCCGGTCTTGAACGCTTACGCGCAACTTCTGGCGGAAGGTTATTTCGAAAGCCGTGTGGGTTCCGGCACGGTAATCTCGACGTCGCTGCCGGAACGGATCGTCAAGAGGGAACCGGTGATCACTCGCTCCAACGGCTTCAACCAGGCGCGCCGCCGCGTTTCGCAGCGCTGCTTGAGTCTCTCGGGTGCACAAGGATTCTCCAAATCGCGCGGCATGGGTCCATTCAACGTGAGCCAAATCGGCTTCGACAGTTTCCCGCTGGCGGTGTGGAATGGCCTGGTGACGCGGCATTCCCGTAACGCGCGGGCCAAGTCGTTCGACTATGGCGATCCCATGGGACTGATGGAACTGCGAGAGCGGATCGCCGACTACCTTCAGGTTGCACGCGGAGTGCGGTGCCATGCCGGCCAAGTGATGATCGTCAGCGGGTCACAACAGGGATTGGAAATCACGGCCCGCGTGCTGCTCGATCCGGGAGACCGGGTCTGGATGGAAGAACCGGGATACAGGTACGCCCGAAGTGTATTCGCCGGAAATGGATGTGATGTCGTACCAGTGCGGGTTGATGCAGAGGGGCTGGATGTCGCCGCTGGCGCGAAAAAATGCGCAGATGCACGCGCGGCCCTGGTGACGCCTTCGCATCAATATCCGATCGGCGTGACCATGAGCGCTTCGCGCCGGCTTCAGTTGCTGGATTGGGCCGAGAGCAATGGCTCCTGGATCATCGAGGACGACTATGACAGCGAATACCGCTACGAAGGGATGCCGGTGACTTCGTTGCAGGGTCTCGACCGCAAGTCGCGGGTTGTGTACATCGGAACCTTCAGCAAGGTGTTGTTCCCGTCGTTGCGGCTTGGGTATTTGGTCGTCCCGGATGATCTGGTGGAGCGGTTTCTTGCCGCCCGATTCGCACTGGATATTAGTCCCGGCACATTTTGGCAAGCGGTGCTAGCGGATTTTATTGGTGAAGGTCACTTCGCGCGGCACATCCGGCGGATGCGGTTGGTTTATGCTGAGCGCCGCAACGCCCTGATTGAAAGTCTGCAGCAGCAATTGGGGTCGATGGTGAAGATGACTGGAATCGAGACGGGAATGCATTTCTCGGTCGTGATGAATGAGGTCTCGGACCGGGAGGTAAGCGCAAGGGCCGCGCGCCAGAACCTATGGCTGGTGCCGCTTTCGGCCTTTTATCTGGGAAAAGCAGCGCAACAGGGATTCATCCTGGGCTTCGGAAGTACGCGAGCCGAGGAGATAGCGGGCGCAGTGCGCAAGCTGAGGAAGCTGGTGCGGGGGTAGGGATTCATTGCTGGAGCGCGGTAGACTATCGACGCAGCCACGCCCCGCTGGTCGGACTCACAGCTTGAAAAGTTATTGGACCAATTGTGCGTTATTGGACCCAACGCGTGAAGGTCGAGCATGTCTCGGGAAACGTCGCAAAAGAAAGTAGAACAATGGTGCGCCCTGAGAGATTCGAACTCCCGACCTTCTGGTTCGTAGCGTAGAAAAGTCAACTCTAACTTGCTGGCCCGGAATCGCTTACCTTTTCAGCAGGGAACCGAGTTGCACCCAATGTACCCAAGAGGGCTTTCATTTAGGCCCAGGCCTCATCTACTACCATTTGAAACCTGTCGTAGGCCGCCCGAGCCTTGATGATCTTGACGTCATCGGCTTCAGGTCCGATTGCCTCCACGACTTCAGCCTTTGTCTTGTCACACCTGGCACCAAGGATGACTTCAACGAGCTTCAGCTTGTCGCTGAAGTTCACAAAGCTCAGGCCATTCTCAGCATCGGGCTTTTCTAACGGAGCCCAGCACCTTATCTCATGTTCATACACAGCCAGTGCTTATATTTCGTAAAGAGAATCTTCCGGACTATCTGAGTTGAATCCTCCTCGGCTAGTTCCTCATAGTGGTGGAAGTCGAAATAATGCGGCTTCTCCACGTACTTCACATAATCGCAGTCACTCTGCGGGTCGCCTGTTATCTCTGGAATCTCGAAGCCCAGACAAATTCCGAAATGCTTTTCGCTGTAGTGGGCCCAGATCACCGGATCATTCCAGTCCGCGCTGAAGCAGAGCAGTCCTCGACCTTCATGCATATTGTCCCGTGTGGCCAGAAACGTCTTTCGAATTGTGGGATCGGTGATGTCGTATGGGGTGAGTTCGAACGGATCGTTGAGGTCTTTAACGCGAGATTGCTTGAGGCGTTTGTCCTCGAGAGCCTTAATTCCGAACTGTCGGCAGAGGAACTTGTAGGCGTGCATTGGTGGAGGATAGCAGCAGATGAGATGAGTTTGGAAGCTCCTTAGCAGCAGCTCGGATGAGGGCTTATACCCTGGTTAGCGTGAGCTTCGCTTTCCCTGATCGCGTTTTCGTGGAGGAGACGGAGGGCGCTTATACGGATAGTGAAGGGACGGCTCCAAGTAGGTTCCCATCGGAGACTGACGCGCTCCAACCCGAGCCCCGCATTCACAGAGCAACTGGTCATCCACCAGGAATAGCATGCCATCGCTCTGCGCCTTTTCAGCGCGCTCAAGGCTATCAGGCCTTAGCCGCTTCGAGCAGTAATCCGTCCGTCCTCCCAATCTGAAACCGGACAGACGACCAGTCCTTATGACCAGACGACGTTTTGGCTTCTTCCCAACGTGCTTCTTTGGCATTTCAAAAATCCTTCAACAGATTAAAAGAGTACAGCGGATGGAGCGGCGAATGCAAGGCGAAAGATGGCGGAAGGCCAGGAGCGATTGCTCTACATGCTGCTGGCCGGCTCGGGTCTTCGGGTCGGCGAGGCCGTGGCGTTGCAGGCGGAGGATTTTGAGGGCATCGTGGTCCGCGTTCGCCACAGCCTTTGGAATGGCAAGCTGCACTCGCCAAAGACGAAGAACGGAACTCGGGAGGTGGACCTTCACTCATCGCTTGCCGAGGCGATGGCGGAGCATCTCTGGACTCGCAAGGCCGGTTATGTGTTTCGTAACGCGGCCGGCTCGGGTCTGCATCAAACGTGCTGCGGCGATCGCTGCATCCGATCCTTCGCAAGCTGGAACTGGAGGGACGCGGCTTTCACGCGTTTCGCCGGTTCCGCGTGACTCATCTGAGAAAGCAGCGGGTGCCGGAAGACCTGTTGCGGTACTGGATTGGTCACGCCGACAAGAGCATCACGGACGGTTATTCCAAGGTCAGGGAGGATCGGGAATATCGCTCCTCTGTGGCCGAGGCCGCCGGCCTGGGCTTCAAACTGCCCGAGTATTCAGTTGCACCAGTTGTACCCAGAGAGGGAGTGGAAAATTTCTTGGTAAGTGCCTGAGTTAAATGGTGCGCCCTGAGAGATTCGAACTCCCGACCTTCTGGTTCGTAGCCAGACGCTCTATCCAACTGAGCTAAGGGCGCAATCTGGATGGCAGGGAACTGAGGACGATTATAACAGTTCTGATCGCCGTCTCAGATTGCACACGTCCACCGCTGGTGCGCCCTCGCGAGATCCCTCAGCCCGCTGCAACAAACGCGGGCTTTCGGGATGACGGTACCCATAACGAGTCCCATCGTTGCCCCTTAAGCCGACCCACACGGGGCTTTCGGGATGACGCCGCCACACAAGGCAGGTTCCTCACAGTTCCTGCGGAACTGTTCGGAATGACATCGTTAAATTCATCTGCTTTGCCGGCTATTTCATTTGCCGGCTGTTTCATCTTTGTCCCTGTTTCATCGGCTTCGCCGCTGGGATGTCCCGTTACGGTCCGAACCGGCCGAACATGGGCTTTTGCATCTTGACCCTGATCTTCATCCCCTTTACTGTTCGTGTATCGATGAAATTGTCCGTTGTCATGCCCGTTTTCAACGAGCAGGCCACCCTGGAACAGGTAGTTGATCGGGTGCTGGCGGTGCCGCTCGAGATCGAACTCATCTGCGTCGATGACGGCTCGCGGGATGCCTCGCGCGACGTCCTGCAAAGGCTAAGCGAGCGATATCCGCAGCTGCACGTGTGCCTACAACCCTACAACATGGGCAAGGGCGCGGCTTTGCGGCGCGGGATCCAGGAATCGACCGGCGACTTCGTGATTATTCAGGATGCGGATCTGGAATACGATCCGTCGGACTATCCCGGGATGTTGCGGCCATTGATTGAGGGCAAGGCCGACGTGGTGTATGGGTCGCGCTTTCTCGGCTCCGGGCCGCACCGGGTTTTATATTTCTGGCACTCCGTGGGCAACTGGGCCCTTACTTTAATTTCGAACGCCCTCACCAACATGAACATGACCGACATGGAGACCTGCTACAAGGCCTTCCGGCGCGAGGTCATTCAAGCCATTCCGCTGGTGGAGAACCGCTTTGGATTTGAACCTGAAGTCACGGTGAAGATTGCCAAGCGCGGGCTCCGGGTTTACGAAGTGGGCATCAGTTATTGGGGCCGGACATACGAGGAAGGGAAAAAGATCGGCTGGCGCGATGGGATGCGGGCGCTGTTCTGCTTGCTCAAGTACACCGTCACCGAGCCCCGGGTATTGGGGGCCGGCGTCCCAGCCAGCGAGAAGCTGGAATCTACCGATCTGGGCTTGGAACCAGCCGCCAAAGCGCGCCACGCCTCTAATGTCCGATAACAGGTATTATGTAAAGTTGGCCGGGGATCTAACGGCGGAAAGCAGGTTCCTCCGCCTTCGCTACGCTCAGTTGTCGGAATGACAGACTTTTGGGTGGGAAGCACAACTCTGAAAGGAAACTTCTGTCGTTCCGAACGGCCTGTCATTTCAGAATCACATCTTGTATTTGCCCAGATCCTCGTCGTTGAGGCCTTCCAGCCATTTTCGTAATTCTTCGCTGGTGACGCGGTCGGTTGCGTTGGTGGCGATCTTGGAGCTCTTCAGGACAAGATCGTCGACGAAGATGGGACAATCCACGCGCAGGGCTAAGGCGAGCGCGTCGGAGGGACGGGAATCGATGCTGATGACTTCACCGCCGCGATCAAGCCAGATCACAGCATAGAAAGTATCTTCGCGGAGCTCAGTTACAACGACTTTATGAACCTGGGTCTCAAGGCCGACCAGGACGTTTTTGATCAGGTCGTGAGTCATGGGACGCGGCGTGCTGACTTTTTCCATCTCCAGCGCGATGGCCTGAGCCTCGTAGGCGCCGACCCAGATCGGCAGCACCGTATCGCTGCCTACATCTTTCAGAATGATGATCGGCATGTTGGTTACCGGGTCGAGCATCAAGCCGCGGATTGTCATTTCTACTTCCATTTTTTCAGCTCCGAGTTCCCCACTTATATCACCATTTCGCCGGCCAGACTGTTGGGAAAGCTCTGTGTTACTAAAACGTTTACGTAGCTTCCCGGTTTCGGCGACGCCGGCGCGATGAAGTTCAGAGTTTTATTTTGCGATGTCCGCCCGATCCACTGTCCGCGAGCTTGGTTGTGTCCTTCGACCATCGCCTCAGCGATCGTTCCGATGTAGCTTTGATGGCGCGACTTCTGGATGTCGCGCTGTTTCGCCATCAGGACCTCCAGCCGGCGGGCTTTTTCCTGGTCGGGGATCGCATCCTCCAGCCCCACGGCGGGTGTATTCGGCCGCGGTGAATACTTAAAGGAAAAGATGCCGTCGTAACCCACTTCATCAAGCAAACCCAGGGTTTGCTCAAAATCAACTTCAGTCTCGCCGGGGAAACCCACGATCACATCTGTTGTGATGCTGATTTGTCGCTTTGCGGCCTTCATCCACGCGATCCGCTCCAGATATTGTTCGCGGGAGTAGAGGCGCTGCATGGCATCCAGAACCCGGGTCGATCCGCTTTGGACGGGCAGGTGAACGTGATCGCAGAGTGTGGGCACGGCATCAATGGCTTCGACGATGTCACGACCGAAGTCGCGCGGATGCGAGGTCGTGAAGCGAACCCGTTTGATGCCCGGAATTTCGCCAACAGACGCCAGCAACTCCGCGAACGAGCGCTTCCCTTCCGGATCCTTGTAGGAATTCACGTTCTGGCCCAGCAGCTGGATTTCGGTATAGCCGAGATCTGCCATCTGGCGGGCTTCCGCGAGAACTGACGCGGACGTCCGGCTGCGCTCCTTTCCGCGCGTGAAGGGAACGACACAATACGCGCAGAACTTGTCGCACCCCTCAATGATGGTGATGTATCCCCGGTACGGGTTGGTGCGGGAGGTGAACTCGGTCTCGAAACACAGGTCCGTCTGGCGATCGTCGAGGCCGGTGGCGCGCTTCCCTTCCTCAATCTGAATCAGCATCTGCGGAAGATTCCGGTAGGAAGCCGAGCCGCAAACCATGGAGACGTGCGGGGCGCGCTCGAAAATCTTTTCACCTTCCTGCTGTGCCACGCAGCCCAGAACTCCGAATTTCTTTCCCTGAGCCTGCAACTTCTTGAAGTCGGCAAGACGGTGGAAGACTTTCTGTTCGGCTTTATCGCGGATCGAGCACGTGTTGTACAGGATGAGATCGGCCTGCTCGACGGTCTCCACCTGGCGATAGCCTTCGCTCACGAGCGTGCCGATGACTTTCTCGGAGTCATGGACGTTCATCTGGCAGCCGAAAGTTTCCAGGTAGAAAGTCTTTTGCGATTCGTTTTCAGGAACCCCAGACATAAGGCAAGTATAGCGCGGGTCAGCCGGGCTGAACCTGATCGGAATGCACCAGCCGGCAATGCTCGTCGAATTGCGCCTGGAGGGATTTCGCATACTCGTCGTGGGTTGGGCGATGACTCGACGATTGGGCGCGAAACGTAACGCCGGTGCAGGCAACGCATATCGCGTCAACCGGGATGTCCTTTAGCCACTTTGTAACGCGCAGGAAAGGCTTTTTCGCAGCCACGTCAGTGTTCTTTTTGGCCGGCAGTAAATACTGTCCAGGGACCGGCTTTCATATCCCGCAGTAGCGGCTTCTGCCACGAATATTCCGGATGATGTTCAAGGAAAGGTTCGGCGAGGAAATCAGCCCCGCAAGGATGACCGGCGCGAGCCACAAAGCTCATCTTTTCGGCCATCCTGCTGTCCGTGGCTTTACCCTGGACGGCGCCGCCCGGATCATAGGCCTCCCAGGACCATTCCTTCACGCCGCGTGGGGAGTTGTCGACGTGGCCGCAGAGAGCGCGCTCGTTCGGTTGGTCGTTCGGGTTCGCGTGCGACCGTTCGTAGGTGTCATCGTGATCCGACAGAAACAGTTCGGCCATCGCGACGTCGATCTTCCCTTTCGCCACTTTCATGACCTCTTCCCAGCGGGCGTGACGTGCATTGGGTGATGAAGATGCGTCGTTGGGATCGAATCCGCTGGTCTCTTCTTTAATCAGCTTTGGATCGCGGGCAAAGTTCGAACTGACGAAGTATCCGTCCTTCGTGCGCCACAGCGGCGTGTTCTTGAGGCCAAGCTCCAGATAAGCGATCTCTCCGGTCTTGCGGTCACCGATGAGCCAGTCATTGGCGTATCCGCCGTTATTCCCTTCCTTGATAATGCGAAAGTAGTCGTCGATTGAATTAGCGTATTGCAAGGCCTTACGCGAGCGCATGAATTCGGGCTTGCCATTGGGATCCCAACCTTCGAATTGCGTGATTGTGGTTTCCGTGATCATCATGCCGGCCGAGTTGACTCCGAAGTCGTCGTCGCTCGTGATAACACCGGGAAAGCCGTCCATGAGAATGCGGTTGCCGTGCTCGGGCTGGATGTCGAAGATGACGACCCATCTTTCACCGGCGAGATAACTGGTCCAGTTATTGTGAGCAATGACGATCTGGTGATCTTTCGTCATGCTGCCGGTTGCAATGAACGCACTGCAATTGCCTGGTGCGGCAAGTTTGGGATTCTTTGCCGACTTGTTCTGCTTGCTCAGCCAGGGAAGGTAGTAATCGGGGACTTCCTCGAAGGCGTTCAAGGCGACGATGTCATACACATCGAGGTCAACGCCGTGAGCCTTCACGCCATCGGCAATTCCCTGTAATTCCTGCTGATATTCGGGGTCGATGTGAGGCCAAAGCATCTGGCGGGCAGCCGTGCGGAAGAACTCCCAATCCTTTTGTGACTGGTGCGTATCGTAGAGCTTGATGGCATCAAAGGCGTCTTTAATTTCGGCGGCGAGAAGATATCCATGCTGATAGCCGATATCGGCTGGCGAGCCTTCGAGATGGACATAGGTCCATCCGCCCTGCTGGAAACGGTATGCCTTTTCAAGTCGCGGGTCAGAGCCGGCGGCCGCAAATGTGGTCAGGGTCACGAGCAAAACCACGGCGGCTTGGCGAATCACAGGTTTCAGCATGGGGTCCTCAGAGGATCGTATTCAAACGGCGGAGACATTCTATCCTTTGTCGATTCAGATGTCGGTTTTCTGTTCAGGATGACGGCGCAGGTACCAGCAGGGCAATAATCCTGAGTGCGGGAACAACGAGTTGACACACGTCCAGGGCTGAGGCGGATCAAAGGTGAACTGCGTTTTGCCGTTCTTCTGCGCAACGGCATAATAGTGGCTCACGGTCACAGATCCGTAGGCGTTCCAGTTCGCGGCCACGCGAATGCGGAGGATGGCGTAGTCCGCAAGGTAGATCAGTGCTGCCGATAATAAGGCTGCCAGCACCGTCAAAAGTAGCCACCGCCGGATCCGCTCTCCCAGATTTCGCGGCACGAGGCGAGATTATAAAAGCCAGACCGCGAACTCGCACGCCATCGTTGACAATTCCAAATCCGACAGGCAAACTACCGCATTCGTCGGGAAAGGCTTCCGGCAGATCATCTGCGACCAGGTGCGGACAGATGAAGCCGGTTTCGGCATATACTCGATCTAAATTTATTCATGGCTATGACCGAGCAAAAGGTCTCCTACACACTCGACTCTTCCTTGGAGACGATTGATCGTGCAGAGGAGAAGGCGAACCGCATTGCCACCGAGTTGGGATTTGGCGAAGACGAGATTATGCAGATTTCGATGGCGGTGCGAGAGGGAGCCGTAAACGCGGTGTTGCACGGTAACTCTTACTCTCCTGACAAGAAAGTAATCCTGGCATTTGAGCGGACGGCAACCGACCTGGTCATTACAATCCGGGACCAAGGCCCGGGCATGGACCTGAGCAAGATTCCGAATCCGCTGGCGCCCGAGAACCTGCTTAAAACCTCGGGACGCGGGATTTTTCTTATGCGCTCGTTTATGGATGTGGTCGAAATCCGGCCCTCGGAAACGGGCACCGAACTTAAATTGATCAAGCACGTCCACGGGCCAACCGCGGGCGGCAAGGAGGCTTCCCAGTGACTATGAAGGTGAATAGTCGGCAAGTGGATGGTGTGACAATCGTGGACTGCAGCGGGCGAATCACGCTGGGCGAAGGTAGTGTGATTCTTCGCGATACGGTACGCGATCTGCTGACCAAGGGCAATAAAAAGATCATCCTCAATCTGCAAGACGTTAACTACATCGACAGCTCGGGCATCGGCGAACTGGTCAGCGCATTTACTACGACCAAGAACCAGGGCGGCGAGCTGAAACTGCTGAACCTGACCAAGAAAGTGAACGACCTCCTGCAGATCACCAAGCTCTACACGGTTTTCGACGTGAAAGACGACGAGGCTGCCGCCGTCAAGTCGTTTAAATAGTGCAATCTGTTCCGAATCAGGCCCATCCCTAGGCTGAGGAGACCGGTCCAGCTGGTCTCCTCGAGGTCTCTCTGCACCCATTCACCAGGCCCTTGTGGGCAACTCTTTTACGTTCTGCGATGTCCAACGGGTTAGAATAGCTACCGAACAGTCCCAGGAGATCGCCATGAAGAATTTCTGGGTTCTTGCCCTCGTCGCACTCGCCGCTTGCGTAAGTCTTTCCTGCGGAAGTAGCGGGCGACGGCTTCAATCGATCACGATTAGCGCGTCAAACGTCGGCAATCAGATTCAACTGGTCGCCACCGGCAATTTCTCCGCGGCGCCGCTGACGGTTACGCCGCTTCCCGTTAACTGGTCTTTAGCGCCACCCCCGCCAAATTACTCTCTCAGCTCGGAGCCATTCTCGATCCAATGCTCTGTTGGGGGATATGCCGGTCCGTTCGTTGCGATGGCGCCGGAGAATCCCAATGCTCCGACCACGGGGTCGATCTCAGGAACGAAGATGGTCAGTCAGTCGACATCGTGCTCTTCTGTGAACCAATAGAAGTGGACGCCGCTCGAGCAGTTTCATACTGGAACTCTGTGCGAGATTTTCGTTCCCTGATCACTGCATCAGTTCTCCGGGGTTCGTAGAATCGCCGCATGCTCAGAATGAGGCCGAGTTGCTGGCCGCTCGTCGCCGGTCTGCTGGGACTGTCGTCGTTTTGTTCAGCGTCCGATTGCATCTCGATCCGCGAAGCCGGTCAACATGTCGGCGAGAGCAAGTGTGTGACCGGCAAAGTGCTTCGCGTGAAGGTTGGGACGCGGGGCGTGCATTTTCTTGACTTCTGCGAAGACCAGATGGCATGCCCGTTCACGGTAGTGGTCTTTCCTTCTGATCTCAAAGATGTGGGCGACGTACGCCGGCTGGAGGGGCGGACCATCGAGATACGGGGCGCGCTGAAACTCTACGACAGCCGCGCTGAAATCATTCTGAGCCGCGTCAGCCAGATCAGCGGCGGAGCGAGCCTGATTCCTCCACTGCCGAAAAACTACGACGTTGAAAATCGCGGACACTTCAGCGCCGGACGATTGCGGCCCACGAAAAAGCCAGCCAAGACCAAATCGACCCCCTCAGCCACCGCGACCTTCGGCAATGATGTCGAGGATAACGACACACCGTAGGAACTGTGCGCCCATCGGTTTCCCTTCCTGCCGATATACTGTTGCGCTTGATCCCCTGACAACTGGAGAGACCAATGCCTTCGAATAACAGGATTAGCCGACGGGCCGCGTTGTCCGTTCTTGGCTCCGCAGGATTGGGATTCGCAATTGGAGGGCTACCGATGACTGCCGAGAAACCGGCTCTGGATTCGCTGGACACGTTGTTGCCAAAACTCAGCGAGCAGTCGCGCGGCTTGTTGCGTCGACTCACGACCGCCCCCGGGTACAGTGGACAGATCGCGGGGACTGATGTGGCAAGTCTCGTAAGGAACGAAGGCGCGACGGTTGAGAAGTTAATGCTGGATTTGCTGCCGCTGGCGCAGAGTTATTCTCGGGCGCCGATCTCGAATTTCCATGTCGGGGTTGTGGTGCGTGGAGCGAGTGGAAGCCTGTACACAGGCGCGAACATCGAGATTCCCGGACAATGCCTGGGATTTGCGGTCCATGCTGAGCAATCAGCGTTGTCGAACGCGTACATGCACGAGGAGCGTGCAGTCACGGCCCTGGCAGTCGGAGGCGCGCCGTGCGGCCACTGTCGGCAGTTCATCAACGAAATGTCACCGGCTGGCGAGATTCTCATCCTCACACCGAACAATCCTCCGAGGAAGCTGACCGAGATTCTGCCAGAAGCCTTCGGCCCGGCAGCGCTGGGAATGAAGGACGGTGCGCTTCCGGTGCGTGAATCGGAGCTAAAGCTGGATCAGCCATCTTCCGATGCATCGATTCTGGCAGCCTTGGACGCGGCACGAAAGTCGTACGCACCCTACAGCAAATCGCAGTCGGGCGTTGCGATCAGAAGCAACAGTGGTCGAATCTACCTCGGAAGCTACATCGAGAATGTAGCCTTCAATCCCAGCCTATCCCCGCTGCAAACGGCGCTGGCAGCGATGATCGCGGGGGGAGAGCCCTACGCAGCGATCTCGTCCGTTAGCCTTGTCGAGTTGCAGGCGGCCAACATCAGCCAGAGGCCCGTGACCGAAACAGTGCTCGGCGCGATCGCGCCAAAGGCGAAGTTAGAAGTAGTGCGGGCGCAGCTCTAGCTCATAGATCGCAATTTGCGCTCGTCACACCAATCCCTTCCTTAACTCTTCGAGCGGATATTTCGTTCCGCGCCAGACGATGCCGTCATTCCGCAGCGTGAGGATCATCGAGCGCAAAAGCGTGTAGGTGAAGAGCACGCTCCCAACGGGATGCAGCAGGAAATAATACGGAGGCACCGACGATCGCCACGACATTCCGATATAAATCATGAACATCGATACAAGCGCGATTACGTACGGAAGCCGCTGCCATCCGTGCGCCAGCCCGACTCCGAGAAAGGGGCCGAGATTCAAAAATACGAGGCCAAAAGCGGAAAGCAGAGTTCGCCACGTCTGGAACGAGAGAACGGCGAAGAAGTTCTTGGTCAGATTGTTGACGATGCCCATAGCGCCGTGCGCCCAGCGAATGGAAATCAGATCGCCGCCGAAGACGTTGCGCTGGGCGAATCCGGAATTCTTCACTACCTTGCCGAGCTTCATGTCATCGAGCACTTCCATGCGCAGCGCCTCGTAGGTACCAACAGCGTCGTATACGCGGCGTCGCACAAGATTGAAAGCGCCGACACCCATATGATCGTCGGTGCTGGGATCGGCGACCTTCCAGGGCCTGTGCCCGAACATAAACATGGTCTGGAAGAACGCAATCATCATGTATTCGCCCGGTCGCTTCATGATCATGCGCGGAAAAAGTACGACATGATCGGCTGGCTCGGCTTCGGCGTAAGCCAGCGCCCGTCGCACAGACTCTGGCTTAAACATCACGTCTGCATCCGTAAAAAGAAGCCACTCGCCTGAAGCCTGACTGGCGGCCGTCCACATCGCATGAGGCTTACCGAGCCATCCCGTGGGAAGTTCTTGGTGATGGATCACTCTAAGCTTCGTTGAACCCGTCGCGACATTCTCCATGATTGCGCCCGTACGGTCGGTCGAGCGGTCGTTGACGGCGATCACTTCGTAGTTGTCGTAGTCGAGCGCGAGCAACGAACGCAGCGCCTGCTCGATCGAATCTTGCTCATTCCGTGCTGGAACGATGATGGAAACGCGCGGGTTTCCGCCAGCAGAGACGGGATTCCGATTCCACTCAGGCCGGGAAACGTCGGCAACGCTGGGCATGCCAAGCGCAGCATCTACGATCCGCGAAAACCATGCCAGCGCAAGAACGCTGCCGGCAATCCAATAAAAATATGCCATCCCGTTCAGGACTTCCCTGCTCCGATGGGCGCGACTTCAACGGCGACTGCGGGCGCAAATTTCATCCCGTAGAACAGTATGGCAGAAGAAATCCCCATCGCGATCACGGGCAGAATGAAGGCGGCCTGTAGCGAACGTCGATCGGCGACCCAGCCCATCATGGTTGGTGAAGGGACATCGCCCAAAATGTGAATGATGAAAATATTTACCGCGAGCGCGGTGGCGCGAATGTGCGCGCCGACCGAGTTGATGACCGCGGCATTGAGCGGAGCCGTATTGAGCAATAGAAAGAAAGCAGCAACTCCGATCGCTGGGATCATCAGCCGGCCTTTGCTGAAAAGAGCCACGATCATCACGGGAATGCCGAGTAACATGCTTGCGGCTGACACGACGTAATAAGAACTCTTCAGGCGTCGCAGAAGATAGTCGCCCAGCCATCCGCCGATAAGCGAGGCCAGAATGCCATCGATGACAATGATGACCCCGAACAGCAGGTTAGCTTTCTCGAGCGTGTAGCTTCGTTCGCTGTAGAGAAATTGCGGAATCCAGACTTGGATTCCGCCAAGCGAATAGGTCATGAATGCCATTCCGAGCGTCGCAGTGAGGAAGGCCGGATTCCGAAACAACGCAAGCCCCCTCGACAAAAACATGTTGCTCCCAGCGTCGTCTTTGACGGTATCGAATTGCCCACGCTCCGGCTCTTTCAGAAACAGAACTACGATCGCCAGCAGAAAACCGGGTCCAGCCGCAATGTAGAACGGGAAGCGCCAGCCATGGTGAGGAGCAAGATAACCGCCCAATATATATCCAGCCGCCGATCCAACCGGGATCGCCAGGTAGAACACGCCGAGGATCCGCCCGCGCACATTTTCGGAAAACAGGTCCGCTACGAAAGTCGGCGCAATCGTGACGAACGTCGCTTCACCCACGCCGACCAAAGTGTGTCGCACAAGCAGTTCCGTGTAATTATGCGTCACGGCAGTGAGGAGAGTTAAGCCGCTCCAGAAGAACGCACCGACCACAATGAT
>Ga0335076_10004093_pt1 | contig 14706 bp, 12 predicted proteins | sample Lox_Sample_25_FD_206717 | JGI IMG/M metagenome (GOLD analysis project Ga0335076, IMG submission 206717) | Soil microbial communities from Loxahatchee National Wildlife Refuge, Florida, United States - Lox_Sample_2.5 | ecosystem: Environmental > Terrestrial > Soil > Wetlands | place: USA... | reverse complement strand
CGAAGTGGATGCCGAAACCACCCCGTTGCGGAATCCGGAAGACTACCTGTACGACTTCAATCTGCGCGACATCTCGGAGGTCTGGCGGCGCGGCAGCGTAATCGCCTCCTGGCTGCTGGATCTCACGGCGGCCGGTCTGGTGAAGGATCCGAATCTCTCCGAATTCGCGGGGCGCGTTTCGGATTCCGGTGAAGGGAGATGGACCATCAAAGCGGCCATCGACGAATCGGTGCCGGCGCCGGTGCTGTCGACAGCCCTGTATCAGCGATTCACGTCGCGGGGCGAAGCGGATTACCAGGACAGGCTCTTGTCGGCGATGCGATTCGGGTTCGGCGGTCACCTGGAGAAGAAAGCCGACACGCAGGCTTCAGCGGGGGATTCGAAATGAGCCGGCTGAATTCAGACGCGCTGGTGTTCTTCGGGGCCAGCGGCGACCTGGCGTACAAGAAGATTTTCCCGGCGCTGCAAGCGCTGGTGAAACGAGGGAAGCTCGACATTCCGGTGGTCGGCGTCGCCAAGTCGGGTTGGACGCTGGACAACCTGCGGGAGCGGGCGAAGGACAGCCTTGCGGCGCACGGCGGAATCGATCGCGAGGCCTTTGCGAAGTTGTGCAGCCTGCTGCGATACGTCGACGGCGACTACAACGACGCGGCCACGTTTCACGCGCTTCGCAAAGAGCTGGATGGGGCGAAAAGGCCGGCGCACTACCTGGCGATTCCGCCGCTGCTGTTCGGCCGGGTGGTGGAGAATCTTGCCAAGAGCGATAGCGCCAGCGGGGCGCGGGTAATCGTGGAGAAGCCCTTCGGCCGGGATCTGGCTTCGGCGCAGGCGCTGAATCGTACGTTGCACGCCTATTTCCCGGAGAGTGAGATTTTCCGCATCGATCACTACCTGGGCAAGCGGCCGGTGAACAACATCGTGATTTTCCGTTTTGCGAACTACTTCATGGAGGCGTTTTGGAATCGCAACTGCATCGAGAGCGTTCAAATCACGATGGCGGAAGACTTCGGCGTAGAAGGACGCGGGGGATTCTATGACCAGACCGGGGCGATCCGCGACGTGATTCAGAATCATCTGTTCCAGGTGCTTTGCAACCTCACGATGGAGCCTCCGGTGCGCACCGACAGCGAAAGCATTCGGGATGAGAAGGTGAAGGTGCTGAAGGCCATTCCTCCGATCGAGGCGGGAAGCCTGGTGCGCGGCCAGTTTCGGGGCTATCGCCAGGAAAAAGGGGTGGCGCCGAAGTCGGAGGTGGAAACGTTCGCGGCTTTGCGTCTGGAGGTAAATTCGTGGCGGTGGAAGGGCGTGCCGTTCTACATCCGGGCCGGGAAAGAACTGGCGGTGACGCGAACCGAGGTGGTCGGCCGCTTCCGGAAATCGCCGGCGGTAGTAGGTGGAGGCGAGCAAGCGGGAAACTACATCCGATTCCGCATCAGCCCGGAGATGACCATCGCGATCGGCACGACGGTGATGGGCGCTTCGGAGGAATTGCAGGGGGAGAACGTCGAAATGGTGGCGAGCCGCCATCCGCAGCCCAATGAGATGGAGGCATATGAGCGAGTCCTGGGCGATGCCATGACGGGAGACGCGACGCACTTTGCCCGCGAGGACTACGTCGAGGAAGCATGGCGGATCGTGGATCCGGTACTGAAAGCGGGGACGCCGGTGTATCCGTATGAAAAGGGGTCGTGGGGACCGGCACAAGTGGAGAGCGTCACGCCGCCGGGTGGATGGCACGATCCGAGCGCCGAAGACCGAGAGGATTACAGGCTCGAAAAAGTCAGCTAGCGCGGGACCGGGCGGGTTGGCAAACCCAGCGCAGGCGGCCAGGCGAATCCGAGGCCGCTTTACCGAAGCTGAACAGATCAGCGGCACGGGCGATGGCCCGGTGGTGACGGCAGTGACGACGCGCACGCATTGATGGCGAGGTTCCGCGGTCCGCGATGAGTTCGATCCATGCCGGCCGGCAGGATCTCGCGAGCGGTCACGCCGGCGCTGCACGCTGGAAGCGAGCGCCACAAAAGCGGTCAGCCCCGGGCCGGCTTGATTTCCCTGGCGGTGATTTCGTAGCGGAAGTTGTCGGGATCGAGGTTGTCGAGGCGGCCATCGGCGGTTTCGGCTTGCGGATACATGAGAAACCCGACCGGTTTGCCGCTCGAACCCGGCAGCGCCACGTCGTGCGCGAAGTTGTACGCCATCCAATTCATCTCCCACGATCCGAACAGCCGCGCTCGCGCCTTTTTGACCATCTCATCGTCCAACGGGCGGTTGCCCGGCGGTTCCTCCAGCATCACCTTGCGGACATCCGCGGGATCCACGGGGATCCAGCCGTACTCGCCGAGGTACACCTCCGCGCGGCAGTGCTGCGCTTTGGAAATCGTTTCGGAAGCCGCGCCCAGGCTTTTGTATCCCAAGTCCGACTTGGCAACACGAATCCCGTACACATCGCGGGCGGGCAGACCGGCGGCGCGCGCGAGCCCCACGTATAGCGCGTTCAGGTCGGCGCACTTTCCGCCCAGATCCCTGGATTCGAGGAGAAATCGGATGTCGCCGAGGCCGCACCCCCTGGTCTTCGGATTCCGATAGGTATTCTCGACGATCCACTCATAGATCGCGCGAGCCTTTTCGACATCGGTAGTGCGGCCGCGAGTGATCTCCTGAGCGGTCTCCCTGACGATGCCATCGGTCGGAAGGAGCCGGGTCGGCTGTAGAAACCGGTTGAGCCCTGCGGCGGCGGATTTCGGCGCCGTGCGGCGCGCGGAAAGGTCAACCCCCCAATCTTTGGTTTCGATCCGGCTGGTGACCGTCAGAACCGGGCGTTTCCCGGGCGGAAATTCGGCGGCGATCATCCCCAGGGCCGTGGTCTTGTCTATCACCGCTTCGGCGGCGGTGCCTTCACAATGGAACGTGTTCGAGAGCGTTCTCTGATAAGGCATGTTGCTAATGAGCGCTGCCGGCACCCAGACACGTGTCGTCCCGGAAGGCTTCAACACCTCGATTTGCGTGTTGACTTCGAACGTCCGCCAGCCTTGGTCTCCGGCGAGCAAATGTTTCGAACTCGAGAATGCAAACCCAGCCGCCGCTGAGCCGGTGGTTTGTAGAAAATCACGTCGATTCATGGCCCCTCCCGGACGGGCATCTCGTCCCCCGGACTTCTCAATGAGTACCACAAACGGCCGGTCCTATGATCGCCGGAAGAATCGGACGAATCGCAAAGCCGGATTGCTGGTTGTTACCACAACCTTGTGGGCGGCGCCGCGGTTGATTGCCGAACGAATCGCCAGGACCTGTGGCATCGATTCATTCGGGAAGCGCGATACGATCCGCAGCAGATTTCACATCGATATCCCGGGCATGTTCAAGTTATCCTGCCCTTGGGTGTGGCTGGCGGCGTGGCGGGTCGTGAGACCCACCCGCGGAGGTTGGAAGCGTCGGCTGACGGCGCGTATCTTGTCCATTTTCACGAGCTTGAGTTGAGAATATGGGCGGAGGATTTCCAACCCGCGTCGCCGGATTTCCGGCCTGACGCGAGTTCTCGCATCCCGAGTAATGGCATGAAACGCGCCTTAAATACCAGATTTTAAGATCTTAACACCTTATCAAACGGTAGAATTGCGTCTTTTCGTGCTGCACGATATCGGGAAGCTCGTGATTGCCGTGGAATTGCCGGAACACATCGAAAAGGCGATGGCCTTGATGCGGGACTCGGGCTGCTCCATGCACGCCGCGGAGAAGGAAACATGGGGATTCACGCACGCCGAGGTCGGCGGCTACCGGCTGGGACTCTTGGGGCTACCGTATCCGATCGTCGAAACAGTCGCGAATCACCATGAGCCCATGCGGGTGGACAACAACGAATTCGGCATTCTGGGCGCCGCCCACGTCGCCAATTGTCTGGTGCATCAGGAACTCTCCGCGCGCTCCAATCAGCCGATCCCGGGGTTTGACCAGGCATATCTGGAAAGAACCGCGAGCAGCCATCAACTCGAAAGCTGGCGCGAACTGGCCCGAAAGAGAATCTCCGGCTAACTGCGATTCGGGTTCAACCGGGTTCGCACACCGGTTGGACATCCGTATGCGCTGACCGGGTCAGTCAAACTCGATCTGCGTGGTGGTGCCGCCTAACTGGATATCCTTCACGGCGTCGACGGCGCCGGTGCTGTCGATGTCCACATGGGTTGCGCTAAATCTCGTCGCAGTGTTTTGCATCTTCACGCCGATCATATACTCCTCGCCACTGCTGATATTGGTCAAGACCGCTACGCCTTTGTCAACTTTCATGGTGTAGCGACCGGCTTTGATTTCTACGCTGCCGGCTTTGGAGGTGTGGCTGAGGCTGATTTCGTAGGTATCCCACGCCAACGCGAGTGTGGAAAGAGACAGGAGTGCGGCGACAAATAGAATGCGGCTCTTCATGTTCTGGCTGCTCCTTAAAGTGCGCTTTGAGTGCCAAGCCGAAGGCCCGCCGGGACTTCCGTTCCGTCAAAGCTCATTTCGCTTGAATTCTCTTTGGCTTGCACCTGGTAAGGCGAGCAAAGGAGGATTCCGGTTACCCGTCGTCCATATCGCTGTTGCGGGGTGGCACTCAACACCCACATTGTGGGGTAATGCGCAGGAGAATGCCCGGGCGAACCGCAAGACCGGGGCAACTGAAAGTCCGGATGGAAACGCTGACGCCGGCGCAGTCAGGACGTTCCGAATTCATGCTCGGCTCTTCCCGGGCGAATCATAGCGATTCTTCGTGATAGCATTCCCCTGATGAGGCGAACGCTGCTCCTGACGATTTTCGTTGCCGGGACTCTTCAAGCACAGCCGCCGGAATCCAAACAGGCGCAAGTGGACCGCATCTTCGGCGGCTTCAATACACACACGCCCGGATGTGCGGTCGGAGTCGCCTACCACGGAGAGATCGCGCTGAAGGCCGGGTATGGAATGGCCGACCTGGAGCGCAATGTGCCGGTGACGCCCGACACTGTGTTCGAGAGCGGCTCGGTCGCCAAGCAGTTCACCGCAACGGCATTGCTGTTGCTGGCCCAGCAGGGCAAAATCTCCCTCGACGATCCGCTGCGGAAATACCTGCCGGAGATCCCCGACTATGGCAGTCCGCTCACGATACGCCAGGTTTTGAGCCACATCAGCGGATTGCGGGAATGGCGGCTGGTGGCCACCTTTTCGGGTATTGCCGAGGGCTCTCACGTCCTGAACAATGCCGACCTGCTGCGAATGGCGGGACAACAGAAGGCGCTCAACTTCACACCGGGCACGGCATACAGCTACACCAACACCGGCTTCAATATCGCCACCATTCTGATCGAACGCGCTCTGGGGAATGGGAAGACCTTCCAGGCGTTCACCCGCGAAGCCATCTTCGAACCGCTGGGGATGACCCACAGCAGCTGGCGGGACGACTATCGCAGGGTGGTGCCGAACCGCGCGCTGGCCTACGGCCGGGCCCCTGGTGGCGGATGGATTCAAGAGACGCCCATCGAAAACATCATCGGCGCCGGCGGGATGCTGACCACGGTGGGGGACTGGCTCTTATGGAACGAGAATTTCGCGCACCCCAAGGTCGGGGGTCCGGACCTGGTAAGAGAGCTGCAGACGCCGGCCACGCTCAGCAGCGGCAAGACCCTCACCTACGCGAAAGGACTCGAAGTGACCACCATCGACGGCATTCGCGAGGTAGCGCATAGCGGTTCCACCGGCGGCTATCGCACGTGGTTGGGGCGGTATCCTGACCACGCAGTCTCGGTGGCGGTGATGTGCAATTCCGCTCAGGCGAATCCAACGGAGCTTGGCCGCGATGTCGCACGGTTGTGGCACGGCGCAACCCCGGCGGCCAAGGCGGCCGTGAACGTTGACGCCGCAAGTGTTGGCGAGCGGGCCGGCATGTATCGCAAGCTGCGCGACAACACGGTTATTGAGCTGCAAGTGCGAGACGGCAAGTTGATGACCGGCGGGGCGCAACTGATTCCCACGGGAGCCGCCACGTTCTCCGCCGGGGCGCGGCAGTTCGTCTTCGAGGGCAGCGGGCTGCGGATTGTGACGGCGAATGAGGACGTGGTTTACGAACGCGTGCAGCCGGCACACCCCTCGGCGGCGGATCTGGCTCAGTTCGCCGGAGCGTATACGAGTCCCGAGACCGGCAGCACATTGACGGTCGCAGCGAAAGAGGACGAGTTGACGCTGGCGATCGCAGCGAATCCGCCAGTGCGGTTGCGCCCCACATTCCGCGATGCGTTTATGATGCAGGGAACCGCAATCTATTTCCGGCGTGGAGCTGACGGAAACGTCGCCGGACTCAGCGCCGGAGACGACCGGGCCTGGGACCTGCGCTTCACGCGAGTCCGGTGAGCGCCGCCGCATTACGGTGTGCGGCAGAACTACCCATCCCACGCGGCATGACTGCGATCCGTGACCTGTGACCGTTCCGATAAACGGCGAGGGGCGGCCGTGATAGCATGGCCACCATGGAGACCAGGCAGGCGGACTGGAGAACGCACGGCATCCGCGTGGTTCGCGCCGGAGAATTCGATCGGAACACACCGCAAACCGCGGGGATGACGCGGGCGGCCGCCATCACGTACGCCAGGGCCGGCGCCCAAAAGCTTTGGGCGGGAACGGTGGTGGTCGAACCCGACGTCAAAACCGGAGCCCACCACCATGGAGAGCTCGAGACCGTTCTCTACATCGTGAAGGGACGTGCCCGGTTCCGTTGGGGCGACCACCTGGAGTTTGTGGAAGAAGCCGGACCGGGGGACTTCATCTATGTCCCGCCGTTCGTGCCGCATCAGGAGATCAACGCCCGGCGGGACGAGCCAGTGGAGGCAGTGGTGGTGCGCAGCGGTCAGGAGCCGGTGGTAATTAATCTGGATATCGAAAGCCCGGAGCCGGGACCGGACGCGGAAAGATCGTTCCATCCGCCGCCGCACCAGTGAGCGCCCGGCCGGATGTCCGCGGTTGGCCGCCGGGCATAAGGCGTTTGACTTTGCGGCGTCCCGGCTGTTAGCATCCCCTGGGAGTTTTGCGCATTCCCGATTGCGCAGTACGCATCATCGATGACAGCCGCCAATCCCATTCTCGACTTCGGAATCGATAAATCCACCCTCCGCTATGCCGGCCGCGACCTGCAACGTCCGGAGTGCATTCTGGCGGAGCGCGACGGCACCCTGTGGTCGGCCGACGCCCGCGGAGGCGTCATGCAGATCCGGCCCGGCGGCGGCCAGAGGCTGGTGACGCAGACGCGATCCGCGCGGTTCACCGATGCATCGTCGGAAGCCGCGCGCTATCTGCAGGGGACGCTCCCGAACGGCATGGCGTTTGCGCGCAACGGCGATTTTCTTATCGCCAATTTCGGGACCGATTGCCTGGAGGTGATGATCCGCGACGGCTCCTCGCGCGTGCTCGCCGACACCATCGACGGCCAGCCGGTTGGCAAGGTGAATTTTGTGCTGCGGGATTCGCGCGATCGCATCTGGGTTACCGTCTCAACCCGCATCACAAATTGGATGCACGCCCTGCGCACGGATCTCAAGGATGGATACATCGCGCGCTACGAAGACGGCCAATTTCGCATCGTAGCCGACGGCTTCGGCTTCACCAACGAGATTCGCTTCGACGCAAGAGAAGAATTCCTGTACGTGGTGGAGACCACCGGAGGATGCATCACGCGCCTGCGCTTGAAGGAGACCGGAGAACTGGCCGGCCGCGAAGTCTTCGGCCCCTCCAGTCTCGGAAAAGGCGCCTGGCCCGATGGCATCGCCTTCGACAGCTACGGCAATCTTTGGGGAACCATGGTCTACTCGGACAAGCTGTACGTGCTGACCCCCAAGGGCGATCTGCGCGTGCTCCTGGATGAGGGCGATCCAGAGAAGGTGGAGGCGCTCGAACGCCAGTTCTTCGCCAATCACGTGACCGAGGATGTGTTGTTCGCCACCGGCCAAGGGGTCGCGCCCTGGATGGCAAGCGTCACATTCGGTGGACCGGATTTGCGGACGGCCTATATCGGATCGCTCAAGGGGACGCGCATTCCGTTTTTTCAGGCGCCCGTCCCCGGTCTTCCCATGGCGCATTGGAACGATGCGCGGTGAGTTGAGATGATGCGGGTCGTAGTGATCGGCGGATCCGGGCACATCGGATCGTACCTCACGCCGCGCTTGGTGGAAGCCGGCTACACCGTACTCTCTGTGAGCCGCGGGCAACGGAAGCCTTATTTCGAGCATGGCGCGTGGAGCCAGGTCGAACGGGTAACGATCGACCGCATCGCAGAGGAATCCGCCGGCACGTTCGGTTCCCGGATCCGGCAACTCGAACCGGACTGCGTGATCGATCTGACCTGCTACACGCTCGAAAGCACGGTGCAACTGGTGGAAGCCTTGAACGGGCGCGTCCAGCAGTTTCTGCATTGCGGCACCATCTGGGTTCACGGTCCGGCGGTCGAGGTCCCGATCACGGAAGAACAGCCGCGCCGGCCGATCAGCGAATACGGCATGCGAAAGGCGGCCATCGAGAGCTACCTTCTCGATGAAGCGAGGCGCCGCCATTTTCCGGCAGCGATTCTACATCCCGGCCACCTGGTGGGCACCGGATGGATCCCGCTGAATCCGGCGGCCAACTTCAATCCCGTGGTCTTCGCCGGCTTGATCGCCGGCCGGGAAATCGCGCTGCCCAATCTGGGCCGCGAAACATTGCACCACGTCCACGTCGACGATGTGGCGCAGGCGTTCGAGAAAGCTATGGCGAACTGGTCCAGCGCCTGCGGGGAGAGCTTTCATGTCGTGTCTCCGGCAGCGGTCTCGATGGCCGGTTATGCGGAGACGGTAAGCCGCTGGTTTGGCCGCGACCCGCGCATCCGCTTGCTGCCATGGGAGGAGTGGCGCGCATCGGTTTCGGAAAAGGATGCCCGGGTCACGTGGGACCACATCGCCCGGTCACCCCATTGCAGTATCCGCAAGGCGCAGCGGCTGCTCGATTATCAGCCGCGTTACTCGTCCCTGCAGGCGGTTCGCGAATCCGTGCTGTGGCTCATTGCGCACGGAATGATTCAGGCATAATAGGTTGGAATGCCGCTCTCCGCCGTCAACAAGCACCGCCGTGAACCACGGGAGACACCCTCCATCCAGAGTCTCGACCGGGGGTTGATGATTCTGGAAGCTGTGGGTAAATCTTCCGAGCCGGTGTCTCTGGGCCCCTTAGCGGCGATGCTGGGAATCGACCGCAGCAGCGCTTTCCGCCTTGCGAACACATTGAAACGCCGCGGGTATCTGGCAAATGCGAGCATGGGCCGCGACTACGTCCTGGGCGCGTCGGTTTGGCGGCTTTCCCACCAGTACGACTGGAGCAAAATGCTGGTGACGGTGGCGCATGAACACTTGAAAACACTTGCGACCGAAACCAACGAGACCGCGCACCTGGCGGTTCGCGAGGGCAAGAAAGCCCTGTTCATTGATCACGTAACCGGCAGTCATGTAATCGCCATCTCCGGACAAACAGGCGAATTCGTGCCTCTCCATTGCACTTCTCACGGGAAAGCGCTTTTGTCCGATTTCGAAGAGGGCGATCTGGCCCGGCTGCTCGGCAAGAAGCCGCTGGTGCGCTACACCAAAAACACCATTTCAAGCATTCGCGCGCTGGCCAGGGAATGCGAAACGATCCGCGCCCAAGATTTCGCGGCCGACAATTCGGAATATCTCGATGGCGTCTGCTGCATCGCCGCGCCGATCCGCATCCGCGAAGGCGCGGTGATCGCCTCCATCGGCATCTCGGTTCCGGCCGCCCGGCTGGCTAAGGACCAGAAGAAGAAATATACCGAACGGGTGGTTGCGGCAGCTGCCGAGATCGGGCAGACAATCGCCTCCCTGGACGAGTAGGCGCGCGGGTCTTCACAAGGCGAATAATTCACAACGCGCAATCCGGCTTGCGCAGGGCGCATCGTCTGGATAGACTAACGCCGATAGACTATGCCGATGATAAACCGCCGCTTCTTCACGCAAACCATCTCCGCGGCCTTGCTCGCTTCGCGTGGGCTCGCCGCCGACAAGTTCACATTGCACATCGGCCATACCGGCCTCACCTGGATTCCGCTGGGCGGGTCCATGGGACCACCTCCGCCAATCAATCCCATGGCCGATCCGCAATACGTGGAGGCGGCCATTCGCGACATCGCCAGCCTGGGCTTCTACGGAATCGAACTTTTCGGCAACCAGATTGAAGCCATGGAGGCGCGCGGTGGCGTGGGCGCAATGCTGGAGAAGCACAATCTGCCGCTGATCTCGGCCTATTGCAACGCCAATTTGTCCGACCCGGCACAGCGCAAAGATTCCATAGCCAAGACACTGGAGTGGGCGAAGCTGGTCCAAAGGTACAAGGGCCGGGTGATCGTCGTCGGGCCCAACGGCGTGCGGCGCAGCACGTATGATTTTAAGACGCATAAAGACGATATCCTGACCACGCTTAACGAACTCGGCAAGGCCGTCACCGACATGGGCCTGACACCGGTTCTCCATCAGCACACCGGCACCTGCGTCGAAACGCGCGACGAAACCTACGCCGTGATGGAGGCGGTGGACACGCGCGTCATGAAATTCGGACCGGATATCGGCCAGTTGCAGAAGGGCGGATCGGACCCGGTGCAGGTAGTGAAGGACTTCCTTCCGCTGGTGCAGCACATGCACTTGAAGGATTACGTGGGCGGCAAGGAGTACCTGGGATATTGCCCGCTCGGCCAGGGCAAAGTGGATATTCCGGCGATCCTTTCGATGATGGAGGGCCGCAAGACGGCAGGACTGGTGATGGTGGAACTCGACTCTCCCCCGCCCCAGCCCGTGCCGGCCATCGAGGATGCGCGCATCGCCAAGACCTACCTCGTGAAGCAGGGCGTCGCGTTCCGCTCGTGAGTTTCGGATCGCGCTGCTACGGCGCTCGTCGTCTTGACCTGTTGTTGCGGCATTGATATGCTCCCCTAATGTGCAATTGAGCTTGCAACATACGCAATGATCTCAATGCCGGCAGGCTCGCCGGACCAGCGGCGCGCCGCGCGGCCGGAGACACCCAGGGAGGGCGAAACCAGTGAAAAAGACTACCATCGCAATCGCGCATAGCGACGCCGATTTGGGAAAACCGGCCGAATATACCAAAGCGCAGCTCGCGCTCGTAAAGGACATGATCCGGCAGGTTGCCGATCAGACCATGGGCGGCATGCACAACATCGTCCATGCGGGTGACAAGGTCCTGATCAAGATCAACACCGTCATCCCGGTGGCGGCGAACGCCGGATTCACCACCGATCCGCGAATGCTCGAGGCGCTCATCGAACTCGTGAAAGAGCAGCGGCCGGCGCGGATTCAAATCGGCGAGCGATGCGCCATGGGCGCGGATACGATGCAGGCCATGATCACGTGCGGAATCGCGGAAGTGGCGGGGCGGACCGGCGCCGAGTTGTGCCCTTTCGAACATGTGCCGTTCGAGATGTACAAAATCGACCGGCCGGTAAGTTTCAACGAATTTCCCGTGCCAAGGCCGGTGCGCGAGGCCGACGTGTATATCGGGCTGCCGAAAATGAAGGTCCACGTGCACACCACGTTCACCGGCGCCATGAAGCTGCAGTTCGGCAATCTTCCCGACTACGACTGGATGGTCCGGTGCCACCGGGATGATATTTACCAGAAGATCGTCAACCTCACCCGCGCCGCCAATCCGAAATGGTTCGTCATGGATTCGCTCTACGCCTGCCAGGGAAATGGACCGTTCAGCCCCTACAGCGAGGATCTGATCAAGGACTTCAACACCATCTGCGGCGGTCCCGATCCGGTTGCCGTCGACACCATCTGCGAAGCGCTCATGGATTGGGACGAGCCGGGAACGAACGTGCCGTCCACGGTTCTGGGGGCCGCGGAAGGGCTGGGGACCAACCGGATGGATGAGATCGAGCTCCAAGGGGCGCCGCTCGACCGCGTGAAACGACGGTTCCGCCGCCAGAGCACTATCCTTCAAGGACAATACCCGAACGTGAATGTAGTGATGGGTTCCACCTGCGAGGCCGGCTGCAAGGCGATCGTGCGCATCCAGCTCGATCAGTTGAAGGCCGATGGCACGCTCGACCGGCTGCAGCGTCCACTGTACGTCTTCACCGGGCTACAGTTCGAACAGCACATTCAACCCGTGGATGGCGACGTGATCGTGGTGGGAGATTGCGCCAAACCGGCGCTCGACCGTTTCCCGAATGCGCAGTACTGGGGCGAATGCCAGGAGTATCCGAACTGCACGCCGATCTGGGCGAACCGGCCCGACGTCGGCATTGCGAATTATGTACGGCATCTGGCGGCCGTGCAGCAGGCCAACACGGGGAAACCGGCATGACCTCGCCGTCACCCGCGTTGGCGCAAGGCGCAAAACGCCGTTTCGCCCGCATCCAGAGACCTTCGCACGCTTTACGTCAGGGAATCCTGAAGCTGCTGGCAATCAAAGACTCCGACATCCGGCTGCTGATTCTGGAACAGTGCCGGTATGCCGTGGACCAGGGCCTGCATGCAGGCGGCGCATTCTCGGCGACCGTTCCCCTGGTGGCGCTCTATTACGGCGGATTCCTCGATATCGATGTCGAAGACCCCACGCGCGCCGGGCAGGATACATTTGTGCTCAGCAAAGGCCACGCGGTCGCCGCTCTGGCGTCCATCTACGCCGAGCTCGGATACCTCGACCGCGGGGTGCTGCGCAACTCGCGCTCGTACGCCAGCATCCTGAACGGCCATCCCGGACCGATTTTGCCGGGCATCCCCATCGCCACCGGTCCCATGGGCCAGGGATTTGCAGTCGCCCAGGGATTCGCTATTGCCGGAAAACTCGGTCCCTGCTTCGATTCCTACTGCATGACCGGCGACGGCGAGTTGCAGGAAGGGCCCATCTGGGAAGCCGTCATGTTCGCCGGCCAGAAGCATCTCGACAATCTCTGCGTGCTGGTGGACCAGAACAACGGACAGCTCGATATCTCGAGCCGCATGGTCTTCCCGATGCCCAAGCTCGAGGCTGTTTTCGAATCCTTTAACTGGAAGGTGTACAACGCGGATGCGACCTCGTACGAGGGTGTGTACGCCGCGCTCGAAGCCTTTCGCTTCGGCCCGCGTAACGGCCAGCCGACGGCCATCATCTGCCACAGCACCAAAGGCCAAGGCGCACTCTCGGATTTTCTGAACAAGCACAAGGTGGTGGTCCCCGAAAACCTCCTGGACCAGGAAGAAGCTCTCCAGCGGGAACTTCGCGCCCACCGGGTCGACGATTTTCGTGGATATCATGCGCGGCTGGGCGAGCACGCCGACGGTGCGAAGATGACCCAGGATGCGCTCACCGCGTGCGCGCGCGATATGCACCTGGACGTTTCCGATTGCTCGCAGGTTGTGGGGCCGGTGGTGACGCGCCGCGTTCCGCCGCGCGACAAGCGGATTCGCTACGACGGGGAGCTTCTGCCAAAGATCGACCCGAAAAAGCAGTACAGCGCGGCTGACATCGTCACCGGCGCCATGAAAGTCTTTGCGCGCGATTCTCGTGTCGTATCCATCGATGCCGATCTCGCCACCACCAGCGGTTTGGAGGCCGGGGTCGCGTCCGTGGATCAACGCCGGGCGCTCAATGCCGGTGTCGCCGAAGCCAATATGATGGCGCTGGGCGAGGCGTTCGCGGCGCTGGGCTACAACGCCTGGACGAGCACCTTCTGTCCGTTCTGGGACTGGAAGGTGATGCGGCGGATCGCCGTAGGCTACCAGGAGCGGCTCGAATCGATCGCGGCGCCGGACGGGTGGTTGAGCGAGGGTCACGGCCTGGATCTCACCATGCTCGCGACGGCTTCGAATTTCGAAACGCGCACCAACGGCGCCACCCATATGGCGAACGACGATGCCCTGGTGTTCGACGCCATTGCGCACCTCAAGATCATCGATGTCTCCTGTCCGCGGCAGTTGCTTTCGATCATGCAGTGGATCATGGAGGGGAATCGCGGGCTGGTTTATGTGAGGGTGATGCGGACGCCGTCCACGGTCCTTTATAACAGCGAGTACCGGTTCGACTTCGGGATCGGGCAGGTGCTTCGCCCGAGCGATCGCGCGACCATCGTCTCGAGCGGCCGCGGGGTCCACGAAGCGCTGGCGGCGGCGGATTTGCTCCCGGGGCTGGGTGTGGTCGATATGCCCTCGATTGACGGGGAGTTGCTGCTGCGCCTGTACGATAGCGGCAGGCTCATCGCTTTCGCGGAGCAGAACAACGGCTATATCTGGCAGAACTTCCTGAAGGTGCTGTCGCGGCGCCGGTCCGTGGTTTGCGGGGCGGAACGAATCATGACCGTGAATACACTTTCGGCTGACGGCCGCGCGCAGTTCATCCACTCGGCCACCTACGAGGAATTGATCGACGTGTATGGTTTGTCCGGGCCGAAGCTTGCGGCGCGGGTGCGGCAACGATTAGAGGAGGCGCGATGAGCGTGCCCGTGATTCACGAAACCGACGTAGAAGCGTTGAATCTGCCCGGGCGGCAGTTGAGCTGGGTGGTCTCGCCGGATGGGCTCCCGGCGGAATCCTGCTCCGCCTGCGTCATCCGCGTGGCTCCGGGCGACAAAGTGCGGCCGGCGCACAGCCATCCCCACGGCGAGGAAGTGATCTATATCATCCGCGGCGAGGGACGGGTGCTGGTCGAGGGCGAAGTTTCGCCGGTGCGCGCCGG
>Ga0335076_10004092_pt1 | contig 14708 bp, 13 predicted proteins | sample Lox_Sample_25_FD_206717 | JGI IMG/M metagenome (GOLD analysis project Ga0335076, IMG submission 206717) | Soil microbial communities from Loxahatchee National Wildlife Refuge, Florida, United States - Lox_Sample_2.5 | ecosystem: Environmental > Terrestrial > Soil > Wetlands | place: USA... | reverse complement strand
CAAGCTCGATGCGGCGTTACGGTTCATCGTCGACTACCAGCACTCTTATACGGGTGTGCGGATGGTCGATATCGAGCCCGAACATGTCATCAGCCAGTTCTCGAACGTCATCCCGCAGATGCGGGAGGGTTTGCAGCGGCTGATACCGGGTCCCAACGCCGCGGTGAAGGCGGCCACTGCGATCCGAGTTGCGTTCTCCCACTACATGATCCGCAGCGACGACGCCGACCAGTTCTTGGCCCAGCTGCGCCACGCGGTGGGCATCAAGGCGCCGGAATAATCAGTCGAACAGCACCGCGGCGTTGAGATAGCCGGTCGGGTCGAAGGCCGTCTTGAGCGTTCGCATCGCCGCGATGTCGGCGGGTTCGCGGGACATGCCGACGTAGCGGCGTTTGCGGCTACCGACCCCGTGTTCGGAGCTGACGTTGCCGCCGCATCCGGCGATCAGATCCATCATCGCCGCGTACAGGTCGCGTTCCTGCTCGTCGCTGCAGCGCAGCACGTTGAGATGCAGGTTGCCCTCGCCGATGTGCCCGAACAGCACCCCGATCGCGTCGGGCGCGTGGCGGTGCAGCAACGCGTCCGCGTCGCGGGCGAACCCGGCGACCGCTGACAGCGGCAGTGACACGTCGAACTTCACCGGCGGCCCGTAAACGCCGAGCACCTCGGCGATCGATTCCCGCAGCCGCCACAGCCGTTGTTGCGCAGTCGAATCCACGCCTACCGCCGGTTCACCGCATGTCCGCACTTCGTCCAGCGCGTCGGCGAGGCGCTCGGTCTGGTCGAGGTCGGACGCCAGTTCCACCAACAGCAGCCAGGCACCGCGCACCGGCGCGGCCACACCCAGATGCTCGTCGGTGAGCGCGCTGGCCCGGCCGTCGATCAATTCGAGGGCGGCGATGCCGTCCAAATCGCGAAACAGCCGACCGGCGTCGACCAACGCGTCGAGGTCCGCGAAGCCGCACACGGCCGTCACCCGATGCGGCGGATCGGGGTGCAGGCGCAAATCAAGCGCGGTGATCACACCCAGCGTTCCTTCGGCGCCGACGAACAGCGACGGCAGGTCATAGCCGGTGTTGTCGGCCCGCACCCGAGAGTGCCGTCGTACCACTGACCCGTCGGGCAAAGCGACGTCGAGACCGATGACCTGCTCGCCCATGTTGCCGTAGCGCACGGTTCGCAACCCGCCGGCGTTGGTCGACGCCATCCCCCCGACGGTGGCGCTGTCGCGCGCGGCCAGGTCGACTCCGAACACCAGGCCGGCCGCCGCCGCCGCGCGCTGAACGGCGGCCAAGGTCGCCCCTGCCCCCGCTTCCACGCGATGCTCGATTGTGTCGACATCGCTTATGGCGCTGAGTCTTTCGGTGGACAGCAGCACATCGTCGTGCTCGGGGACGGTGCCGGCCACCAAGGAGGTGCGACCGCCCTGAATGGTGACGTGGGTACCGGCGTCGCGGCACACGCGTAGCACTTCGGCGACTTCCGCTGCCGAACCCGGGCGCACCAGCGCGCTGGCCCGTCCGCGATAGCGGCCGGTGTGGTCGATGCTGCGGCCCGCCAGCACGTCGGGGTCTGTGCTGACATGGTTCGGCCCGATCAGCGACGACACCTGCTGCAGCACACTCGGGGCCATGGCGCCGGTCTACCACACCGCTGGATGACGATGCAGGATGAGTGCGTGAGCGAGCAGCGTGAGGATGTCTGGTTCAACTCCGGTCGCGACCGGGTCAGTGCGTGGCTGTATCGACCGGCGGGCAACGGTGATGCACCGCTACTGGTCATGGCGCACGGGCTGGGGGCGGTTCGCACCATGCGGTTGGACGCCTACGCCGAACGCTTTTGCGCGGCCGGTTACGCCTGCCTGGTGTTCGACTACCGCAACTTCGGCGACAGCGAAGGTGCGCCGCGTCAACTACTCGACATCAGGATGCAGCTGCAGGACTGGACGGTTGCGGTAGCCTACGCCCGGACACTCGCCGGAATCGACCACAATCGAATTGGCTTGTGGGGCACGTCGTTTAGCGGCGGCCATGTCATAGCCACGGCGGCTCGAGTGCCCGGCATCGCGGCGGTCGTCTCCCAGTGCCCGTTCACCGACAGCGTCGCCTCGCTGGGCATGTGGAGTCCGTTGCTCACCGCCCGAGTCACGGCGCTGGCGGTGCGCGATCTGATCAACGCACAGATCGGCGGACCGCCGGTGATGGTGCCTACCGCCGGCCACCCAGGCGAGGTTGCGCTGATGTCCGCGCCCGACGCCTACCCCGGCTATTTGAAGCTGGTGCCTGACGGCGCGCAGCTGCGAAACGAGGTCGCCGCGCGGATCGGAGTGACGATCCTGCCCTACCGCCCGGGCCGGCTCGCGGCGAAGGTGACCTGCCCGATCCTGTTCTGCGTGTGCGAAACCGACTCGGTCGCGCCGTCGGGCCCGACCCGCCGCTATGCGGCGACGGCGCCGCGTGGTCAGGTCAACCTCTATCCGGAGGGCCATTTCGAGATCTATGTCGGCGACGCGTTCGAGCGCGTCATCGCCGACCAGCTCGAGTTCCTCGACAAGAACCTGAAGGGCCCGGCGACGAAGGGCGCGGAGCCGTGATGAGGTGGGGGCACCCCCAGCCGCAAAGCGGCAAGGGGGCGAGCCGGGCAATCAGCCCTAGGCCTAGCGGATGACGCTGATGCCGCCGTCCACCGGGATCACCGCGCCGGTGATGTAGGTGCTGGCGCGGCTGGCGAGAAAGACGGCGATGCCGGCGATGTCGTCGGGTTGGCCGACGCGGCCCAGCGGCAAGTGCGCGCCAACCACGTCCGGCCCCGCGCTCAGCAGCTCCTTGGTCATCCGGGACGGAAACAGCCCGGGCGCGATCGCGTTCACCAGAATCCGGGGCGCCAGCTCGCCGGCAAGATGCTGGGTGAGCATGTGCACAGCGGCCTTGCTCGCGCTGTAGGAGAAGTTGTTTCTGCCGCGTGCCGGCGGGACGATTCCGTCGACGCTGCCGGTGTTGATGACGCGCGCCGGGTCGTCGTCGGTCGCGGCGGCCGTCAACATCGGCACCAGGGCACGGGTCAGCAGGAACACGCCTTTGACGTTGATGTCGAGCACCTTGTCGAAGCCCGATTCGGGGAACTCGCCGAACGGTGCCCCCCACGCCGCGCCGGCGTTGTTGAACAGCGCGTGGACGGCGTCCTCCCGGTCCGCGAGGTCACCTACTAGCGCATTGACCCCCTCGACCGTGCCGAGATCGGCCGGGATCGCCTGCACCGGCCCGTGCGCTGACAACTCTGCAACGGCGGCGTCGAGCTCGGCTTTCTTGCGGCTGGACAGATATACCGTCGCTCCCGCCTGCAGCAGTCCGCGCGCCATCATCACGCCGATGCCGCGGCCACCGCCGGTGACCACGGCGACCTTGCCGTCAAGGCGAAACATGTCAGTCATGGCCATCAGTCTGGATGTTGGCCGACCCGAACCGTCCAGCGGGACCACATTCGCCCCGTAGCGCCTAACTACGACCGGCGGTACCGATTTCGGTTCTGACCACCCCGAGCGGCGACTCGTTACGGACGACCTCATCGCGGATCAGGCCACGCAGCAGCGCGGTGCTGAACTCGGCGGCGATCTCCTTCGCGCTGCGGCGTCCGCTCGGCCGCAGCCATCGATACGCGCCCAGCGTCATCCCGATGTAGCCGAGGGCCAGGACGTGCGAGTCGCATTCGTAGAACTCGCCGCTCGTGATGCCCCGATCGATCAGTCCGTGGACGTGCTCGTAGACCTGGGTTTCCTTCTCGCGGACCGCGGCGACCTGCTCCTCGGTGAACCATTCGGTGATGTAGGGCTGCTCCTGGAAGTACACCGCGGCGCCTTCCGGGTTGGCGGCGATGTTGTTGAGTAGACGCACCGTGTACTGGTAGAGCGCTTCACGCGCCGAAATGGTCGGATCGTCGTGGACCGCGTCCAGCGTGCGCTCGGCGGCCTGCTGGTAGATGTCGTAGAGGATCAGCGACTTGCTGGCGTAGTAGTGGTAGACCGTGGCCTTGTTCAGGCCGACCACGTCGGCGACGTCGTCCATCCGGGTGCCGTGGTAGCCGCGGGCGGCGAACAGCTTGGTGGCAACGGTCAGCAGCTCCTCGCGGCGGGTGAGCCCGTTCTCGGATGGCATGGTCTACTCGCTATCGGCAGGCCCGGGGGTTACCCGGTGTCAATCAACTAGTTGGATAGTTTAGGCAAGGCCGTTGTTCACTGTCGCGCATTGCCCCGCTGCACTAGACTCCGGAACGAGCCAAGTCAGCGTCGCGCCAAGTCGAGAGGTGGTCACATGGACCCGGATCCGAGCTACGACTTTTCCGACGAGCTCGAGTTCTACTTTAAGTACTCGCTTTGGGGTTTGCGCGGTGTCACCGATGGCCAGGGTTACCCACCACCGGCGTACCCGCCCGTTTAAGCAGCAGCGCGCTATAGCGCCTTGAGCTCCTCGGCGACCGCGGTCACCGATTTCTTCGCATCGCCAAACAGCATGGTTGTGCCCTCGCCATAGAACAGCGGGTTGTCGATACCGGCGAACCCCGAGTTCATCGACCGCTTCAACACGATCACCGACTTCGCCTTGTCCACGTTGAGGATCGGCATGCCGTAAATGGGGCTGGAGGCATCGTTGCGGGCCGCGGGGTTGGTGACGTCATTGGCGCCGATCACGATCGCGACATCGGTGCGGCCGAACTCGTCGTTGATGTCGTCCATGTCCTTCATGGCGTCGTAGTCGACTTCGGCCTCGGCCAGCAGCACGTTCATGTGGCCCGGCATCCGGCCGGCAACCGGGTGGATCGCGTACTTCACCGCGACACCCTTGTCCTCCAGCAGGGCTGCCATGTCCTTGACCGCGTGCTGGGCTTGCGCGACGGCCAAGCCGTAACCCGGGACCACGATCACCTGGTTGGCGTAGGCCATCTGAATCGCGGCATCGGCGGCCGACGTCGACCTGACCGTCTTGTCGCCACCGCCGTCACCGCTGGGCGCCACGCCACCGCCGCCGAACCCGCCGGCGACGATCGCGGGGATCGACCTGTTCATCGCCTTGGCCATCAGGTTGGTCAGGATCGAACCCGAGGCGCCGACGATCATGCCTGCGACGATCATCGCGGTGTTGTTGAGCGCCAGCCCCGCCGCCGCGGCCGACAGCCCGGTCATGGCGTTGAGCATGGAGATGACCACGGGCATGTCGGCGCCGCCGATCGGCAGCACCACCATCAGGCCCAGCACGCCCGCCGCGGCGAGCAGGCCGATCATCCACCACAGCGGCGCTCCGCCGCTGCCGGGATGCGCGTTCAGGCCGATGACGACGGCGGCCGCGATAGCCGCGGCCAGCAGCAGCAGGTTGATCGGTTGCTGAGCCTTGCCGAGGCCGATCGGTCGGCCGGGCAGGATTTCCTGCAGCTTGCCGAACGCGATGATCGATCCCCAGAACGAGATCGACCCGATGATCGCGGCGAACAACGACGCAACCACGATGTGCACGGTCGGCGACTCGCCGTGCTGGAAGGCTGAAAAGCCGTCGGTCTCAATGAATTCTGCGAGCGCGATGAGCGCGACGGTGCCGCCGCCGACGCCGTTGAAGAACGCCACCAGCTGCGGCATGGCGGTCATCTTGGTGTAGCGGGCCGGCGGGACGCCGAGCACGACGCCGACCACCAGGCCAGCGATGATGAGCACCCACTGGTCGGTGTGCCGGATCTTGATCAGTGTCGCGGTCACGGCGAGCGCCATTCCCAGCGCAGCGATCAGGTTGCCGCGCACTGCGGTCTTGGGCCCGGTCAGGCCCATCAAGCCGTAAATGAACAGCGCGAACGAGATGACGTAGAGGCCGATCACCAAGTAGTTCATTTGGCGGCCGTCTCCTCAGCCTTGGCGGGGACGGGCTTTTTCTTACCCTTGAACATGCCCAGCATCCGATCGGTGACGATGAAGCCGCCGACGACGTTCAGCGTGCCGAACACCACCGCGACGAAGAGGATGATCTGCACCGCCAGCGATGGATGCTCAACCTCGCCGAAAACCACCAAAGCACCGACAACCACGATGCCGTGGATGGCGTTGGTCCCCGACATCAGCGGGGTGTGCAGCGTGTTGGGCACCTTGGAGATCACCGCGAACCCGACAAACCCGGACAGCACCAGGATCGCCAGGTTCGACAGAAGTTCGTCATACATCCCGTGCATTTACGAGTCCTCCCCACGAGTGACGCACGAATCCGCGATGACTTCGTCGTCAAAGTCCGGTGCCAACTTGCCTTCTTTGATCAGCAGGTCCAGCAGCGCCGTGATGTTTTTGCTGTAGAGCTCGCTGGCGTGCTCGGGCATCGTGGCCGGCAGGTTCAGCGGGGAGGCGATGGTGACGTCATGCTTGACGACGACCCGCCCCGGTTCGGTCAGTTCGCAGTTGCCGCCGGTTTCGCCAGCCAGGTCGACCACCACGCTGCCGGGCTTCATCGCCTCGACCGCAGCGGCGGTCACCAAACGCGGCGCCGGGCGACCCGGGACCAGCGCGGTGGTGATGACGACGTCGAATCCGCTGATCGCCTCTTCCAGCGCTTTCTGCTGCTGCGCCCGTTCTTCTTCGGTGAGCTCACGGGCGTACCCGCCCTCACCGGCGGCCTCGATTCCGACATCGAGCCACTGCGCTCCGACCGACCGCACCTGGTCGGCCACCTCGGGGCGCACGTCGTAGCCGGTGGTGCGAGCGCCCAGCCGTTTCGCCGTGGCCAGCGCCTGCAGCCCGGCCACGCCGACCCCGAGCACCAGCACGGTGGCCGGCTTCACGGTGCCTGCGGCCGTCGTCAGCATCGGGAAGAACCGCGTCGACTCGGAGGCCGCAAGCAGCACGGCCTTATAACCGGCGACGTTGGCCTGCGATGACAGCGCGTCCATGACCTGTGCGCGCGAGATCCGCGGGATCGCCTCGAGCGCGAAAGCCTGCACACCGGCCTGCCTCAGCGCGCCGATCGAATTGTCGGCGTTACGCGGCGCCAAGAAGCCGATCAGTGTCTGCCCGCTGTGCAGCTTGCCTACCTCGTCGGCGGTCGGCGGTGCGACCTTGACGACGATGTCGGCGCCCCAGGCATCGCCGATCGTGGCGCCGGCCTCGGTGTAGAGGTCGTCGGGAAGCAGCGCGCCTTCGCCGGCCCCGGACTCGACCACGACCGCGACTCCGCTTTTCACCAGCGGCGCGACCGCCTTCGGCACCAGCGCGACCCGTCGCTCGTCGGTCCCGGACTCGGCGACCACCCCGACCGTCGTCTGCGTATCTGTCATCGCTCCCTACCCCAGTAGACCGGCAACAACCCTAGCCGGTCACCACAGTGGGAAGTCTTGGCCGTGCTCCTCCTGCGAACGAGGCCCGAAGTAGCGACGCTGTGATTCGTCGATCGCCACGTCGTTGATGCTGGCCTCGCGGCGGGCCGTCAGCCCAGCGTCAGAAAACTCCCACAACTCATTGCCGTAGCTGCGCCACCACTGCCCGGCCGCGTCACGACATTCGTACTGAAACCGCACCGCGATCCGGTTGTCGTGAAAGTCCCACAGCCCCTTGCGCAGCACGTAGTCGTGCTCGCGCTGCCATTTGCGGGTCAGGAAGGCCACGATCGCGTCGTGGCCGACGACGTGTTCGTCGCGGTTGCGCCATTCGCAGTCGACGGTGTACGCCAGGCTGACGCGCTCGGGATCGCGGGTGTTCCACAGGTCCTCGGCGGCCTGCACTTTGCGGATCGCTGTCTCGAGGGTGAACGGCGGAAGCGGGGGACGGTTCTCAGTCATGGGATCTATCGTCCCGCGAGAAGCGCCGGTCGGCGGTGTCATATCGTGACAGGCATGGACTTCGCGATGTCGGCCAAAGCCAGCGACTATCACAAACGGCTGTCCGAGTTCATCACCGAGTACGTCTTTCCGGCCGAGGCCGAATATGACCGCTACCGGCACGAGGCCGGCCCGCACGATCACACCGTTCCGCCGATCGTCGAGGAACTGAAGACCAAGGCCAAAGCGGCCGGCCTGTGGAACCTGTTCCTGCCGGCCGAATCAGGCCTGACCAACCTGGAATACGCGCCACTGGCCGAGCTGACGGGCTGGAGTCTGGAAATCGCGCCCGAGGCGATCAACTGCGCCGCACCGGACACCGGCAACATGGAAACCCTGCACCTGTTCGCCACCGAGGAGCAGCGCAAGCAGTGGCTGGAGCCGTTGCTGAACGGCGAGATCCGCAGCGGCTTTTCGATGACCGAGCCGGCGGTCGCCAGCAGCGACGCGCGCAACATCGAAACCTCGATCGTGCGTGACGGCGGCGACTATGTGATCAACGGCCGCAAATGGTGGACGTCGGGTGCGGCGGACCCGCGCTGCAAGATCCTGATCGTGATGGGCCGGACCAATCCCGAGGCGGCCAGCCACCAGCAGCAGTCGATGGTTCTGGTGCCGATCAATACGCCGGGCGTGACGGTAGTCCGCTCGACATCGGTCTTCGGTTATCAAGACCAGCCCGGACACTGCGAGATCATCTATGACAACGTCCGGGTGCCGGTCACCAACCTCCTCGGCCCCGAAGGCGGCGGCTTCGCGATCGCCCAGGCCCGGCTGGGCCCGGGCCGCATCCACCATTGCATGCGTGCACTGGGCGGCGCCGAACGCGCGCTGGCTCTCATGGTGCACCGGGCCAACACCCGGATCGCATTCAGCCGCCCGCTGGCCGACCAAGGTCTGGTGCAGCAGGCAATTGCCAAGTCCCGCAACGAGATAGATCAAGCCAGGCTCCTATGCGAGAAGGCGGCCTGGACCATCGACCAGCACGGCAACAAGGCCGCGCATCTACTGGTTTCGCAGATCAAGGCGGTAGCGCCGCAGATGGCTTGCGACGTCATCGACCGGGCCATCCAGGTGCACGGCGCGGCGGGCGTCAGCGAGGACACGGCGCTGGCCCGGCTCTATGCCTGGCAGCGCGCGATGCGCATCTTCGACGGGCCCGACGAGGTACATATGCGATCCATCGCCCGCGCCGAGATCGGCCGGGAACAAAGCGCTTTCGCGGCTGCGGTCACCTAAGATGGCCTTCACCGTGCGAGAGCTGCAGGGGGCCTGGAACTTTCGCGATGTTGCCGACAGCACCGGCGTGCTGCGGCCGGGACGGCTGTTTCGGTCCGGCGAGCTGAGCGACCTCGGTGACGGCGGCCGCGACGAGTTAAATCGTTTAGGCATTACTGATGTCGCCGATCTGCGCTCACGCCGTGAGGTGGAGCGTCACGGGCCGGGTCTTGTGCCAGACGGCGTGAAGATTCATCTGCTGCCCATCCCGGATCTCGGGCCCGACGAGATCAACGAGGACGGCGACGCGCCCCACGAGCACGCGTTTCGACGGCTGCTGGAAGACAAGCCCGAGAACGAATCGATCAGCGATGCATCCAGCCGCTACATGATCGACGAGTACACCAGGTTCCCCACGTACAACGGGGCGCAGCAGGCACTGCACCGCGTGGTCAGCTTGCTGGCCGATGGACGCTCGGTTCTCGCGCACTGTTTCGCCGGCAAGGACCGCACCGGCTTCATGGTGGCGCTGGTGCTGGAAGCGGCCGGCGTCCAACGCGACGCGATCGTCGCGGATTTCCTCAGCAGCAACCAGTCGGTTCCCCAGTTGCGGGAGCGGATCCTGGACGCGGTCCGGCAGCGGTCGGACGTCGAAGTGACGCCGGAGTTGATGGCGTTCACCGAGGCGCGATTGTCCGACGAGGTCCTCGGTGTCCACGAGGAATATCTGGACACCGCGCGGCGCACCATCGATGAAAACTTCGGTTCGCTCGACGGTTATCTGCGCAGCGCGGGGATCACCGAGGCCGATGTCACCCGACTGCGCAGCGCGCTACTGGGTTAGTTCACACCAGACGCACCAGCACCTGGCGCCGGCGACCACATGGTGTTTGGAAGCGCCGGCGTATGCGATATCACCGCACGCAGTGATATCACCCGTGTCGTCGAATTCAAGAAGCAGTATTGGTTCTGGCGAGGGACTGACGAGACCGCTGAGACTCGTGAGGTTTGCGCGAACCTGTCAATACCCTGTGTGCGTCGCAAGCCAACTGAGTTTTGTGCAAGCGAAACCTGTGGATTTCTTAGACATCCGGCCTCAAACGGAGTAAAACATACGTTGAATACGTGCGTCGCTGAGGCAGCTGCCTGCCTTGATGATTCCGCCCAAAGCCGGGAGGTCCCAAATGTCAGATCGCAAGCTCCGTTGGCTGGGTTTAGGACTGGTGGCAACGGCCGGTGCCGGCGTCTTGGGCCTCTCCGCAACGATGAATCCGGCGTCCGCCCACGCCGACGACGACATCGGGTTGGTGATGGGCGGCAGCGGTCTGCCGATACCGGGATCCGGCTATGTGGGAGCGGCCAACGAGCTGTACATCAACAATCCCCTCCACCCCAATTTCCCCGACACGACGTACCCCGATCCCTACGCGAACGGCCTGTTCACGCCAGAAGGGTGGTATCCGATCGAGGGCGTGCACAACCTGTACATCAACTACCCCCTCGACGCCGACGGCTTTTCGAGCCAGAGCACATCGGTCGGCCAAGGCGTGACCATCCTGGAAAATGCGATCAACAGCAACCTGGCAGCCGATGACGCGTCGACGGTGTTCGGCTACTCGCAGAGCGCCATCATCTCCACCCAGGTGATGGAGCTGCTCGACCCGACCAACACACCGGGCGGCAGTTCGGTCCCGTCAGGCGACTTGCAGTTCCTGCTGATCGGTGACCCAAACAATCCCAACGGCGGATTACTCGAGCGCTTCAACGGTTTTGAAACGACGTCGGGTCAGACCGTCCCGGATCAGCTGAATCTCCCGAGTCTTGGTGTCGCGTTCGACGGCGCGACGCCCTCCGACTCCTTCCCGACAGACATTTACACGCTGGAATACGACGGGCTAGCCGATTTCCCGCGCTACCCGTTGGACTTCTTCTCCGACCTCAACGCGTTTCTCGGCTTTGCAGAGATTCACGGCACGTATCTGGACGGGGGCGTGGACGGGGTTGGACCCACGGCCGAACAGATTGCCGACGCGACGCTGTTGCCGGGCTCCGCGCTCGACGGCGCCACGGACAGCCTCACCAACTACTACATGATCGACGAGACTGCGCCGCTGGTGAGTCTGCTGCCGCAGTCGCTGCAAGAATTGCTGGGGCCCGACCTGACGTATCTGATCAACCTGGGCTACGGCGACGGCAGTCTCGGTTACTCGGTCACGCCTGATTCACCGGCGGACGTGGCCACCCCGTTCGGGCTGTTCCCCGACGTCAGCCTGTCAACAGTGCTCAGCACCCTGGCCACCGATACCGAGCAAGGCTTCGAGAATTTGATGAGCGGCACAGACCCCTACTCGGCAGCGCTGGATCCGGCGACCTCGTCAGCGACGAGCGTCACGGACCTGTTGTCGGCCTTGGAAGCTGACGCCGCAAACCCGGCAGCGTCGTTGACCGACTTCGTCAACGCGATCTCGAGTGCGGCCTCGACACTGTATTCCACCTTGCTGCCAACAGCAGACATCGTGAATGCCCTGTTGACCAGCATTCCCGCGTACGAGGCCTCGCTGTTCACGGATAACCTGGCGAGCGGTGACCTGCTTGACGCCATCGGTTTGCCGATCGCTGCCGACACAGCGTTGAACACGCTGGCAGCCGGCTTCGAATACGACGTCATCACGAGTGCACTCAGCTCGATCACAGCAGACTTCTCAGGTCTGTTCTAGTCACGGCGGACAAGGACGGCGCCGCTACCGATCAGCGGTAAGGCGCCTTCCGAGAGGAGACTCGAATGCGAGGCCGCGGTACTCGCTGGTTGGGGACCGGTCTGCTGGCAACCTACGGAGCCGGCATGCTGACGCTCACCGCAATGATGAGTCCGGCATTTGCCCATGCGGACGGCGACGATATCGGGTTGGTCGTCGGCGCCAGCGGCGTACCGATCCCTGGCGCCTTATACGTGGCGGCCGCTAACGGGCAGTACCTCGACAACGAGTTCACGCATCTCTACCCCGACCTCACGTTCTACGGGGCCACCTCAACCGTGCCCTCCGACATCGGATTCTATGGCGAGGGCGTCTTTACGCCGGAGGGGCTCTATCCGTTGACCGGCGCTGGCGTCCATCAGTTGCTTCTCAACTACCCCACAGATGCCGATGGCTTTCCGGATCAGAGCTCATCGGTGGGTCAAGGAATGACCATCCTGGAAAACACCATCGCAGCCGAGCAGGCAGGCGGGGACACACCGATCGTGTTCGGTTACTCGCAGAGCTCCACAATCGCCAGCTACGTAATGCAGCAACTCGATCCTGCCGGCACGCCACAAACGGGAGCCTTGGACCCGCAGTTCCTGCTGGTCGCTGACCCCAGCAATCCCAACGGCGGGGCGCTCGAGCGCTTCGCCGGCTTTGAAACCACATCGGGCCAAACGGTCACCGACCCGTTGAACCTCCCGAGCCTGGGTTTTGTCTTCGACAGCGCCACCCCGTCCGACGACTACGTGACCAACATCTACACACTCGAATATGACGGCTTCGCCGACTTTCCGAGATACCCGCTGGACTTCCTGTCCGACCTGAACGCCTTTTTGGGCATCGCAACGCTCCACGGCACGTATCTCAACGGGTTTGAACCCGGCAACGGCGGCCCCACCGCCGAAGAGATCGCCAACGCGATTCTGCTGCCCGGCTCGGCTGCCGATGGCACCGCGGACAGCCTCACCAACTACTACATGATCGACGAGACGCCTCCGCTGGTGGCGGCGCTACCGAAGGCGCTGCAGGACTTGCTCGGGCCCGACCTGACGTATCTGATCAACCTGGGCTATGGCGACGGCACTCTCGGCTACTCCGTGGACGCTGATTCACCGGCGAACGTGGCCACCCCGTTCGGGTTGTTCCCCGACGTGAGCCTGTCCACTGTGCTCAGCACCCTGGTCACCGACACCGAGGACGGCATCACGGCACTCGAAAACGATCCCACCGCGTGGACGTCGTTGCTAGCTCCAGGCTTATCGGAGCAGAGCTTGACGGAGCTGCTGTCGACACTGGGAACCGTCGCCGCCAATCCGGCCGCGACGCTCACCGACCTGGTGAACGCGATCTCAAGTGCGGCTTCGGCCGCTTATTCAACTCTGTTGCCGTTGGCTGACATCGGGAATGCCCTGCTGACCAGCCTGCCCGCGTATGACCTCTCGCTGTTCACGACAAACCTGTCGAACGGTGACCTCCTCGACGCGCTCGGTTTGCCGATCGCGGCTGACACAGGGATGGGCACGTTGTTCGCCGGTTTCGCTTTGGCGGTCATCGACCACGCCGTCACACAGATCTCGGACGACTTCTCGGGTCTGTTCTAGAAGGTCACAATGCCCGGAAATAGGTTGCGTTGTTTGGGCTTCGGACTACTGGCAAGTGCCGGTGCAAGCCTGTTGGGACTGACGTCGATGATGCAAGCGCCGTTCGCCTATGGCGACAATACGGCCTTCGTCATCGGCGGCAGCGGAACGCCGATACCTGACCAAAGCTTCGTCGATACCGTCGAGCAGTTGTTCCTGGCCCCCAACGGGTTCGCGGACTACGCCCCGCAAGCGTTGGCCACGCCCGAAGGCAACTCTCCGCTGTACACCCCCGTCCAAAGCCTGACCCTGGACGAGTCAGAGGCCCAAGGCGTCCAGATTCTGAACAACGCAATCCTGTCGCAGACCGAAAACGGCAACAACGTCGTGGTTTACGGCGACTCCCAGAGTTCCACCATCTCCTCGATGGAAATGGCCAACCTCTTGACCCTGCCCGAGAGCGAACAACCGGGTCTCGACCAGTTGGCCTTCGTGCTGACCGGTGACCCCAACAACCCGGCCGGCGGCCTCTTCGAGCGCTTCGACGGGTTGAGCATCCCGAGCCTCGGCATCACCTTCAACGGCGCAACGCCGGACGTCTATCCGACCGACATTTTCACGCAGGAGTACGACGGCTTCGCCGACTTCCCGCAGTATCCGATCGATCCCTTCTCTGACCTAAATGCCCTTCTGGGCGTGTATTTCGTGCACGGCACGTACGAGAACCTCACGCTGCAGCAAGTGACGCCGGTCGCCGACGGCGGTGATGCGATTCCGCTGCCGACCGATCCGGCCTTTGGCACCGAAACCAGCTACTACCTGATTCCCACCGCGAACCTGCCGCTGTTGGATCCCGTGCGCGACATCCCCATCGTCGGGAATCCGTTGGCCGATCTGCTGCAGCCGGACCTGACCGTGCTGGTGAACATCGGCTACGGCAATCCCGACTACGGCTACTCGGCCGGGCCCGATGGCTACTTGCCGGCCAACGAGCCCACCCCGTTCGGGCTGTTCCCCGATATCAACCTGTCCACCGTCGCACAGGATCTGCTCACCGGGGCGCAGACGGGATTGCAAGCTTTTGAAAGCGATATCAGTTCTGAGATCAGCGAATTCGAGACGGGCGGATTGTCGGCGCTGCTGGGCTCCTCGTCGGACACCGGCACGTCGAGCATCACCGAACTCTTGACGACATTGTCGAGCGATCTGAGTTCGCCCCAGGCTTTCAGCACGACGTTCACCGACATCGTCAACGCGCTCTCGGGTGCGGCCGCGACGGCGTACTCCACACTGGTTCCCGCGGCGAACGTCGCAAATGCCCTGCTGCTCA
>Ga0335076_10004091_pt1 | contig 14710 bp, 11 predicted proteins | sample Lox_Sample_25_FD_206717 | JGI IMG/M metagenome (GOLD analysis project Ga0335076, IMG submission 206717) | Soil microbial communities from Loxahatchee National Wildlife Refuge, Florida, United States - Lox_Sample_2.5 | ecosystem: Environmental > Terrestrial > Soil > Wetlands | place: USA... | reverse complement strand
CCACTCTCAAGAAGGACGCGGCCGGCTGGCTGGTGGGCGAGCGTTCCTGGCCGGCCGAGCCCGGCAAAGTGCGCAAGCTCCTGCTCGACCTCGGTGCCCTGAACGTGGTCGAGGAAAAGACGCGGCTGCCGGCCAATTACCCGCAGCTCGGGGTCGAGGACGTGAGTACGCCGAAAGCCACCGGCACCGAGATCGACGTGGTGACGCCGGGACGCAGTTTCGCGCTCATCGTCGGCCACACCTCGAGCGGCAAGTCGGGTTACGTACGCGTCGGCGGTACGGCGCCGAGCCTGCTCGCAGCGCCCCTGCTCACTCCGGATGCGGATCCGAAGAGCTGGCTCGCGCGCGCGCTCATCGATCTGCCGGTGACGCGCGTTCGCGAGGTGGAGGCGAAGCCCGCCGACGGCCCGGCGTACAGTGCCACGCGTGCGAAGAAAGAGGACGCCGACTTCGCCGTCAGCCCTGTCCCGAAAGGCCGCCAGCTGACCGGCGCGGGGGCTGCCGACTCGATCGCCGCCGCGCTCGCGGCTCTCACGCTCGAGGACGTGCAGAAGGGCAGCGCGCCGGGTGACGCCAAAGTGTCGCACGCGGTGTTCCGAACCTTCGACGGACTCGAAGTGGACGTGGCGGGCCGCAAGGACGGCACCCGCTCGCTCATCGCCCTCGCCGCCCGCTCCCTCGGTGCGGACACGGCGACCGAGGCTGAGCGCCTCAACCAGCACCTCGGGGGTTGGGAGTTCGAGATCCCGGAGTACAAGTACGGCGCGATCTTCCGCCCGCTGGAGGACCTCCTGAAGCCGCCGGAGCCGGCGAAGACGCCGACGAAGAAGTCCGCGGCCAAGGTGCCACCGGCGAGCCCCGCCCCGCCGGCCAAGCCGCCGGCGAAGTAACTCCGACACCGGCTACGGCCGCCGCGCGCGGGGCTCAGCTCGGCTTCACCTGCGACATGAGCGCGAGCGGCCGTCCGTCCGGGTCCTTGAAGAACGCCAGCCACTCCTCGGTACCGTCGCCGTGCCGATGCACCAGATGGGGCGCAGCGCTGAACTCGATTCCGCGCGCGCTGAGCTGCTCGTGCGCCGCGCGGATGTCCGCGACCCGCAGGTAGAGGATCGACTCCGGGCCCGCGGACTGCTCCGCCGTCAGGTACAACCGGGTTCCCCCGCAGTCGAAAAAAGCCAGCTTGCCGAAGCTGTAGAGGTGCGGCAGCCCGAGCACCTCGCCATACCAGCGCTCGGCCGCGGCGATGTCGCTCACGGTCCGTGAGATCTGCCCGATCGGTCCGAGTGCGAGATGCTTGGTCATCGATCTCTCCGTGCGTCCGAGAGCGCTGTCGGACGGCGCACGAAACCAGCGGCGCAGTCCCTGACGGTTCGCCAGGCCGAGCTTCGCCACAGCGTTCGCGACGTGATAGCGCACGGCATCGAGGCTCACGCCGCGGCGCGCGGCGATCTGACGGTTGCTCATGCCGTGCTGGATCGCGTGCACGACGCGCCATTCCCCGGGGGTCAGCACATCGGCGTGCGGCGGTCGCCCTCTGCGTCGCATACCCATGGACCGATCGTATGACGCCGGGTGGCGATTTACCCTCCCCCGGGGCCCCTGGGGCCGCCAGCGCCGACCGACACGGCTCGCTGCGATGCAGCATTACGTCCCCGGCCGGCCCCGGGCGTAGAATTTTTGCCGCCGAAGCTTCAGGAGTGAGCACATGAGCGCCGTGATTCTCGCCGTGTTCAACGAGTATTCGGCCGCCGACCGGGTGCGCACGCGTCTGGTGAGCGACGGCTTCCCGACCGACCGCGTCGAGCTCACCGCCTCGCAGGAGCTGGGCCGCGCGGGACTGCAGCCCGCGGACTCCCTGCACACGCGTTTCGTGCAGTACTTCCGCACGCTGCTCAACAAGGACGAGGAGCGCAGCTTCGCCGAAGCGCTCGCGGCGCGCGTCGAGGGGGGCGCGGCGACGATCACCGTGCATCCGCGCGGCGCGATCGAGACCGAGCGTGCCGCCGAGATCCTCGAGGGCGAAGGCGCCACCGAGGTCGTCGGGCATGACCTCGAGAATCAGTCCTTCGAGCATGCCGCCGCGAAGAGCGACGGCTACTGGGTGCGCCACTTCATGCTCGACAACCCGACCGGCGCCGACTGCATCTACTGCCGGCTGTTCCCCGGTCACAGGCACTGAAGCACGCGGCGCGCGGCGGCGCCGCAGCCGCACGCCGGGAGCCTGTCGGGCAGGCCCCCGGGGCGCGGATTGTCTGACCTCTAACGGTCGCAGCTCAGGGCTGCTTGTCCAGCGTCATCGTCACCGTCTGTCCGTGAGCGAGATCCTTGTCCTCGATGCGCAGCGACTTGCCGTCGGCCGCCGTGGCGAGGCGGATCACGTCGGTCACCTTGCCCTGACGGTGATCGGTCTCCTCCACGGTGTTGGCCGCGATGCGCTTCAAGCTCACGGTGGTGTGGCCCGGGTCGCCGACCACCGGGTACTCCTTGCCGTCGAACCTGGCATCGTAGGTCTGGCCGTTGGCGCTCATCTTGAAGTGCTCATCCGTCATCTCGTACGCGACGGTGGTCAGTGCGTCGTTGCCGCTCAGCTGATCCTGCAGCCACTCGCCCGAGATCGCGTGCGACCCGGCGGGTCCCGCAGCGACGCGTTTCTCGGTGACGCTGCCGGTCACGTCCTTGGTGCCGTCGTGATTGACGAACCTGTCGGTGTAGGACTTACCGTCCGCCGCCACGCTGATCGACTCCTGTCCGATCGTCTTGCCGCCGCGGTGATAGGTGATTTCGAGCGCGTTGGGGCCGGTCACTTTCACCGTCACCGAGTCGTAGTACGGGTGCCCGGTCACCGCATGCTCCGCGCCGTCCGCCTTGACCGAGAGCGGCGGATTGCAGCTCGAGCAGGTATAGGTGCCGTCGGCGAGCAGGTACGAGTCCGGCTTGCCGCTCACCTTGAGAGTGTCCACTCGTGTCTTCCAGGTGCCGTCGAACGAGCTGCTGCCCGCGAGTGCCGCCGCCGGCACGAGCAGCAACGCTGCTACCAGAACTCTCATGATGTTTCTCCCGTTTGTTGGAGTAGTTGGTCCGTGCGTCGCTGACGGCGCACAGGGAGCGGCGGAGTGTATGCCTGCGGCGTGCACCGACCAACAGCCGAGACCGAGACTCAGTTGCCTCGCGCGTGGTGCGCCGCGGCAGCGGGCAGTGCTAACGTCGGCGCATGAGCGCGGATGTGTATACCGGCGGGTGCCGCTGCGGCGCGGTGCGTTACGAGATCAGCGGCGCGGTCCGCTGCCCGTGCTTCTGTCACTGCGCGAGCTGTCGGCGCGCGGCGGGCGCCACGCCGGTGGCCTGGGGTACCTTTGCGCGGCTGGCGCTGCGCATCACGCACGGCACGCTGAGCGAGTACCGCTCCTCGCCCCAGGTGTGGCGCGGGTTCTGCGTGCGCTGCGGCGGCTCGCTCACCTACCGCCACGAGGCGCGTGCTGCCGAGATCGACGTGACGCTCGCAACGCTCGACGACCCGGCGCTGATCGCGCCGCGGATGCACGTGTGGGTCGCCGAGCGGCTGCCGTGGGTGACGATCGCCGACGGCCTGCCGCAGCACTCCGCGGGCCCGCCCAGCACGTAGACAGAGCTAACGAGTTCGTGCCAGCAAACCGAGCGCCACCGCGGCGAGCAGCGCGGTGGGGAGCCAGGCGAGCAGCACTGGGTTGAGGGCGAACACCACCGTGCTGCTCTCGATCAGCCGCTGCAGCAGGAAGAAGCCGATGCCGAGCATGATGCCGAGCGCCATGCGCGTGCCGGCGCCGGCGGAGCGCAGCGGACCGAGTGCGAACGGGATCGCGAGCAGCGCACAGAAGGCAATGGCGACGGTGCGCGCGATGCGCGACCACAGGGCGAAGACGTACTCGCGCGCATCGAGCGCGTTGCTCTGGTAGTAGCGGATCAGACGCCACAGGGCGCCGATGGTCAGCTGGTCCGGGTCCTGGACGGCGAGGCCGAGGAAGCCCGCGGTGACGTTGGACTCGAGGATGCGCTGCGTCGGCGGGCTCGAGCTCACGGTGTCGTCGCTGAAGCGCGACTCCACGTAGTCGGTGAGCAGCCACTTGCGGTCGGCACCGGCGGTAGCGCGCCGCGCGCGCCCCAGGGCGAGCAGCTGGTGCTGCGGGCTGAGCTCGAATATCAGCATGCCGCCGAACTGCCGCTCGCCGGACTGTCCGGCGACGTTGAGTATCAGGTCGCCGTCACGCACCCAGGCGCCGCTGCCGGTACCGAAGCTCACGTTGCTCAGCTTGCTGAAGGCCTTCTGCTCGCGCGCCGCCTGCTGCAGCGGCGGGCCCAGGAACTCGCCCAGCACCACCTCCGCGCCGATGAGGAGCGCGGCCGCCATCAGCGTGGTGCCGGCGATGCGCGACACCGACACGCCGGTCGAGCGGATCACCGTGAGCTCGCTGCCGCGGGCGAGTGAGCCGAGGCCGATGAGCGCGCCCATCAGCACGGTGATCGGTAGCAGCTCGTAGGCCTGCTGCGGGAGATTGAGCAGCGTGTACCAGAGCGCGCTCCACACGGTGTAGTGCCCGATGCCGATATCGTCCTGCTGATCGATCAGTACCCACAGCGCTCCGAGAATCATGAACACCATCATCACCAGCAGCACCGCGCCGATGATCGAGCGCACGATGTAGCGATCGAGGACGCTCACAGGCGCCGCACCCGGTAACGCAGGCGGTTCGCGAGCTTCGGTCCCAGGATGACCGCCAGTGCGAGCAGCGCCACCGCCGCGTGCGTCCACCACAGTCCGAGCACTGCCGGCACGGTGCCGCGCGCGATCCACACCTTGCCCGCGGCCACGAGATTCAGGTAGAGGAAGTAGATGACCACCGCCAGCCAGACGCGCGCGTAGCGGCCCTGGCGGGGGCGCAGGCGCGCGAGCGGCACCGCGAGCAGCGCCAGCACCATGCAGGTGAGCGGCATGGCGATGCGCCATTGCAGCTCCGCCTGCTCGGGCAGCCCCGGCGCGCCGAGCAGCGCTGCGGTGGGCCGCGCCTCGAGCGCGGTGACGACGTCGCTGCTCTGCGGCACGCGCACCGGCACCACGTGCTCGGCAAAGCGCAGCATGCGGAACTCGCGCCCCCCGGGCACGCCCTCGAAGCGCTCGCCGTCGTAGAGCGTCAGCACGTGCGTCAGGCCGTCGGGCGTCACGTCGTGGCGGGCGCGCTGCGCGAGGGCCACCTCGACCGTCGGTCCCTGATTGCGCTCGACGAATACGTCGCCGAGCGTGCCGTCGCCGTTGACCTGCTGCGCATAGACGACCGCGCTGCCGCCGCCGAAGCTGCGGAACTTGCCGGGCGCGATGGGCGCGAACTGCCCGGCGCGCAGCGCCTCGTTGCGCAGGCCGAGGGCGCGCACCGTCGCCTGCGGTGCCAGCACCAGGGTGAGCCAGGCGAGGGCCGCGGTCAGCAGCGTCGCGAGCAGCGCCACCGGCAGGTAGATGTTGCGCGGCCCGAGGCCGCAGGCGAACGCCGCCGCCATCTCGCTGTCGTGATACAGCCGCCCGAAAGCGAGCACCACGCCGAGCAGCAGACCCACCGGCAGCAGGATCCACAGGTACTGCAGCGCCCCGAGTCCGATCAGCTCGAGCACCACGCTCTGCGGGTACTGGTTGGCGGCGGCGCGCTCCAGCACCCCCACCACCTGGTTGGCGAGCAGGATCAGCAGCAGCACGCCGGTCACCATGAGCCAGGCGGCGGCAACTTCCCGCAAAATGTAACGTCCGAGTATGTTCCCCAAAGCTGAGCCGTCCGCACCGCCCTGCCGGATACCCGGCGGGCTCTTGGGTTACACTTGCCGTCGCTTGCACCCGTAGCTGCGCAACATGCGCTGACCAACACCAACGGAGCGAGGCGCCAGAAGCCGCGACTAAGGTAAATCAGACGCTCGCACGCCTCAACGGCAAGGGGATTAAAAGGATGGAATTCGGAGTCTGGACGAGGAGCCTGACGACACTCGCGGTCGACTGCCTGGTGGTCGGCGTGTTCGAGGAGGCCGAGCTCGGCGGCGAGGCGCGCAGCATCGATGCGGCGAGCGGCGGGCGGCTGCAGCGCCTGCTGGCCGCGGGTGATTTCACCGGCCGCAGCGGCGATAGCCTGCTGCTCACCGACCTCACGGGACTCGCGGCGACACGCGTGCTGCTGGTCGGCATGGGAGCGCGCACCCAGCTGACGCGCCGCAGCTGGCGCCGCGCCTGGGGCAGCGCCGTCGCGGCCCTCGGCCGCACGCGCATCGCGAGCGCTGCCGTCGCCCTCGACCGCCCGGCGGCACGCGAGCTGGATGACTATTACTTCGGCCGTGCGGTGGCGGAGATCGCCGGCAGTACGCTGTATCGCATCAACGACCTGAAGACCGGCAAGAAGCCGCGGCCGCCGGCGCTCGGCAAAGTGCTCGCAGGACCGGTACGCAAGGCCGAGGCCGCGCAGCGCGGCTTCCGCCACGGCGCCGCGATCGCCGCCGCCGCCGCCGTGCAGCGCGATCTCGCCAACCTGCCGGGAAATGTCTGCACGCCGACCTTCCTCGCCGAGGAGGCGCGGGCGCTCGCCAAACGGCAGAAGTCAGTGAGCGCCCGGGTGCTGGACGAGGCGGCGATCCGCCGCGAGAAGATGGGCTGCCTGCTCGCCGTATCGCAGGGCAGCCGGCAGCCGCCGCGCTTCATCGTGCTCGAGTATCGCGGGCCGAAGGCGGCCAGCCAGCCGCCGGTGGTGCTGGTGGGCAAGGGCGTGACTTTCGACACCGGCGGCATCTCGCTCAAGGATCCGCCGGCCATGGATGAGATGAAGTTCGACATGAGCGGCGCGGCGGCGGTCATCGCCTCGGTGACGCTGGCGGCGGAGCTGCGCCTGCCGCTGCACCTGGTGGGATTGATCGCGGCGGTCGAGAACATGCCGGACGGCAAGGCGGTGAAGCCGGGCGACATCGCCACCAGCGCCTCCGGCCAGACGGTCGAGATCCTCAACACCGACGCCGAGGGGCGCCTCATCCTGTGCGACGCGCTGCACTACGCACGGCGCTTCCGCCCGGCCGCGGTGGTCGACATCGCGACCCTCACCGGGGCGTGCGTGATCGCGCTCGGCCATCATCACTCGGGCGTCTTCGGCAACGACGAGCGGCTGGTGCGCTCGCTCCTCGAGGCCGGGGTGCGTGCCGAGGACCGCTGCTGGCAGCTGCCGCTCACCGAGGAGTATGGCGAGCAGCTGAAGAGCAATTTCGCCGACTTCGCCAATGTCGGCGGCCGCGACGGCGGCGCGATCACCGCGGCCACCTTCCTCGGCAAGTTCACCCAGGGGCTGTCCTGGGCTCACCTGGACGTCGCCGGTACGGCTTACCAGGGTGGCGCCAACAAGGGCAGCACCGGGCGACCGACGCCGCTGCTCGCCGACTTCCTCATCCAGCGCGCCGAGCGCTGAAGCTGCGCCCGGCGCGGCAACGGCCGCGCCGGCATGCGTGAGGCTGCGGCGGGCGGGCCGCGCGCTGCGCTGCAGTTATAATCGTCCCACCTCTCCTTCAGTTCCCCGTTGCAGTCCATGGACAAGGTGTACGCGCCGCAGGACATCGAGCGGCGCATCTACGAGCGGTGGGAGTCCCACGGCTGGTTCGCGCCGCGCGGCCGCGGCGCGCCCTACTGCATCATGATTCCCCCGCCGAACGTCACCGGGACGCTGCACATGGGGCACGCGTTCCAGCACACGCTCATGGACGCCTTGACGCGCTATCACCGCATGCGCGGCGACGATGTGCTGTGGCAGCCGGGCACCGATCACGCCGGCATCGCCACCCAGATGGTCGTCGAGCGGCAGCTGAACGCCGCCGGCAAGCACCGCACCGACCTCGGGCGCGAGGCCTTCATCGAGCGCGTGTGGCAGTGGCGCGCGCAGTCGGGCGGCACCATCAGCGCGCAGATGCGCCGCCTCGGCGACTCGGTCGACTGGTCGCGCGACCGCTTCACCATGGATCCCGGCCTGTCGCGCGCGGTGGTCGAGGTGTTCGTGCGGCTGCACGAGGAGGGCCTCATTTACCGCGGCAAGCGCCTCGTCAACTGGGACCCGGTGCTGCTCACGGCGCTGTCCGATCTCGAGGTGCAGTCGCAGGAGGAGGACGGCGAGCTCTGGCATCTGCGCTACCCGCTGGTGGACGGCAGCGGCCACGTGGTGGTCGCGACCACCCGCCCGGAGACCATGCTGGGCGATGTCGCGGTGGCGGTGCATCCGGACGACGAGCGCTACCGGCACCTCGTCGGCCGCAGCGCGGTGCTGCCGCTCACCGGGCGCACCATCCCGGTGATCGCCGACCTGTACGTCGATCCGAACTTCGGCTCCGGCTGCGTGAAGATCACGCCGGCGCACGACTTCAACGACTACGAGATCGGCCAGCGCCACGGCCTGCCGCTCATCAACATCCTCACCGAGCGCGCCGCGCTCAACGACGCCGTGCCGGAGCGCTTCCGCGGCCTCGACCGTTTCGAGGCGCGCAAGCGCGTGGTCGCGGAGCTGCAGGCCGCCGGACTCGTCAAGCTCGCCGAGAGGCATAAGCTCGTGATCCCGCGCGGCGACCGCAGCGGTGCGGTGCTCGAGCCGTGGCTGACCGATCAGTGGTACGTGAAGATCGCGCCGCTCGCGCGCGCAGCGATCGCGGCGGTCGAGGACGGCCGCACCCGCTTCGTGCCGGAGAACTGGACGCGCACCTACTTCGAGTGGATGCGCAACATCAAGGACTGGTGCGTGAGCCGCCAGCTGTGGTGGGGCCATCGCATCCCCGCCTGGTACGCGCAGGACGGCCGCATCCTCGTCGGGCGCGACGAGGCCGAGGTGCGCGCACGCCACTCGCTGGACGCGAAAGTGCCGCTGCGCCAGGACGAGGACGTGCTCGACACCTGGTTCTCCTCCGCCCTGTGGCCGTTCTCGACGCTCGACTGGCCGCAGCAGTCGCCGGCCCTGGCGCGCTTCTACCCGGGGAGCGTGCTGGTGACGGGCTTCGACATCATCTTCTTCTGGGTCGCGCGCATGCTGATGATGGGGCTGAAGTTCATGGGCGAGGTGCCGTTCCGCGACGTGTACATCACCGGTCTCATCCTCGATGAGCACGGCGAGAAGATGTCGAAGTCCAAGGGCAACGTCATCGATCCGCTCGACATCGTCGATGGCATATCGCTCGAGGACCTCATCGCCAAGCGCACCGCGGGCCTCATGCAGCCGAAGCTCGCCGGCGGCATCGAGCGCACCACCCGCCGCCAGTACCCGAACGGCATCGCCGCGCACGGCACCGACGCACTGCGCTTCACCTTCGCAGCGCTCGCCTCGCCGAGCCGCGAGCTGCGCTTCGACCTGGGCAGGGTCGGCGGCTACCGCAACTTCTGCAACAAGCTGTGGAACGCGGCGCGCTTCGTCATGCAGTCCCTCGGCACGGAGCCCGCGGCGCCGACCGCCACCGCGGAGCCGTCGGTGGCCGACCGCTGGATCCGCGCGCGCTTCGGCCGTACGCTCAGCACGGTCGAGCGCTCGCTCGCCGACTACCGCTTCGACTTCGCCGCGACGGCGCTCTACGAGTTCACCTGGTACGACTTCTGCGACTGGTACCTCGAGCTCACCAAGCCGGTGCTGCAGTCGGAGCAGTCCTCGCCAGGGCAGCGCGCCGCAACCCGCCGCACGCTCGCCGAGGTCCTGGAGGCGCTGCAGCGCGCGCTGCATCCCTTCATGCCGTTCATCACCGAGGAGATCTGGCAGCGCGCCGCGCCGCTTGCCGGAGTGAGCGGTGAGACCGTGATGCTGCAGCCCTTCCCCGAGGCCGCCGCCTTCCCCGCCGACGCGGCGGCCGAGCGCGAGGTCGCCTGGATCCAGGCGGTGGTGCTCGGCGTGCGGCAGATTCGCGGCGAGATGAACATCAGCCCCGCGCGGCGCATCCCGCTGCTGCTGCGCGACGCCGGCGTCGAGGACCGCGAGCTGAGTGCGCGCCACGCACCCTATCTCGAGCGCCTCGCGGGGCTCGAGCGCGTCACGCTGCTCGCAGAGGGAGCCGCGGCGCCCCCCGCCGCGATGGCGCTCGCCGGCTCGCTCGCTCTGCTGGTGCCGATGGCGGGACTCATCGACGCGCCGGCCGAGGCCGAGCGTCTCGCAAAGGTCATCGCCAGGGCCGACAAGGAGCTCTCGGGAGTGCGCGCGCGGCTCGCGAGCGACAGCTTCGTCAACAACGCACCCGCGCCGGTGGTCGCCGCGGAGCGCGCGCGGCTCGCCGAGCTCGAGCGTGGCGTCGGCCGGCTGCGTGCGCAGCTCGATGAGGTGCGCAGACTCCAATGAACGCCAACTCCGTCGCCGTCCCTGCCTCGGTCCCCGCGGCGCTCGCCGCCGCGCTCGCGGCGCTCGAGACCGTGATTCTCGGCAAGCCGCGGCAGATACGGCTGTGCCTGGCGTGCCTGCTGGCGCGCGGCCATCTGCTAATCGAGGACGTCCCGGGAGTGGGCAAGACCACTCTCGCCCACGCCCTCGCCCACCTGCTCGGGCTCGCCTGGCAGCGCGTGCAGTTCACCAGCGACCTGCTGCCGGCCGACATCATCGGCGTGTCGATCTTCGACCGCACGCATCAGCGCTTCGACTTCCGCCGCGGCCCGATCTTCACGCAGCTGCTGCTCGCCGACGAGGTCAACCGCGCAAGCCCGCGCACCCAGAGCGCGCTGCTCGAGGCGATGGAGGAGCGCCAGGTGAGCGCGGACGGCACCACCTACCGCCTGCCGGAGGTATTCTTCGTGGTGGCGACGCAGAACCCGCACGAGCAGCTCGGCACCTTCGCGCTGCCCGAGTCGCAGCTCGACCGGTTCCTGATGCGCGTCACCCTCGGCTACCCCGACGGCGCGCACGAGCGCGAGCTGCTGCGCGGCGGCGAGCGGCGCGATCTGCTGCCGGAGATGCCGCCGGCGATGAATGCCGCGACGGTGCTCACCATGCAGCACGAAGTACGCAGGGTGTACGTGGCGGACGCGCTCCTCGACTACTGCCAGTCGCTCATCGCCTGCACGCGCGAGCGGGCGGACCTGAAGCTCGGGCTGTCGCCGCGCGCCGGTCAGGGCCTGTTGCGCGCCGCGCAGTCGTGGAGCTATCTCGCCGGCCGCAACGCGGTGCTGCCCGAGGACGTGCAGGCGGTGCTGCCCTCCGTGGTCGCGCACCGGCTCGAGCGGCGCGAGCCGGGCGACAGCCGCGACGGCGCGGCGCTGGCCGCCGAGATCATGCGCTCAGTGCCGGTGCCGCTCTAGGGAGTCGCGCGGCGCGCCGTGATCCTAGGCCTTCGCAAGCGGCTGCGTCAGCGGCTCGCCACCTGGGTGCGGCGCCGCCAGGGAGCGGATTTCCTGCCGCTGACGCTCGCCCGCCGGCGCCTCTACATACTGCCGACGCGCGCCGGAGTGGCCTTCGGCCTGCTGTGGTTCCTGATGCTGCTCGCGGGGCTCAACTACGGCAACAGTCTGGCGCTCTTCCTGACCTTCCTGCTGGCCGGCTTCCTGCTGGTGGTGATGCACGAGTGCCACCGCAATCTGCTGCGCATGAGGCTCCTGTCGGCGAGCGCCCCGGCGGTGTTCGCCCGCAGCGTCGGGCGACTCGAGCTCGCCTTCGAGAACCCCTCGTCCACCGCGCACCCGGCGGTCGCCGCGGCGCTCGATGAGGCGCCGCCGATGAGCGTCGATCTGCCGCCGCGCGGGCGCGCGCAGCTGTCGCTCCCGGTCGCGGCCGCGCGCCGCGGCCGGCTGCGCATCGGGCGGCTGCGGCTCGAGAGTGCGCACCCCTTCGGACTCTTCGGCACCTGGACCTGGGTGCATCTCGACCTCGAGATGATCGTGTATCCGCACCCGCACGGCTCGCTGCCGCGCCCGGTGGCGAGCGGACAGCAGCCGGGAACGCATGCGCGCGGCACGACGGGCGCGGACGAATGGCAGGGCCTGCGGCCGTTTCGCCACGGCGACTCGCCGCGCCAGGTGGACTGGAAGGCGTATGCGCGTGAGGCGCCGCTGCTGGTGAAGGAATACAGTCCCACGGGCTCGGACCTGTGCCTGTTCGACTTCGCGCAGCTCCCCCTCCCCGACGTCGAGGCGCGGCTGTCGCAGCTCGCCCGCTGGGTAGTCGAGGCGGAGGCCGGCGGCGAGCGCTACGGGCTCGCACTTCCCGGTGTCGCGATCGCGCCCAACCGCGGACCCGAGCACCGTCACCGCTGCCTCAGCGCGCTCGCGCTCTTCGGGTCGCCGCATGGCGTCTGAGGACAACCGGGCGCTTCTCTGGGCGAGCGCGGCCCTGGCGGGCGGGCTGCTGCTGCACATCGACCGCGTGCCGGCGTGGGTCTCGGCGACGGCGCTGATACTGCTCGCGTGGCGGCTCGCGGTCGCGCGCGGCGCCCTGCCGCTCCCGGGAGTCGTGGCACGCCTGCTGCTCGTGGTCGCGGTGGCGGCCGCCGTGCTGGTGCGTTTTCACACTTTCAACGGACTCTCCGCCGGCACCTCGCTCCTGCTCCTCATGTCGGGGCTCAAGCTCATGGAGACCCGGCAGCGGCGCGACCGGCTGGTGCTGGTGGGCGCGGGTCTCTTCCTGCTGCTTGCGGCCTGCCTCGACCGCCAGAGCCTGGCGCGCACACCGCTGTATCTTGCCGAGACCTGGCTGTGCTGCACGGCGCTCGCGGTGGTCGCGACGCCGCGCTTCCCGGCGCGTGCGGCCGTCGCGCTCTCCGGACGAACGCTGCTGCTGGCATTGCCGCTCGCGGTGCTGCTGTTTCTCTTCTTCCCGCGGCTCGCGGGCTCCTTCTGGGCCGTGCCCCGCGGCGAGGAGGCGCTCACCGGACTCTCCGACACGATGAGTCCGGGCAGCATCGGGCAGCTCACCACCTCGTACGACATCGCCTTCCGCGCGCGATTCGCCGGCAGCCTGCCACCGCCCGAGCAGCGCTACTGGCGCGGGCCGGTGCTGCATAGCTTCGACGGCGAGACCTGGAGCCGCGGGGCGGAGTGGCGCACACCGCCGGCGCTCGCCTTCGCCGGCAGCGGCTACCGCTACACGGTGATGCTGGAGCCGAGCTTCCACCGCTTCTGGTTCGCGCTCGACACGCCGGCCGCCGCACCCGAGGGAGTCAGGCTCACCCACGACTCCGAGCTCCTCGCCGCGCGCGAGGTCTCGGAGCCGACCCGCTTCGACGCGCTGTCCTACACCTCATCGAGCGCCAGCGCGCCACTCGGTGATTACGAGCGGCTGCACGACACCGTTCTGCCGCGCGGCCGCAATCCGCGCACCGTCGGGCTGGCGCACGAGCTGTACGCGCGTGCGGGCTCGGATGCGGCGTTCGTGACCGCCGCGCTCGGCTACCTGCGCAACGGCGGCTTCGTCTACTCGCTCGAGCCCGAGCAGCTCGGTCGCGAGCAGATCGATGACTTCCTGTTCCGCACCCGCACCGGCTTCTGCGGCCATTACGCCTCGGCCTTCACGGTGCTGATGCGCGCCGCGGGCATACCGGCGCGCGTAGTCACCGGCTACCTGGGCGGAGAATTCAACCCGGTCGGCGGCTACCTGATCGTGCGCCAGTCCGATGCGCACGCCTGGGTCGAGGTGTGGCTCGCCGGCCGCGGCTGGCGGCGCGTCGATCCGACGGCGGTCGTCGAGCCGGCGCGGCTGCAGCGCGGGCTGTTCGACCTGCTGCCGGACTCGATGTCGGAGTCGACGCGCCTGCTGCGCGGCACGCGCTGGCTGGCAGCGCTGGCGCAGCACTGGGACGCGGCGAACGCCTGGTGGAACGATCGGGTGGTGAAGTTCGACTACACGACCCAGCTCGACGTGCTGGCACGCCTCGGACTGCACTTCGACGACGCGAGCGAGCTCGGCTGGGCGTTCGCGGCGGCGCTCCTCCTGTGGCTCGCGGTGATCGCCTGGCAGCTCGGCCGCGGCGCCGCCGCGGAGCGACCCGACCCGCTGGCCCGCGCCTATGCGCGCTTGTGCGGCAAACTCGCGCGCAGCGGCGTCACGCGCGCCGCTCACCAGGGCCCGCTCGCCTACGGCGCGGCGCTGCGCGCGGCTGCGCCGCAGGTCGAGGAGAGCGCATACGCGCTGCTCGCGCGCTATGCGCAGCTGCGCTTCGGCGCACCGGCGCCCGCCACGCGCGCCAGCGACATCGGCGAGTTCGCGCGCGCTGTGCGGCGGCTGCGCGTGGTGCGCGCCTGAGCTGGCGTCACGGGACGCATACCCGGTTGAGCGATCACTCGTACCGCAGCGCTTCCACCGGCTTGGCGCGTGCGACCGCAGATGCATGAGCCGCGACCGTTACCAGGGCGATGATGAGGGCAACGGCGGCGGCGGCGACGAACGTCAGCGGGCTCAAGTCGATGTGATCTGCGAATCCTTCGAGCCAACGGTTGAGCAAAAAGGCGCTCACGGGCCAGGCGATCAAATTCGCCCACAGTATGGGTTTACTGAATTGCCATAGCAGCATGTGCAGTATGTCCATGCTGTCGGCTCCGAACGCTTTGCGGATCCCGATTTCCCGCGTGCGGCTTTCCGCCGTTGCCGCAGACAAACCGACGAGGCCGAGACAGGCCAGGACAATTGCGACTGCGGCGAAGATGCCAAGAACCTGCGCTTCTCTGAGTACCGCGAGATACAGGCTCTCGATGTACTGGTTGAGAAAGAAACGCTCGGGCGTCGAGTCGGCA
>Ga0335076_10004090_pt1 | contig 14713 bp, 13 predicted proteins | sample Lox_Sample_25_FD_206717 | JGI IMG/M metagenome (GOLD analysis project Ga0335076, IMG submission 206717) | Soil microbial communities from Loxahatchee National Wildlife Refuge, Florida, United States - Lox_Sample_2.5 | ecosystem: Environmental > Terrestrial > Soil > Wetlands | place: USA... | reverse complement strand
AGCAGACGGTCGACCAGAATCAGGCCGCGCTCGACCAGGCGAACGCCGGCATCGCCAAGACCCAGGCCCTGATCGCGCAAAAGCAGATCCGGGCCCCGTTCGCCGGTCAGCTCGGCATCCGCCAGATCGAGGTCGGCCAGTATCTCAACGCCGGCGGACCCGTGGTCACGCTGACCGATCTCGACTCGCTCTACATCAACTTCACCCTGCCCGAGCAGGCGCGCAGCCGGCTGGCGGTCGGCCAGACCGTGCAGGTCCGCGTCGATGCCTTTCCGGGGCGCACCTTCGACGCCAAGCTGACCACCATCGAGCCGCAGGTCAGCGCGGACATGCGCACCATCAAGCTGCAGGCGACCCTGAGCAATCCCGACCACCTGCTGCTGCCCGGCATGTTCGCCAACGCCGCGGTCGTGATGCCGCCGCACGCCGGCGTGCTGACGGTGCCCGAGACCGCGGTCGACTACAGCCTCTATGGCGACGCCGTGTTCGTGCTGCGCGAGGGCGGCCGCGATCCCCAGGGCAAGCCGTTCCTGACCGCAACCCGCACCTTCGTGAAGACCGGCGAGCACTTCGACAACCGCGTGGTCGTGCTCAGCGGGCTCGAGCCGGGCGACAAGGTCGCGGCGTCGGGTCAGCTCAAGCTGACCAACGGCGCGCGCGTCGTGATCAGCGAGGGCGGCAACGACCTCGCGACCCCCGCCAAGGTGCCGACCCAATGACCCTGTGCGCGTGAGCGGATCCGCCATGGCCTTCACCGACATCTTCATCCGCCGGCCCGTGCTGGCGACCGTCGTCAGCCTCCTGATCCTGCTGATCGGCGCGCGCTCGCTCTACAGCCTGCCGGTGCGCCAGTATCCCAAGCTCGACAACACCGTGATCTCGATCACGACCTCGTACCCGGGCGCGTCCGCCGACCTGATGCAGGGCTTCATCACGGTACCGATGGAGCAGGCGATCGCGTCCGCCGAGGGCGTCGACTACATGACCTCGAGCTCGACCCAAGGCACCAGCGCGATCAGCGCCTACATCCGGCTCAACTACGATCCCAGCAAGGCGCTGACCGACGTGATGGCGAAGGCGCAGCAGGTGCGCTACCTGCTGCCCAAGGAAGCCCTCGACCCCGTGATCCTGAAGACCACCGGGCAGACCACGGCGGTGATGTATATCGGCTTCTCGAGCCAGGAGCTGTCGAGCGCGGCGATCTCGGACTATCTGACGCGCGCCGTGCAGCCGCTGCTCGCCACCGTCGACGGCGTGGCGTCGGCCGACATTCTGGGCGGCCAGACCTTCGCGATGCGGCTGTGGCTCGATCCGACCCGCATGGCGGCGCGCGGCATCTCGGCCGACGATGTCTCCGCGGCGATCCGGCTCAACAACGTGCAGGCCGCGCCCGGCCAGTCCAAGGGCTACTTCACGATCTCGAGCGTCACCACCAACACCGGCCTGACCGACGTCGACCAGTTCCGCAAGATGGTCGTCAAGGCGCGCGGCGGCAGCCTGGTCCGGCTCGAGGACATCGGCACGGTCGAGCTGGGCGCCCAGGCCACCAACTCGTCGATCGCCATGAACGGCCAGCACGCGGTGTTCATCGGCGTGCAGCAGACCCCGACCGGCAACCCCCTGACCCTGGTCAAGGGCGTGCGCCGGGTGCTGCCCGAGATCGAGCGCAACCTGCCGCCGTCGCTCAAGATGAACGTGGTCTACGATTCCACCAAGTTCATTCAATCCTCGATCGACGAGGTGGTCCGCACGCTCGGCATGGCGGTCGCCATCGTGATCGCGGTCATCTTCCTGTTCCTCGGCAGCTTCCGCTCGGTCGTCATCCCGGTGGTCACGATTCCGCTGTCGCTGATCGGCTCGATGGCCCTGATGCTCGCGATGGGCTTCAGCCTCAATCTGCTGACCTTGCTCGCCATGGTGCTGGCGATCGGGCTGGTGGTCGACGACGCCATCGTCGTGGTCGAGAACGTCTACCGCCACATCGAGGAGGGCAAGAGCCCGGTCCAGGCGGCGCTGATCGGCGCGCGCGAGATCGTCGGCCCGATCATCGCCATGACGATCACGCTGGCGGCGGTCTACGCGCCGATCGGCTTCCTCACGGGTCTGACGGGGGCGCTGTTCCGCGAGTTCGCCTTCACGCTCGCCGGCTCGGTGATCATCTCCGGCATCGTCGCGCTGACCCTGTCACCGATGATGTGCTCGATGCTGCTGACCCACCAGATGTCGCAGGGCCGGTTCGCGCGTCTGGTCGACCGCAGCTTCGCCTGGGTCACCGGCTGGTACGGCCGCCGGCTCGACCGCTCACTCGACTATCGCGGTGCGACCGCGCTGTTCGCGGTCGTCATGCTGGCGCTCACCGGATTCCTCTTCACCCACACGAAGGCCGAGTTGGCGCCCGAGGAGGACCAGGGCGTGGTGTTCGCGGTCACCAAGGCGCCGCAATACGCCAACCTCGACTATGTCGACGCCTTCGGCGAGCGCCTCGACCGGGTGTTCTCCGGCTATCCGGAGACCGACGCGCGCTTCGTACTGAACGGCTCGCCGAGCCTCAACCAGGGCTTCGCCGGGATGATCCTCAAGCCGTGGGACGAGCGCGCGCGCAGCGCGGGGCAGCTCAAGTTCCTGGTGCAGAAGCAGCTCGACCAGATCGAGGGCCTGCGCGCGTTCGCATTCCTGCTGCCGCCGCTGCCCGGTTCGATCGGCGGCCTGCCGGTCCAGATGGTGATCAACTCTCCGGGCGGCTACGAGACCGTCTACAAGGTGATGGAGCAGATCAAGGCGGCGGCGCGCAAGAGCGGCCTCTTCATCGTCACCGACAGCGATCTCGACTTCAACAACCCGGTGATCGAGCTCGAGATCGACCGCTCGAAGGCCAACGACCTCGGCCTGACGATGCAATCGATCTCCTCCGCGTGGGCGGTGCTGGTCGGCGAGAACTACATCAACCGGTTCAGCCTCAACGGCCGCTCCTACGAGGTGATCCCGCAGGTGCCGCGCGTCGACCGGCTGACCCCCGAGCGGCTCACCCAGTACTTCATCACCACGGCGAGCGGCCAGCAGGTGCCGCTGTCGACCGTGGTGTCGATCAAGACCGCGACCCAGCCCAACGTGCTCACGCAGTACAACCAGCTGAATTCCGCGACCTTCCAGGCGGTCCCGATGCCGGGCGTCACGATGGGCGAGGCGGTCGACTTCCTCGAGAAGACCACCGCCGAGCTGCTGCCGGCGGGCTTCAGTCACGCCTACCTGTCGGACGCGCGCCAGTACGTCACCGAGGGCAACCAGCTCACCGTCACGTTCGCGTTCGCGCTCATCATCATCTTCCTGGTGCTGGCGGCGCAGTTCGAGAGCCTGCGCGACCCGCTGGTCATCCTCGTCAGCGTGCCGATGTCGATCTGCGGCGCGCTGCTGCCGCTCTTCATCGTCAACGGCAACTTCATGGGCATCCCGGTCGCCGGCACGACGATCAACATCTATACCCAGGTCGGGCTCGTCACCCTGATCGGGCTGATCAGCAAGCACGGCATCCTGATGGTCGAGTTCGCCAACCAGCTTCAGGTGCGCGAGCGGCTCGACCGGCGCGCCGCCATCGAGCGCGCCGCGCGCGTGCGCCTGCGGCCCATCCTGATGACCACCGCCGCGATGGTGGTCGGGCTGATCCCGCTCTTGGTCGCGACCGGCGCGGGCGCCGCCAGTCGCTTCTCGATCGGCCTCGTGATCGTCTCCGGAATGTCGATCGGCACGCTGTTCACCCTGTTCGTGCTGCCGGCGGTCTACACCTTCCTGGCCAAGGACCACCGCGCGGCGGCGTCCTCCGCGCGGCTCGACGAGATCGCCGCGCTGTCGTAATCCGCGCACGTGGCCCTAGACTGGGGCCCATGCTGAGCATCACGCCGGAGCTCGCGATCGACGAGCGCGACCTCGTCTTCGAGTTCGTGCGCGCCTCGGGCCCGGGGGGCCAGAACGTCAACAAGGTATCGAGCGCGGTCCAGCTGCGCTTCGATGCCGGCCGCCCCGGGGCGCTGCCGGAGCCGGTGCGCCGCCGGCTCGCCCGGCTGGCGGGCAGCCGCATGACCCGCGAGGGCGTGCTGGTGCTCGATGCCCGGCGCTTCCGCTCGCAGGAGCGCAACCGCCAGGACGCGCTCGACCGGCTGACGGCTTTGCTGCGGGCCGCCGCCGAGCCGCCCAAACGCCGCATCAAGACGCGGCCCGGCCGTGCCGCCAAGCAGCGCCGGCTCGACAGCAAGCGTCACCGTGGCCGCGCCAAACAGAACCGCGGCGTGGTGCGCGAGGGCGAATAGCCGAGACGAGGAGCCGACGCCGACGGCCCAGCAGACGGCCGACGCGACGCGGCGCGGCGGCATCGGTGTCCGCCCCGGCTTGACGCACGAGCGAGATCGGCCAACGGTGTCGGATATTTTCCGGGAATAAAGCCGGGGCGCGGGTCGTTTGCGAGCGGCCGTGCGGGGCGCGGCGAATGGGAGGCAGGCATGTCGATGATCCGGATCCTGGCGGCAGGCGCGTTCCTGGTCGCGGGCGCAAGCACGGCGTGGGCGCAGACGCCGGTGCGCGTGCGTGGTGCGGTCGAGACGCTCGACGGCAACACCCTGACGGTCAAGTCGCGCGACGGTGGCGACGTGAAGATCAAGCTGGCCGACAATTACGCGGTCGCGGCGGTGGTGCCGACCGACCTGGCGTCGATCAAGCCGGGCAGCTTCATCGGCACCGCGGCCATGAAGGGCGCCGATGGCAAGTTGGTCGCCCTCGAGGTGCTGGTATTCCCCGAAGCCATGCGGGGCACCGGCGAAGGCCACTATCCGTGGGACCTGCAGCCCGAGAGCACGATGACGAACGCCACCGTGTCGACCCTGGCCGACAGCCCCAAGGGCCGCGAGATGACGCTCACCTTCAAGGGCGAGAGCAACAAGGTGATCGTGCCGGCCGGCGTGCCGATCGTCACCTTCCAGCCGGGCGACAAGGCGATGCTGAAGCCGGGCGCCAAGGTGTTCGTCGGCACCCAGAAGCAGGCCGACGGCAGCCTGACGGCGGCGCGCGTCAATGTCGGCAAGGACGGCCTGACCCCGCCGATGTAGCAAGGCCCGGCGCGGCTGCGGCCGCCCGGCGGCTGGCGCCCCCGACGGGCGAACCAACGCCGCACGCCGGCTGTTCGTGCTAGCATGCCGGCGCGTCGCCTGGCGTCGGGGGAAGCACACAGCCGTGATGACCCAACGGCCGCTTTATGAACAGCACGTCTCGGGACCTGCCTTGGCCGCGTTCCTGCGGGTCAGCGCGGCCTGGGCGCTCGACGAGGCGCAGGAGCGCATGCTGCTCGGCCAGCCGTCATCGGAGACCCTGCGGAGCTGGAAGACGCTGCGCAGCGGCGCGCTGTCGCTCGACCAGGTCGAGCGCATCTCCTACGTGCTGCGCATCTTCCGGCTGCTCCAGGAGCGCCAGGGCGGCACCGATTGGCTGCTCGCGCCCCGCCAGGAGCCGATCTTCGGCGGCCGCCGGCCGCTCGACGTGATGTGCCTGGAGGACATTCGCGGCCTGCGTCAGGTCGCCCAGTTTCTCCAGGCGGCCGGCAGTACGCCTTCCGATTGAGCCGCGCCCGGGGTGTCGACCGTCAGAAGCCGCCGCGCCCCGAGATGCCGCCGAGCGTGTGCCAGAAGCCGCCCAGCCGCTTGAAGGTCGCGGTCGCGGCGTCGAGGTCCTTGGCCGACGAGATCTCGTTGAAGGCCTGCACCTGGCCGTCGAACATCTCGTTCAGCTTGTCGTACAACGCCAGGCCCTTCTCGGACAGGAACACGCGGCTCGAGCGCCGGTCGTGCACCGAGCGCTCCTGGACCAGGTAGCCGGTCTCGACCAGCTTGCGGACGTTGTAGGAGACGTTCGAGCCGAGATAGTAGCCGCGCGTCAGCAGCTCGCCGACGGTCAGGTTGTCCCGGCCGATATGGAACAGGATCAGGCTCTGAACATTGTTGATGTCTTCGACCTTCAGGCGGTCGAGCTCGACCTCGACGAGCTCCAGGAACTGGCGATGCAGCCGCTCGAGCAACCGCACCGTGCCGAGGTAGAGATCCTTCATGTCCTCGGGCGGGGAATTCCGCTTGCCCCCAGGCGTCTTGGCGGTCTGGGCGGCTTGATTGGCAGCACGCATTCCACAGTCTCCAGCTTGATTCGCGAATGGCAAACGTCAGTCGATCACCGATGGGGCGCTTCTAACTCTTAGATAACGCAACGATCTAGAAAAGTTCCGCCGCGTTTAGTGTAAAAAGTTGTGTCAAAAATTGGCCCGCCCTGTGTCACCGTTGCTTGCTCGCGGCGCGCCGGGGATTGCTCCGGTGCGGTGGAGTAGATTTGAACTTTATGCCGGGCAGCCGCTGGACCGGATCGCGCAGCGCGGCTATGGCGCACCCCCGTGCGTCACGACACCTCATAACGATTTTTTAACCAAACATTTCTCATCTTGCACCCTTCGTCCGCAGGGGTCAATGCCTCGCGTGGGGGCGCGGTTCCCGCGACCCGTCGCCCGGGTGGGCGGCCGCCAAACCGTCTTGGGTGGGCACGATTTCGGGCGCGCGGCAGGCCGAACGGCGGTCCGTCCGGGCCCGCGGTCGGCTGTGGCGCCGGCCGGGTCAGTCGCTGGTCGGCGGCGCCTCGTCCTGGGGCACGCCGCCGGCCGGCGCGACGCTGGTCATCAGCCCGCGCAGCGCGCTCTCGATGTTCTCCAGCGCCTCGTCGAGCTTGCCGACCAGGGCGCGATCCTCGTCGCGCTCGAGCCGCGTGCTCAGGAGATGCACGAACAGGCGCATCGCCTGCACGGGTTGGCGCAGGTCGTGGACCGCGCGGCGGACCCGCCGCACCACGCCGCCGGTGTCGGTGGCGGTCGGGTCGCCCGGCTCCTCGCCGGGCAGCGGCGACGGCGACTCGGACTCGGGACCGGCGAGCGGGCGCTTGGGGGCCATCGCCAAGCAGGATAGCCGGGAGTGGTCCGCGACGGCTAGCCGGTCCGGCAGCTCAGGCCGCCGTCGACCGGCAGGCACACGCCCGTGATGTAGCGCGCCTCGTCGGAGGCCAGGAACACGGCGGCGTGGGCGACGTCCCATCCGCTGCCCATGAAGCCCATCGGGCAGGCGGCGTTGCGTGCGGCGACCATCGCCTCGGCGCTCGCGTATCGCCCGGCGATCTGCTGGTGGATCAGCGGGGTGTCCATCAGGCCGGGCATGATGGCATTGGCCCGGATGCCGCGCCCGGCATACTCGAGCGCCAGCCCGACGGTGAACTGGTTCACCCCGCCCTTCGAGGCGTAATAGGAGATGTAGGGATAGCCGGTGTAGCGCACCGCCGCGATCGACGAGATGTTGATGATCGCGCCGGCGCGCTGCGCCAGCATCACGGGCAGCACGTGCTTGCAGGTCAGGAACATCGAGGTCAGGTTGGTGTCGAGCACGCGGCGCCAGCTCGCCTCGCTCTCCTCGACCGGGCCGCCCATCGCCGTGATGCCGACATTGTTGTGCAGGATGTCGATGCGGCCGTGCGCGTCGCGCGTGCGCGCGACGATCGCCTCGACCGCGTCCGACTGCGTGACGTCACCGGCCAGCGCCATGCCGGGGAGGCCCTCGCCCCGGATGATCGACGCGGTCGCCTCGGCGGCCGCCGGGTCGCGATCGACCGCCACCACCGCGGCGCCGGCGCGCGCGAACGCCACCGCGGTGGCCTTGCCGTTGCCCCAGCCCGGACCGATCGCGCCGGCACCGAACACCAGCGCGACCTTGCCGGCCAGCCGCCCCGCCAGGCTCGCCATGGGGCTCACGCCGGGCGGTCGCCCGCCTTGACCTGGAGCGCGCGGTTGTCGGCCGCGGGCAGCATGCGGGCGGGATCGCGCGTGACCACGACGTCGATCACGGTCGGCCGGTCGCGCTCGCGCAGCCCGGTCGCGAGCGCGGGCTCGAGCTCCCCCGGATCCTCGACCCGGATGCCTCGGCAGCCGAAAGCGCGCGCCACGTCGGCATAATTGGTCTCGACCAGGTCGCTCGACTGATAGTTGCCGCCGCCGTACATCGCGTGCTGCAGCGCCTTGACGTAGCCCGAGGCGGCATTGTTCACGACCATCAACGTGAAGTTGGCGCCGGTGCGCCGCGCCGTCTCGATCTCGCCGATCACCATGTTGAGCCCGCCGTCGCCGGTCAGCCCGACCACCGCGGCCTCGGGCGCCGCCAGCTGGGCGCCCAGCGCGCCCGGCAGGCCATAGCCGATCGAGGCCAGCCCGCGGTCGGCGACGAAGCCGCGCCCGGGCGCCTTGGTGTTGAAGAACAACCCCGCCCAATGCGCCGCGAAGCCGCCGTCGGCGACCAGGATGCCGTCGGCCGGCAGCTGGCGGTTGAGCGCATCGATCAGCCGCGCCATGTGGATCGGCCGCTCGTCCGAGCGATAGCGCGGCGTCGCCTCCATCAGCCAGGCGGTGCGCCGCTCGGTGATCTCACGGACATAGTCGGCGCGCTCCGGCCGGCGTCCGCTCAAGCGGGCGCCGAGCGCGCTCGCGAGGTCGAACAGGCTGGCCCCGGCGTCGCCCCACAGCGCGATGTCGGTGCGCGTCGTGCGGCCGAACTCCTCGGGCGCGATGTCGAGGTGGATCACCGGCGCCGGGGTCGCCGGCAGGGTGTAGCGCTTGGTCGCGATCTCGCCGAGCTTGCAGCCGATCACGAGCAGGCAGTCGCTCGCCGCCATCAGCTCGTTGGCGAACCGGCTGTAGCGCCCGAACAGGCCGACCGACAGGGGGTGCGTGCACGCGATCGCGCCCTTGCCGCTCAAGGTATGGGCGACCGGGATGGTGAGCTGCTCGGCGAACTGGGTCAGCACGCCGGCCGCCGCCGACAGATGCACGCCGCCGCCCGCCAGGATCAGGGGCCGCTTGGCGGCCGCGATCAGCTCGGCGGCGCGCTCGAGATCGTCGGCCGCCGGCCGCGCGCGCCGCGCCGGGAAGTGCAGGGTCGCGGGATCGACCCAGAACGCATCGGGCGGGAAGTCGAGCTCGGCATGGCAGATGTCCTCGGGCACGTCGAGCACCACCGGCCCGGCGCGCCCGGAGGTCGCCACCGCGAACGCGCGCCGCGTCAGCTCGGGGATGCGTGCGGCCATCTCGATGCGGATGACCTCCTTCACGGCCGGACGCAGGATGTCGAGCTGACGGCTCTCCTGGGTCATGTTCTTCCAGCTGTGCAGGCGGTGCGAGTCGCCCGTGATCGCCACCACGGGCACGCCGGCGTTCAGCGACTCGACCAGCGACGTCACCAGGTTGGTGGCGCCCGGGCCGAGCGTGCCGTCGCACACGCCCGGACGATTGGTGATCCGCGCATACGCGTCCGCGGCAAAGGCGCCGCAGCGCTCGTCGTTGATCAGGTGGTGGCGCAGGCCGAGCGCGCGCACCGCCTCGTAGAACGGCAGCAGCTGGAAGCCCCCCATGCCGAACATCGGCCCGACCTCGTGCAGCCGCAGCATCTCGGCGAGCGCGCGGCCGCCCGTCATGCGGCCGCCCGGCCGATTGCTCGCGGGGCTCGTCGTCATGGTCGCCTCTCCCTCGTCATCGTGCGCTCACGAACAGCGCGACGAAGTCGCGCGCCGTCATGCCGGGGCGCGCGCCGGCGGCGGCGGCGACCGCGTTGACGTGCGAGATCACGCCGTCCTGGTAGATCGACTTGGCGTCGCCGATGCGCGCGCTCGCCGCGCTCACCGTCGCGGCCGCGATGCCGCGTGCGGCGAGCGCCGGCAGCCGCGAGATGCCGGCCTCGTCCATGCCGACCCCGGCGTCGCTGTAGAGCGCGGCGCGCGCGTCGACCTTGAGCGCGGTCTCGGGCCGGCCGCCCAGCAACCCGCCATGCGAGCCCGTGATCACGATCGCGCCGGCGTCCTCGGGCAGCACCAGCGACGCCGAGTCGACCGCCCACACCGGCGGCGGTCCGGCGTGCAGCCGGCTGCGGGTCTCCTCGATGTCGGGCACCGTGCGCCCGAATTCCGGCGCGCCGCGCAGCCGCTCGGCGGCGTCGCGGCAGCTCTGGCCGGGCGCGACGCCGAGCGCGCGCGCCGGCGCGTTGGCGTGGCTGATGCGGCCGCGCGCCAGCATGTCGGCGCCGTCGCCGATGCGCGCGCTGTCGTGCGCGATGGTCGCCGCCGGCAGGCCGAAATTCTCCAGATAGCCGAGCCCGCCGATGCCCGCCGCATCGCGCCCGACCCCGGCGTCGTTGAGGATGACGGCACGCGCCGCGGCCTTGGCGGCGAGGTAGGCGGCATAGATTGCGCCGTGCGAAGCCGCGACGATCACCTTGCCGCGCGGCGCCTCGAGCCGCGTGATGCTGTCGGTCACCAGGATATCGACCGGGCCATCCATCGGCACGAGGGTGGCATGATCCGCGCCCGGCTTCCAGCGCCGGGACGGCGCGCTATGATGACGGCTCGCAGCGAGGGGAGCGCCGATGGCCGACGTCCGCACGATCCGCAGGCTCACGCATTATCGCGGCTGGGCCGATGCGCTGACCTACGAAGCGGTCGCCGGGCTGCCGCCCGGCGAGGCGGCCAAGGCGCGTCCGACCCTGTTCAAGACCATCATCGGCACGCTCAACCACAATCTCGTCATCGACCTGATCTGGCAGGGCCATCTCGAGGGCCGCGATCACGGCTTCAAGGCGCGCAACGTGGTCGTGCATCCCGAGCTCGAAGCGTTGTGGGCGCACCAGCAGGCGATCAACGCCTGGTACCTCGACTATGCGCGCGCCCTGCCGGAGGCGAAGTTCGATGAGATCGTGCCCTTCAAGTTCTTGTCGGGGGCCGCGGGCGAGATGACGCGCGGCGACATGCTGCTGCATGTCGCCAACCACGGGACCTATCACCGCGGCTGGGTCGCCGACATGTTCTTCCAGGTGCCGGCCAAGAACCCGAGCACCGATTTGCCCGACTTCGTCGCTGCCACCGGCTACCGGGATTAGCGCAGCTCGATCTGGTAGCGGATGAAGCCGCGGTTCTCGGCGACCTGGTCGTAGAGCCGGCGCGCCGTGGCATTCGTGTGGTGGGTCATCCAGTAGACCCGGCAGCAGCCGCGGGCGCGCGCCCAGTCGGCGACCGCCTGGATCAGCGCGCGCCCGACCCCCTGGCCGCGCGCCTCGGGCGCCGTGAACAGGTCCTGCAGGTAGCAGACGTCGGGCGCCGAGGTGTTGGCGTGGACCAGGAAATGCGTGATGCCGAGCAGCCTGCCGTCGCGCTTGGCGCCCAGCGCATGCAGGCGCGTGTCGTCCTGGAACGCCGTCCAGGCGCGGTCGTACATCGCCTGCGGCTCGGTGCGCTGGTAGAACTCGATATAGCCGCGGAACAGGGCCTCCCAGGCGGCGCGGTCCTCCGGCAGCAGCTTGGCGACGGTGATCATCGGGGCCCTCCGCGGTCGGACAGCCTGGCACGACGCCGCGCGGGCGACCAGCCGCACCTCGGGCCGCCCGATTGACCTGGCGCCGCCGCGGGCGTTCAATCGCCGTGAATTCGCGCCATTTCTTCGTCGTTTCACCCGATCGATCGCGAGGTTCGCCATGGCCACGCTCACCATCAACGGCACCGCGCACGACCTCGATGTCGACCCGGACACCCCGCTCTTGTGGGCGATCCGCGAGTGGGTCGGGCTCACCGGCACCAAGTACGGCTGCGGCATCGCGCAGTGCGGCGCCTGCACGGTGCATGTCGACGGCGAGGCGATCCGCTCGTGCGCGCTGCCCGTCAAGGCCGCGCTCGGCAAGCAGATCGTCACGATCGAGGGCCTGGCCGCCGGCGCCACGCTCCACAAGGTGCAGCAGGCCTGGATCGACAACGACGTGCCGCAATGCGGCTATTGCCAGTCCGGCATGATCATGGCGGTCGCGGCGCTCCTCAAGGCGAAGCCCAAGCCGACCGACGCCGACATCGACGACACGATCACGAACATCTGCCGCTGCGGCACCTTCCAGCAGGTTCGCGAGGCGATCCACGCCGCCGCGAACAAGGCGTGAGGGAGGCAGCCATGAATCACATCGCGCCGAAAACGCCGCTGACCCGCCGCGCCTTCCTGGTCTCGAGCGCCGTCGCCGGCGGCGGCTTGGCGCTCGGCTTCGACCTGCCGCTCGGCGGCCCGGCCGCGGCGCAGGCCGCCGACGCAGCGCCCGAGGTCACCGCCTGGGTCGTCATCAAGCCCGACGATGCGGTGGTGATCCGCATCGCGCGCTCCGAGATGGGCCAGGGCACCATGACGGGGCTCGCCCAGCTGCTCGCCGAGGAGCTCGAGTGCGACTGGTCGAAGGTCTCGACCGAGTTCCCGACCCCGGGCCAGAGCCTGGCGCGCGGCAAGCCGTGGGGCCGCATGTTCACCGCCGGCAGCCGCGGCATCCGTGAATCGAACGAGACCGTGCGCAAGGGCGGCGCCACCGCGCGCATGATGCTGCTGCAGGCCGCCGCCAACGAATGGAAGGTGCCGGTCACGGAGTGCAGCGCCAGCAATGGCGTGATCACCCACAAGCCCTCGGGCCGTACCGTCGGCTTCGGCAAGGTCGCCGCGGCGGCCGCCACGCTCGAGCCGCCCAAGGACGTGCCGCTCAAGGATCCCAAGGACTGGAAGCTGATCGGCAAGCCGGTCAAGCGGCTCGACACCGCGCCCAAGGTGGTCGGCGCCCACGTCTACTCGATCGACGTCAAGCTGCCCGGCATGCTGATGGCCGCGATCAAGGCCTGCCCGGTGTTCGGCGGCAAGCTCACCAGCTTCGATGCCGCCAAGGTGACCGGCCTGAACGGCGTCAAGCACGTCGTGCCGGTCGGCGACCACGCGGTCGCCGTGGTCGCCGAGCATTGGTGGCAGGCAAAGACCGCGCTCGACAAGCTGCCGATCGTCTGGGACGCCGGCGCCAACGGCAAGGTGACCAGCGCCTCGATCGCCGAGTTCATCAAGCCCGGCCTGGACGCCGACGAGGCGTTCGTCGGCAACCAGAGCGGCGACATCAAGGATGCGATCGCCAAGGCGGCCAAGAAGGTCGAGGCGGTCTACGCCTATCCCTACCAGAACCACGCCACCATGGAGCCGATGAACGCCACCGCGCGCTTCACGCCGGAGCGCTGCGAGGTGTGGGCGGCGACCCAGGACGGCGATGCCGCGCTCGCCGCGGTCGCCGAGGCGAGCGGCCTCAAGCCCGAGCAGTGCGAGGTCAACAAGATGCCGCTGGGCGGCGGCTTCGGCCGGCGCACCACGCACGACTGGCTGCACCAGGCGATCGCGATCGCCAAGCAGGTCCCGGGCACGCCGATCAAGCTGATCTGGACCCGCGAAGAGGACATGACCCAGGGCCGCTACCACCCGACCACGCAATGCAAGATGGTCGGCACGTTCGACGCCGCCAACAACCTGACCGGCTTGCACATGCGCATCGCCGGCCAGTCGATCCTCGCCTACGTCGCGCCCAATGCGCTGCAGAACGGCAAGGATCCGTTCGTCTTCCAGGGGCTCAATCCGCAGGGGCCGGAGGGCCAGTTCGGCTACACGATTCCCAACCTGCTGATCGACCACGCGATGCGCAATCCGCACGTGCCGCCGCACTTCTGGCGCGGCGTCAACAACAACCAGAACGCCATCTACCTCGAATGCTTCATGGACGAGCTGGCGCACGCGGTCGGCGAGGATCCCCTGGCTTTCCGCCGCAAGCTGATGGCGAACCACCCCAAGCATCTGGCGGTGCTCGATGCGGTCGCCGAGCATGTCGGCTGGGGCAAGCCGGCCCCGCAGGGGGTGTTCCGCGGGCTCGCCCAGCACATGGGCTACGGCAGCTACGTGGCGGCGTGCGCCGAGGTCTCGGTCAGCCCCAAGGGCGCGCTGAAGATCCACCGCATCGTCGCCGCGACCGATCCCGGCCATGCCGTCAACCCCGCGCAGATCGAGCGCCAGATCGCCGGCTCGTTCGTCTACGGCCTGTCGGCGCTGCTCTACGGCGAATGCACCGTGAAGGACGGCCGCATCGAGCAGGAGAACTTCGACACCTACAACGTCCTGCGCATCGACGAGATGCCCAAGGTCGAGGTGCTGATCCGGCCGTCGGGCGGCTTCTGGGGCGGCGTCGGCGAGCCGACGATCTTCGTCGCCGCGCCCAGCGTGCTGAACGCGATCTTCGCGGCGACCGGCAACCGCGTGCGCAGCTTCCCGCTCAAGAACCACAAGCTGCGCACCGCCTGAGGCCTGCTGGCGGTCCGCGGCCGCCGCGCCGCGGGCCGCTTACACGCGCTTAACACTACCTCCACTTCTGGCCCCTTATGGTACGGCGCAATCGCGCGCCGGTTGGCCGGCGCGCGCGGCTTTCCGGCGCCGCCGACACGCGCGCCCGCTGGGTCTCCGGCACCCCGAAGGAGGGGCGATGGGCGCGCAAGCGGTCATGGACGGGAGGCGGACGACACTCTTCGGCATGCGGAACGGCACGCTGACGGTGTCGAGAGGCCGGTGATTGCAATCAAGGATTTTGCCGCGGGATCCCCTGGGGGCCGCCCGGCAATGACGCGACGGTCGCGCCGCGGCGCCGCGCCATGAAGGTGCGCACCCTCCTGCTGCTGTTCCTGACGGTATGCGAGGCGCCGCTGCTGCTGGCGTGCGGCCTGATCACCTACAACGCCTACAACGCCCAGCGCGCCCTCAACGAAGGGCACATGCTCGACACCGCGCGCGTCCTGA
>Ga0335076_10004089_pt1 | contig 14714 bp, 14 predicted proteins | sample Lox_Sample_25_FD_206717 | JGI IMG/M metagenome (GOLD analysis project Ga0335076, IMG submission 206717) | Soil microbial communities from Loxahatchee National Wildlife Refuge, Florida, United States - Lox_Sample_2.5 | ecosystem: Environmental > Terrestrial > Soil > Wetlands | place: USA... | reverse complement strand
TCGTGCGGCTCAGAAATGGACCCCCGCTTTCGCGGGGGCGACTAATTCTAAAGCAAAATCAAATTATTTCGTCATTCCCGCGAAAGCGGGAATCCATACGATCTGAAAGCGCCACCTTGGTCCACTTCGATTTCTTCACACGCTTAAAAGCGGGCGTCCGGAGCTTCAGATGCGATCACCGGCCCGATCGCGCTTCGACTGGTTCGCGCTCCAGTCAGCCCTGCCGGTACCCCATGCGGAACGCGCCCCAGTGCCGGCCGCGGATCCAGATTGGCGACGAGCAATCCTTCATCAGCACGAAATTGCCGGCGCCCATGTCGCGCCGATAGGTCTGCAGCAGGAACGGCTTCGTATTCCCCGCGACCTTCTGCACGGCGCGGTCATTGAACAGCCGCCGATTGCGGCAATGGGCGGCGTTCCACGCCGGGTCCTTGCCTTGCGGTTGGCGGTAGTTGGGATTGTGCGTCGGCAGATAGCCGCCGCGCGCCCAGGCGACGCAGAAGACGATGCGCGGATCCATTTTCTGCAAGGGGTCCTGGATGGGCGGAAGCAGGCGATCGGTGAGCTCGACATAGCGGGTGAGATATTGCTGCGGGTTGGTTCCCGGGATCTCGACATAGGTCTCGTCGAAGAGCGCGTCTTCCGTGATCTCGTTGCGCTCGATCGCCGCTTCGAACGCCGCGCCAATCTGGCGGGCGGTGCCGGTGACAGCGGCGATCATCGGTGTGTCCGCCGTCTCGACGCCGCTTTCGGCGATCAACTCGACCAGCGCTTCGCTGAAGCCGAGCAGCCCCTCGACGCGCTTGTCGGCCTGCTTCAAATTGGCGGAAGACAGCTCGACGCCGGCGGCGAGATCGCCAAGGCCGCCCAGCATAGTGTCGCAATGCGCGAGATTTCCGGCGGCGGTCCGCACGATCGCGTCGATCTGCTGACCCATCGAAGTGAAGCCGTCATGGACACGCTGCATCACGGTCTGCATCCGCTCGGCGCCGGTTTTCGCTTCTCCGGCGTGACCCGCGGCCGTGCTGCTGTCATCGACGAGGCTGCCGATCTGGCTCGTCAAATTGTCGACGATCGTGGCAATGCGGGTGGTGGCCTGGCGGGTCTCGCCGGCAAGGGTCTTGACCTCGCTGGCGACGACGGCAAAGCCGCGGCCCGCATCGCCGGCGCGCGCCGCTTCGATCGTCGCGTTCAGCGCCAGCAGGTTGGTCTGCTTCGCGATCGCTTCGATCGCGGCCGCAACGTTTCTGATCTGGTCGAGCACCGGCTTGAAGGAGCCGAGGCGCTCCTCGACGCGCCCGACCGCCGCCGTCAGCTCGCTGACATGGCGGGCGGCGCCGAGCACGTCGGAGCGCGAGGCTGCCACCTCGGCGTTCGCGGCTTGAACTGCGCTCTGCGCGCTGCGCGCCGCATCGTCGATGCCACGGTTGCCGGCCACCATTGTCTCGGCGGCGTTGCGCAAGCACCGAAACTGGTCGGCCTGCTGCGCCACGCGCGCCGACACCTCCTCGACATTGGCGGCGATATCCGCGACCTCGATGCCGAAGCTGCCGAGCCGGCTCGCCAGCTCGGCAACAATACGATCGGCCTCGCCGCTTTCCGATCCGGACCGCGGCGCGGCCCTCTCGCTCGACGTTGCCCCCATCTAATACCTACTAGCATGCCAACTGCGTTAGACACGCCAGAGTAGAGGGACAAGGTAAACAGCTTGTGAACGAAACGCACGCTCGACCCGACCGCAGGCGCCGCGGCGGGAGGCGCCTCCTCCCGCGTCTAAACCATTGAAATAGCATGACGATGGCCGATCGACGCGTTCCTAGCGCGGGGTGACGCGCGAAAATAACGGCCCGGGCTGGAAGCCGGGCTCGAAATGGCACCCTCCTTCACCCTCGCGGTCGAAGCTCGGGCAGCGCGCCGCGACCTCGGCCGCGCTGGGGCGCCGACCGCTGTCGATCCAGCGGCCGAGGGCGTCGAGCAAGGTCGCGTATTCCGCATCGGCCAGCTTGCTGTGCTCATGCTCGTCGGTGAAGGTCTGAACCAGCAGCGCCGACCGGCCGGCAGCGGCCACGGTGTCGTGATAGACGGCTTCGTATTCGACCATCGCCGTCGGATCGTCGATCGCGTGCATGGTGATCACCGGGACCGCAATCTTTCCGGTCAGATCGCCATCCTCCGCCAGCGCCGCCACGGCGCGGGGATCGGCGTCGAAACGCACGACGTCGCGATTCAAGGCGGCATCGTCGGACGAGCCGTAATAGAGCGCCTTGCGGTTGGAGAACGGGTTCTGGGACGCCAGCGTGCGCTGGACCATGTCGCGGAAGAGGAAGGTCGCCCAGGCCATGTCGGCGGTGAGCGAACGCCTCGGAATGCGGATCACGTCGAGAATGTTCTTGAGGTTCTGTTTTTGCGTCGCGCTGCGCTGCTCGGCGGGCAGCTCGACGCCGGTGCAGTCATTCACCCGTTCGGCGAGATCCTTGCGGGTCAGGCGGGAATCGGCGGGCAGGCCCATCCACAGCGGATATTGCGGCTCGTCCGGGCGCGGCCAGTTGCGGCAGTAATATTGGTAGACGGCGCGCAGATCGGCGCGGAAGAGATAGGCCTTCGTCGCGCCCGCGATCACGCCGCTGGTCAGCATGACGCCGTCATAGTTGCGCCCGCCGCCGGGACCTTTGGCATAGAGCTCGATTGCCTTGGCCGCGACATTGCCGCCCCAGGATTGGCCGTGCAGGATGATGCGCTTCGGCTTGCCGAACCGCGCGATGAAGAGGCGGCGCAGATTGTCGACATCGGCGGCCGCCAGGCGCACACCCCAGCCGGGATGCCGATAGCTGGTGCCTGCCCAGGCATAGCCCTGCCGCACGACGACCGAGAAGCGCTCGAGATCCTCGAGGCTGATCTTGGCGCTCACCGGTTCGAGCCGCGGTCCGCCATGGGCATGCACGACGAGCGCGTTGTTCCAGTTCTGCGGGATCGCAATCCAGTACCAGGCGCCGTTCTCGTCCTGTCCGGAATAGCAGCGCGTGCCGGCGGGCAGCGTATCGGGGCAGGGCGCCGTATCCTCCGCTCGCGCCGCCGCGCTTGCCAGCATCAGCGCGCCGCCGATCAGCGCGGGGAGGAACCGTCGAACTGTCTTCATCGGATGGGGCGCCGGAGAGCAGAGGGGCCGATTGCTGCGATGGATGCGGCAGAACGGGGTCTCTGTCAACCGGCGACCGCCGGCATGATCTCGCTGGCGAAAGCCGCCAGCGTCGCCGGCGAAGGGGCGGGATCGACGAGCAGCACATAGCCGACGCCGCCGGCCTTGAGCCGCTGCAGCCGCGCGATGATCTGGTCGGGCGTGCCGAGGAGCGGCGCATCATCGGTCTCGGGGTCGAAATTGGGATCGGCATAGCGCTCGGCGCCGGGGCCGCGCGCCAGCGACCCGATGTTGCGGATCACCTGCACGCGCGTCTGCAGCGCCTTTTGCCGGTCCTCGCCCGTCCGCGCGATCTGCAGGCCGCGCGTCACGCCCACCATCGTCGGCTCATAGGCGCGGCCGATCTTGGCGCATTCCTCGCGGAAAATGCCGACGCGCTCGATGACGAGGTCGGTGGCGGCGATCTGATCGAGCAGCAGATTGTAGCCCTCGCGCGCCGCGCGGCGGATCGATTCCGCGCTGCCGGCGCCAAGCCAGAAGGGCGGGTGCGGGTGCTGCACCGGCGTCGGCTCGACCACGACATTCTCGAAATGCCAGCGCTTGCCGTGATGCGAGAAGCGGCCGCTCGCCGTCCAGGATTTGCGGATGACCTCGATCGCCTCGTCGAAGCGCTCGGTCGCTTCCTCGATCGGCACGCAGAAGCCGCTGAACTCGTAGTCGCGATAGCCTTTGCCGACGCCGAAATCGAGACGCCCGCCGGAGAGCAGATCGAGCGTCGCCGCTTCTTCCGCGACCAGGACCGGATTGTGCCAGGGCAGCACCACCACCGCCGTGCCAAGCCGGATGGTCCGGGTGCGCGCGGCGATGTAGCTGAGCAGCGCCAGCGAGGCGGAGACCTGGGCATAGCCGGTGAAATGATGCTCGACCAGGAAGATGCTGCGATAGCCAAGCCGCTCGGCGGCCACCACGTAGTCGATGAAATCGCCATAACCTTGGCTGTCGCCGCTGGGACCGCCGCGCTTAGCCCGGGCACCGCCGAAGAGACCGAATTGCATGGATGTCCTCGCTGTTGGGGAAGTGCCGCCTAGGCCAGGAACTCGCGCACGAGACGGCGGAATTCCTCGGGCTGTTCCAGAATCGAGCAATGCCGTGCCGGCCCGAGCAGCCGATGACGCGCGCCGGGGATGGCGGCGGCGAGCCAGCGCGCCGCTTCCTGGAAGGGCGGCAGCTCTTGATCGCCGCAGAGCACCAGCGTCGGGCTCTTGATCGTCGGCGCCAGAGATCGCAGATCGGCGGCGCCGAGCGCTTCGCAGGCGCGCGCATAACCTTCGCCGGAGCAGCGGCTCAGCGTGTCGCGGACATAACGCACCGCTGGCGGATCGGCGGCGATGAAGGCGTCGGTGAACCAGATCTTCAAGAGATTGTCGGCCAGGGCGGCGACGCCCTGCTGGCGCGCCGCGGCGGCGCGCTCGACCCACATACGGCGCGCTTCGTCGGTGTAACGCGGCGTCGTGTCGAGCAGCAGCAGCCGATTCACCCGCTCCGGCGCGGCGGCGGCGAAATGCTGCGCCACCAGACCGCCCAGCGAGATGCCGGCGAGATGGGCGCGATCGATGCCCGCGCGCGTCAGCACCGCGCCGAGCTGGGCGGAGAGATCCTCGATGCCATAGCCGCCGCGGGGCAGGGGTGTCTCGTGATGCCCCGGAAAGTCGTAGCTCAGCAGCGTCAGCTGGCCGTCGAGCCCGGCGGCAGCGATGTCCCAGAGGTGGTGATCGACCCCGAGGCAGTGCAGCAGCACCAAGGCCGGCCCGCTGCCGCGGCGATGCAGCGTGATCGCATCAGGATCGAGACGGCTGGTCATCTGAGGCTCTCCTCCGTTCAGGCCTCGTTGCGCGCCGTTGCGGCGCCGGGCCCGTTGCCGGAGAGCTTATCAAGAGATCAGCAGGGTCGTCGATGGCTGTTGCGGTCAGCCCTCGGCCGCAGCGGCGAGCCGCGCCGCCACGACCTGCTGCCATTCCGCCATCGGCCGGAAGCCCGGGCGGCCCCGGCAAAACGCCTCGGTCTCGGCGAGGATCGCCGCTTCGCTGCGGTCGAGATCGATCGGCTCGCGCACGGGTTGCGTCACGTGCCAGGGGGTGTCGGCGAAGACTTCGAGCCGGTTGCCCTCGGGGTCGCGGAAATAGATCGACCAGGCATTGCCATGGGTGACCGACACGAGGTCGCGGGGCGCTGCGTGCCGGACCCGGCGCCAAAAGGCGAGGAGGCCGCCGAGCGTATCGACGCGGAAAGAGACCTGGTTGACGATGCGGTCGGGAAGGCCGGGCGGGCGTCCTTCGACCAGAACGAGCTGGTGATGTTCCCGCGGATCGCGGCTCAGGAAGGTGAGGGTGGCGTCGCCGAGCCGGCCCGCATCGGTAACGACGAAGCCGAGGCCGTCGCGATAGAACGCGACCATCGGCGCCATGTCGGCGACGAACAGGCCGACATGGCTGAAGCGCAGCGCGATCGGTGCGTCGCCCATCGGCAGCTCAGCAGGTTGGCTCCATCACGTAATCCTCGCGCCGCTCGAGCCAGCCGATCATCTCCGCATCATTGGGCTCGCGCGCCTCGAGCGCCTCGCGGTCGACATCGCTCGGAATGAGCTCGAGCGCGGTTTCGATCGCGTCGCTGCTATCAGCCGCCCGGACAACGGCCAGCGGCTGCTCCCCCTTGGTTACGGTGTAGATCCGCATATTCCGTCCTCCGCCCTTTGGCCACATTTTAATGCAAACACCAGGCATCGGCAGCAAGTGCCTTTGTCGGGCCATTCCTGAACTGGCGAGAGCGAAGACTGATCTATCCCTGAACACGGGATATTTTGTCCAGAAGCGCTGGCGCGGCTTGGGCCGCCTCTCCTCCGGCGCGAGGCGCTGACGGCCGGGCTCCGGGGGTTTCCCTGAGAAACGCCGTCAGACTTTCCCGGAGAAAAAGCCGTGCAGCTCGGCCGCGGTCTCGGCCGGGCGCTCTTCGCTGAGGTAGTGGCCGCACGGCAGCGCCGCGGCGCGACGGATGTCGCTGGCATAGCGCGGCCAGATCTCGGCCGGCCGGTGGTGGCGGCCGACGCCGCCGCTGGCGCCCCAGAGCAGCAGCACCGGGCAGTCGACCTTGCGCCCGGCGGCAACATCGGCCGTGTCCGTCTCCAGATCGATGCCGATGGTGGCGCGGTAATCCTCGCACATGGCGTGTATCGTGGCCGGGTTTTTGATGCAGCGGATATATTCGGCGAGCGCCTCGGGCTTGAAGAAGCTCAACCCCGCCGGCGTCTTTGCCAGCTTTCGGCGGATGAAGTACTCGGGATCGGCGCCCATCAGCCGTTCCGGAAAATCGTAAGGCTGCACCATGAAGAACCAGTGATAGGAGAAGACGGCGAAGCCGAGATTGAGGTTATTGAGCAGATAGTGCTGCGGCAGAATGTCGAGGAAGGCGGCGCGCTCGACCTTGTCGGAATGGTCGAGGCACATGCGGTGCAGCACCCGGGCGCCGCGGTCGTGTCCCGCCGCGGCAAAGCGCGTGAAGCCGAGCTCGGCCATGACCTCGACCTGATCCTGCGCCATCGCGCGGAAGGAATAGTTCTCGTGGCGCTCGCCGCCCGGCGGCTTGGAGCTGTCGCCATAGCCGCGCAGATCGGGGCAGACGACGGTGAAGTCGCGGGCGAGCGCCGGCGCCACCGCATGCCAGGACAGATGGGTGAAGGGATTGCCATGCATCAGCAGCAGCGGCGGCCCCTTGCCGCCGGTGACGGTAACGATGCTGGCGCCGCTGGTGCGGATCTCGCGACGGGTGAAGCCTTCGAGCATGGGACATCCTTGTGGGGGTAATGGCGGTGCGAGCGCAGGCGATCGGGGCGCCATCTTGGCCGCACCTTGATGCCTGGTCAAAGTGCGGTCTCATTGATTGCGGCGCGGACCTCTGCCCGGCGGTCGGTGCAGCCTTGAGCGCGGCGCGAATTGAGAGTCGTCCCTGGCGGCAGTAGCATGACCGCCTCGGATCGAGGGGAGGATGCCATGTCGCTGATGGAAGAGCGCCGCGCGGCGATCGATGAGACTCTGGAGCGCGTCCGGCGCATCGAGGCCGAGCACGGCGTGACGGACGCGGCGCTCGATGCGATAAGGCCGGTGCTGATCGAGCTGGCGGCGCGGCGCGAGCTCTTCCCGCCGCAGCATTTCCCGCTGTCGCCCGAAGGCCATCCCCGCGTCTATCGCCTTGCCGAGGACCCCGACGAGCGCTTTGCGCTCTACGCCTCGGCGGGAACGCCCGGCAAAGCGCAGCCGCCGCACAATCACACCACCTGGGCGGTGATCGCGGGTGTCTTCGGCGACGAGCACAACGTCTTCTACGACCGCGTCGACAATCGCCTCGAGCCCGGGCAAGGGCGGCTGCGCAAGACCGGCGAGCTCACCGTCCGCCGCGGCAATGCCTGCGCCTTTCTGCCCGATGATTTCCATACCATCGAGGTGACCGGCGACGCGCCGTCGCTCCATCTCCATCTCTACGGCATGAGCCTCGAGAACCTCCCCGAGCGCATTTTCTTTGCCGCCGCGAGCGGCGGTGCCTACCGCGTCTTCGACGCACCGCCAAACATCCGCGCTCCGCTGGTGCCGCCGGCCGAGCTGAAGGCGATGCTGCGCGACGGCGAGGAGCTCGCCATCCTCGATCTGCGCGAAGAGGGCGTCTTCGCCGAGGGCCACTTGCTCTTCGCCGCCTCGCTGCCGCTGAGCCGGCTCGAGCTGCGCATCGACCAGCTCGTGCCGCGCCGCGCCACGCGCCTCGTGCTCTGCGACGGAGATGACGGCCTCGCGCTTCGCGCCGCGCGCAAGCTCATGCATTGGGGATATCGCAACCTCGCGGTGTTGGCGGGCGGCGTCAAGGCGTGGCAAGACGCCGGCTATGAGCTCTTCAGCGGCGTGCATGTGCCGAGCAAGGCATTCGGCGAGTTCGTCGAGCATGCCGCCGCGACGCCGCGGCTCGCCGCGGCGGAGGTGAAGGCGCTGATGGACAAGGGCACCGACATGGTGGTGCTCGACAGCCGGCCGATGGACGAGTTCCACAAGATGAGCATTCCCGGCGCGCTCGACTGTCCCGGCGCCGAGCTGGTCTATCGCTTCCACGAGGTGGTGCCCTCGCCCGAGACGCTGGTCATCGTCAATTGCGCGGGGCGCACGCGCAGCATCATCGGCGCGCAGTCGCTGATCAATGCCGGCGTCCCCAACCGCGTCGCGGCGCTGAAGAACGGCACGATGGGCTGGCATCTCGCCGGCCTTGCGCTCGACCACGGCAAGACGCGCCATGCGCCGGCGCCATCGGAAGCGAGCGCGACCCTGGCGCGCGCCGCGGCGGCGCGGCTTGCCGAGCGTGCCGGCGTCAGGATCATCGGTGCCGACACGCTGCAGCGCTTCCGCCGCGACGGCGAGAAGCGCACGCTCTATCTCTTCGATGTGCGCACCCCCGAGGAATACGCCGCCGGCCATCTCGCCGGGACGCGTTCGGCGCCGGGCGGGCAGCTCGTGCAGGCGACGGACGGGTACCGGGCGACGCTCAATGCACGCGTCGTGCTCGTCGACAGCGACGGCGTCAGGGCGCGGATGACCGCCTCCTGGCTCGTACAGATGGGCCAGGACGAGGTCTATGTGCTCGACCGGGCCGAGGGTCCCACCGAAACCGGGCCCGAGCCGGTGCGCATTCTCGGCATCGGCGCGGGCGTCGCGTCGCTCGCCGCGCATGAGCTGGCGCAGCTTCAGGGGCGTGGCGAGGCGGTGGTGATCGATCTCGATACCAGCCTCGCCTATCGCGAGCAGCATATTCCCGGCGCCTGGTTCGCCATCCGCTCCCGCCTCGCCGCGGCGCTGCCGCTTCTGCCGCCGCACGGCACGCTGGTGCTGACCTCGCGCGACGGCACTCTCGCCGCGCTCGCCGCGCCGGAGCTGCAGGCGCTGACGCCGCGGCCGGTGCAGGTGTTGGCCGGCGGCACCGCCGCCTGGCGCGCCGCCGGCTTTCCGCTCGCCGGCGGCGACGAGCATCTCGCCGACGCGCCCGTCGATGCCTGGTATCGCCCCTACGACAAGGCCGCGGGGGTCGAGGCGGCGATGAACGCTTATCTCACTTGGGAAGTGGCGCTGGTCGAACAGATTGCGCGCGACGGCGACGCCAGATTCCGCGCGCTCGACGACATCGGCGGCGCGCGTTCCTGAGCGACGCGCGCCGCCGATCCCGAGCTAGACTTCTTCGTAGCGGCGCTCGAACTCCGCGACCTGCTTTTCCGCTTCGTCGCGCGCGATGCCGTAGCGCTCCTGCACCTTGCCGATGAGCTGGTCGCGTTTGCCCGCGATCACCGACCAGTCGCTGTCGGTAAGCTTGCCCCATTTCTCCTTGGCCTTGCCGGTGAACTGCTTCCAATTGCCGGCAATGCGATCCCAATTCATGCGCTGGCTCCGCTGTCGGTTTCGATGTCTCCTGGGACAACAGCGGCGCGACAGACGCGGTTCCGCTCACCAGCTGCGCACCGGTCCGACATCGACATGGACGAATTGCCAGCGCGCGTAGCTGCCGACCCCGCCGGCGCGGAGCGACAGCGCGGCGCGACGCAGATGCGCGAGGCTGACGCCTTCGATCGAAATGTCGGCGGCCTTGGCGAGGAGATGCTCGCTATGCGCGGCCGGCCCCCAGCCTTCGACGCGCAGCAGCCGATTGGTTGCCGCCGTGCGATAGCCCGAGAGGATGTGGATGGGCCGTCCCGTCCCCAGCGTCAGGCGAATGCGGTGCAGCAGATCGATGAGCTCGGGATCGATCGGCACCACCTTGTCCTGGTGGTAGTCGCGCATCAGCCAGTCGACCCGGTGTAACGAGCTCGAGACATAGCGCCCGTCGCACCAATAGACGTCGTCGAAGCGTTCGTCGGTATTGGGGTTGTAGAGCGCGAGCTTGCGGTCGCCGCGCGGCGCGGCGAAAGCGGTGCCGGCGACCGATGCGGCGAGGACCGCGCCTGCCGCAGCGCCGAGGAGCGCGCGCCGCGCGATGCGATGGGCGATCCCGGCTTCCCCCTCCCGCATCCCCTTCGCCGCCAGTCTGGCCACGGCGTTTTTCGACATGCGTGGTCTCCGTTGCTCATGCGAGCTCGTTGCCGGGTAGAACCAAACCGGCGCGCGACTTGTTCCCTTATTCGCGCATTCGCCGCATAAACGGGCCGAATTTCGCGCATTCCGTGAGGCCGACGCGCCGGGATGGCGCCGAGGAATGGCTCGTTTCCGACAATCGTGGCGACCTGGCGACGGTTCTGGCGGCCGATTCTACCGATGCGATAGCAGAGCCTGATAGAACACTAGTCTTTCTGCGGTTAGCATCCCGCCGCGGCGTCTGGGGGCGTCGGCCGAGGGGGGAGCGATGCCCGGCATTTTGCAAGGCGAGCCTCTGCTCAGTGCCGTCTACGATTTCTGTGCAGAGCGCCGCGGCGCTCGGCCGATGCCGACGCGCGCCGACATCGACCCGGTCGACCTGCCACGTTTCGTCTTGCCCCATCTGGCGCTGCTCGAGGTATTCGATGCCGGCGCGCGCTATCGCTGGCGGCTCACCGGTACCGAGGTGGTCAGCCGCTTCGGGCGCGACGCCACCGGGCGCTTCGGCGACGAGGTGTTGAGCGGCGACTACCTTGCATTTTTCACATCGCTCATCAGCCAAGTCTGCCGTCGACAGGTGCCGGTTTATTCGCTCACTCTCTTCCGCTGGGAGGATGGGCGCACGATGACGACCAGCCGGCTCTGTGTACCGCTCGGCGATGCGGATGCCGGCGTCACGCAGGTGCTGGGCGCGTATGATTTCCGCGCCAAGGCGAGCCCGCGCCACCCGGCCGCCCTGCTGTGCGATGCGCGGCAGATCGAGGAGCTGGTGCGCCAGGAGCTGCCTTTCGAGCCGCCCCCATGAATCGGTTCTTCCAGCTTGGCGGCGATGCCGCTTGTCTTTATCGTAGAGGTTGCCCAGAGGCTCTAAAGCAGTGAGGTCCGCTATGCCGGTCAGCGTCAAATCCGCCACTTCCGGGGTCGGCGTCACGCCTACTGGCGGCGGCGTCGGTGCGGAAATTACCGGGGTCGATCTCCGCCGTCTCGATGACGGTCGGTTCGCCGCAATTCGTCGCGCCTTTGTCGAAAATTCCGTGCTGCTGATCCGCGGCCAGCAGCTCAGCGATGACGACCTCATCGCCTTCTCGCGCCGCTTCGGTGCGCTCGACTGGGCGCCGATCCAGGAGAACGGACGGCGCTTCGTCGACGGCAAGCCCGAAATCTACGTCGTCTCCAACGTCGTCGAGAAGGGCGTCGCCATCGGCAGCCTCGGCGCGGGCGAAGCGGTGTGGCACACCGACATGTCCTACCTCGATGACCCGCCGATGGCGAGCATGCTCTATGCCATCGAAGTTCCCCCCAAGGGCGGCAATACCGGCTTCTGCAACATGTACAGCGCCTATGAGGCGTTGCCCGACGCGCTGAAGCGCCGCGCCGCCGGGCTGCGCATCAAGCATGACGGCACCTACAACAGCGGCGGCTATCTGCGCGAAGGCGTCACCGCCACCGACGATCCGCGCAGCTCGCCCGGCGCCGTTCATCCGCTGGTCTGCACGCATCCCGAATCCGGCCGCCGCTGTCTCTATCTCGGCCGCCGCCGCAACGCCTATCTCCTCGACCTCGACCTCGCGGAATCGGAAGCGCTGCTCGACCAGCTCTGGTCCTGCGCCACGCACGACGAGTTCACCTGGTACAACAACTGGCGCCCGGGCGATCTCGTGCTCTGGGACAATCGCTGCACCATGCATCGGCGCGATCCCTTCGATCCCGCGGCGCGCCGCGTCATGCACCGCACGCAGATAAAAGGCACAGTGCGGCCGGCCGCGTAAACTCGGCACGCACATTCGGCGCAGGGGGGCAAGATGGCAGAGCCGCGACGGCGGGGCTGGACGCGCTATCTCCGGCCGACGGCAAGCAATCAGATGCTCTGGCTGCTCTGCCTCATGTACCTCATCTATTACATGGACCGCGTCAACGTCTCCACCGCGGCGCCGCTGGTGCAGCGTGATCTCGGCCTCACGCATGCGCAGCTCGGCATCGCCTTCGGCGCCTTCGCGCTGCCTTACACGATCTTCCAGGTCATCGGCGGCTGGCTCGGCGACCGCTTCGGCGCCCGGCGCACACTCGGGATCGGCGGCATTATCGTCTGCGGCGCCACCGCGCTCACCGGCGCGGTGACCGGCTTCACCTCGCTGCGTCTGGTGCGGCTGCTGCTCGGCATCGGCGAGGGCGCCGCGTTTCCGACCGCGACGCGCGCCATGGCGACCTGGCTGCCGGAAGCGGATTGGGGTTATGCCCAGGGCATCACGCACAGCTTCTCGCGCGTCGGCAACGCGCTGACGCCGAGCATCGTCGTCGGCCTGATCGCGCTCAGCTCCTGGCGCGGCTCCTTCATCGTCGTCGGCGTGGCGAGCTTCATCTGGGTGCTGCTCTGGGTGTGGTTTTTCCGCGACGATCCGCGCCAGCATCCGCGCTTGACCGCGGCGGAGCGCGCCGCGCTGCCACCGCCGCGGCCGGCGGCACCTCGCCTGCCGCTGCGCGAGCGCGCGCGGCAATGGCTGCGGCTCGGGCGCCGCATCCTGCCGGTGACCGCGGTCGATTTCTGCTATGGCTGGACGCTCTGGCTCTTCCTGAGCTGGATCCCCTCCTATTTCTACGGCAACTTCCATGTGCAGCTCAGCTCGGCCGCTTTCCTCTCCACGGCGGTCTTCCTCTCCGGCGTCGTCGGCGATACCGTCGGCGGGCTCATCAGCGACCGCATCCTCGCCCGCACCGGCGATCTGCGCCGCGCCCGCTGCACCGTCATCGCCGGCGGGCTCTTCGGCGCGGCGGTGTTCCTGATCCCGGTGGCGCTGTCGAACGACCTCACCGTGGTCACGGTCGCGCTGTCGATCTGCTTCTTCTCGGCCGAGCTGGTGGTGGCGCCGATCTGGTCGGTGCCGATGGATATCGCGCCCACCCGTGCCGCCACGGCGAGCGGCATCATGAATCTCGGCTTCGGCTTCGCCGGCATGATCTCGCCCTGGTTCTTCGGCCGCATGATCGACGCGACCGGCAGCTGGGCCTATCCCTTCATCGCCTCGCTGGCGCTGCTCTTCCTGGGCTCGCTCCTGGCGCTGCGCCTCCGGCCCGACATTCCCTTCACCGCCGAGGAACCGAAGCTGGCGCTCGCGGTATAGGTAGCTCTCAGTCGTCAGCCATCAGCTGTCAGCCACAAAAGGAAAACCCCTCCGCCCTTGAGCCAGCAGCTCTCCCGGGACATTTCGGGATCACGCCGTTCGACATCAGTTCCGGCGGCTTATGGCCGCGCGTGAGATAGGCGCCATGGGGTGAAGCACATGCGGTCAAGCTGGCTATGTCTTCTGACAATTATCGCCATGTCGACCGGCCTTTCGGGCTGCGACCCGGTGTATGGGATTTATGCCCGCCAGATTGCGCCCGAGCCGCCGGATGAGGATTGCATTGCGGCCGCGCTCCGAAAAACCCCTGGCGTCACAGAGGTTCAAATAAAAACCATTACCAATGAGGGCTGGCTGCTCGTCGGCGAGGGCCCTCGGCATGGAAGTCAGATCCACTACTTTACGTACAAGGTTGGGAGGACGTACGCGCCCACGCTGATGGTTGAGGATTTCGGGGACGGGAAATTCGAATATTCGGACACGATGCTGAGGATGGGAGAGAAAATTCCCCAGCCAGACATCGACTACACCCTTCCAATTATGCGGGATGCCGAGAGGCGTGTCGCGCAGCTCTGCGGGATCCAGATTGGCGCAGGCATGGTCCACCGTTGCACCGGTGCCCGCTGTGATCCCGAAGACCCGTCACGCTGATTGGCGGCCGCGAGGGAAGGGACCTATGAGCTGCCCCAAACTTGATATGTCACTAAAAATCCCGTCTACCTAAGTAAACGGCTTGCCCTCGAGGGGAAGGGAGGGGTGGGGGTAGCCGCATGGACCAAAGCGAGGAAAGGGCAGTCTTCACGGCCGGGTAAAGGTTTGTCGCTAGGCTCTCTCGCGCCGGCTCGTCAGGGCCGGTTGTGGAGGAGCGGCGGGTGCGGCGCATTCTGACCATCGATGGCGGCGGGATTAAGGGGGTATTCCCGGCTGCGTTTCTCGCCGAGATCGAGGATCGGCTGGGTGCGCCGATCCATGACTATTTCGACCTCATCGCCGGCACTTCGACCGGCGGCATCATCGCCATCGGGCTGGCGCTCGGCCAGACCGCGGGCGAGCTGCTGCAGCTCTACAAGGAGCATGGCCCCGCCATCTTCCCCGCGCGCCCGGTGACGAGCAGTCTGCGGCGGCTGTTGCGCGCGAAATACAGCCTCGCGCCGCTGCGCCAGGCGCTCGACAAAGCCTTCGGCGACCGCCGTGTCGGCCATTGCCGCCGGCGGCTGCTGGTGCCGGCGCTCGACGTCGCGTCCGAGCGCGTTTACATCTACAAGACGGCGCATCATCCGAGCCTGGTGCGCGATTACACGGTGTCCGCCA
>Ga0335076_10004088_pt1 | contig 14714 bp, 14 predicted proteins | sample Lox_Sample_25_FD_206717 | JGI IMG/M metagenome (GOLD analysis project Ga0335076, IMG submission 206717) | Soil microbial communities from Loxahatchee National Wildlife Refuge, Florida, United States - Lox_Sample_2.5 | ecosystem: Environmental > Terrestrial > Soil > Wetlands | place: USA... | reverse complement strand
ACTGCGGCGACACCGGGGGCCCGCTTCTCCTGGTAGGACATGTCCGCCCACTCGTAGCCCATCTCCGGCGGCAAGATCTCCTTCGCGGTCGCCTCGAGGGCGTCGAGGGCCTGTGCCGAGGAGTAGCCGGGGGCGGGCACACCGCCGATCTCCGCGGAGCGGAAGAGGTTGAAGCGGTTCGTGTACTCTGGGCCGGACGTGGGCCGGGTGGAGATGAGCGTGTCGAGCGGGATCATCTGGCCTTGCGCGCTGCGCACGAAGAAGAGGCCGAGCTGCTTCGGGTCCTTCCGGTACTCGGGCTCGGCCTGGACGTAGACCTTGTAGACGCGGCCGAACCGGTTGAAGTCGTTCACGTAGGAGCTGCCCAGGAGCGCGCCCAGCGTGGTGTTCGTGTCGGAGATGGTGGCACCGACCTTCAGCACCTTGCTGCGGTCGACGTCCGCGTACACCTGGGGGACGCTCGCGCGGTAGAGCGTGGAAACGCGTCCGATCTCGGGCCGCTTGCGCGCCGCCTCGATGAAGCGCGCGGCCTGCTGGGCCAGGAACTCGGGCGAACCGCCGCTTCGGTCCTGGAGCTGCATCGTGAAGCCCGCCCCCGTCCCCAGCCCGGGGATGGCCGGAGGCCCGAACGTCACGATCGCGGCCTCGGGGATCTGCTGGGCGAAGGCGCGGTTGAGCGCGGCGATGACGCCGTTGGCGTGCGTCTCCTTGGTCTTGCGCTCGGCCCACTCCTTCAGCTGGATGAAGAAGAAGCCCTGGTTCGAGGAGTAGGCGCCGGTGACCAGGCTGAAGCCGGTGACCGTGTTGTAGCCCTCGACCGCCTCGTTGGCCTTGATGATGGCCTCCGCCTTCTTCATCACCAGGTCGGTGCGCTCGAGCGAGGAGGCGTCGGGCAGGTTGACCTGGGCGAGGAGGTAGCCCTGGTCCTCCTCGGGGATGAAGCCGGCCGGGATGTGCCGCACCAGCACGCCGATCGCGCCCACGAGGATGGCGATGAAGATCATGCTCCGCGCCGTCTTGCGGATCAGGATGCCCGAGAAGCTCACGTAGGCGTCGGTGCCGCGCCCGAAGACCTTGTTGAACCAGCCGTAGAAGGGCGTCAGGAGCGTCTTCTTGCCCGTGGGCGCCCGGAGCAGCAGCCCCGACAGCGCCGGGCTCAGCGTGAGGGCGTTGATGACCGAGAGGAGCACGGAGAGCGCGATCGTGATCGCGAACTGCTGGTAGAAGCGCCCCGTGATGCCGCCCATGAAGCCCACGGGCACGAACACTGCGCTCAGGATGAGGCCGATCGCCACCACCGGCCCCGACACCTCCTCCATCGCCTTGAGCGTCGCCTCCTTCGGCGCCATCCCGTGCTCGATGTGGTGCATGACCGCCTCGACCACGACGATCGCGTCGTCGACGACGATGCCGATGGCGAGCACCAGGCCGAGGAGCGAGAGGACGTTGATCGAGAAGCCGAGCAGCGGGAAGAACATGAACGCGCCCACCAGCGACACCGGCACCGTCATCAGCGGGATGAGCGTGGCGCGCCAGTTCTGGAGGAAGACGAACACCACGAGGATGACGAGCAGGACCGCCTCGAAGAGCGTGTGGACGATCTCGTTGATGCCTTCCTTGACCGGCAGCGTCGTGTCGAGCGAGATCAGGTACTCCATGTCCCGGGGGAAGCGCGTGCTCAGCTCGTCCATCGTCTTCTTGATCTGGTCGGCCACCTGCAGGGCGTTCGTGCCCGGGATTTGGAAGACGGCAATGACGGCGGCGGGCCCGCTGTCGTGGCGGCCGATCGCGTTGTAGAGCATCGTGCCGAGCTCGAGGCGCGCCACGTCCTTGAGGAACACCTGCGAGCCGTCGGGGTTGGTGCGGACGACGATTCTCCCGAACTCCTCCTCGTTCAGGAGACGGCCCTGCGTCTTCACCGTGTAGGTGTACTCGGTGCCGGGCACGGCGGGCGGGCCGCCGATCTGGCCGGCGGGGATGATCTGGTTCTGCTGGCCGATCGCGTTCACGATGTCGGGAACGGTGATCGCGAGCTTCGCGATGCGGTCGGGCCGCAGCCAGACGCGCATGGCGTAGTCGCTGCCTCCGAAGAGGTTGATCTGGCCCACGCCCGGGATGCGGGCGACCGCGTCGTTGATGTTGATCGTGGCGTAGTTAGACAGGAAGTTGTTGTCGTAGGTCCCCTTCGGCGACTTGACGGAGATGATGAGCAGGGGGAAGGGGAGCGCCTTCTTGACCGCGACGCCGTAGTTCTTGACCGACTGCGGCAGCGTGGGCGTCGCCTCGGAGACCCGGTTCTGGGCGAGGACGTTGTCCATGTCGAGGTTCGAGCCCACCTCGAAGGAGACCCTGAGGGTCAGGGTCCCGTCGTTGGCGTTCGTGGACTTCATGTAGATGCCCTTCTCGACGCCGTTCACCTTCTGCTCGATCGGCGTCGCCACCGACGCCTCGACGTCGGTGGCGGAGGCACCCACGAAGGTCGTGGTGATCTGGACCATCGGGGGCACGACCTCGGGGTACTGGGCGATCGGGAGTCCCGACATCGCCACGAGGCCCAGGATCACGGTGATGATGGAGATCACCATCGCCACGATCGGACGGTTGACGAAGAAGCGGGACATGCTACTTCGCCTCGGCCGCCGGCTCCGCGGCGCCCTTTCCGGCCGGTGCGGGCGCCGTGGCCTTCGGGCTCACCGCAAGGCCGTCCTTCACCTTCTGCAGGCCCTCGACCACGACCTTCTCGCCGGGCTTCAGGCCCTCCTCGATGACCCACATCCCGTCGACGCGCGGCCCGACCTTCACGTTGCGGAACGCCACCTTGTTTTCCGGGGTCACGGTCGCAACCGAGTAGAGATTCTGCAGCTCTTGCACCGCCCGCTGGGGCACGAGCAGGGCCCCGATCTTCGTCTCGGAGACGAAGCGGGCCCGCCCATACTGCCCGGGGCGGACGACACGCTGGGGGTTCGGGAACTTGACCTGGACGGCCAGAGTGCCAGTGGTCGGGTCCACCGCGCGCTCGACCGCGTCGATGCTGCCCTTGTAGGGGTGGACGGTGCCGTCGGCGAGGAGCAGCTCGATCTCGGCCTGCCGGGCCGGGCGGCCCTTCTCCTGGATGCGCTTCGCGAGCTTGAGGTACTCGGCCTCGCTGATGCCGGCCCGGAAGAGGATCGGGTCGACCTGGGAGACGGTCGTGAGCAGCGTGCTCTCGCCGCGCCCGACCAGGTTGCCGGCCTTGACCTGCGTCGTCCCGACGAGGCCGTCGATCGGCGACTCGATGTGCGTGTAACCGAGGTCGAGGGTCGCCTTGTCGACCGCCGCCTTCTGGGCGTCCACCTGGGCCCGGGCCGCCTCCTGGAACGCGAGCGCGTTGTCGAGCTCCTGTTGGCTGACCGCCTGCTGCTTCGCCAGCGGCGTCAGGCGGTTCACGTCGGTGGTGGTCTTCTCGAGCCGGGCCTTGGCGGTGGCGAGGTTCGCCTTCGCGTTGGCGAGGGCGGCTTCGAGCGGCAGGGGGTCGATCTGGTAGAGGAGCTCGCCCTTCCTGACGAACGAGCCCTCGGTGAAGGCCACCCGGTTCAGGTAGCCCTCGACGCGGGCCCGGATCTCGACGTCCTGGGAGCCCTTCGTCTGCCCGACGACCTCCATATAGACGGGCACGTCCTTCTGAACGACGTCGGCGACGTACACCTCCGGCGCGGCGCCGGCCGGCGCCTCCGTCTTGCCGCAGCTCGCGATGGCGATCGCCAGAAGGCCGCTGAGGGCCACGGTCAGAACGCGTTTCATTGGGTCGGTCTCCTCGAAAACAGGCGGACACGGATCATACGTCAGCCCTGCGATGCCCGTCACCCGCCCAGGGCGATGGTCATGGCGACGAGGACGGCTCCGATCGCGACCGTGGAGAGCCCCATGACCCAGCGTCGATGGCCGGTGATGCGTCCGAGGGCGTGGCCGGTCAGGTAGAGCATCCCCAGGGCGACGGCGTTCGAGATCCGCAGAGCTCGGATCCCCTCGCCCACGAGAAGGAACGGGATCACCACGGGAAGAGTCGAGACGAACACCCACAGGAACACCGCGAGCGCGCCAAGCCATGCCTCGCGGCCGAGGCGTGCGGTCGGTGACGGCTCGGGGAGGAGGCGCAGCCGGTCGCTCACCGCGTCGAGCTCCGCGGGGAGGACGACGGAGGACAGCACCGGCGGGAGCGCATCCGCGACGACCTGTCGGGCGTCGCTGCGGTCCTTCGACTCGCGCACCGCCCGCCAGGTCCGGCGATCCCGTCCCTGCTCGGCCAGACAGGCCATCAGGTACATCACGCCGTCGATGATGCCCCAGGCCAGGTTGCAGCCGAGGGCGCCGACGAGCATCGCCCGGATGCCAGCCTGCCCGGCCTCGGCCGCGCTCAGGGACCCGGTGAAGGTGAGGACCATGATGAGGCCGAAGAGGACTTCGGACACCCGGTCGATGGGTTCCAGGAAGCGTCGGTTCCCGAGGAGCCGCTCCCGGTTCATGCCCTGCCTCCCGCGGTCGATCTCGGCGACATGTCAATAGGAGTACGCGACGTAGACCATGCCGTAGAGGAAGCTCTTCGTCCGGTCGTACGCCTGCTGGACGGCCGCCTGCGGGCTCGCGAAGGCGGCGACGAAGCTCACCGTGAACGCCCGGTTGAGTTTCCAGTCGCAGTAGGAGTCGAGCTCGAAGGCGACATCCTTCGAGGTCACGTGCGGCCCGAGGGCGGTCGGCTCGTCGAGCCGGAAGAGGTAGGCGATGAGGCCCCCGCTCACGGACGCGCTCGGCGTCAGGTGGAGCCGTACCTGGTGCGAGACCATGTTCGAGTTGGAGATGAAGTACTCGCCGGCGATCTCGCCCTGCCACCACGTGCCCCAGTCGTGGAAGCCCGGCAGGAGCATGTCGAAGCCCTCGTTCGTCGGCGTGTTCGGGTCGTCGCCCTGGAAGTAGGCGTAGCGGTAGGAGAGCCTCGGCTTCCAGGCCACCTCGTCCATCTCGTAGCCGGCCTGAGCCGTGAACGCGTTGGACTTCAGGAGCTCCCCGCTCTGCTCGTGCGCGTACTCGAGCTCGAAGGCGAGGCCGGGGAGCGCCTGCAAAGGGGAGGTGTAGGCACGGGCGTCGTAGACGTTCATCCCGTCACGGTTCGGCTCCAGGCCGTGGTTGGCGTGGAACTTCATGTAGCTCGCGCCGAAGGTGTTCTTGTCCCCCAGGGCCAGCTCGTAGTTCGCGCCCCACAGGCGGGTTCCCGTGTCGTGCTCGGGGAGATCGTCCCGGTCGAGGTAGAAGACCTCGATGGTGTTGTGCTTCGGCCTCGCGCGGCCGACGGCCGCGAACTGCCACGCCTTGCGGGCGTTCGTCCAGTAGCCGCCGCGGCTGCCGCCCTCCCCGGCCCCGTCCCACAGCAGCATTCCGTGCCCGATCGTGTACGGCGCCCGGCCCACCGTGAAGTCGAGGAGATTCTGGGAGCCCCCGAGGGCCGTGCCGGACCGCCAGCCCAGGTACCCGTCCTCGATCTCGAAGGAGGAGGCGTCCTCGCCGACGACGGAGGGCGGGCCGGCGAACGTCCGCTCGCCGACGGCGCTGAGCTTGCCGTAGATCTCGCTCTTTCCCGCGCCGAAGCGGGCCGAGAGGGCCGGCTTCACGAAGGTCTCCGCCCAGTCGTCGCCCAGGTTGCCGGAGGGATCGGGCCGGACGTCGGTGTAGAGGGAGTTCGCGAAGCCGAATCCCCCGAGCCCGGCGTCCAGGTTGAACGTCCAGTGCCCCTTCTTCGGCAGGCCCGTCGATCGCTCCTCTTCGGCGGGTGGCGGCGGGGCGGGGGCGGGCGGCTCCTGGGCCAGGGCCGGTGCGGGGACGGCGAGAAGGAGAGCCGTGCACGCCGCACCGATGACGGGGAGGGACGGCGGCCGAGCAGGACCGCGGGCGCCTCGGTCCCGCCGATCGCGTTCGCTCGCAGGGATGTCGTCGAGGAGCATGGCTCGTGAGGCCACAAGCCTCCCTCGGCCCGCGGGCGCGGGGAAGTAACAGGAGCGTAAATTACGGTTGCAGCTCCAGGAACCGGGCCGCCGACCTTCGAACCCGTTGGCGTTCCGGCGGCCCTTGGTGGATGATCGCGCGAGCGGAGACGTACAGGCCCGGGGAGCGCCGACGGCGCGACCACGGAAGGGGGACTCGATGGCGACTGCGCTGGCCGTGCTGGCCCTGCTCATCCCGGCCCAGGTTCCAAAGGAGCCGGCCAAGGACCTCTTCCTCCACAGCGTGAAGGCGCCCGGAGTCGAGGTCCGTTTCGTCGACTACCACTGGCAGCCGGCGATCTTCGGGGCCATGGAGAAGGGGACGGGCGAGATCCCGGAGGCGACGCGGAACTGGGTCGTCGCCCGGGTGATCCTGGACGACCACCCGCTGACCCTCGAGGGCGCCCGGCTGGCGGTCGGCAACTACGCGCTCGCCCTCTGGCCCAACCTCGACGGCAAGGGGATGGCGCTCGAGATGCGCCGGGTGGACATGCGCGACGTCTTCCCCGACCTGAACGCGATGGCGCCCGCGCCGCGCGGCGAGACGATCTACAGGGGCCCGGCGAGGTTCGAGACAGTGAGCCCCCTCGCGTCGCGGCTCGACGTGTCGGTGGGGGAGGCGGGAGGCCGGGTCGTGCTCGCCCTCCGCTACGGCGACCGGCGCCTGTCCCTCGCTCTCACGCGCTGAGAGGCTTGAACGAGCGGCGATCGCGCCAGGCTCAGGAGGGAGTCCGCCGGGGTCTCTCCTTCAAGCCCAGGTCGGTGAGGCGCTGGACCACGCCGTGGACCTTCTTCTCCTCGTCCGCGGTGACTTCCGTGAAGTAGTCGTCGCCGCGGAAGACGCGGGCGCTGAAGGCGACCTCCGGCCGCATCTGGCCCTCGGGCTGGAAGAAGGCCGCCGTCCGCGGGCTCTCGACCTCCACCCGGGCACGGCCTTCTTCCGGCGGGGCGAGGGACTGGGCGATCGCGCGAAGCTCGTCCCAGATCTCGGCCGCAGCGGCCCGGCGCTCGGGACCCGGTCCCGACCCCAGGGGCAGCCGGGCGTAGAGGCCGAGCGTGAACCCCACCTGGACCTGGCGTCCCTTGACCATCTCCACGAGTGGCGCCACCTCGAAGGACGCCTCGTGAGTCCGGGCCCATTCCGCGACGTCCCCTCTGCTCAAGACGACCTCCGTCAGCCTCGGTGGCGGCGCTTGACCTTCAACTGGGCGAGCGAGCGGGCCAGCGAGGCGTTGGTCGAGGCCACCTCCTCGGCCGAGAGCTTCTCGCGGAGCCGGGCCTCCGCCCGCCGACGCGCTTCCTCGGCCTTGGCCTCGTCGATCGTCTCGGCCGCGACGGCCATGTCGGTGAGGACGGACACGCGGCGGCCCGTGACCTCCACGAGGCCCCCGCCCGCGGCGAGGAAACGGTCCCGCCCGTCCTTGCGCACGACGATCTCCCCCGGCACGATCCTCGTCATGAGCCGGACGTGGCCGGGGAGGATCCCCATCTCGCCCTGCACCCCGGTGAGCGTGACCATCTCCACGTCCTCGGAGAAGGCCTCGCCGTCCGGGGTCACGATCTCGAGCTTCATGGTCTCGGCCATGTTCGCCTCGGCGCCCTCGCGCGTGCCTCGCCGCTCAGTCGGGCTTCACCTCGTCGATCCCGCCCTTCATGTAGAAGTTGCCCTCCGGCACCGCGTCGTGCTTGCCGTCGAGGATCTCCCGGAAGCCCCGCACGGTCTCCGCCACGGGGACCTGCTTGCCCTCGCGGCCGGTGAAGACCGCGGCCACGCTGAACGGCTGGCTCAGGAAGCGCTGGATCTTGCGCGCCCGCAGCACCGTCGTCTTGTCCGCCGGCGCGAGCTCGTCCATGCCGAGGATCGCGATGATGTCCTGCAGGTCCTTGTAGCGCTGGAGCACCTGCTGCACGCCGCGCGCGACTTCGTAGTGCTCCTGGCCCACGACCTCCGGGGCGAGGGCGCGGGAGGTGGAGGCGAGGGGGTCCACCGCCGGGTAGATGCCCAGCTCGGCGATCGAGCGCTCGAGGACGAGCGTCGCGTCGAGGTGGGCGAACGTGGTGGCGGGGGCGGGATCGGTCAGATCGTCGGCCGGGACGTACACCGCCTGGAACGAGGTAATCGAGCCCTTCTTGGTGGAGGTGATCCTCTCCTGGAGGGCGCCCATCTCGGCGGCGAGGGTCGGCTGGTAGCCGACCGCGCTCGCCGTCCGGCCGAGGAGGGCCGAGACCTCCGACCCGGCCTGGGAGAAGCGGAAGATGTTGTCGATGAAGAGGAGCACGTCCTGGTTCTTCTCGTCCCGGAAGTACTCGGTGATGGCGAGGCCGGCCAGGGCCACGCGCAGGCGGGCCCCCGGTGGCTCGTTCATCTGCCCGTAGACGAGGGCGATCTTGGACGCGCCGAGGTCCTTCTGGTTGATGACCCCCGCCTCCGACATCTCGCGGTAGAGGTCGTTGCCCTCGCGGGTGCGCTCGCCCACCCCCGCGAAGACCGACACGCCGCCGTGGAGCTTGGCGATGTTGTTGATGAGCTCCATGATCACGACCGTCTTGCCCACCCCGGCGCCCCCGAAGGCCCCCACCTTTCCGCCCTTGAGGAAGGGGCAGATGAGGTCGATGACCTTGATCCCGGTGGGGAGGACCTCGGGAGACGTCGACTGGTCCACGAGGGGCGGGGCCGGGCGGTGGATCGCGTAGCGCTTCTCCGCCTTGACCGGCCCTCGCTCGTCGACCGGCTCCCCGGTCACGTCGAAGACCCGGCCCATCACGCCCTCGCCGACGGGCACCGTGATGGGCCCGCCGGTGTCCGCCACCTCGAAGCCGCGCTTCAGGCCCTCGGTGCCGGACATCGAGATCGTCCGTACCCAGTTGTCGCCGAGGTGCTGCTGGACCTCGAGGGTCAGCTTGACCGGCTGCTTCTGGACCTCGTACTCCACGGTCAGCGCGTTGTAGATCGCGGGCCGCCCCTCGGGGAACTCCACGTCCACGACCGCACCGACGACCTGGACGACTCTGCCCTTGTTCATACGCACCCAGCTCTCCGTGGCGGGCGACCGCCGCCCGTGGCTCAGTCGGCCTGGCCGCCCGCGATCTCCAGCAGCTCCCTGGTGATGTTGCCCTGCCGCAGCTTGTTGTACTCGAGGCTCAGGTCCCGGATGAGCCCGTCCGCGCTGTCCGTCGCGTTCTTCATCGACACCATGCGCGCGCTCTGCTCGCTCGCCTTCGCGTTCAGCAGGACCTGGTAGACGAGGATGGCCAGGTACTGCGAGAGGATGAAGCCGAGGTCTCCCTCCGGATCACGCTCGAACAGGATCTCGGGGCCCTCGGTCGGGGCCGCCGCCTCGGATTCCATCCCCGGGATCCTGAGCGTCGTGATCTCGCCCACCGGCAGGAACTCGACGAAGCCGGCCTCCTGGGTCAGGGTGTTGACGAAGCGCGTGGCCACCACCTTGACCTCGTCCACCTCCCCCTTCAGGAAGAGGTCGCGGGCGAACGTCGCGATCGCCCTCGCCTCGGCGAAGGTCGGGCTGTCCCCGTAGGCGAACTCGGCGGCGAGCGTCCGGCCCGAGCGGGCGACGAACTGGGCCGCCCGGCGGCCGGCGGTGACGAAGACCGTCGACGCCGGGTCGAACTCCGCGGCCACGCGGAATACGTTCGTGTTCAAGGCCCCGCACAGCCCCTTGTCCGCGGCGACGAGCACGATCCCCCGCCGGCGGACCTCGCGGAGCTCCAGCAGGGGGTGCTCGAACTGGGGATGTTGCCTCGCCGCGCGCATGATCCGGTACAGGAGCTGGACGAAGGGACGTCCGGCGAGCGCCGCCTCCTGGGCCTTGCGCATCTTCGACGCGGCGACCATCTGCATCGCCCGAGTGATCTGGGCGGTGGCGCCGATCGACCGGATGCGCCTTCGGAGCTCGCGGGGGCTCGCCATGGCTCTAGCCGATCACTTGAAGCCCTGCTTGAACTGCTCGGAGGCGGCCTTCAGCTCGGCGACGAGCGCGTCGCCGAGCGCCTTCTCCCGGCCGATCTTCGCGAGGAGCTCGACCTTGCGCGTGGTCAGGAAGTCGACGAGCTTCGCCTGGCCCTCGCGCACCCGCTCCACCGGCAGGTCGTCCATGAAGCCGTTCTGGACGAACCACATGACCGCCACCTGGACCTCGACCGGCACCGGGCTGTACTGCGGCTGCTTGAAGATCTCGACGATCCTCTTGCCGCGGTCGATCTGGGCCTGGGTCTTGGCGTCGACCTCCGAGCCGAACTGGGCGAACGCGGCCAGCTCGCGGAACTGGGCGAGGTCGCCCTTGAGCTGGCCGGCCACCTGCTTCATGGCCTTGAGCTGGGCCGCGGAGCCGACCCGGGAGACGGAGATGCCGACCGAGATGGCCGGGCGAACGCCCTGGTAGAAGAGGTCCGTCTCCAGGAAGATCTGCCCGTCGGTGATGGAGATGACGTTCGTGGGGATGTAGGCGGAGACGTCGCCGGCCTGGGTCTCGATGATGGGAAGCGCGGTGAGGGAGCCGTTGCCGTACTGCTCGCCGACCCGCGCCGCCCGCTCCAGCAGCCGGCTGTGCAGGTAGAAGACGTCGCCGGGGTACGCCTCGCGGCCGGACGGCCGCTTCAGGATCAGCGCGACCTGCCGGTAGGCCACCGCGTGCTTGGAGAGGTCGTCGTAGATGACGAGCGCGTCCATGCCGTTGTCCATGAACCACTCGCCCATGGCCGCTCCCGCGAACGGCGCCAGGTACTGGCTGGCCGCGGAGTCGGAGGCGGGGGAGGCGAGGACGATGGTATAGGGCGTCGCCCCGTGCTGCTCGAGGGTGGAGAGGATCCGGGCGATGCTCGACTGCTTCTGGCCGATGGCGACGTAGATGCAGTAGAGGGGGCGGTACTCCTTGTCGCCCTTCGCCTCGGCCTCCTTGTTGAGCCGGGCCTGGTTGATGATGGTGTCGATGCAGATCGTCGTCTTGCCCGTCGACCGGTCGCCGATGATCAGCTCGCGCTGGCCCCGGCCGACCGGGATCATCGCGTCGATGGCCATGATCCCCGTCTGGACCGGCTGGCTGACCGACCGCCGCTTGATGATCCCGGGGGCCGTCTTCTCGACGGGGTAGGCGGAGTCGCTCTTCACCGGACCCTTGCCGTCGAGCGGCTCTCCGAGGGTGTTCACGACGCGGCCGAGGAGGCCCTTGCCGACCGGCACCTGCAGCAGCTTTCCGGTGGCCCGGACCTCGTCGCCTTCCTGGAGCTTCGTGTAGTCGCCGAGGATGATGACCCCGACCTCGGTCTCGTCGAGGTTCAGGGCCAGGCCGGTGATGCCGTGGCCGAGGTCGATCATCTCGTTGAGCATCGCGTCGGCGAGGCCCTCGATCCTGGCGACGCCGTCGCCGATCTCGCGGATCGTCCCCACGTTCTCCTTGGCGGTGGCCGCCTTGGCCCCCGCGATCTGCGCCTCGATCTCCCGTAGCAGCTTGTCCATTGGGACCTCAGGCCAATCCTTCAACCGGTGAGGACGCGGCCCGACTGGTGGCCGGGACGTCGTGCTCGTACCGCTCGCGCGGGTGACTCAAAAGCGCTCCTCCAGCGTGAGGAGCGCCGCCCGCACGCTGCCGTCGTACACGTCGCTGCCGATCTTCACGCGCATTCCCCCGATGAGCGCGGGGTTGTCCGCGAACGACGTGCTCACCCCCGGCCCGTAGGCCCGAACGACGCCCGCCTCGACGCTCGCCCGGAGGTCGGGGGGGAGCGGGGTGGCGCTCTCCACGACCGCGCTGTGGAGGGCGCGGTCGAGGCTCACCAGCCGCTGGAAGTGGGAGAGTATGGCCAAGCCCCCGCGGCGCCTCGCTCCGGCCACGCGCTCGACGACCTGCCGGGCCCGGCCCTCGTCGAGCAGGCCGGAGACGACGCAGGCCCGGTAGAGGCGCCTCGCTTCGCGTCGGGCTCGTCGGTTGATCCTCATTCCGGTCTCGAGGCGAGCGGGCTAGGCCGAAAGCCGCTTCACCGTCTCCTCGTCCAGCCGTCGTTGGTCCTCCGGCGTCAGGACCTTGCCGGCGACGGCGGCGGTCGTCTGCACCACCAGCCGGCCCACCTCGCGCTTCAGCTCGGCGAGCATCCGCACGTGATCCTGGGCAGCCGCCTCCCGCGCCCGGGCGACGATCTGCTCGGCGGCGGCGACCGCCTTCTGCGTCTCCTCCTGCTGCACGCGGGCGGCCGCGGCCCGCGCCTCCTCGATCAGCTTCGTCGCCTGCGCGTTGGCCTGCCCGATGACCTCCTGGCGCTTGGCCTCGGTCCGGGCCAGCTCGGCCTTGATCTGCGCTGCGTTCTCCAGCCCCTGGGCGATCTGCTGGCGCCGCTCCTCCAGCATGGCCAGGACCCGCTTGTAGGCGAAGAGGTACAGGACGGCGCAGACGATCGCGAAGCTCACGACCTGGGCCAGGAAGTGGGGCCAGTCCACGCCGAAGGTCCGGGCGATCTCGTCGACCTGACCGCCGGCGCCGGCCAGCATCAAGAGAGCGTTCATGGTCGCACCCCCACGGGCGCTCGAGCCGGGGTCCTACCGAACGAGGAAGAGCGCGTAGAAGACGATCGCCTCCGCGAAGGCGATGGCCAGGATCGACTGGACGAGGATCTTCGTGGACGCGCCGGGGTTCCGTCCCACCGCGTCGGACGCCTTCATGCCGATGAGTCCGACCGCGATGGCCGCACCGAAAGCCGCCAGCCCGACGTGCAGATTGCCGATCATATCGTTCTCGCCTGCCTTTCCTTGTCCTCTCGCCGACGCCCCGGATCGAGAAGCCGGAAGCGCCGTTCTTCGTTCAGTCGTGCGCGGCCTCGGGGCCTTCCTCCTCGTGCTGGCAGATCAGCAGCGTGAAGACGGCGGTCAGGAGCATGAAGACCAGGGCCTGGACGAGACCCACCAGCAGCTCCATGAAGTAGAAGGGGATGGGCAGCAGCCAGCCGAAGCCGGGGACCAGCCGGGCCATGGTCTCGAGCATCGTCTCGCCGGCGAAGATGTTCCCGTAGAGACGGAAGCTCAGGGACACCGGCCGGAAGAGGATCGAGATGACCTCGAGGCAGCCGGCGGCGAAGAAGACGACCACCATGAGGACCTTCATGAAGCCGGCGGTGTCGCCCTTGGCCCCGAAGAGCTCGTGCGCCATTCCCCGGAGCCCCACCTCCCGCAGCGCCCAGTAGATCCAGAGCGCGAAGAAGACGATCGCCATGGCCAGTGTCAGGTTGAGGTCGGCGTTCGCACCCCGGAGCAGGGGCCGGTCGATCTTGAAGCCCTCCGCCGTGCGGTGTCCCCACCCGATCGTCCCCACCCCCGGGATGAGGCCGAACCAGTTCGCGGCGAGGATGAAGACGAAGATCGTGGCGAAGAACCAGAAGGTCCGCCGGACGAGGTGCCGGCCGAGGAGCCCTTCGAGGAGGCCGTAGAGCCCGGCCACGAGCCACTCCAGGAAGTTCTGCGCTCCCTCCGGGACGTGCTTCATGTCCCGCGTCGCGTACCGGGCGAACGCGATGAGGCCCAGGGCCACCACCCAGCTCACGACCATGGAGTTGGTGATCGGAAAGCCGAAGGGACGGCCGATCTCGACCGCGTTCCGTGGGAGGCCGTGCTCCTCGGGCTCCGCGGCCGCGTTCGGCTCGGGCGCGGGATGGGGCTGGGGCGACGTGGCGGGGGTCTCGGAGGTCGGAGGCTGTGGTCCCGCCGCCCGCGCTCCGAAGGGCCCGAAGCCCCAGCAGGAGGCGGCGAGCAGGAGAGCCACCGCGAGGCGCCAGGTCAGCGGGCGTTCGAGGACCCGGCCCACGAGGATGCTTCGTCGAGACCCGCCGGTCGGCTCCGGACCGGGGCGGGATGGCGGTCGTTCGACCGGATCGAAGGACGCTCGCATGGCTCGCCGAGGGCGACACCATAGCACAGGACGGTGCAGCCGGAAGTAACAGGCGGGTAAGTTACGGTTTCACCCCCTCGAACCCGCGGAACGAAGCCAGCGCGGCCGCGGAGCAACGCGGCCGTTCGGACCAGGCGGCCCTGGTCGTCCCACGCGCGACCACAAGCGACGTGAGAGGCGCGGCCGACTCCTCCTGCAGAGCAACAGACAGGCGAACGGTATGAATGAGACGAGGGCTGCGTCCTGACCGCCTGCTGGAGATCGGAATGCACGGGTTGAAAGGGGGATTCAGGAGCCCGAGCCGGCACCGGCACCGCTCCTGATCTTCCACCGGTGTCGAGACCCAGGGAGGACGAGGCGTCCGGAGCCCGCAGCGCGTGGCCGGTGCGAGTGTATCGCCTCGGGGATGAGCCGAGAGACTGCCAGAGCGGGCCCGGCACCGCGGAGGAGCGTCTCGCCATGATGTGGGACCTCGCCCGGGAAGCGTGGTCCCTGACCGGCAAGCCGTTGCCCGAGTATCCCCGTCACGCGACTCCCGTGAGCGTGCGGCCCTGGCGCGTCGCCGGCAGCCCGTGAACCGCGATTCCCGGGACCTGCTCGCCGCGTTCCTCGAGGCGGGCGTCCGGTTCCTCGTCGTGGGCGCCCACGCCATGGCCGTGCACGGCGTGCCGCGGGCGACCGGCGACCTCGACGTCTGGATCGCCCCCGATCCGGAGAACGCAGACCGAGCGTGGTCGGCCCTCGCCGTGTTCGGCGCGCCCCTCGCCGCGACGGGCGTCGCGCGCGCGGACTTCGGCCGGCCGGAACAGGTCGT
>Ga0335076_10004087_pt1 | contig 14715 bp, 13 predicted proteins | sample Lox_Sample_25_FD_206717 | JGI IMG/M metagenome (GOLD analysis project Ga0335076, IMG submission 206717) | Soil microbial communities from Loxahatchee National Wildlife Refuge, Florida, United States - Lox_Sample_2.5 | ecosystem: Environmental > Terrestrial > Soil > Wetlands | place: USA... | reverse complement strand
TCATCTCCGACGGGCTCAAAAACAGATCGCCACCGCCATCCTCCGGAACCAGAAAGCCGAAGCCATCGGGATGGCCTACGACCCTTCCTCGTATCAGTCCGAGTTTCTCGACGACGCACAGAGCACCGGCTCGATTCCGCATAATCTGGCCTTCTCGCTCCATGGCGTTCAGGCGACGCTCGAACGCTTCCATTTCCTCGGCGCGGATTTCAAGCATCTCGCGCAGACGTTCGGGCTCTACCGGCACGCCTTCATCCGTGAGCGCCGACAGGATCCACTCGCGGCTGGGCAAAGGAAACTCGTAGCGCTGCTGCTCCCGCGCCAGGAATGGATCCAACGTGCGCAGGCCGCGCCGCTTGCGGGTCTTCTTGCGCTCGGAAACTGCACTACCTCGACGCGTCATGGTCGCGGCCCTCGCAAAATGCTTCGATGGATACAGCAGTATGGTGGGCGCTTGGACCTGGCAAGGTTTTGCAATAGAATGACGGCCCGCTGTGCCGAGATGGCGGAATTGGTAGACGCACCAGGTTCAGGTCCTGGCGGTCGCAAGACTGTGGAGGTTCGAGTCCTCTTCTCGGCACCAACCTTTCTGGTTCGAGTGCGGCAAGCGGGCGTGCCAAGGCAAACACCCGCTCTGCATTGCAGCGCGGGGCGCGAGGCGCTGCAGGCTTCAAGCCTCGAACGGATGTCGGCGCACGATCGTATCGTCGCGCTCCGCACCGGTCGAGATGAGGTCGATGGGTACCCCGCACACGGTCTCGATGCGCTTAAGATAGTCGTACGCTGCGCGCGGCAGATCATCGAGCTTGCGCACGCCCAGCGTGCTCCGCGCCCACCCCGGAACCTCCTCGTACACCGGCTCGCATTCCGCGAGCTCTTCGGCTCCAACCGGGAGGATATCCAGATACTCGCCGGCCACACGGTAGCCCACACCGATCTGCAGCGTCTCCATGCCGTCCAGCACGTCAAGCTTGGTTATGCACAATCCGGAGATGCCGTTGATCTGTATCGACCGTTTGAGCGCCGCGGCATCGAACCACCCGCATCTCCGGGGACGCCCCGTCGTTGCGCCGACCTCTTTGCCGCGGGTCGCGATCTGCCGTCCGATATCGTCGTCGAGCTCGGTCGGAAACGGCCCCGACCCCACACGTGTCGTGTACGCCTTGGTGATACCGAGGACATAGTGCAACGCCTGCGGCCCTACTCCGCTGCCGGCTGCCGCGGCGCCCGCCACACAATTGCTCGACGTGACGAAGGGATAGGTGCCGTGGTCGACGTCCAGCAGCGTGCCCTGCGCACCCTCGAACAGCAGATTGTGGCCTGCCTTCTGCGCCTCGAACAACCGGCGCGGGACATCGCCCACCATGGGCTTGATCTGATCCGCCAGCGCCAGTAGTTCGTCGAGCGTCCGCTGAAAATCGACGGTGTCGGCCTGGAAATACTGGCGCAGCACGAAGTTGTGGTAATCCAGCACTTCACCCAACTTCGCCGCCAGCCGCTCGCGATGAAACAAGTCCTGCATGCGAATCGCTCGTCGCGCGACCTTGTCCTCATAAGCGGGACCAATGCCGCGACCGGTGGTGCCGAGCTTGCCAGATCCCTTGGCCGCCTCGCGCGCCAGGTCCAGAGCGGCGTGATGCGCCAGAATAAGGGGGCAGGCCTCGCTGATAGTCACCCTGGGGCGGACCTCGATGCCCGCTTGCTCGAGCGTATGCACCTCGCTCAGCAGGGCCTGCGGTGACACCACCACCCCGTTGCCGATGTAGCAGGCGACGTCCAGCCGCAGTATCCCAGAAGGAATCAGGTGCAGCACGGTGCGGCGCCCGTCGATGACCAGCGTATGCCCGGCGTTGTGGCCTCCCTGAAACCGCACCACGCCCTGGGCATGATCGGTCAGCCAGTCCACGACCTTGCCCTTTCCTTCATCACCCCACTGGGTGCCTACGACTACGACATTGCGTGCCATTCGTCTGCCTGCTGTTTTTGGATCGATCGGTTTTCGCAGTCAACTCAGCGTTTCGATCTGCCAGTCCCCGCCATGTTTCACCAGCCGGCGATCGCACCCGAGCTCATGGCGCGTGGCCGCATGTCCTGGCAAATCGACGATCACCACCTCGCCATGAGTCCGCAGGGCTTCGATTTTCCGTCGCAGCGGTTCATCGTCGGGCGCGTGCGGTGCGAGTATCGGCGAGGTCGTGGCGATCTTTGGTGCCAGAGCCGCGAGTTCCCGCAGATCGAGACTGAACCCGGTAGCCGGGCGCGCACGCCCGAACGCTTCGCCCACTTCGTCGTAGCGCCCGCCCAGTCCGACTGCGGCCGGATGGCCTTGGGTATACGCCGCGAACACTACCCCGCTGTGATAATGGTAACCGCGCAGTTCCGCTAGGTCGAAGCAATGCACCGGAACTACCCGTGAAAGCTGCGCCGCAATCGTTTCCATATCGGTCAGCGCCCGCCGCACCTCGGGGAAATCCGGGAGGCGCTGCCGCGCCTCGCGCAAAATCGCTACGTCGCCGTACAGCTCGGGCAGCAGCAGCAGCGCTTCACGCAGCACGCTGTCGAGCGGTGCGACCAGCTCACGCAGCGTGGGCACATCTTTGGATTGCAGCGCCTTGAACAGCTCCGACTCCAGGCCGGGGCCGACGGCACCCCCTCGCATCAAGCCGCGGAACACCGCCACGTGCCCCAGATCGAGATAAGGATCCAGCACGCCCGCGCTACGCAAGGCGCTGATCATCAGCATCTGGATCTCGACATCGCTCTCCACACCGGCGTGACCGTAGATTTCGGCGCCGATCTGCAGCGGCTCGCGCGTGCGGTTCAACCCCGAAGGCAGGGCGTGGGCCACGCTGCCTGCATAGCATAGCCGCGTGACGCCGTCGCGATTGAGCAGGTGGGCATCGATACGCGCAACTTGCGGCGTGATATCGGCGCGTAGCCCGAGCATTCGCCCCGACAACTGGTCCACCAGCTTGAAGGTGCGCAGATCCAGATCGTGTCCAGTGCCGGTGAGCAGGGACTCGAGATACTCGAGCATCGGTGGCATCACCAGTTCATAGCCGTGCGCACGGAACAGATCGAGAATGCGCCGGCGCAGCCGCTCGATGCCCTGTGCCTCGGACGGCAAGATGTCCTCGATGTACTCGGGCAGGACCCAGCGTCGCATGATCAACCCCGTGCGCTTAGTTCCGCCCCAGCAAGAGCAGGAACACCAACCCCACCAGCACCAGGAGCAACCCGGAGAAGCGCAACTGCCCGTCAGCCCAGTTCGAAACCTTACGCACTACGGCACGCCACCGCGTCGGCGCGAGCAGCAGCGGCACACCTTCGATCACCAGAACGAGAGCGAATGCGGACCAGAGAGAAGAGAACATTAGGGGAACGCGAGCGCCAGCGCGCCCGCGCCTCATCGCTTGCCGGTGGGGTTCTTGAGATATTTGAAGAAGTCGGAGCTGGGGTCCAGCACCATGACGTCGCTCTTGCTCTTCAGGCTCTGGCGATACGCCTCGAGGCTGCGATAGAAGGAGTAGAACTCGGCGTTCTGCTGAAACGCCTGGGCGTAGGTTGCAGAGGCGCGCGCGTCGCCCTGACCCTTGATGCGCTGGGCGTCACGATAAGCCTCCGCGACGATGACCTCACGTTGCCGGTCGGCGTCTGCGCGGATTTTTTCGCTCTCGGCGAAACCAAGCGAGCGCAACTCGTTGGCGACACGCTTGCGCTCCGCTTCCATGCGACGGTAGACTGCCTCGCTCACCTCCAACGGTAGATCCACGCGCTTGAGGCGCACGTCGAGGACCTGCACGCCAATTTTGCGCGCGTCGGCATCGACCTTCTCCCGCATCAGGTCCATGATGCTTTCCCGCTCGCCCGAAACCACTTCGCGAATCGTCCGCTTACCGAACTCAGCTCGAAGATTGTCGTTTACCGTCTGCGCCAGTCGAATGCGGGCGCGTGTCTCGTCGCCGCCGACGCTGATGTAGTACTGCACCACATCGACGATCCGCCACTTGACGAACGAGTCGACCAGGAGGTTTTTCTTCTCCGAGGTAATGAAGCGCTCCGGCTCGTCCGGATCCATCGTCAGGATGCGCACATCGAAGAAACGCACGTTGTCCAGCAGCGGCACTTTCAGGTACAAACCCGCTTTGGTGATCACCTGTACCGGCTCGCCCAACCGGAACACGATCGCGTTCTGACGCTGGTCGACAGTAAACAGGGCAAGGCTCGCCACGACGAGAACCACGACCAGCACGATCAGCACGGTACTGATGCTGCGGTTCATGGTCGCGGCTCCCGGTCGCGGCTGCGGAACGCGTCGCGCGTGCGCGAGTCGACCGTCGGAGGCGCTTGCGACTGCATTTCGGGGGCGACCGAGCGCTCCCCGTTGTCTGCTGGTGCCACCGCGGTGGTCGCCGACAGCTGCAGCAGTTTGTCCAACGGCAGGTACAGCAAGCTGTTGCCGGACTTCTGGTCTACGATCACTTTGCTTGTGCTGCTCAACACTTGCTGCATGGTGTCCAGATACATGCGTTCGCGCGTCACCGCAGGCGCACGGCTGTACTCGGTCACGATCTGGCGAAAGCGCGATGCCTCGCCCTCCGCGGTAGCGATGATGCGTTGCTTGTAGCCCTCGGCCTCCTGCATCAAACGCGAAGCGGCACCGCGCGCCTTCGGCACCACGTCGTTGGCGTAGGCCTGGCCTTCATTGATCTGCCGCTCGCGGTCCTGGGTTGCCTTTACCGCGTCGTCGAACGCGGCCTGCACCTGTTCGGGTGGCTGCGCCTGCTGCATCGTCACCTGACTGATGGCGATGCCGGTCTGGTAGCGGTCCAGGATTACCTGCATCAGCTTCTGTGCTTCCGCGCGGATCGCCTCCCGCCCCTCGTACAGCACGAAGTCCATCTTGCTTTTCCCGACAATCTCGCGCATGGCCGATTCGGCCACCTGCATGACGGTTTCATCCGGGTTGCGGTTGGTGAAGAGATAGTCTTTGGGATCCTTGAGCACGTATTGGAGCGCAAACTGTAGGTCGACGATGTTCTCGTCGTCCGTGAGCATGAGCGACTCCTTTAGCACCTTGTTTTTGACGTTGGTGCGGTAGCCCACTTCCAGCGTGCGCACCTGCGACAGGTTCACGACCTCTACCGATTCGATCGGGTATGGGAGATGCCACTGCGGTCCCGGCTCCGTGGTCTGGTGATACTTGCCGAAACGCAATACCACGCCGCGCTGACTCGCGTCGACGATATAGAACCCGCTCGCCAGCCATATGATGACGACCAGCGCGACGAGCAGCCAGGCTCCCCCGGGGAAGCCCCTGCCTCCGGCCGGCTCGCCTGTTCTGCGCGGACCGCCACGACCGCCGAACAGCCCGGCGAGACGCTGACGAAGGCGGTTCCAGATTTCATCCAGGTCCGGCGGGCCTTCGCCGCGGCGGCCCCAGTTGGGGTCGTTCAATGCCATAGCTGTCGTTGGTTAAGGAAACTCGTGAACGGGTTGCGCAGGCGCGAGGCCGCAGGTTTGCGAGACAGGCCGCAGTTCACGCGACCACCGGGCTGGACGGTTCGGGCCGCACTAGGCGGGAGCGGAACTCGTCGATCGCCTGGCGCACGAACTGCATTCCCGAGCCCGTCTTGGCGCTGACGCGAAGGCGCGAAATTCTACCATACTCGTCGCGCTGCAAGCCCGCTGGAAGCTCGGTCAGATCGCCCTTGTTCAGCACGATAACTTGCGGGATGACGCCGGCACCGATCTCGCTCAGCACCAGGTCCACTTCTGCCATCTGCGCATCCAGGGTGGGGCTGGAGGCATCGACAACGTGCAACAGTAGATCGGCCTGCACGGTTTCTTCCAGCGTGGCGCGAAATGATGCGACCAGCGTGGGCGGCAGGTCGCGGATGAAACCGACGGTATCGGAAAGCACGACGTCAGCGACAGGCGAGCGGGAGTCTGCGCCTGCGGGCATATGCACCCTGCGGGTGGTGGTATCGAGTGTGGCGAACAGCTGGTTCGCGGCGTAGACGCTTTCACGCGTCAGACGGTTGAACAGCGTGGACTTCCCGGCGTTGGTGTAGCCCACGATTGCGACGGACAACACCTGCGCCCGCTTGCGCGCGCGCCGCTGCACGTCGCGCTGCCTCGCCACTGCCGCCAGCTTGTCTTTGAGCACCTTGACGCGCTTTCCCAGCAGCCGGCGGTCCGTTTCCAACTGAGTCTCGCCCGGGCCTCGCAATCCGATCCCGCCTTTCTGCCGCTCCAAGTGCGTCCATCCACGGACTAGCCGCGTGGCAACATGCGAAAGCTGCGCGAGCTCCACCTGCAGCTTGCCTTCGTGACTGCGGGCGCGTTGCGCAAAGATGTCCAGAATCAGACTGACACGATCGATCACCCGGCAGGACAACTGCTTCTCCAGATTGCGCTCCTGGGCTGGGGACAGCTGGTGATTGAATACCACCAGCGATGCCTGCAGCGCAACGACCGCGGCCGCCACCTCGGCGACCTTGCCGCGCCCGGCAAAGGTGGCAGGATCGGGCCGATCGCGCCGCCCCTGTATCAGGCCCGCAATTTCGAGCCCGCAGCTGATCGCGAGCTCTCTCAGCTCGTCGACGCGGGCGGCCTGATCGTCTTCGCCGAAGTCCAAGTTGACCAGCAGCGCCCGATCGCCGAACTGAGGGCGTTCAAACATGTGGCATTAGATGGGGACGGAAACCGCGGAAACAAACCGCCTGGGTCGGCGCCGCAGCCCTGTCACAAATGACAGCCGGCACGTGCGCCGGACAGTTGAGTCCGGACGCCCGGCGAAGGAATTGCGGGTTCAGCTGTCCGCGGAATGGTCGAGGGATAGATTGACAGCACGTGCGGGAACCACGGTCGAGATGGCATGCTTGTATACCATCTGAGTTACCGTGTTCTTCAGCAGTACGACGTACTGGTCGAAAGACTCGATCTGGCCTTGCAGTTTGATGCCATTCACCAGATAAATCGAGACCGGCACATGTTCTTTGCGCAACGCATTTAGGAACGGGTCTTGTAGCAGTTGCCCCTTGGCGCTCATGCGGCCTCCTTCTTTTATGTTTTCGTCTCGGGTAAACCACTGTACTTGAATTTGTCAACCGTTGCCATAGCCGAAGCGGTGCCGGTTGCACGACAAACATGTCACTTACGCTTGGCGTAAGGGTTGGAGGACATCTTCATCTGGATGCGCACGGGCGTGCCGCGCAGTTGGAAGGCATCGACGAAGAACCGCTCGAGGTAACGACGATAGCTGTCCGGCAGGCTATCGAGCTGATTGCCATGAATGACGATGATGGGAGGATTCATGCCGCCCTGATGAGCATACCGCAGCTTGGGCCGGAACATCCCATGACGCGGGGGCGCCTGCCGCGTCGTCGCGGCGATCAGCGCGCGCGTGAGTTTTGGTGTCGGCAGCTTGGCCATGGCGGCGGCATAGGCCAAATCTATCGATTTGATAAGTTCATCCAATCCTTTTCCCTCGCGCGCTGAGATGTAGTGCACCGGCGCGAAGCTCAGGAATCCCAGCTTCCGCTCGAATTCGCGCTTGATCTGGTCCCGGACGCCTCGCTCCAGGCCGTCCCACTTGTTCACCGCGATCACCAGGGCGCGGCCGGCCTCGAGGATAAACCCGGCGATGTGGGCGTCCTGTTCGGATATGTCCTGTTGGGCATCCAGGACCAGGATGACCACATTGGCGTCTTCGATGGATTGCAAGGTCTTGATGACGGAAAACTTCTCCGCGGTTTCCTCCACCCTCGCTCTGCGGCGCAAACCGGCGGTGTCGATCAGCGTGTAAGACTTGCCGTCTCGCTGGAAATCGACATAGATGCTGTCGCGCGTTGTCCCGGGCTGGTCGAAGGCGATGACGCGCTCCTCGCCGATGATGGAGTTGACCAGCGTCGACTTGCCGGCGTTGGGTCGACCCACAACAGCAATGCGCGGCGGGCGCTTCGAGTCTTCTTCGGTTGTGGCCTTCTGCTCCGAAGCGGGAAAGCGCTCGAGCACCAGATCCATCAACTCACGCACCCCGTCGCCGTGCGCAGCAGAGATCGGGTACGGCCGCCCCAGCCCCAGCTCGTGGAACTCGGCGGCAGCAGCTTCGTCCGCCAATCCCTCGCTTTTGTTCACCACCAGGAACAGCGGGCGTCCGGCCTTGCGCATCCGTGCCGCAATCTCCCGATCCGGCGCGGTCATGCCGGCGCGGGCGTCGACCAGCAGGAGCACCGCGTCGGCCTCGTCAACTGCCTGCAACGTCTGACGGGCCATCTGGTCGAAGATCGCATCGGGCGAGTCGGGCTGGAGACCTCCGGTATCTACGACCAGATAAGGTACGGGGCCCAGCCGGCCGTGGCCATAGTGCCGGTCGCGGGTAAGGCCAGGAATATCGGCGACCAGAGCGTCGCGGCTGCGCGTCAAGCGATTGAACAGCGTCGACTTGCCGACGTTCGGACGGCCGACCAGTGCTATGGTGGGTTTCATCTGCTGTGGAGGAGACGGCACGAGGCCGCCCGCGCATTGAGTGCGGAGCGCCGAAGGCTAGAGCGTTTTCACCGAGACGACATAGAGGCCGCCGTCCTGCGTTTGCAGCAGGACATTGGAGCCAAGACGGATCGGCCGCGCCCGGATGCCGCTGCCATCGGTAGACAAACGCGCCGCGAAGGCCCCGGTGTCGCGGTCGAGGAAATGAACGTAGCCCTCGAAGTCGCCCAGCGCCAGATAGAGACCGACCTCGACCGGTGCGCTCAACTGGCGCGCGAGCATTTTCTCCTGCTTCCACACCGTCGCCCCGGTGTTCTTGTCCATCGCGAAGACGACGCTGCGCGTATCGCTCATATATACGGTGATGGGATCGACCTCCACCGCTGTGTAGGCTGATGCGTCTCGGCTCCACAACAGACTGCCGCGCGTGAAGTCGTAACACCCGACGCGCCCCTGGAACGTAGCGGCACACGCCTGGTCGCCGCTGATCGTGGGTGCGGCGGCGATGTCGGTGATGCGCTCGAGCTCGTTCGCACCCTTGGGCAGTGCCAGGGTGGCCTCCCAGACAACGTTCCCATTCGTCAGATTGAGTGCCACGACGCGGCCTGCTGCCACTCCGGCCAGAACGACGCCGCGCTGGATGACCACGCCCGAATCGGAACGCAGGAGCAGCGCCGGCTGGGTAAACCGATATTCCCACTGTTGCTTGCCATCTTTGGCATCCAGCGCAAAGATCCTGCCGTCGCCGCTACGCACGACGACCACGCCCTGAGCGACACGCGGAGCCATCAGCACCTCGCTGCTGACCTGACTCTTCCAGACCAGCTTGCCGTTGAGATCGTAGGCGAGGACAGCACCGGTCTTCGTCGCGACCACCGCCAGTCCAGCGTCCACGCCAACCCCTCCGGACAGCGGCTCCTTGGTGTTGATGTGCCATTTTCGCTTGCCGTTCGCAGCATCGAAACGCGCCAGTCGGCCATCCGCTCCCGCGGCGTACACCGCGCCCTCATACACGGCGGGGTTGAAGATATAGACGTCGGACTCCCCTACCGACCTGTGCCACACGACCTTGGTAGCTGCCGTGGGTTTGAACTTGACCAGCTCGGCCGGCTTCACGCTGGGCGAGCTCCCACAGGCGGACACGAACGCCGCCAACACCGCGGCCGCAGCCAACCGCACGACGCGGAGAGGCTGCGCCTTATGCCAGGTGTCCCACTTCATCATTGATCGCTGCCAAGCCCGTCGAGTTTCACCTGCACGACCTGGCGATAAGTTCCCTGACCCGGCAGCTTCTCCAGGGCAGACTTGTATGCGGTTTTGGCTTCCGCAGTTTTGCCTTGCGCAACGTAGATATCGCCCTTCTGATCTTCGAACAATCCCGCATACGCATCGGGGTGGGCAGCGCTCAACGCTTTGAGCGCATCGTCGTACTTTTTCTCGTCCAGCAGCACGGCCGCTAGCCGCAAGCGCGCAGTGGCTATCAGGCTGTCGTCCCCTGCGTGCTCGATGGCCCATCGCAGCTGAACAGCTGCGCCTTCCGTGTCGCCAGCCTCGAAGTTGGCTTTCGCACCGGCCAGCGCGGCCATGGGCCCGTAGATGGTACCCCCGAACTTATCCATGAGCTGTCCAGACAACTCCCGCGTCTGCTTCAGATCGTTCGCCTGCACCGCTTTTTCCAGCGCCCCGTAGAGCTGCGAGGCTTGCTCAGACTGGGTGCGTTTGTACCACTGCCACCCGCCTGCGGCCGCGGCGCCGATGCAGGCAGCTATCGCGACCACGATCACGGTCTGGCCGTATTGCTTCCACCAGGCCTTCAGCTCGTCTATTTTCTCCTGCTCTTCCAGATCGTACATATCGGTCCCGTTGTTATAGTTTCATGGTGTCTGCCGCACTACGCACATCGCGCATCAGCCTGATCGCATCGGGCACTGAAAGCGTAACCTGATCGCTGAGCTCGCGCAGCGGTTTGACCGCCACGCGCTGCAAAGCCGCCTCGTCGTCCCCGATGATCACCGCGAAGCGAGCCATGCTGGCGTCGGCCTTCTTCATCTGCGTTTTGAAGCTGCCGCCGCCGCAATGAAGCAGTACGCTCAGGCCAGCGGTGCGCATTTGCTCCGCCGCTCGCCATGCCAGGCGATCGGCGTCCACGCCACTATGGACGAGATAAACGTCCGGCTGCCGTTCCCGCGGCTGGACACGCGATTCCGCCATCAGCGCCAGCAGCCGCTCGACACCCATTGCGTAGCCACAGGCGGGTGCCGGCTTGCCGCCAAGCTGGGCGAACAACCCGTCGTAACGGCCTCCAGCGCATACCGCCGCCTGCGTGCCCAGCCGGTCGGTGATCCATTCGAAGACCGTGTAATTGTAATAGTCGAGGCCACGCACCAATCGGGTGTTGATCTCGAACTCCACTTCGAGTTCCCGCAGAATTGCCTGCAGACCTTCGAAATGCCGCAGAGAATCCTCATCCAGATCGTCGTACAGCCGGGGCGCATCTTGGATCACCGCTTGCATCGCCGGATTCTTGCTGTCCAGCACACGCAGCGGGTTTGTGTTGAGGCGGCGCCGGCTGTCCGTGTCGAGCGCGTCCAGCCTGCTTTCCAGGTAGCCGACCAGTCGCTGCCGATAGCGGGCGCGCGCCTCCGGGCTTCCCAGAGTGTTGATCTGTAGTCGCAGGCCGGCGAGATCGAGGCGCTTCCACAGCTCGGCACACATCACAATGTGCTCGGCATCCACGTCCGGGCCTGGGAAGCCGAGCGCTTCCACTCCGACTTGATGGAACTGCCTATAGCGTCCCTTCTGCGGTTTCTCGTGCCGGAACATGGGGCCTGCGTAGTACAGTCGCTGGGGTCCGTTGTAGAGCAGATGATGCTCCGTGGCCGCACGTACGCATGACGCCGTGCCTTCGGGGCGCAACGAAATGCTCTCTCCGTTGAGGTCCGTGAAGGTGTACATCTCTTTCTCGACGATATCCGTCACCTCGCCGATCGAACGCACGAACAACTCGGTCTTCTCCACCAGCGGCATGCGGATCTGCCGGTATCCGTACGTCTGCAACCAGTTGTGCGCAGTGTTCTCGAACAAATCCCAAAGCGGAGCCTGCTCCGGAAGGACATCGCTCATCCCTCGGATCGATTGAATGGGTTCGCTCATGCTGCGCTTTTTTTGAGCAACAGGGCCGGGTGCGCTGTCGCGCTCAGCCGATGCTATTGGTCGCCTCGCGTTGCGCGACCGGAGGCCGCGGAGCATTGCCGTACCGTTGACGCACGTAGTCGGCGACGATTAGTTGGAATTCCTCTGCGATGCGTTGGCCCTTCAGAGTCACCGTCTTGACCCCGTCGACATATACCGGCGCGACCGGGCTTTCGCCGGAACCCGGCAAGCTGATGCCGATGTTGGCGTGCTTGCTCTCGCCAGGTCCGTTGACTACGCAGCCCATCACCGCTACGGTCATCGCCTCAACGCCTGGATATTCGGCCCGCCACACCGGCATCTGCTCCCGCAACCAGCTCTGAATCTTGTCGGCGAGGGATTGAAAAGTGGTACTGGTAGTTCGCCCACAGCCGGGGCACGCCACCACCATCGGCGTGAAGGAGCGCAGACCCATGGTCTGCAGCAGTTCCTGAGCAACGATGACTTCCCGCGTACGGTCGCCGCCCGGCTCGGGTGTGAGCGACACGCGGATGGTGTCGCCAATCCCTTCCTGCAGCAGCACGGCCATCGCGGCGCTCGATGCCACGATGCCTTTGCTGCCCATGCCAGCCTCGGTTAGACCCAGATGCAGCGGGTAATCGCAACTCGCCGACAGCTCACGGTAGACGCCAATCAGATCTTGTACGCCGCTGACTTTGCATGATAGTACGATGCGATCGCCGCTCAGGCCCAGTTCCTCGGCCCGCCGCGCACTTTGCAACGCGGAACTGACCAGCGCTTCGCGCATTACGCCGCGCGCATCCAACGGCTGAGCGCGGCGGGCATTTTCATCCATCAGGCGCGCCAGCAGTTCCTGGTCCAGGCTGCCCCAGTTGACCCCGATGCGCACGGGCTTGTCGAACCGACATGCGGCCTCGATCATCACGGCAAACTGCTCGTCGCGTTTCAAGCCGCGGCCGACATTCCCCGGGTTTATGCGGTACTTGTCCAGCGCCTGAGCGCAGTCCGGGAACTGTGTCAGCAAGCGATGGCCATTGAAGTGGAAGTCGCCGATCAATGGCGCGGTAACGCCCTTCGCCAGCAGGCGCTCCTTGATCCGCGCGACCTGTGCGGCAGCCTCGGGACTGTTTACCGTAATGCGCACCAACTCCGAGCCTGCCTGCGCAAGCTGCGCCACCTGAAGCACGGTGGCTTCGGCGTCGGCCGTATCCGTATTCGTCATCGACTGCACGACAATCGGCGCGCCGGCGCCGACAGCAATCCCGCCGATGAGCGTACGCCGGGTCAGGTGGCGGGTCCGCCCAGGCTGCAAAGTAGACGACATCGGCGGCCGACCTATTCCAGCGTGACGCGCGCCACGTCGACGCGCGTGTGCGGCGCCAAATCGATCGGTTTGCCCCGATACAGCAATTTGACCGAATGGGCGTTGCCGACCACCACGGCAAACGGAGGCTGCCCTCTGATCAGACGCTCGGTGCCGGGCGCATTCAGGCGGGCAAAGATCGTATCCCCGCTACCGTCTTTCACCTCGACCCAAGCCTCATCTTCGAACACCATTCGGATTTGGCTGGAACCGGTCCCGGAGACGAACACCCTGGGTTTCGCTGCAGGCGGCGCGGGTTCCTCTGTCACCCCGCTGCCACTCGACGAATCAGATCCCGCAGGGCTGGATGGATTCGATTGAGGCTGGGCCTGGGGCTCATCTGCCGTCGCGACCGCGGCGTTGGAGCTCGGCAACTGCGCGGCCGGCTGCTCAGTTTGCGTGGCGCCGGCGACAGGCGTGGACGGCGGCGTCGAATCCGATGCGGGCGGCATCGCAGGAGCAGGCGCAGATTCGGGCAGTTGCGACGCCGGTGCGGCCGGCGCCGGCAGTCGTTCCGCCACATGCGTTTCCCGCTGGTCCTTCGACGCATTCGAAGCGAGCAGGAACAGCACGACGACAGCGAGTACTCCGAAAGCGCCCCAGGTCAGAGCCGGATGCCGTCCCTCACGGCTGTGCGAGGACACCGGTAGGTCTGGTGCCACCGGCTCATTCACCCGCCGAGGCGCGATCGACTCGCCCGCCGCCTCCAATAGACGATCAGGGTCCAGACGCAGCAGCTTGGCGTAGTTGCGCAGGAAGCCACGCACGAACACCGAACCCGAGAAGCCTCCGTATTCGTCACGCTCCAGGGCCTCGACCTGTCGCACCGAGAGCTTGAGTTGGCGGGCGATGTCGCCCAGGCTCAAACCTTGACTGCGCCGCTCCGCCAGCAGCACGGCGCCGGGGCTGGGACGCGCAGGCTGCGCACCTGCGAGCTCGCGTCCAGCTTCGGCGTCGGATTCGGTCATTCGAAGCGGCCCTCGAGATAAGCCTTGGTTTCCGGCGCGGAGGGATAGCGGCGTCGCAGCTGCATGCCATAGTTCGCGAGAGAGGTTCGATCCCCCAGCTTGCGCTCGATGCGCGCGGCAAGCCACAGCGCTTCGGGGCCGGGATTCCCGACCACCGTCAGATACCGGTTCATGTACTGCTTCGCGGCGGCAACATCGTCACGCGCATAGTAGATATCAGCCAGACCGTACAGGGCCTCCGGTTGCTTGGGGCTGACCTTCAACGCCTGGAGGAAATACCCCTCAGCAGCTTTCGTGTCGCCCGCCTTCCGCGCACACAGCCCAGCGTTCTTGTATGCGATTTCAGGCGTCTGGTACAACGGATTCTTGAGCGCGTCCAAAAGCTGCCGGATACCCTCATTCTCGCGCCCGCGCTGGCACAGGAACATGCCGTAGTTGTTCTTTGCTTCGGATCCGGAGGGGTCGAGCCGGATGGCCTGCCGGAAATTCTTCTCGGCTTTGCTGTCTTCCTTGAGTTCCATGTATACGAGGCCCAGCGCGTTGTATGCCGGAGCATAGGTCTTGTCCGCTGAGACCGCCGTGTTCAGCTCCTCCAGAGCGACGCCGAGCTGAGCATTCTCGAAGTAGCTGACGCCGAGCTCTGTATGGATCTTGGCGCGCTCGAGCGGCGAGCTGCTGGCCGCTTGCGGCTCGGGGCGCGGCTGTTCCGTCGATGTTTGAGTTTTCTGCGATGAGCAG
>Ga0335076_10004086_pt1 | contig 14715 bp, 12 predicted proteins | sample Lox_Sample_25_FD_206717 | JGI IMG/M metagenome (GOLD analysis project Ga0335076, IMG submission 206717) | Soil microbial communities from Loxahatchee National Wildlife Refuge, Florida, United States - Lox_Sample_2.5 | ecosystem: Environmental > Terrestrial > Soil > Wetlands | place: USA... | reverse complement strand
GCGGCCTGGAGCCGTTCGAGATCGGCCCGGACACCGGGTTCGTGATGATCGGGGAACGCACCAACGTGACCGGCTCACGGCGGTTCCGCCGCCTGATCGAGTCCGGCGACTACCAGGCCGCGGCCGCGGTGGCGGTGGAGCAGGTGCGCGGCGGGGCCAACCTGCTCGACGTCAACATGGACGCCGACCTGCTGGACAGCGAGCAGGCGATGACCACGTTCCTGAACCTGATCGCCACCGAGCCGGAGGTGGCCCGCATCCCGGTAATGGTGGACAGCTCGCGGTGGAGCGTGCTGCAGGCCGGGCTGCGCTGTGTGCAGGGCAAGGGCGTGGTCAACTCGATCAGCCTCAAGGAAGGCGAGGGCCCGTTCCTGGACCAGGCCCGGCGGATCCGGCAGTACGGGGCCGGCGTGGTGGTGATGGCGTTCGACGAGCAGGGCCAGGCGGACACCACCGAGCGGAAGGTCGCCATCTGCGGCCGGGCCTACGACCTGCTCACCCAGCAGGCCCACTTCGCCGCCGAGGACATCATCTTCGACCCGAACGTGCTGGCCGTGGCGACCGGCATCGCCGAGCACAACGGCTACGCCAAGGCGTTCATCGAGGCGCTGCCGCTGATCAAGCAGCGCTGCCCGGGGGCGCGGACCAGCGGCGGCATCTCCAACCTGTCGTTCGCGTTCCGCGGCAACGACGTGGTCCGGGAGGCCATGCACTCGGCGTTCCTGTTCCACGCGGTGCGGGCCGGCCTGGACATGGGCATCGTCAACGCCGGGCAGCTCGCGGTGTACCAGGACATCCCGGCCGACCTGCTGGAACTGGTCGAGGACGTGCTGTTCGACCGGCGCCCGGACGCCACCGACCGGCTGGTCGCGTTCGCCGAGACGGTGCGCGGCCCGGGAGCCAGCCGCACCGTGGACCTGTCCTGGCGGGAGGCGCCGGTCCAGGAGCGGCTGAGCCACGCGCTGGTGCACGGCATTACCGACTTCATCGAGGCCGACACCGAGGAAGCCCGGCAGGCCGCGGCCCGGCCGCTGGACGTGATCGAAGGCCCGCTGATGGACGGCATGAAGATCGTCGGCGACCTGTTCGGCTCCGGGAAGATGTTCCTGCCCCAGGTGGTCAAGAGTGCCCGGGTGATGAAGCGGGCGGTCGGCTACCTGGAGCCGTTCATGGAAGCCGAGAAGGAGCAGGCCCAGCGGGACGGCCTGGCCAGCGCCAGCCGGGGCCAGGGCAAGGTCGTGCTGGCCACGGTCAAGGGCGACGTGCACGATATCGGCAAGAACATCGTCGGGGTCGTCCTCGGCTGCAACAACTACGAGGTCATCGACCTCGGCGTGATGGCCCCGGCCGACCGCATCCTGGACACCGCGGTGGCCGAGGGGGCGGACATCGTCGGGCTGTCCGGCCTGATCACCCCGTCGCTGGACGAGATGGTCAGCGTGGCCACCGAGATGCAGCGCCGCGAGCTGGACATGCCGCTGCTGATCGGCGGCGCCACCACGTCGCGCCAGCACACCGCGGTGCGGGTGGCCCCGGCCTACGGCGCCGCCACGGTGCATGTGCTGGACGCCTCCCGGGTCGCCGGGGTGGTCTCGGACCTGCTGGACGACGACCGGTCCCGGGTGCTGGTCGCGGCCAACCACGCCGAGCAGGAGCGGCTCCGCGAGCAGCACGAGCACCAGCGGCGCCGGCCGCTGCTGCCGCTGAGCCGGGCCCGGGCCAACTACGAGCAGGTCAGCTTCGCCGACCTGCCGGTGCCCGCGTTTACCGGGGTGCGCACCGTCACGCCGGACCTGGCCGTGCTGCGCGAGATGATCGACTGGACGTTCTTCTTCCTGGCCTGGGAGCTCAAGGGCAAGTACCCGGGCATCCTGGCCGAGCCGGCCGCGCGCGAGCTGTTCGACGACGCGAACACCATGCTGGACAAGATCATCGCCGAGGGCCAGCTGCAGGCGAGCGGCGGCTACGGCTTCTGGCCCGCGCACGCCGAGGGCGACGACCTGGTGGTCGGGGCGGCCGGTGCGGGCATCTTGCGGATGCCGATGCTGCGGCAGCAGACGGCCAAGCCGGACGGGCGGCCCAACCGCTGCCTGGCCGACTACCTGGCCCCGGCCGGGGACCACCTGGGCGGGTTCGCGGTGGCCATCCACGGCGCCGCCGCGCTGGCCGCCAGCTTCGAGGAGCAGCGCGACGACTACCAGTCGATCATGGTCAAGGCGCTGGCCGACCGGCTGGCCGAGGCGTTCGCCGAGCACACCCACCTGCAGGCCAGGCGGGACTGGTTCGAGCCGGACGCCGACCCGGACATCGAGGACCTGCACGCGGAACGTTTCCGCGGCATCCGGCCCGCACTCGGCTACCCGGCCAGCCCGGACCACAGCGAGAAGCAGGAGCTGTTCCGCCTGCTCAACGCCGGGCAGTTCGGCATGTCGCTGACCGACTCGTGCGCGATGAGCCCGGCGGCCAGCGTCAGCGGGCTGATCTTCGCCCACCCGGCGTCGCGCTACTTCACCGTGGGCCGGATCGGCCGGGACCAGGCCGCCGACTACGCGGCCCGGCGTGGCGTCCCGCTGGCCGAGGTGGAGCGCTGGCTGCGGCCCAACCTCGGCTACGAACCTGAGTGAGGTTAGTTAGCAGTTGCCCGCCGCTGGGTCGCTGTCGAACCGGTCGCCGATCCAGCTGGCCAGGGCCTGGAGCAGTCGGTGGACCTACTCCCGAGTAGTTTTTCTGAAAGGCCCGGAGCAACCCGTGCCCGGCCACTGTGACCTCGCGACGTTCGTCGGCCAGGCTGAACCGCCGTGCAGCCGGCCCGGTCACGGGTGATACTCGATTTCATGCTGGAGCACGAGCGGCTGGGGGCCCCCGGCATGACCGAGCCAGATCCCGAGGTGCCACTGCGCAAGCTGCCCGCGGCGGAACGGAACGCGATCCGGGTCGCCCGGATCCTGGACGCGGCCGGGCTGCTGGTGGCCGAGCGTGGCTACGAGAAGATGACGACTTCGCAGGTGGCCCTGCGAGCCGGGGTATCGCCCGGGGTGCTGTACCAGTTCTTCGCGGGCAAACGGGAGATCATGCAGGCGCTGGCCGCCCGCAACCTGGACCGGTACCTGGCCCGGGTGGAGGTCGCCCTCCGGTCCGGCACGCTCGAGGACTGGCCGGCCACGGCCGATGCCGCGGTGGACCTGTTCGTCGCGATGTGCCGGGAGGACCCGGGATTCCGGGTGGTGCGTTTCGGCGACGTGGCCGACGTGCACCTGCTCGGCCCCACCGGCGACAACGACTCGCACCTGGCCGGGCGGATGGCCGAGTTGCTGGCCGCCGAGCACGGCGACGATCCCGGCCTGCCATCCGAGCAGTCCCTGGTCATCGCCATCAAGATCGCGGACGCCCTGGTCAAGTTCGCCTTCGCGGTGCACCCGGACGGCGCTGACGACGTCATCCAGCACGCCAAGCAGCTGATCCGGATGCACCTGGAGCTGGCCAACAGCGGCGAAGCAGAAACGGAATGACGCCGCGGATCGGTGTCCGGGACCGCCGGGCCCGGCTGGCCCTGCGGCACCGGCTGGCCCCGGGCAGCCAGCCCGCCGCCCGGCCCAGCCGGCCGGCCGAGGTGGCCGCGTCGCTGGTCGCGGTGCACGGCACCGACCCGTCCTCGGCCTACCTGGGCATCCTGGCCCGGCTGGCGGGCGGGGACGTGGCCCAGGTGGAGCGCGCGCTGTACCAGGACCGGACCCTGATCCGGCTGCTCGGCATGCGCCGCACCGTATTCCTGGCCACGCTGGACAACGCGGCGCTGATCCAGGCGGCCTGCTCCCGGGCGGTGGCCGCCCGGGAGCGGCGCAAGGTGCTCGGCTATCTGGCCGAATCCGGGGTATCTGGCGACGTGGACGCCTGGCTGGCCGAGGTGGAGCAGGCCGCGCTCGCGGCGCTCGCCGCCCGCGGCGAGGCGACCGCGGCCGAACTGGCCGGCGACGACCCGCGGCTGCGCACCGAGATCGTGCTGGCCCGGGGCAAGGCCTACGAGGGCCGGCAGAACGTGGCCAGCCGGGTGCTGTTCCTGCTCGCCGCGCAGGGCCAGGTGGTGCGCGGCCGGCCGCGCGGCTCGTGGAGCTCGCACCAGTACCGGTGGTCACCGATGGACCTGTGGTGCCCGGGCGGGCTGGACGGCTGGCCGACCGAGGCGGCCGAGGTGGAACTGGCCCGGCGCTGGCTCCAGGCCTACGGCCCGGCCACAGCGGACGACCTGCGCTGGTGGGCCGGCTGGGGCAAGACCCAGCTGAGCCGGGTGCTGACCGAGCTCAAGCCGGCCGAGGTGGACCTGGACGGTACACCCGGCATCGCGCTGGCCGACGACCTGGCGCCGGCCCCCGAGGTGGAGCCGTGGGCGGCGCTGCTGCCCGGGCTGGACTCCACCCCGATGGGCTGGCAGCAGCGGGACTGGTTCCTCGGCGAGCACGGCCCGCGGCTGTTCGACCAGACCGGCAACATCGGCCCGACCATCTGGTGGGACGGCCGGATCGTCGGCGGCTGGGCCCAGGACCGCGGCGGCGAGATCGTCTGCCGGTTCCTGGAAGACGCCGGGTCCACCGCCGCCACCGCGGTGGCGGCCGCGGCGGAGCGGGTGGCCGGCCTGCTCGGCGGGGTCCGGCTGTCCGCCCGGACCCGCGGCCGGACCTGGCTGGAGGAGGAGCTGGCCGGCTGACACCCGCCGCCCCGGAACCACCCCGAAACCATCCCGCGGCCAGCCGTGCGTTGACGTATTCCCATATCGGTATATGATCGGGTCATGGCGAGGGCAGCAACCACGGCGGACGCGTTCAATGCGGTCGCCGAGCCACGGCGGCGGCAGATCCTGGATGCCCTGGCCGGGCGTGAGCGGCCAGTGAACGACCTGGTCGAACTGCTCGGCCTGGCCCAGCCGCTGGTCTCCAAGCACCTGCGGGTGCTGCGCGAAGTCGGCCTGGTGGAGGTACGCGACGCGGGACGGCAGCGGCTGTACCGGCTCAACGCCGCACCGCTCAAGCCGATCCACGACTGGGTGCAGACCTACCAGGACCTGTGGACCGAGCGGTTCAACCGGCTGGACGCCGTGCTGACGGAACTCAAGGACAGGGAGGACGAGGATGGCAGCAGCGACTCGTAGTGCGGTGGTGACGCTCCCGGCGAGCACCCAGATCATGATCACGCGGCAGTTCGACGCGCCGCGGCACCTGGTCTACCGGGCCTGGACCACGCCGGACCTGATCCGCCGCTGGTGGGCCGGGGACCGGGGCGAGGTCACCAGCGCCGAGGTTGACCTCCGGCCGGGTGGCAGCTGGCGGTACGTGATGACGGCCAACGGCGGGTTCGAGGTCGCGTTCCACGGCGAGTACCGGGAGATCGTCCCGGACGAGCGCATCGTCAGCACCGAGGTGTTCGAGGGCGCCCCGGACGCTGCCGCGCTGAGCACGGCCACGTTCGCCGAGCAGGACGGGCAGACCACGCTGACCATCCTGGTCGAGCACACCAGCCAGCAGCACCGCGACATGCACCTCAACTCGGGGATGGAAGAGGGGATGAACGAATCCCTCGACCACCTGGAGCAGGTCGCCGCGTCGCTGCGCTGACCGGAACGGCCGGGTCACCCACCGGCGGCACCAGGTCCGGAAAGCATGATCCCGCGGGGCAGCCTGAGCTGCCCCGCGGGATTGGACTGGCCTGGGTCAGTGGCAGAGCCCGCGCGGGATGGACTTCCCGCAGTGGTTGCGCACGAACCGGTTACCCACCCCGGTGCCGTCCCAGATCAGATCGGCCGGGCGGTTAAGGAAGGCCCGGTTGCCCACGATCGTGTCGTGGCTCGGGTTGGCGCCCTTGGTGAGCTTGGCTGCACTGGCCACCACGATGCCGCCCGAGTTGAGCTGCCGGCCGTGGTTGCCGCGCACGGTGTTGTCCTTGACCACCGTGTGCGTCGCCCCGAGCAGCAGGATGCCGCCGCCCTTCACGTTGATCGGCGTGTCGCCGTGCTTCGGGCAGAACTTGTTGTTCCGGATGACGGAGTTATGCGCGACGAAGGCATTCCCGGCCCCGCCCCGCTGCCCATCGTCGAGCACCAGGATGCCCTGGCAGTTCCCGGTGACCAGATTGTGCGAGACGGTCACGTGCCGGGCGTGCCGGACAAAGATCCCGAATTCATTGCCCTCGGCGATGTCATAGCGCACCACCGTGTCGGCCAGTGGCGAGTCGCCGACATAGAAGCCGGCCTCGTCGTTGCCCACCGCGATATCGTGGGTGAACACGGTATGCGTGGACATGAACCGGGAAATACCGTAATCGCCATCGTGATACGCGGAAACCCGGGTCACGGTCAGCCCATTGGTACCGTAACCGAAGACTCCGTTGCCCGGGAAACCGGCCACGTAAATGCCGGTCACCGTGACGCCGCGGACGCGCTGGAACACCGCGCCGGTCTCCGGGTCGAGCTTGAGTGCCAGGACGCACACCCCGGTGACGCCGAAGTTGCTGCTGCACAGCGTGCGCGGCCGGTGCCGCGGCGGCCGGAGCACCGTCCCGCGCAGTGAGTTCCCCGCGCCGCGCAGCGTGATCCGGTTCTTGCGGATCATCACCGCCTGGTGGTACACGCCCTTCTTGAGCACGATCGTGGTGCCCGGGTGAGCCCGGTTTACGGCCCGCTGGATGGACTGGTTAGGCCCGACGACGATGACCGGTCCGGCATGTGCCGCAGCGGCCGGCCCGGACTCCGCCGCGGACGCGGCGGCGGCCGGAAGCATGGACATGCCAATGACTGCCGTGCTGGCGCACGCAGCCATGAGGAATTTGCGCACCAAAAGCCCCCTAGCGCGAAATTCACGCTGGTCCCCCCTGGACCGGCGCATTACCCGGGGACATTATCGGAGCGCCTGCCCGCTGGCAAGGCTATGGTTACCGGGACGGGAGCCGGACAATGGAGACGAAGAACTCTTCGATGGACTTGATAACGTGCATGAACTGGTACGCGTCCACCGGCTCCTGCACATATGCATCGGCGTGCAGATGGTAACTCAGGCCGGGGCACTGAGCACCTCGCGTACTTTGGCCAGCAGCTCGGGATGGGTGAACGGCTTCTCGATCAGCTCCATCCTGGGCTGTTCCGCGCCCTGCGCGCTCAGCAGGCCCTGGGCGTATCCGGACATGAACAGCACCCGCAGGCCCGGCTGCATGCCGCGGAGCCGGTCGGCGACTTCGGTGCCCAGCATGTTCGGCATCATCACGTCGGTGAGCAGCACATCAACCGGCTCCGGCTCGCGGGCCACGATGGCCAGCGCCTCCTCGCCGCACGCCGCGGTGAGTACCCGGTAGCCGTGGCCGGCCAGCACCCGCCGGGTGGCCTCCCGGATGCTGGCCTCGTCCTCCACCACCAGCACCAGCTCACCGGACCCGCGCAGCGGCTGCGGTGATCCGTTCGCGGCCCGCCCCGGGCAGATGGCCGCGGCCTCGGTCACCGGCAGCAGCACGGTCATCGTGGTGCCCCGGCCAGGTGCCGAGCTGACTTCGAGCCGGCCACCGGCCCGCCGGATGATGCCCTGCACGGTGGCCAGGCCCAGCCCGGCGCCCTGGCCGCTCGGCTTGGTGGTGAAGAACGGCTCGAACAGCCGGCTGACCACCGCCGGGGGCATGCCGCCACCGGTGTCGCGGACGTCCAGCCGGGCGAACCGGCCCGGCCGTCCGCAGGGCGCCCCGGCCAGGTCAGGATCATCGACCTGAGCCGCCGAGGTCTGGATCGTCAGCCGGCCGCCGTCCGGCATCGCGTCCCGGGCGTTGACCACCAGGTTGACCAGCACCTGCTCGAGCTGACCGTAGTCAGCCAGCAGCCGGCCCAGCCCGGGATCCAGGTCCAGGACCAGCTCGATCCGGCCGCCCAGGGTGCGGCCGAGCAGATCGGCCAGCCCGTCGATCACCTCGTTCAGGTCGAGCACCCGCGGCTCCGCCTGCTGGGTCCGCGAGTAGGCGAGCAGCTGCCGGGTCAGCGCCGCGGCCCGGTCGGCGGCGTTCTCCAGCTCGTCGAGATCCTGGCTGACCCGGCGCCACTTGTCCGTGGCTGCCTCGCTGGCCACCTCCTGGTGCACAAACGAGGCGTAGCTGGAGATGACCGCGAGCAGGTTATTGAAGTCATGGGCTATCCCGCCCGCCAGCTGGCCCAGGCCTTCCAGCCGCTGCGCCTCGCCGACCTGGCGTTCCAGCTGGGCCCGGTCGGCCAGGAACTCGAGCCGGGCCAGCTCCTCCTCGGCGGCCAGCCGCTCGGTGCGGTCCCGGACCACGGCCAGCACGCCGAGCTCAGCGTCCTCCGCCGCACCCGCCCGGATGGGCACCAGCGAGACGTCGGCGCGGAACGTGCTGCCGTCCCGGCGCCGCCCGGCCAGCTCGGCCTGCGCCGCGCCCATCGGCCGCCGCCGCGGCGCGGCCATAAAGGCATCCCGGTACTGCCGGTGCTGCGTGCGGGCCGACTCGGGGATCAGCACCTCGACCGGCAGTCCGGCCAGGTCGGCTGGCGGGTAACCGAACAACTGGCCGGCCAGCGTGTTCGCGAAACTGATCCGGCCATCTGGGCCCACGTAGACCACCGCGTCGGGTACGGCTTCGAGCACCGCCGTGCACGCGGCGGCGTCCCGCATCACCACTCGGACCATGCGCATCGCCTCGCTGGCCAGGAAGATGTTACGCTTAGTCTAACATCGATAACTCACAGTAGTTATGTTCCGGTAGCGAAGGTACCCCAGTGCTGGCCAACGGCGATACCGGTGACCAGGCACCGTTGCACATCCTCCTGGTCGAGGACGATCCGGGGGATGCCCTGCTCACCCAGACACTGGCCCGCCGGGCCGGCCTGAATACGCTGTGGTCGGTGGCGGGCAGGCTGTCAGACGTCGATTTCACGCTGCTCGACGGCTGGGCCGATTGCGTGCTGGTCGATCTGGGTCTGCCGGACTGCGACGGCCTGGAAGCGGTCGGCGCCATCCGGCGGCGGGCGCCGCAGCTGCCGGTCGTGGTGGTGAGCGGGCACCACGACCGGGAACTCGCGCTCCAGGCGGTGCACGCCGGCGCGCAGGACTACCTGATCAAAGGCCGGGGCGACGCCGACCAGCTGGCCAAGACGGTGCGCTACGCGATCGAGCGGAAGCGGATGGAGCACGCACTGCATGAGGCCCAGCATCTGGCCACGCTGGGCCGGCTGACCGGCGGGATCGCGCATCACTTCAACAACCTGCTGGGCGTGGTGCTCAACTACACCGACTTCGTCGCCGAGGCGCTGCGCGCTCCGCCCAGCGAAGCGGCCTGGCGGGAGGCACGGGAAGATGTGCAGCACATCCAGCGCGCCACCCGCCGGGCCGCCGCGCTGATCAGGCAGCTCAGCGTGCTCGCCGAGCAGGACACGGTGCGGGCCCAGGTGCTCCAGCTCAACGACGTGATCTCCGGCTGCCAGGAGCGGTTCACCGCCCGGCTGCGCGCCGGGACGGCGCTGCACGCTGAGCTGGCCGCCGGCCTGGACCCGATCCGGGCCGACCGCGGCCACCTTGAACTGCTGCTGGCCAGCCTGGCCGACAACGCGGCCGAGGCGATGCCCAGCGGCGGGACGCTGGCCATTCACACCGCGCTGGTGCCGGCCGCGGTGCGGGACGGCCTGCGCGGCGGCCGCTGCGTGCGGTTGCGGGTAGCCGACACCGGCAGCGGGATCCAGCCGGACATCCTGGGCAGCGTGTTCGACCCGTTCTTCAGCACCAAGCCGCCAGGGAGCAGCGCCGGGCTCGGCCTGACCGTGGCCCGGGCCATCGCCGCGCGCTGGGGCGGCCGGATCACCCTGGATTCGGCGCCCGGCACCGGCACCACGGTCACCGTGCTGTTCCCCGCGGCCCGTGACCACGACCATGACCATGACCATGACCACGACGGGAGCATTGATCAGGCCGGGACCGGCGACACCGACGCACGCTGAGCGCAGGCCCCCGCGGCGGCCCGGTCCGGGCAGCCCGCGGTGCCGCCGGCCGCCTGGGTGGACAGCGCCCCGGCCGCACAGCCGAGCGCGGCCGCGTCGGGCAGGGCCAGGCCGTCCAGCAGGCCAGCGATCAGCCCGGCGTTACAGCAGTCGCCCGCGCCGGTGCTGTCCACCGGGACCACCGGCGGCACACTGACCTGCCACTGCTGTCCGCCGGCCACGCACAGCACGCCCTGCGGACCACGCTTGACGACCAGCCCGAGCCCGGAAGCGGCCAGCCCGCGCACCGCCGTGGGCAGGTCCGGCGCGCCGCCCAGCGCGGTGGCCTCGGCCTCGTTCGGCAGCAGCAGGTCCGCCTGCCCGAGCACGGCGGACAGCCGCTCGTCGAGCCAGCGCCCGGACGGGTCCCAGTTGGTGTCCAGCGTGGTGCGCGCGCCGCTGGCCCGGGCCGCGGCCAGCAGCCCGGGCAGCCCGGGCCCGAGCGAGACGGCCAGCAGGAAGTACGAGCTGATATGCACGTGCCGGGCCTGCTCCAGCAGCCCGGCTGGGATGTCCGCGGGGGTCAGCGACGCGACCGCGCCGAGCGCGGTGAGGATGGCCCGGTCGCCGCCCCGGGACAGCGCCACCGTGATCCCGGTCGGCAGCTCGTCCCGCACCGCCACCGCGCTGACGTCGACACCCTCCCGGCCCAGCTGGTCCAGCATGAACTGGCCGGCCGGGTCAGCGCCGACCGCGGCGACCAGCGCCACCCGGACGCCGAGCCGGGCCGCGGCCACCGCGGTGATGGCCGCCGATCCGCCGATGACCAGGGAGACCGTGTCCACCAGCTTCTCCTGCTGGCCGAACGCGGGGGTCACGTCCTCGCCGAGGACCAGCACGTCCGGATTGCAGTCACCGAGCACGACCAGGTCAGGCGATGACAACGTCGACCCCGGCGTCCTTGAGCATGACCTTGTCGTCGTCGGCGATGCCGGTGTCGGTGACCAGCACGTCGATCTCGGCCGCGGCGCAGATCCGGGCGAACGCGCGCCGGCCCACCTTGGAACTGTCCGCCACGATGACGACCCTGCTGGCCTGCCGGGCCATCAGCTGGTTGATGCTCGCCTCTCCCTCGTGGTGCGCCGTCGCCCCGGCCGCGGCGTCGATCGCGTCCACGCCGAGAATGGCCAGGTCCAGCGAGACTTGCTCAAGCACGCCGGTGGCCAGCGGCCCGGTCAGCTCGTAGGACTGCGGCCGGGCCACCCCGCCGGTCGTGACGATCTTGATGTGCTGGCGGACGGCCAGCTCGGTGGCGATGTTCAGCGCGTTGGTCACCACGGTGATCACCGGTGGCGGGCCCGCGGTCAGGTCGGACCGGGTGGCCAGCGCCCGGGCCACCTCGGTGGTGGTGGTGCCGCCGTTCAGCCCGGCCACCTCACCCGGCCGGACCAGCCCGGCGGCCACCGCCGCGATGCGCTGTTTCTCGGTCGGATGCCGTTCCGTCTTGTACCGCAGCGGCAGGTCGTAGGTGACGCCCTGGGCCACCGCGCCGCCCCGGATCCGGGTCAGCATCTGCTGGCTGGCCAGCTCGTCGAAGTCACGGCGGACCGTGGCCGCCGACACGCCGAGCGCGGCCGCGGCGTCCTCGACCTGCAGCTGGCCCGCCGTGGCCAGCAGTTCCAGCAGCTCATTCCACCGGCGATAACGGCTCACCGGTTCCTCCCGATCACCCCGAGCAGGCGGGCCACTTCCGCGGCGACCGCGGCGCGCCCCGCCGAACCGTACCGCCTCGGATCGACCAATGCCGAATCATTACCCAGGCAATGGCGCACCGCCGCGGTATACGCCTTGTTGAGCTGGGTGGCCACATTTATCTTGGTCATTCCGGCGCACACCGCAGCGGCCAGGTCGTCGTCCGGCACACCCGAGGAGCCGTGCAGCACCAGCGGCACGCTGACCGCGGCCCGGATCGCCTCGATCAGCCCGATATCCAGCACCGCGTCGCGGGTCAGCATGGCGTGCGAGCTGCCCACCGCGACGGCCAGCGCGTCCACCCCGGTGTCGGCGACGTACCGGGCTGCCTCGTCCGGCCGGGTGCGCACGGTGGGACTATGCACCCCGTCCTTCCCGCCGATCTCGCCCAGTTCCGCCTCGACCCATACCCCCTGCTGGTGGCACCACCGGGACAGCTCGGCAGTGGCCCGCACGTTGTCCGCGTAGTCCAGCCGCGACGCGTCGAACATGACCGAGCCGAAGCCCAGCCGCACCCCCTCCCGGACCAGGTCCGCGCTGGTCGCGTGGTCCAGGTGCACCGCCACCGGCACCGCGGCCGAGGCCGCGATGGCCAGGCAGGCCGCGGCGATCGGGCCGAGCGCGCCGTGGTAGGCGGCGCAGTTCTCGCTGATCTGCAGCACCACCGGGGCACTCGCCGTCCCGGCCCCGGCCACGATCGCCTCGGCATGCTCGATGCCGATCACGTTGAACGCGCCGACGCCGCGGCCGGCCGCGCGGGCCGGCCCGGCGATGTCCGCCAGTCGGGTGAGCGGCATCAGCCCGCCCCGTCCCGGTCCACGCTGACCGCGGGCAGCAGCCGGTTGTAGTCGGCCACGCTGAACTCGCCGGCCACCGGGGCCATGGCCGCCGCCGTGCCCAGCGCCACCGCGTGCCGCACCTGCTCCGGCCACGGCCGGCCGAGCACCAGCCCATGGGCCAGCGCCGCGGTCACCGCGTCACCCGCACCGGTCGGATTGCCCGCCACCGCGTCCGGCGGGGCCGCCCACCAGCCACCGTCCGGGGTCACCGCGTGCAGCCCGGTCGCGCCCAGCGAGGCCACCACCGCCCCGGCGCCCGCCACGCGCAGCTCGCGGGCCGCGGCGGCCACGGCCGGCCGGCCCGCGCCGTCCAGCGGCCGGCCGGTGCTCGCGGCCAGCTCGGCCAAGTTGGGCTTGACGATGGCCGGCCCGGCCGCCGCGCCGCGGCGCAGCGCATCCCCGTGCGCGTCCAGCACCACGGGCACCCCGGCCGTGGCGGCCAGGCCGATCAGGCCGGCATAGGCATCCGGTGGCACCCCTGGCGGCGGGCTGCCCGACAGCACCACCGCCGCGCACCCGTCCAGAACTTCCTTATACCGAACGCCAAAATCCGCGAACTCGCCGTCGCTGACCGGCGGTCCCGGCTCGTTGAACAAGGCCGAGTCGCCGGATTCGCGGTCCACCACGGTGAACGTACGGCGGGTCTCGGCGCCGATCCGGGTCCAGCTGGCGGGCACGCCCCGGCTGGCCAGCCCGGTTTCCACCTCGGTCCCGGTGAGCCCGCCGGCCAGCCCCAGCACCAGCACGTCCACGCCAAGCTCGTGCAGCGTCCGGGCCACGTTCAGGCCCTTGCCCCCGGGGCGGGCGTGAACCGCACTGGGCCGGTTCACGCCCGCCCAGTCCACGGCGGGGACGTGGTGAGTGATGTCCAGCGCCGGGTTGAGGCAGACGACTCCGATCATGGGCGGCTTAGAGGTCGGCCAGGATGACCGACCGGGCCAGGTTGCGCGGCCGGTCCGGATCCAGCCCGCGGGCCCGGGCCAGCGCCACCGCCACCCGCTGCACCCGGACCAGCTCGGCCAGCGGGTCCTCGGCGGTGAACCAGGCGGTGCCGCCCGCCGCGGCGACGTCACCGGCCAGCCCGTCGGGCGCGATCCCGAAGGCCCAGACCACGCTGCCGTCGCCGGTCACCGCGACCGGGCCGTGCCGGTACTCCATGGCCGGGTACGCCTCGGTCCACATGCCGGCCGCCTCGCGCAGCTTGAGCGCGGCTTCGTTGGCCAGGCCATAGGTCCAGCCGGTGCCGAGGAAGGTGAACTGCCGGGCGGTCAGCAGCTCGTCCGGCAGCGGCGTGGCCAGCACCCGCTCCGCCGCGTCCGCGGCCGGGCCGGTCTCCGCCCCCAGGTGCGCGCGGAGCAGGACCAGTTCGGTAGTGGCGAACCGGGTCTGCACCACGGACTCCTCGTCCGCGAAGCTCAGGTCGACGACGGCATCGGCGGCCTCCGCGACCGGGGTGCCGGGCACGGCCGTGATCGCCACCGTGGGCACGCTGCCGCGCAGCCGGGACAGCAGGTGCAGGATCTCGGTGGTGGTGCCGGACCGGGACAGCACCAGGACCCGGTCGTAGTCGCGGCCAGTTGGCATTTCGGAGGCCGCGAACGCGTCGGTCTCGCCGTGCCCGGCCGCCTCCCGCGCCGCCGCGTAGGACTGCGCCATGAACCACGAGGTGCCGCAGCCCGCGACGGCGACCCGTTCCCCGCGGGCCGGCAGGGTGCCCGCCAGGTCGGCGGCCAGCCGGGCGGCCCGCCGCCAGCAGGCCGGCTGCGAAGCCACCTCTTCCTCAGTGCTGCCGGTGGCAGGCACCAGCGCTTCCTCACTCATCTGCTTCCTTTCCTCAGGTCCCGGCCAGCCCAGTGGCCGCCACCGACCGGACGAAGTACCGCTGCGCCACGAAGAAAATGACCAGCATCGGCGCCAGGCTCATCACGTTGGCCGCCATCAGCAGGGTCCATTCAGTCGAGTGCGCGCCCTGGAACGTGGCCAGGCCGAGCGGCAGCGTCATCTGGTTGGTGGACGTGATCGCGATGAGCGGCCACAGGAAGTTGTTCCACGAGTCGAGGAAGGTGAGCGCGGCCAGCGTGGCCAGCGCCGGGGTGGCCAGCGGTAGCACGATCTTCCACAGCACGGTGAGCCGGCTCGCGCCGTCCACCCGGGCCGACTCCTCGTACTCCAGCGGGA
>Ga0335076_10004085_pt1 | contig 14716 bp, 12 predicted proteins | sample Lox_Sample_25_FD_206717 | JGI IMG/M metagenome (GOLD analysis project Ga0335076, IMG submission 206717) | Soil microbial communities from Loxahatchee National Wildlife Refuge, Florida, United States - Lox_Sample_2.5 | ecosystem: Environmental > Terrestrial > Soil > Wetlands | place: USA... | reverse complement strand
CCGCTTGCGCTCCTTGCTCGGGTACAGCTCGAGCTCGTTGTTCGCCCGCGCCTCGAGCTCTGACCGGACCGCCTCCCCGCGCGAACGGACCGACGCGAGCACCTCCGACCACGGCTCGGTCCGCGCCACCTCGCCCGAGAGTGCAGCGCGCGCGAAGCGCTCCGCGGACGCACGCAGCGCCCGCCCCTCGGGCCCGGTCAACTCGCGTGCCCGCTCGGGGTCACCGAGCGCCAGGTGCGCACACGCCAGTGCCGTCTCGGGGTCCTCTCCTAGGGCCTCAAGCGCATCGGCGGTCTCTTGGACGGTCGGCGCGTCGAACCGGACCAGCTGGCAACGGGAGCGGATCGTCGGCAGGACTTCGGCCGGCCGATCCGACAGCAGGATCAGATGCACGAACGCCGCCGGCTCCTCGAGCGTCTTCAGCATCCGGTTCGCGGCCTCGTCGCCGAGCTCGTCTACGTGCTCGATCACGAACACGCGGCAACCGGCCTCGAACGGCGTCTTGCTCGCCGCGGACACGACCGGTCCGTCGATATCGCCGACAAGGATCTCGTGCGCGCCGCTCGGCGCAACCCAGGTCAGATCGGGGTGCGCGCCGGAGGCGACCCTCGCGCGCGCGCTCGCCGGATCCGGTGATCCAGCGGCGAGCAGCTCGGCCGCCATCGCCCGGGCCGCCGATCGCTTGCCGGCGCCGCCGGGCCCGTAGAACAGATAGGCGTGTGAGGCCTGGCCGCCCGGCTCCAGCGCGGGCGCCAGCACCGACCGTGCGTGGGGGTGGCGTTCGAGCTCTGCGAGCATGCATCGATCGTAGTGGCTGTAGGGTCGCGGGCGACGCACGTGGAACGCGGTCGGCTGATCACGATCGAAGGCATTGACGGGGCGGGCAAGTCGACGCTCGCCGCGGCGCTTCTGGACGCGCTCGAGGCGCGGGGACTGGACGTGACGCTGCTGCGCGAGCCGGGCGGCGTGCCCGCGGCGGAGCGGATCCGCGACCTGGTGATCGACCCCGACCTGCACGTGACTCCGCGGACCGAGGCGCTGCTGTACGCCGCGGCCAGAGCGCAGCTTGTCGAGGAGGCGATCGAACCGCTCCTGCTCGAGGGCAAGTGGCTCCTGCTCGACCGGTTCATCGACTCCTCGCTGGCCTACCAGGGGGGCGGCCGAGAGCTGGGAATCGATTCGGTCCGGGCGATCAACGAGTTCGCGATCCGCACGGCGCGCCCGGACCGGACGCTGCTGCTGATGATCGACCCCGGAGTCGGGCGCGACCGGTCGCGATCACGCCCCGGGGCGCCGGATCGCTTAGAGCGCGAGCACGACGACTTTTTCGAACGGACGGTGTCGGCCTACCTCGAGCTGGCCTCGAGGGATCCCGACCGGATCCGGAAGCTCGACGCCTCGCGGCCTCCGGACCAGGTGCTTGCCGCGGCGCTAGCCGAGCTTTCGGATCTACTGTGAGTACCCGTCTGGGTTCGCCTGCGCGAACGCCCAGGCGTCTCCGACCATGTCCTCGAGCCCCGGCTTGTGCGGCTCCCAGCCGAGCTCAGCCCGGATCCGGTCGCTGGCGGCGACCAGCATCGGCGGGTCCCCGGGCCGGCGGGGCGCCTCGTTCGTGCGGATTTCCCGACCGGTCACCGCTTCGGTCGCGGCGATCACCTCGCGGACCGAGAACCCGTTGCCGTTTCCGAGGTTGAACACCCGATGCTCGGATTCGCGCGCGCCCACGAGCGCGAGCAGGTGCGCGGCGGCGAGGTCCTCGACGTGGATGTAATCCCGGATCGCGGTGCCGTCTGGCGTCGGATAGTCGGTCCCGTAGATGTCGACCGCGGGAGCCGAGCCGAGGGCAGCCCGCAGGATGTTGGGGATCAGGTGGGTCTCGGGATCGTGATCCTCGCCCAGGCCCCCGCTCGCGCCGGCGACGTTGAAGTACCGCAGGCTGACGGCGCCGAGTCCGGTGGCCGTGCAGAAGTCGCGGATCATCAGATCGACGGCCAGCTTCGAGGCGCCGTAGGCGTTGACGGGCATCGGGACGGTCGTCTCCGCGATCGGGACCTCGTCGGGCTGTCCGTATACGGCGCACGTGGACGAGAACACCAGCCGTGGGACCCCAGCGGCCGTCATCGCCTCGAGCAGGTTCAGCGTCCCGGTGACGTTCGTCCGGTAGTACCGCTCGGGATGGCTCACCGATTCGGACACGAGTGCCAGCGCAGCGAAATGCATGGCGCCGTCGAATCCATCCTGGACCGCTGCGTTGATCGCGTCTGGATCGAGCAGATCACCGACCACCAGCGTCACGCCCTCCGGGACCGCCGCGCGATGCCCCTGCCGGAGGTTGTCGAACACGGTCACCTCGTGCCCGGCTGCGAGTAGCTGGCGGGCGACGATCGAGCCGATGTAGCCGGCGCCACCCGTGACGAGCAACTTCATGCGGGCCGCCTGACCCGTCCCTCGACAGATCTCATGTGCGCCGGGATCTAACCAGACGAGCGCCTCGCGGCCCGGCTCCGCGAGCCCCCAAGCGCGCCTGGAACGCATCCCTCACCTAGTAAAATGGAAGCTCCGGAGAGAACTCAGCGACCAGGTTTTTCCGTCCGGGGTCTCCGCTTTCATTCACTGCCCGCTCGGCTGACCAAAAGCCGTTCAAGAGCAGGGGAAATTCGCGGAAAACGAGAGGAGCAGTACGCCATGGAGCAGATCCCGCAGACCCAACTCGAGTCCGAGGTACGGACGGGCGAGGGCCGCTCGGTCCGGCGCTTCTTCACGGCGCCCGGCAAGCATCCGTTCGACTCGGTCGAGTGGGAGTTGCGGGACGCGCGGATCGGCCAGGGGGACAAGGTTTCGTTCGAGCAGCGAGAAGTCGAGTTCCCGAAGTCGTGGTCCCAGAACGCCACCAACATCGTCGCCCAGAAGTACTTCCGCGGTCAGCTCGGAACCCCCACCCGCGAGCATTCGGTCCAGCAGATGATCGGACGGGTGGCGGGCACGATCGCCGATTGGGGACGCGACCGGGGCTACTTCGCCACCGAAGACGACGCCGAGACGTTCGAGTCGGAGCTGATCCACATCCTGCTCCACCAGATGGCCGCGTTCAACTCGCCGGTGTGGTTCAACGTCGGCTTCGAGGAGAGCCCGCAGTGCTCGGCGTGCCTTCCTTATCACGCGCTCGTCTCGACCCCCGACGGGATGGTGCCGATCGGCGAGATCGTCGAACGTGAGCAGGTCGGCCGCGCGGTCTACGACTCCGGCGGCACGACGCGGGTTGTCGCCGTCAAGGCGAATGGACGCAAGGAAGTGCGCCGGGTCCGCCTGCGCAATGGAAGCTTTATCGAGGCGACCCCCGACCACGTCGTCCGAGCCGTGCTTGAGCGAGACGATCAGCCGATGTGGCTCCGCGTCGATCAGCTCAAGCCCGGCATGCGGCTTCATCTCCACCCACATCGCGCGAAGGTCGCCGCGCCTGCGCTGATTCCGGTCGGCGGTGCGGGGGTTCTCGAAGCTGAGGTGATGCCCGTCGGCGCCGACAGCGTCGCCGTGTCAGAGGCGGCGCTGGCGGGGTGGCTCCAGGCCGACGGTTTCGTCGGACAGTACGACCACGGCACGAACCGTTCCCTGACTATCGAGTTTTGCGTCACGAGTGACGACGAGTACGAGTGGGTCACGGGCCATCTCGATGTCGTCTTCCCCGACTTGCATCGGAAGGTCCGGGAAGCCGACACAAAGGACGTCCGGGTCCGTCGCATCCGCGTCTACGGAGAGGAGCTGCGCAACTTCGTCGAGCGGTGGGAGCTGCTCGCCCGCGGTGTCGACATCCGGGTTCCGAAATGCCTCTGGACCGCCTCTCACGACGAGATCAGCGCCTACCTCCAGAGCGTCTTCCAGGCCGACGGCTATGTCTCGGTCCGACGCGATAACGGCTATGAGAATGCCCGCGTCGGGGTCGCGGTGATCGGCGAGCGCTGGACAGAGGACCTCCAATTGCTGCTCATGGTGCTGGGGATTTACTCGCGCCGCTACAAGCGCGACCCGCGGCCCGATCGGCGTGACCTCCACGAGCTCTCGATCAACATCGGCTCTGAGCGCGGCCGGTTCGCCGAGTTCGTGGGGTTCCCCAGCCGCGCGAAGTCGGACAAGCTCCTGCAATCGCTGACGCTGCGCAATTGGAAGCAATGCCCGGATGTCCGTGAGGAACAGATCGTCGCCATCGAGTCCGAGGGCGTACAGGACGTCTACGACATACAGACTGAGTCCAATGAGTTCCTCACCAACAACGTCACCGTCCACAACTGCTTCATCCTGAGCGTCGAGGACACAATGGAGTCGATCCTCGAGTGGAACACCAAGGAGGGGATGATCTTCCGCGGCGGTTCGGGCTCGGGCATCAACCTGTCGAAGATCCGCGGCTCGATGGAGTCGCTGGCCAAGGGTGGTACCGCCTCGGGGCCGGTGAGCTTCATGCGCGGCGCCGATGCGTGGGCGGGCACGATCAAGTCAGGCGGCAAGACCCGCCGCGCGGCCAAGATGGTCGTCCTCGACGTCGACCACCCCGACATCCGCGAGTTCATCTGGTGCAAGGCCAAGGAGGAGGACAAGGCCGCGGCCCTGAGGGACGCCGGCTTCGACATGTCGATCGACGGCGAGGGCTTCTTCTCGATCCAGTACCAGAACGCCAACAACTCTGTGCGCGTGACCGAGCGGTTCATGCGGGCGGTCGAGAACGACGAGGACTGGCAGCTGACCGGCCGCGTGACCGGCACCCCGATCGGTGAGCCGATCCCGGCACGGCAACTGATGCAGGAGATCGCCGAGGCCGCGTGGCGCTGTGCCGATCCCGGGCTCCAATTCGACACGACGATCAACCAGTGGCACACGTGCCCGAACTCGGGGCGGATCAACGCATCCAACCCCTGCAGCGAGTACATGCACGTCGACGACTCGGCCTGCAACCTCGCCTCGCTCAACCTGATGAAGTTCCGCAGGGCGGACGGCACGTTCGACGTCGAGTCGTTCGAGCACACGGTCGACGTGATGTTCCTCGCGCAGGAGATCATCGTCTCCCCGTCGAGCTATCCGACCGAGCAGATCGGCGCTAACGCCCGCGCGTTTCGGCAGCTCGGAATGGGCTACGCGAACCTCGGCGCCTACCTGATGGCGGACGGCGTGCCCTATGACTCCGACGCAGGACGTGGCCGGGCAGCGGCGATCACCGCGCTGATGACCGGCCGCGCCTACCTCGGGTCGGCCAGGATCGCGGCGGCGATCGGCCCGTACGACCGTTACGCCGAGAACCGGGAGCCCCACAACGCGGTGATGCGGATGCACCGGGATGCGTCTTACGCGATCCCCAGCTCGGCCTGCTCGGACACCGAGTTGCTGTCGGCGGCGCGCCGGACATGGGAGGAGGCCGTTACGCTCGGGGAGCGCGCCGGCTACCGGAACGCGCAGGCGACGGTGCTCGCCCCCACCGGGACGATCTCTTTCCTGATGGACTGCGACACGACCGGTATCGAGCCCGACTTCTCGCTGGTCAAGTTCAAGGAGCTCGTCGGCGGCGGCCAGATGACGATCGTCAACAAGACGGTTCCGCTGGCGCTCCAGACGCTCGGCTACAACGATGAGCAGATCGAGCAGATCGTCGCGTACATCAACGAGCATGGGACGATCGTCGGCGCACCCGACCTCGACGAGGCGCACCTGCCCGTGTTCGACGTGGCGGTTGGCGAGCGCGCGATCTCCCACATGGGACACCTGAAGATGATGGGCGCCACCCAGCCGTTCCTGAGCGGCGCGATCTCGAAGACCGTGAACATGCCCCAGACCGCGACGGTCGAGGACATCGCCGAGGCGTACATGGAGGCGTGGCGGCTTGGGATCAAGGCCCTCGCGATCTACCGGGACGGATCGAAGACCGCGCAGGCGCTCCGGACCGAGGCCCAGAAGGATGCGTCGGAGACCAAGGAGGCCGAGATCCAGAAGGCGGTCGCCGAGGCTCTGGCCAAGGCTCCGGTCCGCCGGCGGATGCCGCGCGAGCGCCATTCGATCACCCACAAGTTCTCGATCGGCGGACACGAGGGATACATCACCGCCGGCATGTACGACGACGGGACCGTCGGCGAGATCTTCCTCACCGACATCGGCAAGGAGGGCTCGACGCTGCGCGGCATGATGAACTCGTTCGCGACGGCGATCTCGATCGCGCTGCAGACGGGAGTGCCGCTCGAGACGCTGGTGCGCAAGTTCAGCTACATGCGGTTCGAGCCCGAGGGCATGACCTCCAACCCGGAGATCCCGTTCGCGAAGTCGATGCCCGACTACATCATGCGCTGGCTCGCCTCGCGGTTCCTCGACGTCGACCTCCAGGAGGAGCTAGGGATCCTCACGCCGGCGGTGCGGGCACGGCAGGCCGCACAGGAGGCGGCGAGTTCACACATGAGCGACATCGCGTCGCCGCCGAGCGCCCCGGCGAAGCCCGGAAACGGCAACGGCCACAGCGGTCAGGCGTCCGCGCCACCGGCGCTTCCGGCCACGCCCGCGCCTCCGGCGCTACCGGCCACGTCCGCGCTGACCGACACACCGCCCGTGATCCCCACGATGCGCAGGGGCCTTGACCTCGGTCCGGCGTGCCAGCAGTGCGGCGGGATGATGCAGCGCACCGGCAGTTGCTACACGTGCTCGAGCTGCGGGTTCAACACCGGCTGCGGCTGATCCATTAGTCGCTCACCCAGGGCGACCAACATGTCCCGAAGCCCCGCCCCCGGCGGGGCTTCGTCGTTGTGCGAGAGATCTCGACGGTCGCGTCAAGCGAGTCTCGAGGTCACCGGATAGCGAGTCGACTACGCGGCGACTTGCAGGAGACGCCGGAGCGCCGCCATGTCGCCGTCGACGCGAACCGAGCCGGCCGCGATCGCGGCGTCGAGCCCAGCAGGATCGAGTAGGAGCCCGTTGAGAGTGCTCGGATCCGCGTGGAAACTGGCGTCGGCCGGGGCCGTGTCCTCCGGCTCGACCTCGACGCGGCCGCTCCGGTTAGCGACGGTCCATACACGGTCGTCGAGTTGTAAGCGGTAGGTCTCCGTCGGCGGGTCCGGATGAGCTCGCGCACTGCCGCGGAGGAAGAGCAGGACGGACGTCGCGGTGAGCGAACCGCCCTCCGGGGCTGGCTCAGCGCTGCCCCACGCCCCGAGGGCATCGAGGAGCGGCTCGAGCTCGCGCCCGCGCTCGGTGAGCTCGTACACCGAGGACCCGGCCGGGGGCGGAAGCGTGCGACGCCGCACCAGGCCGCGCCCTTCCAGCTCGCGAAGCCGATCGGTGAGCATGTTCGAGCTCACTCCCAGCAGCGCGCGACGCAAGTCGGAGAAGCGCTGCGGTCCGAGCAGCAGCTCGCGCACCACGAGCAGCGCCCACCGCTCGCCGATCGCGTCGAGCGCGCGGGCGATCGGGCACAGATCGCCGTAGCTGCGACTCGTAGACATCCTGGTGCAAGTCTACAACTTCATAGTTGTTTTTCGCAACCATGATCGATAGGCTCGTGTGCGATCCAGAAAGGAGCAGCAAATGGCACAGCCTGTCGTCCACTTCGAGATCATCGGCAGCGATCCGGCCCGCCTCCGCGACTTCTTCGGGGACCTGTTCGGGTGGGAGTTCGACACGAGCGGAACCGTCGCCACGGAGGTCTCTGAGCCGACCGATTACGGCTTCATCGAGTTGCTCACGGCCGAGGACGGCAGCGGGATCCGAGGCGGCATCGGCGGCGGCCAGGGCTACGACGCGCACGCGGTCTTCTATGTCGCGGTGCCGGATGTCGGCAAGGCGCTGAAGACGGCCAAGGCACTCGGCGGGCACCCCCAGATGGGTCCCATCACCGCGCCGAACGGGCTCGTCGTCGGCCACTTCAAGGACCCCGCGGGCAATCTGATCGGCCTCGCGGGCCCGGCCTGAGCGGGACCTGGTGCAAGGCGCGAGCGTGACTCCCGACTGACTGGGCTAGCTCACGCCGACGGCCGTCATCCGGCCGGTCGGTGTCTGCATGTAGCCGACGTGCACGTCCCCGCCGAGCTCGAGTCCGTGCGTGACGCTCGCGTGCCCACCGGTCTGGAAGGTCAGGATCCGCTCGAACGTGGTCTGCCCCTGGATCACGGGGAGCAGGAGGTGGTAGCGCTTGTAGACGTGGCTGGTGGCGTCCGGGGCACCGTCGTCGAGCCAGCCCGCGCCGCCGGCCGGGTCACCGCCGCCGCCACCGTCCGAGGTGCCGAAGAAGTGCCCGTCGATGTTCATGAAGATGTGGACGCCCGGATCGTCGTAGAGCGTCACCTCGGTGCCGCCGTGGCCCGCCCCGCGCGCGATCAGGTGCTCGCCGAGCAGCTGGGCGATGATGCCGGCGTCGTTCGGGACGCCGCTGGTGGGCTGCCAAACGCCCGCACCGGCGAGGACGGCCGCGACCGACCCTGAGCAGTCGAACCCGATCCGCTTGCCGTTGTAGCCCGGACCCTTGATCCCGATGCTGGCGATGCCCGCCTGTGCGTGGCCGCCCCCGTAGACGTACGGGAAGTCGCCCTCGGTGAGGAGGTTCGCCGCCGCAGTCAGCGCGTTCACCACTGACATCCGGCCCTCGGACGACTCGATCGCGAACGAGCCGCGAGCCACACCGATCACGGTGCCTGACGCATGCCCGGTGACGGGCGCCGGTGACGCAGCCAAAGCGGCCGGAGCGAGTACGAGCGCGCCGACTAGAGCGCAGCCGATGGATGCGAGACGCCTCATCGACAGCCTTCATCGGCTCGGGTGGCGGAAAAGCTTGAGGTCTGAACTCAGACCATGAACACGCAATGGCGCGTTACAGGCCCCGCGGATGGCGAACGACGAACCCCGAGAACTCGCCGCCACCGCGAGACCACCGCGTCCCACCCTCGGCCAGCGCCACCGTGTCGAACCGCCAGCCCGCCACTTCCATCCACACGTGGCCGGCGTTGGCGTAGATCGTCACCCACCGGCCCGGACCCGGGTCGCCCCAGTCCTCGAAATCCCCGGAGACCATCGGCGAGCTGACGAGACCGGCGGCGGCCAGCGCGTAGCTCACGGATCCCGAGCAGTCGTACCCGTCGGCGTGGAACGAGGCGTGGCCACCCCCGTAGATGTACGGGAGCGTGGCAATCGCGTTGCCGGCGGCGATGATCTCGGCCACGGCGGCCGGGGCGCCGGGCGGGGCCTGCACCATCCCGCCGGTGTCGACCGCGATCCCGCCGGCGACGTTCGCGTTTGCCGTGGCCGCAGCGCGGGCGGCCTCCGCTGCCGCCTTTGCTTCGAGCGACGCGAGGCGACCCTTCAGGGCATGGAGCTTCGACGAGGCGCGCCCACGCGCACCTTCCTCGGAGATCTGACGGCTGAGCAGCGCGGCCTGGAGCGCGGCGACGCCATTGCGCTGAGCCAGGACCTGCGCAGTCAGCGTCTGGTCGCGGCGCTCGAGCGTCTCGAGGAGCCGCGCCTGGCGCGCCACCGCCGCGCGCGTGGCACGCGTCCACCCGACGACCTGGGCGTTCTGCTGGGCGATCCGGTGCATGAAGTTGATCCGCTCGATCAGCTGGGTGAAGCCGTGCGCCTCAAGGATCACCGTGACGAGGTTCGGCGGGCTCTGCTCGTAGCTCGCCACCAAGTTCTCGGACAGGGCGTGGGTCGCGCGCTGAAGCTGGTTCTCGAGGTCCACCAGGTGGTTGCGCGCCGCGAGCAGCTGCCGCTGCACCGTGCGGAGTTGCGCCTCGCGAGTCGTGAGCCGGTCCTGGAGGACCGACAGGCGCTGATTGGCTTCGGCCAGGCCCTTGCTCGTCTGCTGGATCTGGGCGCTGTCGGCGGCGATCTGTGAGCTGAGCGAGGCGGCCGCCGACTTACCGGCCGCGATCTGGCTCTGCAGATCGCCCGCGCTGCTGCTCGTCAGGCCAGTTCCGAGCAGGACCGCGGCCACCAGGAGCGCGACGATCCCCGCGATTCGGGCACGTTCGTGGGCGGAGGGCATGCGGATGCGTATGGGCACGGCGAAGCGGGCGCGCGCGCCCGACACATCAGGCACCGCGTTTCTCGGTCAAAGCCCCCTGGACGGAAGCCCGGGGAACCTAGCAAGCCAAACCGCCACAGCGATGCCAGATCCTGCCTCTGCAACAAATCGTGCAAAACGCCTGCATTCCGCGCGATCCCCGGCGCGACGTTATGTCGCCATCAGCAGGATCCCCTAGACGACCAGCGGCGGTCACACGGCGGCTACGCGGGGTTTGATGCCCGGCTGCGAGGATCTGTGGCCGCATGCTCTCCGACGCCGAGACCTCGACGATCCGGCGGATGTGCGAAACGACGCTGCGCCAGAACTGGCGGGAGGGCGTCCGCGCGTCCGACCGGGTGGAGTTCGCCTACACCTGCCCGAGCCCGGGCCATTACCCGTGGCAGTGGTACTGGGACTCCTGCTTCACCGCGACCACATGGCGCCACTTCGACCGCGCAAGGTCACGCCGCGAGCTCGAGTCGCTCCTCGCCGCGCAGCGCGACGATGGGTTCATCGGCCACACGATCTTCTGGAACACGCCGCTTACCGGCCGCCGGCGATTCACGTACAACGTGACCTCGCCGACCGCATCGATGACCGCGAGTATCCAGCCTCCGGTGCTGGCGTGGGCATGGCGGATAGCGGTCGGCGACCCCTCGGCGGTACCCGCGATCGTTCGCCACTACGACTGGCTGAGCGCCAATCGCGACCTTGACGGCGACGGGTTGATCTGGATCGTGCAGCCCGATGAGTCCGGCCAAGATGCGTCTCCACAGTTCGACGCAATCTGGGGGCGGCACGCCCACGACCGGCCCGGGTTCATCCTGCTCGTCCGTCGCAATCGCCGGCTCGGATACGACCTCCGGCGGATCGCCGGCGCCGGCGGGCCGGTGTGCTGCGAGGTCGCGATGAACGTCCTGCACGGGCTGTCGCTGCTGGCGCTGGGCCGCCCGTCGCTGACGCCGACGATCATCGAGCGGATGTACGACGAGGCGACCGGGTTGTTCGCGCCGCTCGCGCGCCCGGCGCCGAAGCAGATGCCCTCGCGCACATGGGCGGCGCTCGCGCCGCTGGCTCTCCCGGACCTGCCCGAGGAGATCGGCCGCCGGCTCGTCGAGCAGCACCTGCTCGACGTCAACCGGTTCTGGCTGCCCGTGCCTCCCCCCTCGGTTCCGCCCACTGAGCCGAGCTTCTCGCTCCGAGACGACCACCGGCTGTGGATCCGGCGCTACTGGCGCGGACCGACGTGGATCAACGCCGCCTGGCTCGTGTGGCTTGGCCTCACCCGGCTCGGATACCGCGAGCACGCGCAGACGCTCGGCGACCGGATCATGTCCGCCATGCTCGCCAACGGGTTGCGCGAGTACTACGACCCCTACACCGGCCGCGGGATGGGCGCGGTCGACTTCGCCTGGTCGTCGCTCGTGATGGAGATGCTCGCGGTCGACGATCGGACCGCGGCCGCGAGCTATCTGAGCGTTTAGCCCGCCCGACGGAACTGGTTGATCGCTGAGAGATAGCGGCCGAATCCATCCTCGACCGCTTCGGGGCCGTCCTGCGGTAGCCAGAACACGATCCGGTCTACTCCGATCCCGGCGAGCCTTTCAATGCCAGCCGCATCGGGAGGAAAGCCGACCACTGTCACCGGGATCCGACCGCGGTCGATCTCAGAAACGCGGTTGTCGAGTTCCCCGATCCGCGCCGCCAGGTCCTCGTGGGACATGCGGTTGGGCATCCACTCGTCGCCGAACGCGAGCACCCGGTCGAGCACGCGGGCTCCGTTGCCGCCGATCATCACCGGCGGGTGCGGCTTCTGTGCGGGCTTCGGCCAGCACCAGATCCGATCGAAGTTCACGTACTTGCCCGAGTAGCTCGCTTCGTCCTCGGCCCAGATCGTCTTCATCGCCTCGATCCGCTCTCGCATCACGCCGAACCGCCGCGATGCGTCGGTCCCGTGATTGCCCATCTCCTCGACGTTCCAGCCCGCGCCGACACCGAACACGAACCGGCCGCCGGACAGGACGTCGACCGACGCCACCTCCTTGGCCGTCACAATCGGGTCGCGCTCGATCACCAGGCAGATCCCGGTCCCGATCAACAGCCGCTCGGTCGCCGCCGCGGCGGCCGTGCAGGCGACAAACGGGTCATACGTGCGCGCGTAATACCCCGGTAGCTCGTCGCCGCCCGGCCAGGCGCTCACGCGCGAGGCCGGAATGTGCGTGTGCTCGGGGAACAGCAAGCATTCGAAACCTCGTTCCTCAGCCATCCGGGCGAGCTGGCCCGGCGTCTGGACGTCAAGCGTTGGGAAGATCGCCACGCCGAATTTCATCTCTCGTTCACCGTATAGGAGTTGGGCACCGCGCTACCGTAGTCCCCATGGCTACCGAACACGAAACCGACGTTGCGCGGACGGTTCAGCTCTCCGACCAGGAGTGGCGTGAGCGCCTGTCGCCCCAGCAGTACCAGATCCTGCGCCAGCACGGGACCGAGCGTCCGTTCACCGGCGAGTACGTCCACGTCAAGGACGACGGCACCTACCGCTGCGCCGGCTGCGGCGCCGAGCTGTTCAGCTCCGGCACCAAGTTCGATTCGGGGACCGGGTGGCCGAGCTTCTACGAGCCGGTTGTGGCGGAGAACGTCGAGCTCCGCGAGGACCGCAGCCTGTTCATGCGCCGGACCGAGGTCCTGTGCAAGAACTGCGGCGGGCACCTCGGACACGTGTTCAACGACGGCCCCGCGCCAACGGGGCTGCGCTACTGCATCAACTCGTGCGCGCTCGATCTCGACGCGAACCAGCCTTGAGCTAATCCGAGCGCTCGGTGGCCCGCCGTTCGCGCCGCTTCACGACGAGGTAGATCACGAGCGGCAGCACCAGCAGCACGACGAAGCCGACGATGCCGGCCTCCGCGAGCACGTGCGCGGCTGCCTGGCCACCGAAGTAGCCGACAAGCCCATACGTGACGCCCCAGGTGATCCCGCCGAGCGCGTTCCAGAAGAAGAACTGCTTGAAGGGCATCCGGTTGATCCCCGCGAGCCATGCGGTGGCGAACCGGACAAGCGCGATCCACCGTCCGATGAACACGGCCTTCGGGCCGTGGCGCTCGAAGAACCCGTCGCCGGCGCGGATTGCGCGGATCCGGTGGTGCATGAACGGCCCGGGCGCGGTGAATACGCTGCGGCCGAACCGGCGCCCGAGCAGATAGCCGATGTTGTCTCCGACGATCGCCGAGCACACACCGATCAGGATCACCAGCCAGATCTCGAGCTTGCCCTGGCTGGCTAACACCGCCGCCGCTACGAGCGCCGTCTCCCCGGGCGACGGGATCCCCATCGACTCGAGCCCGATGAGCGCCGGCAACAGATAGCCGAGGCTGTTGGACACGCCGAGGATCGCGGCGAGAGAGCCGACGACGATCGCCGCGAGACCCCCCATCACACCCAGCCGGCCGTCAGGCGGCTCCGCCCGGGTTCTCGAGCACGGCCAGGAGCGACAGTCCCGCGGGCATCGTCCGGCCGGAGGACAGCCATCGTGCTTCGAGCCGCAGGGGCCGCTCGAGCAGCGAGTTGAGCCAGTCCGGGCCGAGGGTCAGCTCGGGCTTGTAGTCCGCGTCGGGCTCGCGGAGCCGGCGGCGCTCGGCCAGGCGGACGGCGGCGGCCGGCGCCAGCAGCAGCCCGTTGAACGATGTCATCCGAACCACGCGCCAGCCGGAATCGCGCGCAGCGGCGCGCAGACGCGGCCGCGAGTAGCGGCGGTAGTGATGGTTGGCGACGTCGTGCGTCGACCACAGACCCTGGTAGGCCGGCACCGTCACCAGCAGGAACCCGCCGGGACTGCAAACACGGCGGAGCTCTCGAAGCGTCACGCGGTCGTCGGGCGTGTGCTCGATCACGTCCAGGCACGTGATCAGATCAAACCGGCCGTCCTCCCACGGAAGCTCCTCGAGCCGGCCAATCTGCACCTCGCCGCGGCCGCGGGCCCGCGCCACTTCGGCCGCGCCCGGGTCGAGCTCGATGCCGAACACGTCGCCGTAGGGGGTGAGCTCCTCGAGCGTCCGTCCCGAGCCACAACCCGCGTCGAGCACGGAGGCGCCCGCCGTGAGCGGCAACCGGTCGAGCTCGGCGCGAATGATCCGGCGTCGGCCGCGGTACCACCAATGGCGGTCGTCGAGCTCCAGCATCGCGTTCATCAAGCGTTCGTCCATAGATTCGAATCCTCTCGGAGCCCCCGTCTTTGACCCGGAGCCGGTCGGTCCCGCGCCGCCGGCCGCCTAGACCACGGCCAACGGCTCTTCCTCTTGGGCCTGCGCCACCGGGAGTCGCAGAGTGAACTTAGCGCCCGGAACATCCGCGCGCTCTAGCACGAGCTCGCCGCCCATCCGATCCGCCAGCTCCCGCCCGATCGCGAGGCCGAGGCCGAATCCGGCGGTGCCGCCCGCGGCTCGCCCGCGTTGGAAGCGCTCGAAGATCAGGTCGCGCTCGTCCGGCGGCACCCCGGGACCTTCGTCGCGGACGGTGAGCGAGGCGTGCTCGCCGTTGCGCAGCTCGACCGTGATCTCGCCGCCCTGGGGACTGACCCGCACCGCGTTGTCGAGCAGGATCCTGACGATTCGCGCGATCCCACCCGGATCACCGCGCGCCCACACCTGGCCGGCCGAGTCGTCCAGGGTCGAGACGATCCCGCGCTCCTCGGTCCCG
>Ga0335076_10004083_pt1 | contig 14717 bp, 10 predicted proteins | sample Lox_Sample_25_FD_206717 | JGI IMG/M metagenome (GOLD analysis project Ga0335076, IMG submission 206717) | Soil microbial communities from Loxahatchee National Wildlife Refuge, Florida, United States - Lox_Sample_2.5 | ecosystem: Environmental > Terrestrial > Soil > Wetlands | place: USA... | reverse complement strand
GGCCGCGCCCGATCCGAAGGCGCCGCGGCTCTCCCCGCTCGACACGCGCACGGTCTCGCTCGAGCCGGGCCAAGAGCTCGTCGGCGAGACGCAGGTGCTGTTCGCGCGCTACGAGAACACGTTCACCGCGATCGGCCGCCGCTTCGACGTCGGCTACGAGGAAATGCGCGCGGCGAATCCCGGAGTCGACCAATGGCTTCCCGGCGAGGCGACGCCGATCTATGTACCGACGCAGTCGGTGCTGCCGGATACGCCGCGCGAGGGCATCGTGATCAACGTGCCCGCGATGCGGCTCTATTACTTCACGGCCGAGAACGGCGCGTCGGCGACCGCGAAAGCGTCCGCGACCAAAGTCACGACCCATCCGATCGGGATCGGCGCGCAGGGTTGGGCGACGCCGATCGCGGAGGCGAAGGTCGTGCAGAAGGTCCGCGATCCCGTCTGGTACGTGCCCGCGTCGGTCCGCAAGGAGCACGCCGGGTGGGGCGAGCGGCTGCCGAGCGTCGTGCCGCCGGGTCCCGACAATCCGCTCGGCGAGTACGCGCTGACGCTGTCGCTGCCGAGCTATCTGATCCACGGCACGAACAAGCCGGCCGGCGTCGGGATGCGGTCGAGCCACGGCTGCATCCGACTCTATCCCGAGGACATCGAGGAGCTGTTCGGCCGCGTCGCGAGAGGCACGCACGTGCGGATCGTGAACCAGCCCGTGCTCGTCGGCTGGCGCGACGGCGCGTTGTATCTCGAAGTGCATCGACCGCTCGCCGAAGACACGCGCGATCTCGACGCGGAGGCCGAGCGGTTGCTCGCGTCGGCGCTCCAGCGCGCGGGCCATACGGCCGCGGTCGACGTCGACCACGACGCCGTGCGCAAGATCGCCGCCGAGCAGCGCGGCGTCCCGTTCCCCGTGCAGCGCGGCGGCCGCTCGCTCGCGCAATATCTTGCGGCCGCGCGGATCGTGGAGAACGACGTGCCGTACGAGCCCGACGAGCAGGCGCGCTCGGCGCGCGAGCAGGGCCGGCCCGGCGCAGCGCTAGCCTCGGGCGCGCCTTGATCCACACCCACGCCGCGGCCTCGCGGCGCGACCGATGATCCCACTGCGTGACGACAATCCGACGCGCTCGACGCCGGTCGTCAACGTCGCGCTGATCGCGCTCTGCGTGATCGTGTTCCTCTGGGAGGTCATGCTGCCCGGCCGCGAGGCGGAGCAAGCGATCAACCTGCTCGGCTTCATCCCGGCCGTGTTCTTCGGCCACGCCGACTTCGCACAGCCGTGGATCGCGCCCGAGCTGTCGATCGTCACGTCGATGTTCATGCACGGCGGCTGGATGCATTTGCTCGGCAACATGCTGTATCTGTGGATCTTCGGCGACAACGTCGAAGATCGCGTCGGTCATGCCCGCTACGTTCTCTTCTATCTCCTGTGTGGCTTAGTTGCCGCGCTCGCGCAAGGGTTCGCGGACATGACTTCGACGGTGCCGATGATCGGCGCGAGCGGCGCGATCTCGGGCGTGCTCGGCGCGTACATCGTTCTCTACCCGCGCGCCAACGTTCTCGTCGCGCTGCCGCTGCTGATCGTGTTCTACACGATGCGCGTGCCGGCGTGGGTCGTGCTCGGGATGTGGTTCGTCGCCCAGCTGCTGAGCTCGCTCTCCGCCCAGCAAGGAGCGGGAGTCGCGTTCGGCGCGCACGTCGGCGGTTTCGTCGCCGGCGCCCTGCTGATTCGTCTCTTCGCGCGCGATCGACGCGCGTACCGTTATTGACGAGCGCGCCAAACTGGCAGGCATCCGAGCGGTGGAGGAGGTGCGCTGAGCGCGCACTGCCGCTATGATGCACGCGTCTTTACGACCTGCGGGCAGCATGGCGTCGGAACCACTCGGCTTCGCCTCACGGGACGAACGGTCACTCGATAGCGACGAAGTCATCCCGCTGGAAGCTCGCACCGTCGTCGCCTTCGTCGGCCGTGCCGAGCGCGGCCCGCTCAATGAGCCGGTCGCGATCAAGAGCTTCGATCACTACCGCCGAGTATTCGGCGGCCATTGCTCTTTCAGCTTCCTATCGTTCGCCGTGCAGCATTTCTTCTTGCACGGTGGCGAGGCGGCCGTGGTCGTGCGCGTCGCGAACGGCGCGAGTCGCGCGCTGCTCGAGATTCCGGCCGGCGCGGAAGTGCTCAAGCTTCAAGCTCGACACCCCGGCAGCCGCGAGTTCCTACGAGTCTCGGTCGACTACGACCGCGTGGAGCGCGAGCCCGACCGCTTCAACCTCGTGATCCAGCGGCTCGGCCGGCCGGGGTCGCAGCTCGTCGACGACCAGGAACTCTTCGAGGGCTTGTCGATGAACGCCGAGGCCGAGCGCTTCGTCGTCGACGCGCTCCACGACTCGGAGCTCGTGCGGCTCGTCGGCCCATTGCCGCTCACGCGGCCGGATGCGACGCGGCCAACGCGCCCAGGCGACCCGATTCCGTATCTCGCGGCCACGGTCGCGGGCACGGACGGGGACGAGCTCACGGACTACGACGTGATCGGCTCGAACAGCGAGGGTACCGGAATCTTCGCGCTCGACCGCTGCGAGCAAGTCGACCTGCTCTGCATTCCGTCGCCGCCGGGGCGCGACCTCGGCAGCACGAGCTTTGTAGCCGCGACTCGCTACTGCGAACGGCGTCGAGCGCTGCTCGTGTGGGATCCGCCTTGGGCCTGGTCGAGCGCCAGCGCGGCGCTGCTCGGCGTGCGCACGTCCGCGCGCTGGAGCCGCAATGCGGTCACGTACTTCCCGCGCGTGCGGCCGCGCGGCGATCTCGGCCGCTATCAGGCGGGGATGCCCGCCAGCGGAGCGGTCGCGGGGCTGATCGCGCGCTGCGATCGCCGCGGCGTCTGGCACTCGCTGCCCGAAGAGGAGGCGACGCTAAAGGGCAATCTCGCACCCGTCGCCGACGTCGACGCGACGCAGGCGCTTGCGCTCCAGCGCGTGGGCATCAACGCGTTCGTCCGCGCTCAACCGGGTGTCGCGACGCTCCGAGGCAACGTGAGCTTCGCCGCACTCACGGCGGCGGAGAGCTGCTGGCGGACGCTATCCGTCGCGCGGCTCACGTCGTTCGTTCTGCGCTCGGTCGAGCGTTACACGCGCTGGGTTTTCGCCGCGGAGCGCTCGGACGAGCTCGCGGCCGATCTCGAGCGCCAAGTCTGGATTTTCCTCGCGCGGCTCCAGCAACGTGGCGCGCTCGCGGGCCGGACGCCGGAGCAGGGCCTCTTCGTGCGTGCGGTGACGCCGAGCGCCGACTCGGACGCGCCGCCGAGCGGCGTTGCCGTCACGCTGCGCGTCGGCTTCGCGCCCGAGCGACCGAACGAGTTCGTGATCTACGACTTCCGCTTCCGGGAGGCGACGATGACGACCGAGGTCGTGCCGGTCGCGGACGCGGAGCGGCGGCTCGGCTGACGCGCGCGCCCGGCTCGGGTTCGAGACGCGCGTGATTTGCCTCGGCAGAACGGCGTGCTGGACCGCCTCTACCTGACGCGCGCGGCGCCGGCCCAGCTGGCGCTAGTGCTCGGCGAGCCCGCTCGACCAGTTGACGATCACGTGCACGACCGGCGCCGGCCCATCGCTCTTGCCGGCGCGCCGGTCCTCCGCGACGAGCCGGTTGAGCATGAACCGCTCGCCGTTCGCGGCCGGCGCGTAGTAAAAATCCGGGCGTCGGCCCGAGAGCGCGGACGCGACCTCGATCCCGGTCGCGAACAGCGCCGTCGGCGTTCCGGGCTCGAACGCCTCGCCCTTGGGCACCTCGACGGACATCAGCGTGCCGTCCGGAGCGAGATAGAAGAGCTCGCGGCCGTCCGCTCGCCAGCGCGGCTCGTAGCCGCCGCTCGTGCTGACCTGGCGCTTGTCGCGCGAAAGGTCGGGGAACGATTGAACGACGATCTGGCTGCTGCCCGATTCGTTGGTCGTGTACGCGAGCCAACGCCCGTCGGGCGAGAGTTGCGCGCTCGTGTGCATGAACGGGTCGTCGATCACGGCGGTCGCCGTGCGCTCGCCCGTGAGATCGAGCCGCCAGATGGAGATCCTCGTGAGAACGTTGGACAGCGACGCGCGCCCGAACAGAACGAAGCTGCCGTCGCTCGCCCAGCTCAGCGGCGCGACGAGCTCGCCGGCCGCGGCGGAGAACACCCGCTCGTCCGAGCCGGTGCCGTTCGCGGCGCGTTGATAGATCGCGTTGGGAACGGGCGCGGCGCCGTCGCGGCCCGAGCCGAACATCACGCGCGTGCCGTCGGGAGACCAGATCGGCGTCGCGTCGTCGGCCGGATCGACCGTGAGCCGCGTCTTGATGCCGCGCGCGACGTCGATCGTCCAGATGTCTCCGCCGCCGCTGGCGGCGTCCTGAACCCGGACGGCGATATAGCGCTCGTCGGGCGACAGCGCCGGCTGCGCGTAGCCCGGCGGCGCGTCGATCTCGCCGAGCCGTTGGCCGTGACGGTCCACCCACCCGAGGCTCCGCGCACCCGGCGCGAAGCGGTCGTTGGACGTGAGGACGCCGTTCGGGCGTGCCTCGCCGTAGACGAGCACGTCGTCGCTGACTGAGAACTCCCCGGCTCGTTCCGCGATCACGGTCGGCGAGCCGCGTAGCGCGAGCGCGCCCGCGTCGAAGCGCTGGGCGTAAAGCGTATCGTCGCGCTCGAACAGAACGAATCCGTCCGCGTATTCGACCTGCTGCGTTACCGCGGCGAGGTCGATCGCCGGCGTCGTCGCGCCGCGCTCGATCGACCCGATGCGCAAGTTGCCGCGGTTCGGGCTGCCCGCACCGATGTAAAGGAAGTGCTTGCCGTCTGGAAGAAATCGGGGAAGGGCCTCGAGCAGCTCGCCCGCAGCCGGTGCCATCACCGGGGTGGCGGCGCCGCCGTTCGCGCTCGCGCGGTGGATTGCGGCGAGGCTACCGCTGGGCGGCTCGCTCGAAGACGGCGCCGAGAACAAGATCGTGCCGTCGGCGCCCCAGGCACCGCCGGTGCCGAAGACGGTCGTGGCAATGCTCTGGGGCGGACCGCCGGCGGCCTCTATGCGCTGCACGCTGCCCGCAGCCTCGAACCCGAGGAATCGGCCGTCGGGAGACCAGAAGAGGCCCGCCGCGTCGTCGGTGCCGACGATCGGGCGCGCGTCGAGCGAGCCGAGCGGCCGAACCCACGCTCTGCGCAGGCCGTCCACACTCGCCACGTAGGCGAGCTGCCGCGCGCCGGGCGACAGCGCGAGGTTGCCGGTGCCGCCGACGTAGCCCGGCAGGGAGATGTCGTACACGATCCGCGGCGCGGCGCGCGGCGGCGCGCGCAGGAAATAGAGCGTTGCGGGCACGAGCGCCGCGACGAGCAGTGCCGCGAGCCCCGCCGCGGCGAGCCACGGCACGCGCGAGCCGCGACCGGACTCCGCGCCGCGCAGGGCCGGCGTCGCCGCGCTTGCCGATCGTGTCACGCGGCGCAGGTCGGCGACGAGGTCGCGCATCGTCTGGTAGCGGTCCGCGGGATCCTTCTGCAGCGCCTTGTCGACGGCCATCCGGAGCAGCTCAGGGAGACCGTCGGGCAATGGCTCGGCGGGCGCGTGCACGATCGTCTTCAAGAGCTCGAGCTCGTTGCCGGCTTCGAATGGACGATGCCCCGCGAGCTGCTCGTAGAGCACGATCCCGAACGAGAACACGTCGCTGCGCTCGTCGACCGACTGCCCCGAGGCTTGCTCCGGCGACATGTACGCGACCGTGCCGAGCACCAGCCCGGCGCGCGTCGCTTTCGAGATCTTCGCGGCGGACTTGCTCGGATCGCGGCCGTCGTAATCGACGAGCTTCGCGAGTCCGAAGTCCGCGAGCTTCGCATAGCCGTTGCCGTCGATGAGCACGTTGCCCGGCTTCACGTCACGGTGCAGGATGCCGGCGGCGTGGGCGGCGGCGAGAGCGTCGGCGATGCCCGCGAGCAGCTCGACGCTCTGCCGCCAGCTCTTGCGCCGATTCGTTCTAGACCACTCGTCGAGCGCGCCGCCCTCGACGAGCTCGCTCACGATGTACTGTTGTCCGTCGTGCTCGCCGACGTCGTACACCGTGACGATGTGAGGGTGATTGAGCCCGGACGTCGTCTCGGCTTCTTGGTGGAATCGCCGCTTCGCCTGCTCGTCGGCGACGATCGAAAGGAACTTGATCGCGACGGGCCGGTGCAGCTTCGTGTCGGTCGCTCGATACACGACGCCCATGCCGCCGCGACCGAGCACGCCGTCGATTCGGTAGTTGCCGATCTGCGTGCCGGCCGCGAGCTCCGCGGGCCCATCGCCGACAGGTTCGGTGCTCTCGCCGACATCCGTCGCGCCGTGGCGCGACAGCATGAGCTCGACGGAGCGGCAGAGTTCCTGGTCACCGCCGGAAAGATCCGCGATGAACGACGCGCGCTCGGCCACTGGGCGTTCCAGCGCCGCTTTGTACAGCGCCCGAATTTGCTGATCGCGTGCGGAAACCAAAGTCGTTTGGATTCTTCTGGTTACGGCGCGCTCGATACCATAGCAGAAAACATCTCGCACGACCGGCCGACGGCTGGTGGCTGGGCATTCAAAGCTAGCGCGCGGCGAGGCGCCGAGCCGCGCGCGAGACCGTGCAGGCGCGTGGCGTTCGCGTCACTCGTCCGGGTGCGGGCGATAAGCGTCGACGAGCGCCTTCTGCACGGCGGGCGGCGCGGCGGCGTAGTGATCGAGCTCGAGCGTGTAGAGCCCTTCGCCGCCCGTGAGCGATTTCAGCGTCGCTGCGTAGTCGACGAGCTCGGCGAGCGGCACCAGCGCGAGCACGCGCGTTCGGCCGATGGCGACCGCATCCGTGCCGAGGATTCGCCCGCGGATCGCCGAGCAATGGCCCGTGATGTCGCCGACGCTTGCCGTAGGCACGGTCACCGCGAGCCGCGAGATCGGCTCGAGGATCGTCGGCGTGGCCTTCGTGATCGCGTCCTTGAACGCCTTGCGGCCCGCGCTCACGAACGCGACTTCCTTGGAGTCGACCGGATGGTGCTTGCCGTCGTAGACCACGACGCGCAGATCCGCGAGCGGATAGCCCGCGATCGCGCCCTCGAGCAGCACCTGGCGCACGCCTTTCTCGACGGCCGGGATGTATTGCGTCGGGATCGCTCCGCCGACCACCTCGCTCGCGAACTCGAAGCCGGCGCCGCGCGCGAGCGGCTCGATGCGCAAGAACACCTCGCCGAACTGCCCCGCGCCGCCGGTCTGCTTCTTGTGCCGGCTGTGGCCGTCCGCGCGTTGGCCGATCGTCTCGCGGTACGCGATCTTCGGCGGGCGCGTCGCGACCTCGAGCCCGAAGTCGCTCTGCATCCGCTCGACGACGAGGCGCACGTGCAGCTCGCCGAGCCCGCGGAGCACGGTCTCGTTAACCTGCGGGTCGAACTCTATCTTCAAGCTCGGGTCCTCGACCGCGAGCTTGTGCAGCGCGTCGGAGAGCTTCTTCTCCTGCCCGCGCTGCTTCAAATCGATCGCGACGCGATGCATCGGCGACGGCAGCTCGGGCGCGCGCAGGCGCAGCTCGTCCTCGTCGTGGCTCGAGTGCAGCACGTCGCCGAAATGCAGATCCTCGATCTTCGCGACGGCGCAGAAGTCGCCCGCGACCGCCGCCGGCACTTCGCGCAGCTCCTTGCCTTGCATCGTGTAGAGGTGCGCGACCTTGACGGGCTTGCGTTTGTCGCCGATGAACACTTGGTCGCCCGGATGGATCTCGCCCTGGTGCACGCGTAGCGCCGCGAGCCGGCCGACATACGGATCGACGTTGAGCTTGAACACGTGGCCGATGAAATGGCCGGCGCCGTCGTGCGCGTCGACCGTGCGAGCGCCACCGTCGCGGCCGGCGAGGAACTCGGCCGGATTGCCCTCGAACGGATTCGGCATGAGCTCCGTCATCACGCGCAGCAGTTGGCGCAGCCCCGCGCCGGTTTTCGCCGAGACGAAGCAGACGGGAATCAAATGGCCCGCGCGCAGCGCGCGCTCGAAAGACTCGTGCAGATCCTCTACGGCCAACTCCTCGCCGCGCTCGAGGTAGCGATCCATCAGCGCATCGTCGAGCTCGACGACGCGGTCCGTGATTTCTTGGTGCGCGGTCGCGACCGACGAGAAATCGGGCACTTCCTCGGCGGGGGCGAAGAAGCAGTCGGCGACGGCTTGGCCGTGCCGCGCGGGCAAGTTCAGCGGTAGGCACTCGCGGCCGAAGCGATCCCGGATCTCGCCGAGCACTCGCTCGAGGTTCGTAGCGCCCGCGTCGATCTTGTTGACGATGACCAGCCGGCAGAGCTTGCGGTCGGCCGCCGACGTCATCATCCGCTGCGTCACCATCTCGGCGCCGCACTCCGCGTTCACGACGATCGCCGCGGTCTCGACGGCCGGCAGCACCGCGAGCGCGCGGCCGATGAAGTCGGGATAACCGGGCGTGTCGAGCAGGTTCACCTCGCGCCCCGCGTGGTGAAGGTGGCAGACGTGCACGTCGAGCGAGTGGCGGAGCCGCTTTTCCTGGTCGGTGAAATCGCAGACCGTCGAGCCTTTCTCGACGCTGCCGGCGCTGCGGATCTCGCCCGCCTTCGCGAGCAGCGCCTCGACCAGAGTGGTTTTTCCGGAACCGGCGTGTCCGAGTATCGCGATATTGCGAATGCTCTCGGTATCGTGCGACCTCAAAGGCTGACTCATCGAAGCACCTCCGGTCGTTCTGTCGTCATCAAGCGGGCTCGACGGCCCCAACTCGAGCGCGCACCGCCGCCGCGCGCCTTGTCGGCATTCCTTGCGCTAAGCCGTCGACTCCTGTGTGCGTGCCGCCGCGTGCCGCGCCCTCGGGACGTTGCCCTCGAACCGGCGGCCGAGCCACCAGCCGACGAGACCCCAGAGCGCAGCGAACCCCGCGCCGAGCACCATCGTGCCAGCGCCCGTGACGCCGACCGAATGCAGCGCGCTGTCGACCGGCCCGCCCGCGCGGACGTCGAGCTGGCTGAAGAACGCATCGGCCGTGCGGTAGACCGGCACGTCGATCGTGTTCTTGGCCTTGTACTTCGTCTCCTTGTCGAGCGGGCTCCAGAGCATCTCGCGGCCGGGCCGCACGAACGCGTACTCGCCCGCGCGGCGCAGGATGAAGACCGAGGCGAACAGCAGGAAGCTCGTGTTAACGGCAAGCGCGAGAAACCCGAAGATCATCAGGATCGGCACGATCGTGAGCAGCGTCGTGACGCCGAAGCGCTGCGCGATGCGGCCGGTGAGGAAGATCTGCGTCAGCACCGTGAGGCTCTGCACGATCCAATCCATTCGCGCGAACACCTGCGTGCGCTCGGCCGCGACTTTGAATGTCGCGGAGACGATTTGCAGCTGCTCGAAGTAGAGCGTGGTGCTGACGGCCGAGATCCCGACGATGAACAGCGCGATGCCGAGCAGGTACGGCGAGCGCAGGATCAAGAAAATGCCCGCGAGCCAATTCCCGCCGATCGGCCGATCGTCGCTTGCCGGGGCGCCTTCGAGCGGGCGCTCCTTCCATATCCGCAGAAGCGCGCGCTGGCACATGATCGCTACGACGAACAGCGCGGCGCTCGCGAATAGGATTCCCTTCTCGCCGATGCTAGTCACGGTTAGATCTGCGACCAAAGGACCGACGAGCGCGCCCGCGCTCCCGCCGGCCGCGATGACCCCGAACAGGCGCTTCGTCTGGCCGCGGTCGAAGATCTCGAGCAGGAAGCTCCAGAACACCGAGATCAGGAAAAGGTTTACGACGCTGATGAAGACGTAAAAGGCCTTGCCGAACAGGACCGCCTGCGGATCCTTCGTGAACGTCGAGGTCTCGAAGCCGCTCAAGCTGAACTTCACGCCGACCGCCGCGAGCACGATCGCTACGATGCCGTAGACCCACGGCAGGAACGTGCTGCGTCGGAAGCGCCCGACGACGGCGCCGTAGAGCGGAATCAACAGGATCGAGAACAGCGCCGTGTACAGCCAAAGATTCGCGGTGGCCTCGCGGCCGATCAGCGTGCCGATCGTCTCGCGTACCGGCCGAACCGAGAAATAACCGGCCCACATGAAGAAGAAAAGGAGAAACGCGGCGACGACGGCGGAGACTTCACGGGGCTCGATCGTGGCGAGGCGTGTCAGCAACGAGCCGACCGGCGAGCCTTTTGTTGTTTTCGTGCTCATGAGGTCGAGGATACACCCGGCCGCGAGGCGCTTGGAACCGCGCGAAGGATTCTTGGCTCTTGGCCCGAACGATCTCCGCCACGCATTCCGTGACGCACCGCGCAGCGGCCGCGCGAGCCGGTGCTACGATCTCGAGGAGCCTCCCCGCCCGAACGGTCATTCACCGAGCGGTAACTGCATGAACGCGAAACCCTGGCTTGCGCTGACGCTGGTAAGTCTCGTCGCCGGATGCGGCGGCTCCGCTTCGTCCTCCGTCGAGACGACCAAGGCCCAACCCGCGGCCGCTCAAAAAGCGCCCGAGCGTCGAGAGACCGTGTTCGATCCCTGGGTCGGCACGATCGATCGCGCGAAGGGCGTGCAGAACACCGTCGACGACCAAGCCGCCGAGCAACGCCGCAAGATCGACGAAGCCACGCGCTGACGCGCGCGCAGGCGGGCCGCCCGCTCAGCGAAACCCGAGCAGGTGGCGCAGCCCGCGAAACGCGGCGAGCGGATCCGTGATCACGTGCGTCGGGATCGCAGCGAGATAGCTCGCGTAGCGGCCCTTCGCCTCGAAGCGTGCGCGGAACTCGGACTTCTCGATCTCGTCGAGCAGCTGCGGCACGATCCCGCCCGCGATGAACACCCCGCCGCGTGCGCCGGTCGTGAGCGCGAGGTCGCCCGCGACCATCCCGAGGAACGCGAAGAACATCGATCGAGCCTTGACCGCGAGCGGCTCGCCTTTCTTGGCGCGCGTCGTGACGTCGACGGGCGTCAATTCGCCGGGCGGCGTGCGGCCGGCGAGCTCCGCGAGCGCAACGTAAACATTCACGAGGCCCGGCCCCGACAACACGCGCTCGGCCGAGCAGTGACCGTCGTAGCGGTCGCGGATCTGCGCGATCACGTCGGCTTCCTCGCGCGTCGTCGCGGGCAGCGTCGAGTGGCCGCCTTCGCCGGTCACCACCGCCCAGCCGTCGGCGGTCGGCACGAGCGCGCCGACTCCGAGGCCCGACCCCGGCCCGAGCGTCGCGAGTGCGGCGCCCGCGGCTCTCTGGCCGCGGCCTATCGTCCGCAAATCGGCGGCGCCGAAGTACGGCAAGCCCCACGAGATCGCGGCGAAGTCGTTGCAGACGGTCAGCTGCGCGAGGCCGAGCTCCGTCGTGAGCTCGGATTGGGAGAAGTGCCAGTCGATGTTGAGCATCCGAACCTCGTCGCCGAGGATCGGCGCCGCGACGGCGAGCGCCGCGCGCCTAGGCCGGTCCGTGGCTCGGCGATGATCGAGGTAGCTCTTGAGAAGAGCGGTGAGGTTCGTGAAATCGGCGTTGCGGAAGGCCTCGGCGGCGAGCTCCTCGCCCTTGTCGTCCACGAGCGCGCAGCGCGTATTGGTCGCGCCGATGTCGGCCATCAGATCCATCGTGAGCTCCTTGCCTCGCCGTTCGGCGTCCTGCCGGCGGCTACACGTCGACCGTCCGGGCTTTTTCGGCCCGGCCGCTCGTCGCAAGCGATCTCGACTCTACGCGTTCAGGTCTGGAATACGGGCGCTCTCGAGCTGCGTGATCATGTCCTTCAGCATCAGCTTCCGCTTCTTCAGACGCCGCAACATGATTTGATCCACTTGGGGATCGTTCACGAGCCGAGCAATGACCTGATCGAGGTCTTGATGCTCCACGCGCAACTGTTTCAGTCGCTCCACGTTTCTGAAAGTTTCAGTTTCTATTTTCCGGTCCACGAGTCTGCCGAAAAGGCACTAACCAGTTCCGCCGAGTGTCGCCGAACGCCAGGAAGTGGGGGTTCAGCAAGTCGTCTTTCGTGTTGTACCTGAGCGGCCGGCCGACGGGATCCATCATACGCCCGCCGGCGCTCTCGAGAATAGCTTGCGCTGCCGCCGTGTCCCACTCGGACGTCGGACCGAGCCGAGGGTAGAGGTCGGCCGCGCCTTCGGCGACCAGACAGATCTTGAGCGAGCTGCCCATCGGCGTGATCACGTGTGGCCCGAGCGCCGCAAGATACTCGGCGACCTCACCGGTCTCGTGACTGCGGCTCCCAACCACGCGCGGTGGCTCGGCCGACCGCAGCTGGACATAGATCGGCTTCGCGAGAGCGCCGTCGTCGCGGCGCCACGCCCCCGCGTTGAGCGCGCCGTAGTAGATCCGGCCGAGCGCGGGCGCGAGCACGACTCCGAGCACGGCGCGGCCGCCGTCGACGAGCGCGATGTTGACCGTGAACTCGCCGTTGCGCTTCAAGAACTCCTTCGTGCCGTCGAGCGGATCGACGAGCCAGTAGCGGGGCCACGAGCGCCGCGTCGCGGGGTCCGGTGGCGCGGATTCTTCCGACAGGATCGGCACGGACGTGTCGAGCGCGCGCAGCCGCTCGGCGATGATCCGCTCCGAGACTTCGTCCGCCTCGGTGAGCGGCGAGCGGTCGTCCTTGTAGTGGACGGCGAAGTCGCGGCCGTAGACCTCGAGGATCGCCGTGCCCGCGGCCGCGGCGATGGTGCACAGCTGCGCGAGCAGCGGTTGGGGATTGCGCAAGTCGAGCATGGTCCTCTTGTATCATTGAGCGCATGCGGGGAACAGACGCGCGCGTGGACTGGGAGCGCATCGACACGGTGCTCGTGGACATGGACGGCACGCTGCTCGACCTCGCGTTCGACAATTTCTTCTGGCTCGAGCTTCTGCCCGAGCACTTCGCCGAGGTCCACCGCTGCAGCCTGGGCGACGCGCGCGCGGCGCTCGCCGCGCGCTTCAACGCGATCGCGGGCACGCTGAACTGGTACTGCCTCGATCATTGGACGCGCGATCTTGGGCTCGACATCCGCTCGCTGAAGCGCCGTACCGCGCATCTCGTGCGCTATCTGCCCGGTGCGCGCGAGTTTCTTGCGTCGGTGCGCGCGCGCGGCAAGCATCTCTCGATCGTCACCAACGCGCACCGCGACACGCTCGCGGTGAAGGCCGAGCGGACGGGCGTCGACCGGCTCGTCGACCGCGTCGTGATCTCGCACGACTTCCGCGCGCCGAAGGAGAGCGCCGACTTCTGGCGCGACCTCGAGCGGCAGCACCCATTCGACCGCGGGCGGACGCTGCTGATCGAGGACAGCCTCGCGGTGCTCGAGGCGGCGACGGGCTATGGCGTCGCGCACACCATTGCGATCCGCCGCCCCGACTCGCGCCGCCCGCCGCGCGCGATCGACGGTTTCGCCGCCGTCGACGGCGTCGCCGATCTCGTCTAGTCCTTGCGTCCACGCCCGTTCATGGTGCGCCGCGCGCGCGAAAAGCGAGCGCCGACGACCTCGACCCCGCGTCCGCGCGGGTCGAAGGGGCCGGCACGCTTTGTGTATAGCGCCCGCAGGGTGCGAGACGATTCGCCTGGAATGGCCACACCCTTTGGGTATGCACGAAGCCGAGCCGAACAGAGCGCCGCTGAATCCCCGGCTTGCCGAGGTCACGGCGAGAATCAGCGCGCGCAGCGAGCAAACGCGGCGCGCGTATCTCGAGCGCGCGGCCGACGCTCGCGCCGCGGGCTCGGCGCGCAACAAGCTCGGGTGCGGCAACCTCGCGCACGCGATCGCGGCGAGCACGGCCGAGGACAAGCGCGCGCTGCGCCTCATGCAGTGGCCGAACATCGGCATCGTCTCGGCGTACAACGATCTGCTCTCGGCCCACCAGCCGCTCGAGCGCTTTCCGGCGTTGATCAAGGCCGCGGCGCGCGAGTCAGGCGCGGTCGCGCAGTTCGCGGGCGGCGTGCCCGCGATGTGCGACGGCGTGACGCAAGGGATGCCCGGCATGGAGCTGTCGCTCTTCAGCCGCGATGTGATCGCGATGGCGACCGCCGTCGCGCTGACGCACAACGTGTTCGACGCGGCGCTGTGTCTCGGCGTCTGCGACAAGATCGTGCCGGGGCTCCTGATCGGCGCGCTCGCGTTCGGGCATCTGCCGGTCGTATTCGTGCCCGGCGGCCCGATGCCTTCGGGGCTGCCGAACCGCGAGAAGGCGCGCATTCGGCAATTGTTCGCGCAAGGCAAGGCCGACCGCGCGGCGCTGCTCGACTGCGAGACTCAGAGCTATCACACCTCGGGTACCTGCACGTTCTACGGCACGGCGAACAGCAATCAGATGCTCATGGAGATCATGGGTCTGCACCTGCCGGGCTCCGCGTTCGTCGCGCCGCACACGCCTCTGCGCGACGCGCTCACGCGCGCCGCCGCGACGCGCGCGGCGGCGATCACGGCGCTCGGTGAGGACTACCGTCCGCTCGCGAGGGTCGTCGACGAGAAGGCGATCGCGAACGGCATCGTGGGGCTGCTCGCGACCGGCGGCTCGACGAACCACACGATCCATCTCGTCGCGATCGCGCGCGCGGCCGGCGTGCAGATCAACTGGGACGACTTCGCCGACTTGTCCGACGTCGTGCCGCTGCTCGCGCGGATCTATCCGAACGGCGGCGCGGACATCAACCATTTCCACGCAGCGGGCGGCATGGGCTTCTTGATCCGGGAGCTGCTCGACGCGGGCCTATTGCACGCCGACACGGCCACGGTGGTGGGCGAGGGGCTCTCGAGCTACGCGCAGGAGCCG
>Ga0335076_10004081_pt1 | contig 14719 bp, 10 predicted proteins | sample Lox_Sample_25_FD_206717 | JGI IMG/M metagenome (GOLD analysis project Ga0335076, IMG submission 206717) | Soil microbial communities from Loxahatchee National Wildlife Refuge, Florida, United States - Lox_Sample_2.5 | ecosystem: Environmental > Terrestrial > Soil > Wetlands | place: USA... | reverse complement strand
CCGTTCCGCGTTCGGCTCTCCACGCTAACGCAAATTGCGTGAGGTTAAATTGCAGATTTCCGAATCTTCCGAATTTCCGCTCTGTCGGCAGCGCCGGTTCCGCCGCGACTCCGCGCCTCCGCGTGAACCAAATCCAGCGCCGCTCCCGCTGGGCATGGGGTCCATCGCTCGGTTTTGATTGCGGCGGCGCCCGCCGCCGTTCACGGTCGCTGCAGGCGCTCCGCCAGCCGCCGCAAGGGGGCCGGATCGCGGATCAGGTCGAGGGCGGCCGAGAAGTGGCCCATCGGGCGGAGGAAGAGGTTCTCGGGCGGGATGTGCCAGCGCTTGGCCAGCGCGGCGCCGCGCGAGAACGGCGTCACGTCGTCGGCGGTGCCGAGTACCATGATGACGTCGCGGGGATCGAGCGGCGGCAGGTCGAGCGGGTCGGTCAGCGGCCGCCAGCGGTCGAAGCTGGCCGGCGTCCACCCCGCATGCCGCAGCACGCCGGGCACGCCCACGAGCTTGGCGATGCTGCTGTCGAACGAGAGGCCGCCGACGTCCTCGGTCGTCGTGCCCAGGAACACCGCGTCGGGACGGTAGGCGGCGGGCCAGTGCCGGCAGTGGCTCGCGACCAGCTGGCTCGCCAGCGCGCCCAGGCTGGTGCCGCCGACGGCGACGCGGGCGCTGCTGGTAGTCCGGCACCAGGCGGCGAGCATTGCGAGCTCACGCACCTCGGCGCTGAAGAGGTCGAGGGCGGAACTCGGCGGTCCCGACAGGAACGGCTCGCCGCCATACCAGCCGGGCGGCCGCCGGCGGTTGTGCCAGGGTGCTTCGATGCGTACCACCCGCACGCCCATGCGTACGAGGTCGCCGACGCCGTCCTCGACTCCGTCGAGCGACTCGATCTCGACGGCGAGGCCGTGGGCATCGATGAGGCTCGGCGGATCGACGACGCCGACCGGCTCGAACACGTGCGCCCAGGCCGTCTCCCCGACGGCCGGATCGCCACTCGGGAAACGGAGCCAGTATTCCGTCGCATGCGGACCGGCGATGCGGCGGGACTCGGCGATCTCCGGCAGCGGGACCGGCGGCAGGTAGCTGCCGGCGATGTTGGCGAGGCGCTCGCCGTGGCGCTCCTCCACGTGCTCGGGCCGGGGAATGGCGAAGCGCACGGCCGGCATCGCCACGCCGCGCAGCCGCAACGGCAGGAAGGACATCCGCGCCTTCATGAACGCGTCGCTGGCGCGCCGCCGCGTCCGCTCCGCCGCCACCAGGCGCTCGGGGCTCGCGGCCTGCTTGCCGAAGAACGCCTGCTCCCACTGCCGCATTGCCGCGGCGTGATCGCGGGCCAGGTCCGCTACGCGCTCCAGCGCCCGGCCGAGGCTGCGCTCGGTCCCGCCGGGCAGGCGCGAGAGCGGCAGTTCCGCCTTGAAGCGCTCGATGCTGCCCTCGGCGACCGAGGCCGCCGCCCAGGCGCGCGACAGCGGGATATAGGCGGCGAGCCCGACCTGCAGGACGAAGCGATCGAACCAGGGTCGCGTGATCAGCGAACCCAGCGGCGACGACAGCAGGCGGCCCGGAAAGTCCGTCGGCGGCGGCCGCGTCGCGTCGGACGCCTTCGGACCCTGGCCGAACACCGGTGTCAGTCCGCCATCATGTTGCGCGTGCCGGCCGGCAGCGAGACGGTCAGGCCGTCGAGTTCCTCGGTGATGATGATCTGGCAGCCGAGCCGCGAGGTGTGGGTGAGGCCGAAGGCGAGGTCGAGCATATCCTCCTCGTCCTCCTTGGCCGTCGGCAGCGTCTCGTACCACTCGGGGTCGACGATGACATGGCAGGTCGAGCAGGCGAGCGAACCCTCGCAGGCGCCCTCGAGGTCGATGTTGTTGCGGTGCGCGATCTCCAGGACCGACAGCCCGATCGGCGCATCGACATCGACGCGCGTGCCGTCGGTCTTGATGAACGTCATCTTCGGCATGCTTCCCTACTCCTCAACGACGCCGGCGCGCCGTCCGTTCCCGCCGGGTCGCGAGGGCCGGCATCCGTGCCACAGGCCACCCTGACGCGTCAAGCAGCCGGGGCGCCGGTCCGCTGCGGCGCCGCCGCCCGCAGCCGGCGCACGGCGGCGCCCAGCCGGTCGACGGCAAAATCGATCTCGGTCACCGAGGTGAACCGCCCCAGCCCGATGCGGATCGAGCCGTTGGCCAGCTCGTCGGGCAGTCCGAGCGCGCGCAAGACATAGGACGGCTCGATCGCCGCCGAGGTGCAGGCGGAGCCGAGCGACAGCGACAGTTCCGGCACCTCCGCCAGAAGCGCCTGGCCCGAGACATGCGGAAAGCCGACGTTGATGTTGCCCGGGAGCCGCTGCTCCAGGTCGCCGTTCACGACGACATCCGGCACCTCCGCCATCAGACCCTTCAACAGACGGTCGCGCATCACGCGCAGGCGCTTCGCCTCGTCCGCCATTTCGGCCGCCGCAATCGCGCAAGCCTCGCCGAGCCCGATGCAGAGCGGGGCCGGCAAGGTACCCGATCGGATGCCGCGTTCCTGGGCGCCGCCGTCGAAGAGCGGGTCCAGCCGGACGCGCGGGCGGCGGCGCACATAGAGCGCGCCGATGCCCTTCGGCCCGTAGAGCTTGTGGCCGGAGATGCTCAGCAGGTCGATCTGCATCGCCTCGACATCGATCGGGACCTTGCCGGCCGCCTGCGCCGCATCGGTATGGAACAGAACGCCGCGCGCGCGGCAGAGCGCGCCGATCTCGGCCAACGGCTGCACCACGCCGATCTCGTTGTTGGCCGCCATGACCGACAGCAGCCCGGTCTCCTCGGTGAGGGCCGCCGCGAGACGATCGAGGTCGACGAGGCCGCTCGGCGTCACCGGCAGCAGCTCCGTCTCGAAGCCCTCCTCGCCCAGCCGCTTTACGCTCTCGAGCACGCATTTGTGTTCCGTGACCAGAGTCACGACGCGCTTGCGCCGCTGCCCGGCAAAGCGCATGGCGCCCTTGATCGCCAGGTTGTTCGACTCGGTGGCGCCGGAGGTGAAGACGATCTCGCGTTCGTCGGCGCCGATCAGCCGCGCGACCTGCGCTCGCGCCCGCTCCACCGCCTCGGCGACCTCGCGCCCGTGCGCGTGACTGGTCGAGTGCGGATTGCCGAACTTCTCCGTGAAGTAGGGCAGCATCACCGCCATGACGCGCGGATCGACCGGCGTCGTGGACTGGTAGTCGAGGTAGATCGGCAGGCGCGGCTGATTGCGGCCGGTGGTCATGTCGGCTCCCACTTGCGTTGCTGATGTCTAGGCGGCCGTCAAGGCGACGTCGGCGCGTCGCCGGCTGCGGGCGACGAGGTCGCCCCAGGCCGCGATGAAACGGTCGATATGATCGGCTTCCGTCTGCCAGCCAAGGCTGACGCGGATGGCGCTCGCCGCCGTCAGGGGGTCAGCGCCCATGGCGCGCAGCACGTGCGACGGCTGCAGCTTGCCCGACGAGCAGGCCGACCCGGCGCTGACGGCGACGCCGGCGAGATCCAGCGCCATCACCTGCAGCTCGCTCGACAGGCCGGGCAGCGCGATGCAACTCGTATTCGGCAGGCGCGGCGCCTCGCGCCCGAAGACGATGGCCGCCGGGGCAACGGCACTGATGCGCGCCTCCATCGCGTCGCGCCAGGCCGCGAGCTTCCCCGCCGCCTGAAGGTCGCTCCGCGCCGCCTCCGCGGCGACGCCGAACCCGACGATGGCCGGAAGATTTTCGGTGCCGGCGCGGCGACCACGCTCCTGCCCACCCCCGCGCTGCACCGCCTGCACGGCCACATCGTCGCCGACGACCAGCGCGCCGACGCCCGGAGGACCGCCGAACTTGTGCGCCGAGAGACTTATCAGATCGACGCCGAGGCTGGCGAAGTCGACGGCGATCTTGCCGGTCGCCTGCACCGCGTCGCAATGCACGAGCGCGCCCTGGGCATGTGCGCGCCGAACCGCATCGCCGACCGGCTGGACGACCCCGGTCTCATTGTTCGCCAGCATGATCGACACGAGCGCCGGCGGGCCGTCGTGACGGAGGATCTCGTCGAGCGCGCCGAGATCGACGATACCATCGGACCGAACCGGTATGGCCTCGACGACGCCGGCCTTCAGCACCGAATCGTGCTCGACCGCCGACGCGAGGACGCGAGGACGCCCGGCGCCCGCGACGGCGAGGTTGTTGGCCTCGGTCCCGCCGCTCGTGAAGACGACTTGGTCGGCCCGCGCGCCGACGAGCTCCGCCACCTGCTCGCGCGCGCTTTCCAGTTGCGCGCGGGCGGCGCGGCCGAAGCCGTGCACGGACGACGGATTGCCCACCGTCGCCATCGCCTCCGCCATCGCGGCGATGACGGCCGGACGGATAGGCGCAGTCGCATTGTAGTCGAGGTATGCGGGTCGCGGCATCGCTCGGTCAGAATCGCACGCCGTCGGCAGGTATCAACTGTTTTGTGCCGCGACCGGTCGAAGCGATGCCTCCGGCGCGGCATCCCCTTCGGGAGTCTCGACGCCGTTAACCAAGCCGGCTGCCGCCACCGCCGCGCTGTCGCGCTCGGCGAGCTGGCTCTCCAGCTGATCGATGCGCCCCTTCAGACGCGATACCTGGTCAAGCAGCCCATCGATCGCGCGGGCCACCGGATCGGGCATCTCGCCGGTCGGCGTGCCGTAGGCACGGAACTCCGGGCTCTGGCTGCGCGGCATGACAACCCGGGCCGGGATGCCGACGACCGTCACGCCCGGGGGCACGTCGGCCACGACGACCGCATTGGCGCCGCAGCGGGCGCCCTCGCCGACGGTGATAGGCCCGAGGACCTGGGCGCCGGACCCCACGATGACGCCGTTGCGGAGGGTGGGATGGCGCTTGCGATGGACCTGCGCCGCCGAGTTGACGGAGGGCGCCACACCGCCGAGGGTCACGCCCTGATACAGCGTGACGTCGTCGCCGATTTCCGCGGTCTCGCCGATGACGAGCCCGATGCCGTGGTCGATGAACAGGCGGCGGCCGATCACGGCGCCCGGGTGGATGTCGATCGCCGTAAGCACCCTGCCGCAGTGCGCAATGAACCGGCCGGTCAGCAGCCAATTGTGGCGCCAGAACCAATGCGCCAAGCGGTAGAACATGACGGCCTGGAAGCCGGGATAGGCGAGAACCACCTCAAGACGGGACCGCGCGGCCGGGTCCCGCGCCATCATCGAATCGATCTCGTCGCGAACCTGCTTGAAAAACATGTGACCGACCATGGTAATATCGGCCGTGTCGCAAGTCCCGCCACGGCAAAAACCGGGTGCATGCAAGCGTTTAAACTCGCATATAATATGTCCGACTAATTTGGTCAAGTTTAGTCGGACCGCCCGGGTGACCTAGATATGGTAGTGGCCGCGGAAGTGCCGCAGCCCAGTGTGTTGTTGATGTGAAGAGCAAGGATATCTATCTAAATGCCTGATGTAATTATAAATGGCCCCGAGGGTCGGATCGAGGGCCGGTACCAGCACGGCAAGCAGTCGAATGCGCCGATCGCTCTGATGCTGCATCCGAACCCCCAGCATGGGGGCACGATGAACAACAAGGTCGTCTATGCGCTGTTTCAAGCCTTCCAGCGCCGCGGCTTCTCGGTCCTGCGGTTCAATTTCCGCGGCGTCGGGCGCTCGCAGGGCCGCTTCGACCGCGGCGAGGGCGAACTCAGCGACGCCGCATCCGCGCTCGACTGGCTGCAGGCCTACAATCCGAATGCCAGCGCCTGCTGGATCGCCGGGTTCTCCTTCGGCGCCTGGATCGGCATGCAACTGCTGATGCGGCGGCCCGAGATCGCCGGGTTCATCTCGGTTTCGCCGCCGGCCAACATGTATGATTTCAGCTTCCTGGCGCCCTGCCCTTCATCCGGACTGATCCTGCAGGGAGACGTGGACGATATCGTCCCGCAGGAGGCCGTCAACAAGCTGGTCCAGAAGCTCTCCAACCAGCGCGACATCCAGATCGACTACCGCATCGTCGACGGCGCCAATCACTTCTTCCATGATCGGATCGAGCAACTGGGTGCCGAGGTCGACGACTATCTGGCCACGGTGATGCGTCCGCGCCGGGCCAAGGCCGCCGCGCACTAGCTACCCACCCGACGCCCGATGCAGCCGGCCGCCCGTCAGCGGGCGGCTCACCCCCGTCGTCGTCGGCAGGCTCAGCGGCAAACCGCGCAGCGAGCGGACGGCCAGGTACGCGAAGGCCTGCGCCTCGAGCGCATCGCCGTCCCAGCCGACCGCCTCGACCGGCGCGACTGGTGCGTCGAGCCGCTCGGCCAGGGCGGCCATGATGGCCGGGTTATGCCGGCCGCCGCCGGTGACCAGCCAGCGCCGGACGCTGCGCGGGAACAGCTGCTGCGACTGCGCGACCGCCGCGGCGGTGAAGGCGACCAGGGTCGCGGCGCCATCGGCAGCGCTCAGAAGGTTCAGCGGCGCCGGGTCGAAGGCATCCCGGTCCAGCGACTTCGGCGCCGGCGACCCGAAATACGGGCTACGAAGCAGCGCCGAAAGGGCGTCACCATCGACTCGTCCGCTTCCGGCGAGCGCACCGCCGATATCGGCCGGCTGGCCGGTGTGGCGCCGCGCCCAGTCGTTGAGCATGGCGTTGCCGGGTCCGGTGTCGAAGGCGAGAAGGTCACCGTCGACACCCTCCGCGCCGATCCAGGTGACATTGGCCACGCCGCCGATGTTGAGCACGGCCAGCGGCCGGGGCAGCGCCGCGGCCAGCGCGGCGTGGAACAGCGGCACGAGTGGCGCCCCCTGCCCGCCAGCCGCCACATCGGCGCTACGGAAATCGTTGACCACATCGATGCCCGTCAACTTGGCCAGCAGCGGACCGTCGCCGATCTGCCAGGTCCGTCCGCGCTCCGGTTCGTGCAGGATCGTCTGGCCATGGAAGCCGATCACATCGACATCGCCCGACGCGATGCCGCAACGCTTCAGAAGATCGCGGACCGCTTGTGCATGCCGCTCGGTCAACTCGCGCTCGACGGCGGCGACCTCGCCGCGGCCGCCGAGAACGGACCGGAGGCGGTCGTGGAATGCCGCGTCGTAGGGCTCGCTCAGCCAGGCTCCGCAGCTGATCGTCGACCGGCCGTCGGTCTCCACCAGCGCGGCATCGACGCCGTCGCAGGACGTGCCACTCATGAGGCCAAGGGCCAGAAGCCGGTCTTTGCTGGACATGACAGTCGAAATCGATGAGTCAACGGCGGCCGCTCGTTTGAGCGTCCCCATCGATTGTGTTACATGAGCCGGCCTTCGCGACAAGCTTGCAGCGAGAGTGACATCGAATTGAGCGCGCCCTTGCAGTCGGATTTCCTGCGCGAGATCGTCGCCCGCGGGTTCATGCACCAGTGCACGGACCTGGCGGAGCTCGACGCGCTGGCCGCGCGCCGGACCATCACCGCCTATATCGGCTTCGATGCCACGGCCGACAGTCTGCATGTCGGCAGCCTCGTGCAGATCATGCTGCTGCGGCTGCTCCAGCGCACGGGGCACCGCCCGATCGTCCTCATGGGCGGCGGGACGACCAAGATCGGCGATCCCTCCGGCAAGGAGGAATCGCGGCGGCTGCTCAGCGAAGCCGAGATCGCGGCCAACATCGCGGGCATCCAGAAGATCTTCGCGCGCTTCCTGACCTTCGGCGGCGGGCCGACCGGTGCCGTCATGGCCAACAACGCCGACTGGCTCGACGGCCTGCAGTACATCCCGTTCCTGCGCGACTACGGCAGCCACTTCTCGGTCAACCGCATGCTCTCCTTCGAGAGCGTCAAGCTGCGGCTGGAGCGCGAGCAGTCGCTGAGCTTCCTCGAATTCAACTACATGATCCTGCAGGCCTACGATTTCCTGGAGCTGGCGCGCCGCCACGACTGCGTACTGCAGCTCGGTGGCTCGGACCAGTGGGGCAACATCGTCAACGGCGTCGAACTCGGCCGCCGCATCGACAACCGCGCGCTCTTCGGCCTGACCACGCCGCTGATCGCGACAGCGTCCGGCGCCAAGATGGGCAAGACCGCCGCCGGCGCCGTCTGGATCGACGCCGACCGGCTCAGCCCCTACGACTACTGGCAGTACTTCCGCAACACCGAGGATGCGGATGTCGGCCGCTTCCTGCGCCTCTTCACCGACCTCCCGCTCGCCGAGGTCGCCCGGCTGGAGGCGTTGCGCGGCGCCGAGATCAACGATGCCAAGATCGTGCTGGCGAACGAGACGACGACGCTCGCCCACGGCGCCGAGGCCGCCGCCGCCGCGGCCGAGACGGCGCGCCGTACCTTCGCTGAAGGAGGAGTTGGGGCCGAACTGCCCATCGTGACCGTACCTCGAAGCGAGCTTAATGCGGGGATTCCGGCGCTCGACCTGCTACGTCGCGCCGGCTTGGTGGCTAGCAACAGCGAGGCTCGGCGCTTAATCAGAGCTGGAGGCGCCCGTCTCAATGACGATCCGATCAATGATGAGAAGCTATCCGTGACCGCATCGCATACCATGCACTTCGCGGATTTGGGTGAAGCAATCAAGCTGTCCGCTGGCAAGAAGAAACACGCCTTGGTGCGTCCGGTGTAGCGAGAGGAGTCGCAAGAGCGAATGGACCACGGCGTCCCTGACCTCAGTGCGGTGCTCAGAAAGACGGAAGTCGCGCGCGGTCTGCCGAACGTCTGCTACGTCGACGACGGCTACTTCGCCCAGGAGCGCGAGCGGCTGTTCGCGCGCGGCTGGACCTGCATCGGCGCCGGCGCCGACGTGCCGCGGCCCGGCGACCAGCGACCGGTCGACCTCATGGGCTGGCCGCTGCTCATGGTCCGGGGGCGCGATGGCGCCGTGCGGGTGTTCCACAACGTGTGCAGCCATCGCGGCGCCGCCCTGCTCGATCGCCCCGGCAACGCGCCGACCATCCGCTGCCCGTATCATTCCTGGGCCTACGATCTCACCGGCCGGCTCGTGCGCACGCCTGACTTCGGCGGCCCCGGGGTCGACGACGTGCCGGCGATCGCCAGGAGCGAACTCGGACTGCGCGAGGTGCGCAGCGGGCGGTGGCTCGATTTCATCTTCGTCAACATGGCCGCGAACGCCGAGCCGCTCGACGACTGGCTCGGACCGCTGCAGCGGCGTTGGGCGCACTACGCGCTCGACCAGTTGCGCCATGGCGGCGGCGCCGACTTCACCGTGCACGCGAACTGGAAGCTCGCGACCGAGAATACGATCGAATACTACCACCTGCCCTGGGTGCATCCGACGCTCAACGGCTATTCGCCGACCCATGCGCACTATCACTGCAACGCCGGCGACCGCTTCGTCGGCACGGCGACCCGCGACTATCGCCCGGCCGCGGGCGGCAGGCTGCTGCCGCAATTTCCGAACCTCACGGCGGAGCAGCAGCTCGTCGGCGAGTATCCGGTCGTGTTTCCGAATCTCTGGCTGGGCGTCCAGGTCGACCACTTCTTCGCCATGGTGATCTACCCGAAATCATCGACCCTGACCGTCGAACGTCTGCACCTCTATTTCATCGGCGATCCGGCGATGGCGCCCGACTATGCATCGACGCGCGCCGACATCATCGAACGCTGGCGCTCGATCAACCTCGAGGACATCGGCGTGACCGAACGGTTGCAGGCGGGACGCGCCTCGCCCGGCTTCGACGGCGGCCGGCTTTCGCCGGTCCAGGACTTCGGCAGCCATCATTTCATGAAGATGGTCGCCCGCTGCATGGCGGACGGCACATGACACCCGGGCGCTCGGGCTGATACGCGCCCGCGCCGCGTCTGCGCGCTGACGCCGGCGGTGCTATTTGTTCGAACCGGGATCCGGCAGTGCCGTTGCGGGCGGTGGCGTCGTGTCCCCGCTCTTGCTGTCGAAGATCTCGAACATGCCACGCAGGAAGCCGGGCGCCAGGGCGGCAAGCGGATTGACGGAAATGTGCGGATTGTCGAGGGCGCCCGTCGCCTTGTAGGTCGCCGCGAACATGCCCTTGCCCTCGCCGCCCTGCAGAAGGTTTCCGATGACCGGTATGTTGCCGAGGATGCCGTTCAGCGCATAAGCCGGGACCACCGTGCCGGCCATATCGACGTCGTGTGCTTCGAAGTCGAGATAGCCGGTCCCGGTCAGGCCGATCGAGGGTCCGTGGGCCCGCGCCAGCTTGATCGCAATGCGGCCGTTCGTCTTGGTGAAGTCGCTGTCGAAGCGATCGAACTGGAAGCCCTCTCCCGTCAGGACGTCGACGAAGCCGGTGAGCGTCGCCAGCGTCAGCAGTTTCGCCAGCACCGGCGCCCGCACGATGCGAAACTCCTTGATGACGGCGGTGCCGACCAGCGGCCGGTCGGGCGCCTGGTCGTCGCTCTCCCCGGTGATGCTGAGCCGGCCGTTCTTCATCGTATCCATGACATTGAAGGCGCTGAGCATCGCCCCGGCATTGGCCGACGTGATCGACAGCGTGTGCTTGCCGTTGTCGGGGACATATCGCATCGTCAGCGGCTGGTTTCCCGGCAGCGTGGCATCCAGTCGAATCTCGTCCCAATACTTGTCGTCATGCCGCAAGATCAGCGAGACTTCGCTGAGGCTGTTGTCCGCGTCGATGAGGATGTGATCCAGGTGCTTTGCCTGGAAGGTGAAGGCGGGCGTCGGCGGGTCGCGCACTACCGGGTTCTTGTCGTCATGCTTGATGAGCGGGCCGGCGTCGATCGTGCCCCCCGCGACGACGATGTCGGCCCGCTTGCCGGCCATTGCGACTGCGACTCCCTGCAAGTCGGTGCGGCCGATCCGCAGCTCGTCGAACTGCACCTGGCTGAGGCTGCCGTCGTCCGCGAACCGGGCGCGGCCGGTGATGGCCGTGTCGGCGGCCGTCAGCGAGAACCCCGGTATGGCCGCCACCTGATCGCCCGCCATTTCGAGGGTCACGTGCGCGTCGCCGGGCGTTCCCGGTGGCTTCTGCCAGTGCACGACGGGCAGGTTCAGCGTCGCGTCCGCCAACCCGAGCTTGAGATCGAGGGTCGCATTCTTCTTGGCGAAGCGCGTGAACACCACGTTCGTGTCCACCGGTCCGTCCAATGTGGGCCGATAGTCGAAGCCGAAGGCCGCACGCTGCGCCGCGCTGGTTCGGCCGGATGCCGTGATGCGGCGGGTGATATCAGACTTGCCGAAGTTCTCGTCCCATTGGAACGTGATCGGCGCCCCGCCGAGCGATGCGGTGCCGCCGACGCCCATTCCATGTCGGTCCAGGTTGAGCTTGAAGTCGCCGTTGTCGATGTCCTGATTCAGCATCGCCTTGTCGAGATGCGCGTCGCTGATATCGGCTGTCGCGGTCAGCTTCACCTGGTCGAAGCTCAGATCGTGGATCGCCGGAAACGAAAACGACAACGAGGCCTTGGCGGTCCCCCGCACACCCGCGGCGGTGAGACCGAGTTTTTTCACATAACCCAGTCGGGGATTGTCCAGCAGCGTGACCGCCGCCGCGAGCGGCCCGCGGAGGCGCCCGTCGATATCGATGATCTGCTCGTGCTCGTCGAGGTGGCTGATGTCCACGGTGCCGCCGTCGATCTGGATATCCTGGACATGCCCGCCGCTGAACTCGGCGACGAAGTCTTTCTGCGTGAAGTGCGCCTTGCCGACCCCGTCTTCGACCACTGGCAGCGGATCGAGGTAGTGGACGGTGAGCCCGTCGGCGACGATGGTCCCCGTCATTTCGTCGACCACCGTCGCGCCGGTGTCGCCGCCCGGCATGCGCAGCGCAACGCTGCTTTCGGCGCGTCCGACGTGGCCGCTGGTCACGTGGCCGACGATCCAGGCGCGCGCCTTCGGCCGGGCCTGCGACGGCCAATAGTGCGCCAGTTCGGCCATGTCGATGTTCTCGGCGGTCACCTTGGCCGCGATCGTCAGGTCGGCAGCGGAACCGCCGAGACCGGCATGGAGCCCGTCGAAGCTTCCGGTCGCGGACAGGCGCGGCCCGTCGAATTGCAGGTCCGCCTGATCGACGGTCAAGCGATCGGCCACCGGATCGAAGTTCGCTCGAAGCGATACTCGCCGCATTGCGAGCGGGGCCTCGAAGACGTCCGGCATGGTCAGGGTCCCGGGGCCGCCGCTGACGTCAAAGGACGTAGCGCCGATGCGCCCGTCGAGGCCGATTGTCGTCGACAGTCGGCCATCGAGCGTGATCTGCGCCCCGGCGAAACGGGCGAGAACGGGATCGATCTGCGCCACGGCGCTCGCATCGACTCCCGTGAACCGGCTGTCGAGAGCCAGCGTCTGGCTCGGCTGGTCGTAGTGCACGGCCATCGCGAGCCTGGCCGGGTTGCCGAGCCGTTCGACCGTGATGTCCATGCGCCCGCCCAGCCCGTTCGCGTCGCGGGTCAGCGCGATATTCGAGTCCGGGCTGCGCCAGGTGAGTCCGGTCTTCTTGTCGACGAATGTGAGGGCGCCATGCGTCAAACTGAGGTGCGTCAGGTATCCGGCATGGGAGGTCGGATCGCGCCTGGCGGACAGTGCCTCGAGGACCTCCGGCAGGATCGGCGAGGTCTGGTCGCTCGGCTCAGTCTGCTCCGGCTCCACGGCATGCACGAAGCGGAAGCGGCCGTCGGCATCGCGAACCAGGAAGATGTGAGGCTGGAAGACCTCGATCGCTTCCGGCGCAACGAGGCCATGCAGCAGGAGCGCCCGTGCGCTCAGCGTCAGCGATACGCCGGGAACCGCGGCCACTGTCCTGCCGTCCGAGTCGCGGACGCGTACGCCCGTGGCCCGCAGGTCGAGGGACCGCTTCCACCCGGCCCAGCTGAGCACCGTATCGTCGATGGTCACGGAGAAGGACTTGTCCGGCGGGGTCAAGGCCTCTTCGATATACGGCGTGAGAAAGGTGAGGCGGACCGGCTGGTCGCCGCTCAGCCGCCAGGCGGCGAACCCGGCCAGCACGATGAACCCGGCCACGAGCGCCGCCAGGAACTCGAGCAGCAGGCGGGACGAGCGCCGAAGCCACACCGGAGACGGCCGCTGTGGCGGCACCGATGTCATCGAATCTCCCGCGCCATTTGCCCGATCCGCCCTCGTCGCCAAGCCGTGCTCCCTATGGTATGGCCTTTGCGCCATCGAATCAGCAGCGATCCAGCGCGGCATGCCCGACACCGGCCTTCAGATCGACCCGGCATCGTTGCCGCGACCCGGCAACCCGGAGATGGCTGCACATGGGCTCGAACGCTGGCGCGACCACGCCCGTCAATGCGAAGACCGCGATCTCGGCAGCTTCGCGGCGGCCTTCGCCGAAGACTCCCGCGGCCACGCCTTGCTGGCAGCCGTGTTTGGCAACAGCCCGTTCCTCGGCCGCAGCCTGCTACAGGAATTGCCGACCGCGTGCAACCTTGTAACCTACGGCGCCGACGCTGTCTTCCGGGGTTTGCTCGACGAGTTGCGCCGGACTCTGGCGACCGAGGGCGACGCCACCCGCGTCATGCAGGCATTGCGGGCCGGGCGGCGACGCGCCGCGCTCGTCATCGCCCTTGCCGACATCGCCGGAGTGTGGCGGGTCGAGAATGTCACGGCGGCCCTCAGCGACCTCGCTGACGCCTGCGTCGGGCTTGCCGTCGCCCACCTGCTGCGCCGCGGTGCCGAATCCGGCGATCTGCGTCTCGGCACGCTCGCCGCGCCCGCCGACGATTCCGGCCTCGTGGTCATCGGGATGGGCAAGCTGGGCGCCCGCGAGCTCAACTATTCCAGCGACGTCGATCTGATCGTCTTCTACGACCCCGAAAAGGTCGACTACCACGGCAGTCGCACGCTACAGGACTATTTCGTCCGCCTGACGCGCGAGCTCGTGCGCCTGTTGCAGGAGCGCACCGAATCCGGATTCGTCTTCCGCACCGACCTGCGGCTGCGCCCCGATCCCGCTTCCACGCCGCTCGCCATGTCGGTGCACGCCGCCGAGACCTACTACGAGGGGATGGGGCAGAACTGGGAGCGCGCCGCGATGATCAAGGCGCGCGCCATCGCCGGCGACATCGCCGCCGGCGAGTTGTTCCTGCGCCGGCTGCGGCCGTTCGTCTGGCGCAAGCATCTCGATTTCGCCGCCATTCAGGACATCCATTCCATCAAGCGTCAGATCCACGCCACCAAGGGCCATCGCGACATTGCCGTCGGCGGGCACAACATCAAGCTTGGCCGCGGCGGCATCCGCGAGATCGAGTTCTATGCGCAGACACAGCAGCTGATCTGGGGCGGCCGCCGCCCCGAGCTGCGCCTTCCCGCCACCTGCCCGGCGATCCGCGCGCTTGTCGCCGCCGGCCGCGTGGCGCCGCAGGCCGCCGACGAGATGATCGCCGCCTACCGCTTCCTGCGTCATGTCGAACACCGGCTGCAGATGGTCGACGACCGGCAGACGCAGACGCTGCCGCCGGCTGGACCCGAGCTGGACGCGATCGCCGCCTTCGCCGGCTTTCCCTCGACCGCCGCCTTCTCCACGACGCTGCTGGCGCACCTCGGCAACGTGGAGGACCACTACGCCGAACTGTTCGAAGAGGCGCCGCCGCTCGGCGGACCCGGCAACCTGGTCTTCACCGGCACCGAGAACGACCCGGAGACGGTGGCCACCCTGGGCCGCATGGGCTTCTCCGACGGAGCCTCGATCTCAAACGTCATCCGCGGCTGGCATCACGGCCGCTATCGCGCGATGCGCAGCACGCGCGCCCGCGAGCTGCTCACCGAGCTGATGCCGCGGCTCCTGGAATCGCTGGCCCGGACCACA
>Ga0335076_10004080_pt1 | contig 14725 bp, 12 predicted proteins | sample Lox_Sample_25_FD_206717 | JGI IMG/M metagenome (GOLD analysis project Ga0335076, IMG submission 206717) | Soil microbial communities from Loxahatchee National Wildlife Refuge, Florida, United States - Lox_Sample_2.5 | ecosystem: Environmental > Terrestrial > Soil > Wetlands | place: USA... | reverse complement strand
GCCTTCAATGTCATTCCGGAAATCGACGTCTTCATGGACGACGGGTCGACCAAGGAAGAGTGGAAGATGGTCGCCGAGACCAAGAAGATCCTCGACGCCAAGATCAAGCTGACCGCGACCTGCGTCCGGGTGCCGGTGTTCATTGGCCATTCGGAGGCGGTCAACGTCGAGTTCATCGACCCGATCAGCGCCGACGAGGCGCGCGAAGTCCTGCGTAAGGCCCCCGGCTGCCTGGTCGTCGACCGGCGCGAACCCGGCGGCTACGTCACCCCCCACGAAGCGGCGGGCGAGGACGCGACCTACATTTCCCGCATCCGTGAGGATCCCACGATCGACAACGGCCTCAACCTCTGGATTGTGTCCGACAATCTGCGCAAGGGGGCGGCGCTGAACGCGGTGCAGATTGCTGAAGTCCTGGTCAACCGAGGCTGGCTTAAGCCGAAGCTGAACGCAGCCTGACAAATCGTCCCGAACGGACAAGGCGGCGGCCGAATTCTTTCTTTGTCGCCGCTTGGTCCGCTCATTTATCATGCTATTGGGACACAAACGTCCGCGTTATTTTAAGGTTCGACTCGGCGATCCATGGCGCAAGATCCGGATATCCGCCTGCTCACCTCCCCACGTATTTTCCTCGTCGGGATGGCGGCGTTCCTGGCGCTCGTCGGTTTTGTCGTTCTTATCCTCTATCGGCAGATCGCTTTCGCGTTCAGCGCCAATCCGGGCTTGAACGGCCTGATCCTCGGCATTCTGACTATCGGCGCGCTGTTCACGTTCCGCCAGGTGATCAGGCTCTTTCGCGAGATCCGCTGGGTCAATTCGCTGACCGGCGCCCAGACCGGCTCCATCCCCACCCCCCGGCTGCTCGCGCCTATGGCGGCGATGCTCAACGCCGGGGCGGGCGCGCGTGGGCTCTCGACCATCACCACCCGCGCGATCCTAGATTCGATCGCCACCCGGCTGGACGAGGGGCGCGAGCTCAGCCGCTATCTGGTTGGGCTCCTGGTGTTTCTCGGGCTGCTGGGCACCTTCTGGGGCCTGCTGGAGACGGTGCATTCCATCGCAGGCGTGATCGACAGCATGAAGACGGGGGTCGACACGGCGACCATGTTCGACGCACTCAAGACCGGGCTTTCGGCGCCGATCGCCGGCATGAGCGTTTCGTTCACCTCCTCGCTGTTCGGCCTCGCGAGCTCGCTCATCCTCGGCTTTCTCGACCTTCAGGCGGGCCAGGCGCAGAATCGCTTTTATTCGGAGTTCGAGGAGTTTCTCGCCAGTCACGTCCAGCCGACCCCGATCGTCGATGCAATGCCGGAGGCGCCGATCATCCCCCAGGTCGGGCCGCCGGCGATCGAGAATCAGCGGGACTCGAAGGCGATCGCCAACCTTGCCGAAGGCATCCAGGCGCTGGTCGGCCACATGCGCACCGAGCAGCAGCAGATTCGCGACTGGGTCGACGCGCAGGCGGTGCAGCAGGAGGACATCGGCAAGCTCCTCCGCCGCCTGCTGGACGAACTCGGGACGCGGTAGTCCCTTCTCACCGTTCGCGGGGAGAAGGTTAGGAATGAGGGGCGCGGGCGACGCCGCCGACGCGAATCGGTCGGCCCCTCACCCCGGCCCTCTCCCCGCAAGCGGGGCGAGGGAGAACAGGGAGTTGAGCCATGGCGCTGTCGCGATCGCGCCGCTATGAGGCGGTGAACTATTGGCCGGGCTTCGTCGACGCTTTGTCGACGATGTTGCTCGTCATCATTTTTCTGCTCTCTGTGTTCATGCTGGCGCAGTTCTTCCTGTCGCAGGAAGTCACGGGGAAGGACGAGGCGCTGGCGAGGCTCAACCGCCAGATCGAGGAGCTCACCAACCTGCTCGCGCTCGAGCGTTCGCAGAAGGGCGCCGACGAGGCCCGGATTTCGGTCCTGTCCGCGACGCTGGACAGCGCCGAGCGGGAGCAGCAGCGGCTCAAGGACGCCGCCTCTCAGGGCGCGGAAAACGCCGACGCGGCGAGCGGCAAGGCGTCGGCCGCGGCCCGGGCTCTCGACCAGGAGAAGCAGATCTCGGCCCAGGCGCTGGCCCAGGTCGATGTGCTCAACCAGCAGATCGCCGCTCTGCGCCGCCAGCTCGCGGCGATCGAGGACGCGCTCGCCGCCTCTGAGGCGGCCAACAAGGAATCGCAATCGAAGATTTCCGACCTCGGCCAAAGGCTCAATGTTGCGCTGGCGCAGAAGGTTCAGGAGCTCAATCGTTACCGCTCCGACTTTTTCGGGCGCTTGCGACAAATCCTCGGCTCGCGGCCCGACATCCGCGTCGTCGGCGACCGGTTCGTGTTCGAATCCTCGGTGCTGTTCGACGTCGGCAAGGCTGACATCAGCCCGGCCGGGAAGCAGTCCCTCGACAGCCTCGCTTCCGCCGTGCTCGATCTCGAGCGCGAGATTCCGCCGGACCTTCCCTGGATCCTCAGGGTCGACGGCCATACCGACAACAGGCCGATCAGCGGCGGCCAGTACAAGTCGAACTGGGAGCTGTCGGCCGCGCGCGCCGTCGCGGTGGTGCAGTACCTGATCAGCAAAGGCGTCGAGCCTGACCGCCTCGCCGCGGCCGGCTTCGGCGAATTCCAGCCGATCGACCAGGGAACGGGTGAAGAGTCGCTCGCCCGCAACCGACGGATCGAGCTCAAGCTGACGGAGCGGTGAGCGCCTCGACCCGCGTCTTGCGCGACTTCGCCGAAGCCGATCTGCCGGAGCTGATCGATCTCTGGGTCGCGGCGTGGAAGGCGAGCGGGATTCCGATTGATTTCGAGGGCCGCCGCGCCTGGATCCGCGATTGCCTGACGGCGCTTCACGCCGGCGGGGCTGAGATCATCGTCGGGCTCGACACGGGCGGGAAACCTGCGGGCTTCGTCACCATCGACGCGCGATCGGGCGTGCTCGACCAGCTCTGCGTCGCCCCGCCCGAGCGCGGTTCGGGGCTCGCGGCAGCGTTGATGGATGAGGCGAAAAGCCGCTCGCCGGGCTCAATCGAGCTCAAGGTCAACGAGGCGAACCCGCGCGCCCAGCGCTTCTACGAGCACGAGGGGTTCGTGATCGTAGGCCGAGGGGTGAGTTCGCTTTCCGGTTGGCCCATGCTCATCATGCGCTGGCAGGCGGCCTGATAGAGGGAAAGCCTCCAGAAGTCCCAGACAAGCGAAACACTCGGCTGATTGCCATGGCCGCGGTTCCCGGCTATCGCCATCGGCAACGGCCAAGAAGCCGCAAACGGCGTGGGGGGCCCCCCGCGCGAGGGAGGATTTTGAACCATGCGCACACCATTGATCCTGTCTCTGGCGGGACTTAGCCTCGTCGCGCCGATGGCGCCGGTTCTGGCCGACGACATTACGATCGCGGTCGCGGGCCCCATGACCGGGCCGGTCGCCAGCATCGGCGAACAGATGAAGCGGGGCGCGGAAACCGCCGCGGCGGCGATCAACGACGCCGGCGGGGTCAACGGACGCAAGATCAAGATTGTCGTCGAAGATGACGCCTGCGACCCCAAGCAGGCGGTCGCAATCGCCAACCTCATCGTCGGCCAGCAGATCAAATATGTCGACGGCCACGCGTGCTCTGGCTCGTCCATCCCCGCTTCCGACGTCTATTCCGAGAACAACGTCCTCATGATGAGTCCGGCGTCATCGAACCCGGTGATGACCGAGAAGGGGCGCGCCACGGTCATGCGTCTCTACCCGCGCGACGATCGTCAGGGCGAGTTCATCGCGCCGTGGATCGCCGACAAATATAAAGGCAAGAAGATCGCGATCCTGCACGACAAGTCGGCCTACGGAAAAGGCCTGGCCCAGGTGGTCAAGGACAAGCTTAACGCCGGCGGCGTGACCGAAATCATGTTCGAAGGCATCAATCCGGGCGAGAAGGACTATACTGCGGTCGTCACCAAGCTGAAGAGCGCCGGGGCGGACTTCGTCTATTTCGGCGGCTATCACGCCGAGGCGGGGCTCATTCTCCGGCAGGCCGCCGACCAGGGCGCCAAGTTCCAGCTCATGACCGGAGACAGCATCGCGACCTCCGAGTTCTGGGCCATGTCCGGCCCGGCGGGCGAGGGGACGCTGTTCACCTTCCCGACCGACCCCCGCCGTTCGCCCAATGCGGCCAAGGCGCTCGAGCAGTTCAAGGCCCAGGGTTACGACCCAGAAGGCTTCACCCTGTTCAGCTATGGCGTGATCCAGGCGATTGCGGAGGGGATCAAGCGGTCAGGGTCTGACGACCCGGCGAAGATCGCCGCGGCTCTCAAGGACGGCAAGCCGGTGGACACCGTGATGGGCCCGGTGAGGTTCGACAGCAAGGGCGACATCCTCGATCCGAGCTACGACATCAATATGTGGAGCGCCGGCAAATACGCGCCGATCGCGAAGTGAGCGGGCTCGAAGCCTAAACTAGCGGGGCCAAAGACGGGGCCGGCAGAAGCCCGGCCCCGAGCGCGACCGTCAATGCCTCGCCGTCGCGCGTTCCTGATGGAACGCCGCGCCGTGCTCCTCGCGCAACTCCCGCTTCAGGATCTTGCCGCTCGGGTTCTTCGGCAGGGACTCGGCGAGGATGACGCGCTTGGGGACCTTGAAGCCGGCCAGAACCTTGTGGGCATGGTCGAGGACAAGCGTCTCGCTTAGCGTCGCTCCCGCCTTCGGCACCACCACCGCGACCACCGCCTCGATCCAGTGGGGATGCGGCACGCCGATCGCCGCGACTTCCGAGACGCCCGCGAGAAGGTAGATCGCCTCCTCGACCTCGCGGCTCGCGACGTTCTCGCCGCCGGACTTGATCATGTCCTTCTTGCGGTCGACGACGCTGATGAAGCCCTCGTCGTCGATGGTTGCGAGATCGCCCGAATGGAACCAGCCGCCGCGGAACGCCTCGGCCGTCTTCTCCTCGTCCCTGTAATAGCCGAGCATCAGATGGGGCGAGCGATGGACGATCTCGCCAACCTCGCCGGGCCTCGCGTCCTGCATCGCTTCATCAACGACACGCGTCTCCACATTGAGCACGGGGCGGCCGCATGATCCGGGCTTGCGCAACTGGTCGTCTGGCCCGAGCATCGTGGCGAGCGGCGCGATCTCCGTCTGGCCGTAGAGGTTCCATAGACGCACCTTAGGCATGCGGGCCGCCATCTCCCGCATCACCTCGACCGGCATGATCGACGCGCCGTAATACCCCTTGCGCAGGCTCGACAGGTCCGCCGCGTCGAAACCCGCTGCCCGCAGCATCGCAATCCACACCGTCGGCGGCGCGAAAAAGGAGGTTGCGCGCTCGCGCTCGATGAGCCGGAAGATATTGTCCGGAACGGGCTTCGCGGTCACAACATTGACGCCGCCGGCGTAGATCGACGGACCGAGGAACACGTCGAGCTGGGCGCAATGATAGAGCGGCAGCGCGTGCACCGCGACGTCGCCGCCGCCGATCTCTGCGTCGACCATGCAGCTCACATATTGCCAGAGGATCGCGTCATGGGTGAGCTGCACCCCCTTGGGGCGAGATTCGGTGCCGCTCGTGTACACGATCTGGGCGACGTCGAAACTCTCCGGCCCATCGGCGGGCGCCCTGCCCCCGGCCTCGACCAGCGCGTGAAAATTGGTCATTCCCCCGACTGGAGCGGTGTCCTCTTCGGATGGCAGCCAAAGAAGTTCGGCCACCTGCGGCGCCTGCGCCGCCCCTTTGCGGGCGACCTCAGCCATGCCGGTGTCACAAGCGAGCATGCTCGCGCCGGAATGGTTGAGAATGAAGCCGACGTCGTCGGGCTGCAACATGAAGTTGATCGGAACCATGACCGCGCCAAGCCGCATCAGCGCATAACGCAGCGCAACGAAGCCGTGCGAGTTGCGGGCAAGCAGCGCCACCCTGTCGCCTCGCTCGACGCCGCGCGCGGCGAGGCCGCCCGCAAGCCTCTCGCACACCTCATAGAGCTCGCGATAGGTCCAGCGGGTCGACCCGCAGGCAAGCCCTAGACGATCCGGAACCCGCTGCGCGCTCCGACGCAACGTGTCGGCAAGCGTTTGCCGCCGCAGATTGGCGTCCATCCATCCTCCCGGGGCCAGGCCGTGATGACCCCTCTCGGCTATGCGGAAAGGCTAGGGGGACTTCGAGGCATTGTAAACGGCGCCGGCGTTCCCATCTTCGCTTCGCGCGGCGCTTCCCTTTCGGCTTTCCTTGATGTACTGCGGCGCACAATCGTCGGCCGCGAACCCGCGCAGCGCCGTCGTGCCCCCGTTATTTTCGCGGTCGAAAAAGGGCGCCTGTCCGAGCGATTCGGCCGTCCGCCGCCAGCAAAGTCCCTATGCCCCATGAAACTTCGCAACGTCGCCATCATCGCCCACGTCGATCACGGGAAGACCACTTTGGTCGACCGGCTCCTCCAGCAGTCGGGCGCGTTCCGCGACAACCAGCGGGTCGCCGAGCGGGTCATGGACTCAAACGACCTCGAGCGCGAGCGTGGCATCACGATTCTCGCCAAGGCGACGTCGGTGGTGTGGAAGGACGTGCGCGTCAACATCGTCGACACGCCGGGCCACGCCGATTTCGGCGGCGAGGTCGAGCGCATCCTGTCGATGGTCGACGGCGCGATCGTGCTTGTCGACGCCGCCGAAGGGCCGATGCCGCAAACCAAGTTCGTGGTCGGCAAGGCGCTCAAGATCGGACTGAAGCCAATCGTCTGCGTGAACAAAGTCGATAAAGGCGACGCGCGCCCGGTCGAGGTCGTCAACGAGGTATTCGATCTCTTTGCCGCGCTCGACGCCACCGACGACCAGCTCGATTTCCCCATTCTCTACGGCTCGGCCAAGCAAGGATGGATGGCGCTTTCCCCCGACGGACCGAGGGACAACATGGCACCGCTCTTCGACCTCGTGCTGAAGCATGTCGAGCCGCCGAAGGTCGGGGCGGGCGGCTTCCGCATGCTCGGCACGCTGCTCGAGGCCAATCCCTATCTCGGGCGCATCATCACCGGCCGGGTCTTCTCCGGTTCGATCCGAACCAATGCGCCAGTCAAAGTCATCGACGGTGAGGGCGATACGATCGAGCAGGGCCGAGTCACGCGAATTCTCGCTTTCCGCGGCATCGAGCGGGCGCCGATCGATGAGGCGGTCGCGGGCGACATCGTTGCGATCGCGGGTCTCGAAAAGTTCAACGTCGCCGACACCCTCTGCAGTCCGGAGGAGGTCGAGCCGTTGACGGCGCAACCGATCGACCCCCCGACGCTATCGATGACCTTTTCCGTCAACGACAGCCCGCTTGCCGGAACCGAAGGGGACAAGGTGACGAGCCGGGTCATCCGCGATCGCCTGTTCAAGGAGGCTGAGGGCAACGTGGCGCTGCGGGTCGAGCAGGCGCCAAACTCCGACGCCTATGTCGTCTCGGGGCGCGGCGAGTTGCAGCTTGCGATCCTGATCGAGACGATGCGCCGCGAGGGCTTTGAGCTCAGCGTCTCGCGGCCGAAGGTGCTCTACCGCCGCAGCGATGACGGCGAGACGCTCGAGCCGATCGAGGAGGTCGTCATCGACGTCGACGAGGAGCATTCAGGCGTCGTGGTGCAGAAGATGAGCGAGCGCAAGGGCGAGATGATCGAAATGCGTCCCTCGGGAGGCGGGCGGCTCCGCCTCGTCTTCCTTGCGCCCACGCGCGGCCTCATCGGCTACCTCGGCGAATTGATGACCGACACCCGCGGCACCGCGGTGATGAACCGCCTGTTCCACAATTGGGGCCATTGGAAGGGCGAGATCGCCGGCCGGCGCAACGGCGTACTGATCTCGAACGAAGCGGGCGACGCGGTCGCCTATGCGATGTGGAATCTCGAGGATCGCGGCCCGATGATGATCGATCCGGGAGCCAAGGTCTATCAGGGCATGATCGTGGGCCAGCACACGCGCGACAACGACCTCGAAGTCAATGTGCTCAAGGGCAAGAAGCTCACCAACATCCGCACCCACTCCAAGGACGAGGCGGTACGCTTGACCCCGCCAATCCAGATGACGCTCGAAAAGGCGCTCGCCTATATCGAGGACGACGAACTGGTCGAGGTGACGCCGAAGTCGATCCGCCTGCGGAAAAGCCTGCTCGACCCCAACGAGCGCAAACGAGCGGAGCGCGCCAGGGCGGCGGAAGGCGCCGCCTAGGACGAGCTACGTCGTAGGGAGCGCCCACGCTCAACGGGAGAGGCCGATGCCGGCGACGAAAATCATGCTCATCCGTCACGCGGAGAAACCGAACGGCGACGGCGGCCCCGGCCTGATGCCCGACGAAACTCAGAACCCCGAGGCCCTGACCGCGCTCGGCTGGACGCGAGCCAAAGCGCTGGTCGGCCTGTTCGCCCCTGCCGGAGCCCCGCGGGCGCCGCTCGCGAGGCCCGCCAGCCTGTTCGCCTCAGGGTCGCAAAGCCTGCGGCCGATGCAGACGATCGCGCCGCTCGCCGCAGCGCTCAATCTCCCCATCACGACTTTCCGAAAGGGCCAGGAGGCCGAGCTGGTCGCCGCGGTCAAGCTGGCCGAGGGGCCAGCTCTCGTCTCCTGGCAGCACGAGGCGATCCCCGAGATCGCGACGCTGATCCTGGGCCGGGCGGACGGCGTCCCGCCGATCTGGCCGGGCCATCGCTTTGATCTCGTCTGGGTGTTCGATCTGGGCGCCGCTGGCGGGTGGAGCTTCGTGCAGACGCCGCAGCTCCTCCTGCCAGGCGACTCCGCGAAGCCGATCGGCCCGGGCGGCTAAGAGCCCGGCCGGATGGCCATCTCTCCCGCGCGCGTGAGGTCCGCTGAGGCGCGCCCCACGTCGTTTCGCGGTGCACAGTATTCCGGTTTTGGATAATCGCCTCTCACTACGCATAGCGGAGGTTAAATCGGTTATTCACCGTTCGTTTAAGTTGCCGCCTTGTCTTTAAGCGTCCGTTAAAGAAAGATGACCCATATGAGGACTCCCGCAAATGGCCACCGAGTAGTTCCGCAAGGCCGACGAGTACCGTTAATGAGTCATCCGTCGACTGTACAACTCTACTTTTGCCCTAGAAGGATGCTCGTCGCCCGCCTTGTGACAGGCTGAGACAAGACAGCCGGTCGGAGGATCGGAAGCGTTGCGAATTCATCATCTCAATTGTGGGTCGCTGTGCCCGGGGGGCGGGAGAATGTTCGGCGGCGTTGGCGGGTTGCTGTCGCCGGCCCCAATGTGCTGCCATTGCCTCCTGATTGAGGGCGATGACCGGCTGATCCTCGTCGACACCGGGCTCGGCGTCGAGGATGTCAACGAACCTCGGCGGCTCGGACTTCTGTTCAACCTCATGGCGCGGCCGCGGCTCGAGGTCGCGGAGACCGCTCTGAGACAGGTCGTCGATCTGGGCTACCGGCCAAGCGACGTGCGCCACATCGTGCCGACCCATCTTGATCTCGACCACGCGGGCGGCATCAGCGATTTCCCTGCGGCGGCGGTCCATATTTACGCCGACGAGCTTCGCGCGGCCTCGAGCCGATCGAGCCTGCGCGAGCGCGGCCGCTATCGCGCCGCGCAGCTGTCCACGGTCAAAAAATGGGCGGCGGTCAAGGAAGAAGAAGAGGGAGACTCCTGGTTCGGCTTCTCGGCGGTGCGAGCGATCCCGGGAACGAGGGATGAGGTTCTCCTGGTGCCGCTGCCTGGCCACACGCGCGGCCATTGCGGCGTGGCGGTGCGGAGGAGCGACGATTGGCTCCTCCACTGCGGCGACGCCTATTTCCACCATTCCGAGATTGAGTCCGGCGGCGCCGCCGCACCGGCGGGCCTGCGGGCGCTGCAAAGCCTCATGAGCGTCGACAGCGCGGCACGCCGCGCCAATCTGGCCCGCCTGCGCGCCCTCGCCCGGCTGACAATGGGCGAGGTCAAACTGTTCTGCTCGCACGATCCGGTCGAGTTTGCGGCGCTCAAAGGCGAAGAAGCCGAAGCCGAGATGGTCGCGCCCCCGGTCGTCGCGCCGCGTCGATTGCGCCCAATCGAGCTTCACGCGCCGGGGCGATAGCGGGCCCCTCGGTCGCGCTCGCCACTTTCGCATCCGCTCTTCGCGGCAACGCGCCTCAGCCGGCGAAGCGGGCGCCCAGGCCGCCGTCCACGCGCCAATTGGCGCCGGTGACGAACGAGGCTTCGTCCGACAGCAAAAAGATCGCGCAATTGGCGATTTCTTCCGGGCTGCCCATGCGCCGCATCGGATGAGCCGCGAGCACCTTCTCGCGCAACGACGCATCGTTGCGGCCGAAAAACTCGGCCACCAGCGCCGTCTCGACGTAGCCCGGAGAGAGCGCGTTGACGCGAATCTGCCAGGGGCCGACCTCGAGCGCGAGCGAGCGAGTGAGCCCCACGAGACCCGATTTCGCCGCCGCGTACGGGAACATTCCCGGATAGGTCATGTCGGCGTGCAGCGAGGCGACATTGACGATCGCGCCCTTGTTCGCCGCCTTCATCGCCGGCAGCACCGCCCGGGCGGCAAGCCACGCCGATTTGAGATCGACGGCAAAGACGTCCTCCCACTCCTGCTCGGTCATCGTGACCGGGTCGGCGTAGACGTTGCGGCCGGCGTTGTTGACGAGACCGTTGACTGGCCCGAACAATCTCGTCGCAACCCCAAGCGTGCGTTCAATGTCGGAGGCGCGCCGGACGTCGCCGGCGCTGAAGTGAGCGCGCTTTTCAGCGCCGAGCGTGGCGAGAAGCTCGCCGCCAGCGGTTTCATCGACATCGATGATCGAAACCAGCGCGGCCTCGGCCAACGCTTTGCCGGCGATCGCTGCGCCGATGCCCCGCGCGCCCCCGGTCACCAGAACATGCCGCCCCTCGATCCGCCCGGCCATCTGTCATCCTCACCAATCCGCAACAGCGCCATCGCTATGGCGCCACTGGATCGGCGGCGCTTCCTGAAACGGGTGCTTCGCGGCCGCCTTGAAATCGATTTCAACCCCCACGCCCGGCGCGACGCTCGGCTCGACGTAGCCTTCACGGATCGGCGTGACGCCGGCGACGATCTCATCGCGCCAGGGCACGTCGGCGCGCATCACTTCCTGGATGAGAAAGTTGGGCAGCGTGAAGCCGAGATGGATATTGACCATGGTCGCGACCGGCCCCAGCGGATTATGGGGCGCCATGCTGACGCCGAACGTATCGCAGAGCGCGGCGATTCGTCGGACCTCGGTCAGCCCGCCGGCGTGGCACACGTCCGGCTGGGCGACCGCGATCGCCTGCGACTGCAGGAGCGGCAGGAACTCGCGCCGATGGGTCAATCGTTCGCCCGAGGCGATAGGGATCGGGGTCGAGCGCGCGACGCGGGCAATGCCGTCGGAATCCTCCGGCTGGCATGGCTCTTCGAGAAAGAACGGCCGAAAGGGCTCCAGAACCTTCGCGTATTGAATCGCCATGGCCGCGCTCGTGCGCCCGTGCAGATCGACCATGATGTCCATGTCGTCGCCGGCGCCCTTGCGCGCGGCGGCCATCAACCGCTCGGCGCTCTTCAGCGCGGCGAGGCCGTCGAGCGGCGCAGTCTTGCCGACGGCGAGTATCTTGACCGCGGAAAAGCCGTCGGCGCGCGAACGCGCCGCCTTATCGGCGAACCGTTCCGTCGTCGGATCGTCATACACGGACGCCGAGTCGCCGCCGCCAAGATGATCGTACATCCTAAGCCGGTCGCGCGAGAGGCCGCCGAGCAATTGCCACAGCGGAATGCCGAGGTCCTTCGCCTTCAAATCGTGCAGCGCCTGATCGATCCCCGACAACGCCGACATGGTCACCACCCCGCCTTTGAAGAACGGATAGCGGTACATCGCCTGCCAGAGATGCTCGATGCGGCGCGGATCCTCGCCGATCACGAGCGGAGCGAGATCCTCGATCGCGCCGACCACGGCGCGGGTCTGGAATTCGAGAGTCGCCTCGCCGAGTCCAACAAGTCCCGGAACATCCGTCTCGACCCGGACGAATATCCAGTTGCGCAACCTCGCATTGACAACGACGGTCTTGACCGCGGTGATTTTCATCTGGACGGCACGCCTTCGGTCAGCGCCCGGTCAGCGACTGGCGACGGATGCGCCGCTCAATCAGGGTCTGCAGGACGACCGAGATCACAATCACCAGCCCAAAAGCGAGCTGGGTGTAGAAGGCGTTGATGCCGGCCGAAACGATGCCGGCGTTGATGGCGCCAATGATGTAGGAGGCGACAAAAGTGCCGACGACCGAGCCGGTGCCTCCGAACACCGACGTGCCGCCGAGGAAAACTGAAGCGATGGTGTTGAGGAGAAAGCCGTCGCCCGTGGTGGGCCAGAAATAATAGCCGTAGATCGAGGTCATGAGGCCGGAGAATACGGCGGTGACGCCGACCAGCACGAAGGCGCGCGCCTTGACCGACACGGCGTTCACTCCCATGAGGCGCGCGCTGGTCGGATTATCGCCGACCAGGAACACATGGGCGCCGAAGCGGGTGCGGTTGAGCAGGACCCAGAAGACGATCAGAATGACGATCATCCATAGAGTCTGAATCGGGAACCCGAACACGGAAGCGCGCAGAAGCGCATGCATCTGCGGAAATTTGTCGGCGGTCAGCGGCACGCCAGTTCCGTTCATCAGCACGAGTTCAAGGCCGCGAAAGAGGAACGACGTGCCGATGGTGATGACAAGCGAGGGGATATTGAGCTTGGCGACAAGGAGGCCGTTCAATAAGCCGCAAGCCGCGCCCGTCGCCAGTGCGCAGACAAGACCGATCCACCACGGCGCACCGCCATAGGAGGTGGTGAGACAAAAGGCCGCCGTCCCGAGCGCCATGATCGAGGGAAACGAGAGATCGATCTCGCCGGTGATGACGACGAAGGTGAGAGCCAGCGCGATAATGCCGAATTGCGGCGTCGTCTGCGCGAACGCGCGGTAGATGTCGAGATTGGTGAACACGGCCGGCGCAGCGGCAACGAAGGCGAGCCACATCGCAACGCCGACGCCGATGATGCCGAGCTGGCTGCCGTGCCGGCGCAAGGCGGATGGCGGCGCGATCCGATTGTCGGATGGACGGTCTGGAATCGCGGTCGCCATCGGCGTCAGTCCATCGACCCGGACCGGGCGACGCGGTAGAGGCGGTCGAGCAGCTCGTCCATCGTGATCTCGCTCTTGGCGTAGACGCCGGCGACCTTGCCGCGATCGAGCACATAGAGCCGGTCGACGACCGGGTAAACATGAAAAATATTGTGATCGATGAAGATCGCAGATTTGCCAGCCTTCTTGATCCCGCTGACGAAATCGAGGGTCTTGCGGGTTTCGCTGAGCGAGAGGCCCATCGTCGGCTCATCGAGGATGACCAGCTCCGCGTCGAAATAAAGCGCCCGCGTGATCGCAACGCCCTGCTTTTCGCCGCCGGACATCGTGGTGACGATATTGTCGGGATGGACCGCGGCGGAGGTGAAGCCCATGTGCTCGCTCATCAGCCGGGTCGATTCCGAGCGCATTCGTTTGACGTCGAGGAGGCCCCAGCGCGTGCGCGGCTCGCGGCCCATGAACATGTTGCGCCAGATCGGCTGCTTCTCGCTCAGCGCCCGTTCCTGATAGACGGTCTCGATGCCGAGACTGCGAGCCCTGGCCACCGACCAATCGTCGATTCGTCGCCCCTCAAAAAAGATCTCGCCGCCGGCGTCCGGCCGATGGAACCCCATCACGATCTTCACCAGCGTCGACTTGCCGGCGCCGTTATCGCCGAGCAGGCCGACGATCTCGCCGCGATTGACGGAGAAATTCACCCCCGAGAGCGAGCGCACTTCGCCAAACGTCTTCGAGACGTTGCGAAGCTCGATCACCGGCGGGTCGGCGGCCCCGACGGACTGGGTCACGGATGGTTCCTTCGAGAGGGGATGAGGCGCGCTGGGTTGCGCGCCTCGGACTGCGCGTCAGTCAGCGGATTTCCTTGGCGGCAAGCGGGGCGACCGCGTCGACGTTCGACGAATCGACGAACGCGCCGGCGGTGTTCACGTCGAGACCCGAGAAACCGTATTTCTTGGTCAGGCAGATATTGAGGATCGGAATATAGCCCTGGAGGTAGGGTTGCTGGTCGATGACCAGGTTCTGGTAGCCTTCCTTGATCGCCTGGGCGGTGTTCGGCGACATGTCGAAACCGGCAAAGAAGACCTGGCCCGGCTTCAGCGACGCCGCGCGCGCATAGACGCCGACGTTCGAGGTCAGCCCACCATGGTCGGTGACGACGATCTTGATCCCCTTGTTGGCGCCCATCACGCCGACGAAAGTCGCCGTTCCGGCGTTCGGATCGGCGTTGGTGGCCGCGTCGATCTCTTGGTAGATCACCTTGGCGCCGACCTTGTCGAAGGCGTCGATCACGCCGACGGTGCGCTGGCCGCGGTCGCCGCCCTGGCCCTTGAGGCCCCAGACGAACACCTCATCGCCGGACTTGAGGTTCGCCCGCTTGGCTGCTTCGGCCCCAAGCGCGAAACCCGCCGAATAGTTCGGAGCGCCGACATAGCCGAAGCCCTTGGTCGAATATTTCTTCTGGCTGTCGGGCAGCGATGTGTTGAGGGTGGTGAAGATCGTCCCTTGCGCAAAAGCCTGATCGACCATCGGCGCCGTCGCCGCCTCGCCGCCGAAGCCGTAGGTCGCGATGCCGTCGACCTTGGTCGCCAACGCCTGCTGGATCTGGGTCAGCATCTTGTTGGGATCCCAGTCCGAGAAATAGTAGGTGACGCTCGGCCCGAGATCGAGCTCGGCCTGCTTGAAGCCGT
>Ga0335076_10004077_pt1 | contig 14731 bp, 12 predicted proteins | sample Lox_Sample_25_FD_206717 | JGI IMG/M metagenome (GOLD analysis project Ga0335076, IMG submission 206717) | Soil microbial communities from Loxahatchee National Wildlife Refuge, Florida, United States - Lox_Sample_2.5 | ecosystem: Environmental > Terrestrial > Soil > Wetlands | place: USA... | reverse complement strand
AGTCGGGCTGCTCGTCCAGCCGGAAGCCCACCTTCAGCGTGACCTGGAAGTGGCAGCGGCCGTTCTCGATCCGGCCGCGGATGTTGGTGACCTCGAACCAGTCGAGGTTGTGCAGGGTCTTCGAGGCCCGGGTGACGGCGCCACGGATCGCGTCGTCGACGCTCTCCGTGGAGGAGCCGGCGATCTCGCTGATTGAGTACACGCTGTCTGACATGGGTGATCCCTTCGCTGAGGTGCCTGCCCGGCTGCCTACCCCGAAGCCAGGACTCTCTCACCCTAGCCTCGGGGGTCACCCGGTCCCCAGGGGTCAGGCAACCCGCAGCACGCGCAGGACCCGGGGCGCCCGCCGGGTACTCCTGGCCGCCTGCGGGCGGCAGCGCGACCGGATCATGCCCTTTCCAGGCGTGCCAGTCCGACCGGGACACCCCGGTCGCGCCCACCGCGATGACCACCCCGTCGGCGGGACACACGGATCAGCCACCCCGTAACCTCCGGCATGACGCCGTACCCGGAGTCGACCACCGCCTTCACGATCTCACCTACCCGCCAGGCCCGAAGGGCTGGCAGCGGCGGGTGGCGAGGGGTGATTGCGGCCTGCCAGCCGGGTAGGGAGCCGGGTAGGGATAGCCTGTGTGAGTATTTATGACTAATCTAATCGAAATAGTTATATCTAGGCCCTTCTCTGGAGGTCCCGGTGTCCATGCCCGACTTCCTGGTGATCGGTGCCCCTAAGGCGGGCACCACGGCACTGCACGCCGCGCTGGCCCGGCACCCTGGACTGGTTATGTCGCCGGTCAAGGAGCCGAAGTTCTTCCTGTCCGACGGCCCCCCGCCCACCAGGGGCGGCCCGGGGGACGCGCTGACCTACCGAGAGCACATCTGGCGCAGGGCAGACTACGAGGCGCTGTTCGACGCGGCTCCGCCCGGCGCGCTGCGCGGCGAGTCGACGCCGCTCTACCTGTACGACCGGGCCGCGTTGCGCCGGATCCGCGCGACCCTGCCGGACGCCAGGCTGATCGCGGTCGTGCGCGACCCGGTGGAGCGGGCACACTCGAACTGGACCCACCTGTGGTCGGCGGGCCTGGAACCCGTCGGCGACTTCGTCCGGGCCTGCGGGGAGGAGGGGCGCCGGATCGCGGCCGGCTGGGCCAGCTTCTGGCACTACACCGGGCTGGGCCGGTACGGCGAGCAGCTCCAGTACCTGTTCACACTGTTCCCGCGCGAGCAGGTACTGGTTCTGCGCTACCGGCGGCTAGTCGACGAGCCCGCGCAGACCCTCGATCAGATCTGCGCGTTCCTGAGCGTCGAGCCAGGCGTGCTGACCGAGATACCGCGGCAGAACGTCACCTCTCACCCCGAACCGACGCTGGGACACCGCGTGGTGTCGGCGGCCCAGCGCGCGGGCAACGCGGTAGGCACCCTGATCCCCGGCCTGACCGCGGCCACCCTGACCGGCCCGCTGGAGGGGTTCCTGCAGCGGCACAGCCGGGAGCGCCAGCCGCTGAGCTGGGACCAGCGCCAGCAGCTCATCCCCCGGTTCCAGGCCGACATCAGGCTGCTCGAGGACGTCCTCGGCGAGAGCTTCCGCGACTGGATCATGCCGCGGGAGCGTTCAGGCGGCATGGTCGGCGGCCGGCCGAGCGGCCAGGGCCAGGCCAGGAACGGCCGCCCCGCCCCGGAGGCCCCGGGCGCCCCGGAGGCCCCAGAGGCCCCGGAGGGACCCCTAGCGCAGTTCCGTGACCAGCGCGTGTGATCCGTCCGGCCTGGTCATCTCGTAGTAGAGGCGATATCGCCCGGCCCGCAGCGGCACCAGGTCCAGGTACCGCAGGCCGCCGCCGTGGTACGGCGAGAAGGCCAGCGGCTGGTCGCTGACCGGGCTCAGCGCCGCCGCGTCGGCGCCGGCGGCGACCCCGGTCCGCTCCTCGTAGTTCTCCGCGGCGCTGGCCCGTCCGTCGTAGTAGGCCGTGATGCCGTCCTCGTCGAAGCACACCGCGGTGACCCGGGTGCCCCGGGAGTCCCACTGCCCGGGCGTGCCGCTCAGCGCGGTGCCGTGCCAGGTCCAGGTCAGGCCGTCGGCGCTGGTCGCGTACTCGGTGGTCATCTGGTCCGTCTGCAGCGGGTCGGCCAGCGGGTGACACGACGCCCACAGGTGCCACAGGTCGCCGTGGTACGCGATCACCGGGTCCTTCACGCCGGTCTTGGCGTCGCCCGGCAGCGCGACCTGCCGGTTCCTGGTGTCGAACTCGGCCGGGTGGGCCGCCTCGGTCATCTCAACCCGCCAGTGCTTGGTGCCCGTGGTCGCGCAGCTCAGGTACAGCCGCCAGCGTCCCTCCGGGGTAAGGACCAGGGCGGGCCGCTCCAGCGACTCGGTGGCCATGTCCTCCTTGCCGATGGTCAGCAGCGTCTCGAACCGCTCGCCGTCCGCCGAGCGCGCTACCGCCACCGCGTAACCCCGGCCCTCTCCAATGGGCCGCCTGAGCCGGTAGGCCAGAAAGATCTCGCCGTCGCCCGCGACCGCGCACGGCGCTCCCGCCCAGTATCCCGGTCCGGTGCCCGGCGGTTCGGCAGCGACGACACCCTGGTCGGGCCGGGGCAGCAGCATTGGGGGAACTCCTTCTCCTCTATTTACATCGGAATAATAGATAACGCGAGCGACCGGCCGCGCCTCCGTTCGGATCTTAGCCGGATACAGTCGGGGCTGGACGTGCCGTCTCGCCCCGGGGAACACGTCGTGCCGCAGTCCTACCCCCACGGTGAACTGGTCATCGTCGTTGACTGCGCAGACCTGGATCGCTCGGCGTGGTCCTGGGTCGGCGCTGGCACATCCTGGCCGGCCTGGACGGCAGTGAGTTCTGCGTCCTCCAGCCTCCAGCCTCCCGCTTCCCGCCGCAGCGCCTAGTAGCCGTAGCCACCCCCGGCGGGGGAAGAAGTGCTGGGCGCGGGCGCTGGCGTAGACGGCGTGCCGTGTGGCGCCGGGCTGCTCGCGGCCGCGGACGCGCTCGGGCTGGCCGTCTCGTCCTGCGCCGGGGCCGTCGTCGGCGGGCTCGCGGGCGGTACGTACCCGGGCGCGGCCGGCGATGTCCCCGATGCGGCGCCCCCGGCCGAAGGCGCCGAGGGCGAAGACGCCCCGGCGGAAGACGCCCCGGCGGAAGACGACGCGGCCGAAGACGACGCGGGCGGATATGACGCGGACGGCGCCGCCGAGCTAGCCGCCGAGGCCGGCGCCAGCGTCTGCGCCGGTCCGCGGCGCGCGGACTGAGCGGCGTGGAGCGGTGCGGAGCCGCCCGTCATCATGAGGCCGACGGTGACGGCGGCCCCGGCGAGCCCGGCGAGGATCGCCGCCGCCGCCAGCGGCCGCCAACGGCCACCGGGCCCACGACCGCGCGCCGGCCGCCAACGGCCACCGGGCCCACGACCGCGCGCCGGCCGCCAACGGCCGCCTGGTCCACGCCACGGGCGTCGGCTCGCACCCGGGCCCGCGCGCAGGCCCGCGCGCTCGTCCGACCGGTCGGCCGCCGCCGGGTCACCCCCCACCGCCGGGAGTCCCCACGGCGGCAGATCCGGGGGCATCAAGGCCGGGGCCGTCGTGGCAACCGGCTGCGGCGTCCCCGCCGCGGCCGGACGAGCCTCAGTCGGCGTCGCCGCCGCGGCCGGACCAGCCCCAGTCAGCGCCCCCACCTCGGCCGGGCTCGCACCCGCCAGGCTGAACCCGCGGCTCACCGGCTCGGGCAGCCAGCCGGCCGCCGGGAAGGCCGCCCCGGACAGCAGGTCGCGTGCGGTCGGACGCCGGGCGGGATCCTTGACCAGGCAGCGCTCGACCAGCGGCCGAACCTCAGCCGGCACCTGATCGAGCTGAGGCAGGCTATGTACCACGCGGTACACAAGCGCCGGAGTCGATCCGGTGCCGAACGGTCCCTGGCCGGTCGCGGCGAACGCCAGCACCGCGCCCAGGCTGAAGATGTCGCTGGGCGGACCGACTTCGCGGCCTTCGGCCTGTTCCGGCGACATGAACCCGGGGGAGCCGACCACCAGCCCGGTATGCGTCAGCGCGCTGGCCTCAACGGCCCGGGAAATGCCGAAATCAATCATCCGCGGCCCGTCCCCGGCCAGCAGCACGTTGGCCGGCTTGAGGTCGCGGTGCACGACGCCCGCGGCGTGGATCGCGCTCAGCCCCTCCGCCAGCCCCATCGCCAGCGCGAGCACCGACGCGACCGGCAGCGGGCCGCGCGCGGTCACCGCGTCGGCCAGCGAAGGCCCGCTCACGTACTCGGTGACCAGCCACGGCACCGGGCCGTCCAGGTCGGCGTCGATCACCGGAGCGGTGAACAATCCGCTGACCTTGCGCGCGACGGTGATCTCCCGCCGGAAACGCGCCCTGAATTCAGGGTCGTGGGCCAGCTCGGCGCGGATCACCTTAACCGCGACCGCCCGGCCACCCGGCGACAAGCCGAGGTAGACCCGCCCCATGCCGCCGGCGCCGAGCCGGCCGCGCAGCCGGTAGGGCCCGATCAGCTGAGGATCCCCCGGCTGCAGCTCATCCATCATGACAACCTCGTCCCTCCGTCAACCGGGACACTCCGGCCGCGCCCCGCACTAACCCGCAATAAGTAGCTACGCAGGAGCGCGCTCGCCGGTTCAACGCGCTCCTTGACGGTCGGCCCCGGGGTGCATGTGGCTGGCGGGGTACGCGGGACCGGCAGGCGTCCGTCAGCGTCCCGGTCACTACCATCACCGGCTCTCAGGGAGGGGCGGCTCCAGGGCGTGCCGCCGGACCCAGCGGATCGACGAAGCCGGCCGGCTCGGGCCGCCGCATCTGGACAACGCCCGGTCGGCGCGTTTACATGAACGAAGGTGAGCACTGGGTCGGATCGCGGGAGTCTCCACCGTCGCATGACATGCCTCAGAAGGTTGCGGATACCGGTCGAACACAATCACGAGCTGCGGCGAGGCGGCAGCTGTCAGCTGGCACTGGAGGATCCATGACGGGTGGCGAGGAGGGCGGCCGCCGGGCCGGGATGATGGGCTGGGCGCAAGACGCCCGCGTTCGGTCCGCGGCTTGCGCGGCCCAGGCGGCCAGGGCTGCCGAGTCGGCGGCTACGATAGGTGAGCAAGTTGAGCGCAGGATCGAGCGCCTGGCCGCACGCAATCCGGAGCATGCGGAGTGCCTGCAGGCCATCCTCGTCGCCGCGGCCCGCCAGCGGAGGGCCGCCGCCGAATGGACGCGCAGTTGTACTGGCGGTCAACAGCTCCCCCAGGCGCGGACCGGGCCCGAGGCCGCGGCCAGCACCGAACCGGAGGGCCATGGGCATGACATGGCTGTCATCCCTGATCCGGACGGGACCGCCGACGAGCTCCAGGACCGGGTCACCGAGGGGATTTTCAGCGCCGGGCTGCTGCTGCAGGACGCCGCCGGGCTGACGACCGAACCCGGAGTGCGCTGGCGGATCGAGGCAGCAGCCGACGGCCTGGACGAGCTGATCCGCATGCTCAGGGGCGCGCTGTTCGACCCTGCCGGTCAGCAGGACCGCGGGCCTGGCCGCGATGCAGATGATTCAACCTTGCCAGCCCGGTGACCGTAACGTACCGCGGCGGCCTACGCGCACCGGCTTACGGCGTACCTGTAGCGGGCGGCCGGGGCAGCTTCGGCTCTGCATCCGCGGCTTGGCCGCCCGGCGCGGCAGTGGCCGGCCCCGCGATGGCCTTGGCGATCCGGCCGAGGAAGACCTGGACTGCTGCCGTCGCTACCTGGTGCAGGACAGCCCGGTCCAGACCGGCGCCCATGGTGCCAGGCGGCGGCCGGTAGGCTCCGTCTAGCCTCAGCATTGTCGCCTGATCCCCCGCCGGGACGAGCCTGACATCGGCATCCAGCACCGGGAACAGGGCGTCGCCCGGACTGGCGGCCTGCCACCGCAGCGCCAAAGCCGCCGATCCCTCACTGATCACCACGTCCCTGGCCTGAACGTGGACCAGCCCAGGCACCGGCCCGAGCGGGCCGGCCCAGGCCTGGCCGACGACCGCCTCGTCATAGGCTTCGCGCGAGGCGATCACCAGACCGTCGTGAAGCAGGTTCGCCAGCCGGGTCCTGGCGACACCGAACCCGACATTCAACAGCACCTGATGGCCGACGAACACCTCACCAGTAAACTCGTCTCGGCAACCTCCGAAAAGGACCTACGTCCCGAATACCCGACCACGTCTACCGCTGCTGTGCGGAAAACGCGCCCGGCTTGCCCTCATCCGCGCCCGAGGGCGCCGCGGCCGCGTGCCGGCAGCCGGGCCAGCAGCCGCCAGCCGAGCAGGAACAGGCCGAGGAACGCCAGCGCCACCACGATGAACGCGAACGCGGTGCCCTGCCCGGACACCACCCGCAGCACCATCCCCAGGGCCGCCGCGCCGAGCCACGCGCCCACCCCGGCCGGCCACAGCCGCAACGGCCGGCGCCAGGCCCGCACCGCCAGCCAGCCGCCTGCCAGCCCGGCCAGGAACGGCCATGCCGTCGTGGCGATGCCGTCCAGGCTTTCGCCCTTGGCGTGGCTGGCCCGGCCGATGATCACGAACACCAGCACGCAGCAGCCGTCGAGGACCACCGCGAGCCACCGGGCCGAACGCATGCGTACCAGGCTAGCGCTGGGGCTCGATGATCGCCTTGAGCCCGGTGCGACGCGCCGCGGCTCCGAACGCTTCCGGTATCCCGTCCAGGCCGGACCGGCTCGTCACCAGCGAGGCGAGGTCCACCACCCTCCGTTCGGCCAGGCTGATCGCCCGGGGGTACACCTCGTTCATCCGCCGGACCATGGCGATCGTCAGCCCCTTGCGCCGCGCGAGCGAGGCCCCGAACCTGATGGCGTCGTCTCCGGGTATGCCGGCCAGCACCACCCGTCCGCCCGGTCGTACCGAGGCCATCGCCAGCCCGACCGCGTCGTCGTTCCCGGCCGCCTCGAACGCCACGTCCACGCCTGCCTCGTCGAACTCGGCCGGGTGCGCCACCTGGTCCGCCCCCAGCCGTTCGGCCGCCTCCCGCCGGTGCGCCAGTGGCTCCACCGCCAGCACCGAACTCGCGCCCGCCGCCTTCAGCACGTCGATGAGCAGCAGCCCGATCGGGCCGCAGCCGATCACCGAGGCCGTGCCGGCGAACGGCAGGTGCCCCAGGTCGACGGCGTGGATCGCCACCCCGAGCGGCTCGAGCAGGGCGCCGTCCGCGTCGCCGACCCGGTCGGGCAGCGGGTGCAGCGCCGTCGCCGGCCAGGCCATGAACTCACGCAGCATCCCGTCGGTCTCGCCGTGGCCGGAGAACTTCAGCCGGTAACACAGGTTCCGGTAGCCGTCCCGGCACGCCCGGCAGGTCTGGCACGGAATCGCCGGGTCGATCGCCACCCGCTCACCGCTCCGCGGCCCAGCGGCGATCACCCCGGCCCCCTCGTGGCCGAGCACAAGCGGGTGCGTGAGCTTGGCGTCGCCGATCGCGCCCTCGTCCCACCAGTGCAGGTCAGAGCCGCAGATGCCGACCGCGGTGACCCGCACCAGGCTCATCGAGGGACCCGGCTCTGCGACCTCGGGCACCGGCTCGTCCGCCAGCCGCAGGTCGCCGACTGCGTGAAGTCTCGCTACGCGCACCCGATTTCCTCTCGTCCGGCTCCACGTCATTTGTATCCCGAACGAGGTGGGCTATATCGGTTCCCTGCCAGCTCCGCGTTTCTGGTGGTCAGACGCCCTGGTCGGTTGATAAGACAGCGAAACCAGTGATCCCCGGGGGCGGCCGGGGATCACTGGCTCGGGAGCGGGCTCAGCAGGGGTGACCCGCTGCCCTCAGGCCGCCGGACCGTTGGTCAGGGTCACGGTGGCGCTGTGCGACTGGCCGTACTGGTCCAGCCAGCTGATCGAGATCGAGTCGCCCGGGTGGTACTTCACCAGCGCCTGCGAGATGTCCTCGGGCGTGGAGACCGACTGGCCGCCGACCGCGGTGATCTGGTCGCCCTGGGTCAGGCCCGCGTTGGCCGCCGGGGAGCCGGACAGGGTGCCGGCGACGGTCACGCCGCTGCCGCCCTGGCCGCCGGAGCCGCCGAACCCGCCGAACCCGCCGGAGCCGCCGAACCCGCCAGAGCCGCCGGAGCCGCCGAACCCGCTGCCGGTGCTCTGGCTGCTGTCGGACTGGATCTCCACGCCCAGGAAGGCGGTGGCGCCGATATGCACGTCGGCCGTGGTGGTGCCGGACTCGATCTGCCCGGCGATGGACGTCGCGTCGTCGATCGGGATGGCGTAAGCCTGCTCGGGGGTCTGGCTGGACTGGGACTGGGACTGGGACCCGGAGGAGGAGGCCGCGGTGTCCATCCCGATCACCTGGCCGTACGCGTTGACCAGGGATCCGCCCGAGTCGCCCGGCTGGATGTCCGCGTTGGTCTCGATCAGCCCGGTCAGCTGCTCGCTGGTGCCGGAGAGGTCGTCCGACGCGGTGATGGACTGGTTCAGGGCGGTGACGCTGCCGGCCGCGACCGACGGGGTGCCGCCCTTGCCGCCGGCGTTGCCCAGCGCGACCACGTTATCCCCGGTCTTCACGCTGGAAGAGTCGCCCAGGCTCGCGACGGTGAGGCCGGACGCGCTCTGCAGCTGGATCACGGCCACGTCGTGGGTGGCGTCGTAGCCGACCACCGTGGCGGTGTAGGTCTTCCCGTTGCCCACGTCGGTCACCTTGAGCGAGGTGGCGCCGTTGATCACGTGGTTGTTCGTGAGCACCTCGCCGTTCGAGGTCAGCACGATGCCGGTGCCGGCCGCGGTGGCCTGCTGGTCCCCGTCGGTAGCCACGATGTCGACCAGGGCCGGGTCGACCCGGGACGCGATCTGGCTGGTGGAGAGCACCGTGCTCGACGTGGCGGTGGTCGTGGCGCTGGCCGGCGCGTGGTCGAGGGCACCGATCAATCCGCCCGCGGCAGCGCCCGCGACCAGCGCGGCCGCGCCGGTGATGATCAGCCCGCGCCTGTGGTTGCGCCGCGGCGGCGGAGGCTCGCTGGCGAAACCAGCTCCGTGGTACTCACCTGGGTGACCAGTTCCGCCGCTGAAACCGGTTCCGGCCAGGTAGCCCTGGCCCTGGTAGCCCCGCTCGGCCTCGTTCGGGTCGTAGGTCTGGCTCATGGGTCTCTCGCCTCAACTTCACACCGCTCGTGGCGGCATCGTCCTTTCGTTACGTTGTGATCATCGGTTCCAGACCTTGAGGCGAGCCAAAGGTAGCCGTCCGTCATGCTGCAAGTTCCCTGAACGTCTGCTTAGGGCGTTCAGGTTCCCGGATCTCCGGCGCTGACCTGCACCTTTGCGCTGTCGCTCGCGGCCGGGCCCGGCGCGTCGTCCCGTTCTTGAGTGACCTGTCTGCTATTCAGGCACTCGCGCACCGCCAGCCCCAGCAGGGCTGGTACCAGGTCCCCGGATCGCCGGAGCAGCCACGCGGTGCCCTTGGTGAGCATCCAGCCGACCTCCGCCACCCTGGTGGGCGGCGGGCTGGACGGCTCGGGGTCGGGGGCCGGGCCGACCGGGTATCCGGCGGCGGCCAGCAGCGCGTGGAAATGGCAGGCGATGAGGCGGTGGCCGCGTTCGTTCGGATGCAACCGGTCGACGCTCCAGTAACGGCGCTCGTAGGTGGCGGGGTCGCGGGCCGCGTCCAGATGCACCGTCCGGTGCTGCCGGGCCACTTCGTCCACCGCCGCGTTCACCGCGTGCATCCGCCGGGCCAGCGGCCGGGCCAGCACTCCCGGCAGCCCGAACATCTGTCCCGGGTCGGGCAGCCGCATGGTGAGCACCACCGTGCCAGCCCTGCGCAGCGCGGCCACCGTGCGGTCGACCGCCGCGCCGGTCCGCTCCGGGTCGAAGTCCCCCCGCAGCGTGTCGTTGATGCCCACCACCACGCTGGCCACGTCGGGCCGCAGCGTGATCGCGGCCGGAAGCTGGGCGTGCTCCACGTCGGCGGCCAGGGCGCCGAGCGTGGCCAGGTTGTGCATCTCGGGCCAGGGCAGCGCGGCCGCCAGCAGCGCGGCCCAGCCGCGCCAGCCGCCGCCGGGCGCCGGATCGCCCATACCCACCGTAATCGAATCGCCCAGCGCGACGAACGTCGTCATGCCGCCCCCCGTCCCACCTCGACCTCGCCCGTTACCCCGTCCGCTCCGTCGCCCCCGTCCTCGTACGCGGCGAGGAAACCGCGCACGGCCGTGGCCCAGTCGTACCGTTCGGCCCGCGCCCGGGCGGCGGCCCGGCGGGCCGGCTCCGGCCGGCCCAGGAGGGCGCGCACGCCGGCCGCGAGGTCCTCGCCCGGCACGCTGGCCCCGGCCTCGCCCGCGACCTCGGGCAGCGCCGATTCCGCGCTCACCACCACCGGGGTGCCGCACGCCAGCGCCTCGAGCGCGGCAAGCCCGAAGGTCTCCGCCGGTCCCGGCGCGATGGCCACGTCCGCGCTGGCCAGCAGCGCGGCCAGGTCGCCGCGGTCGGCCAGGAAACCGGCGAAGCTCACCGGAAGTCCGGATCGCACGGCCCGCCGTTCCAGCCGGGGCCGCAGCGGGCCGTCCCCGGCCACCACCAGCCGGGCCGGCAGGCCATCCGCGCACAGCGTGGCCAGCGTGGTCAGCGAGCGCTGCGGCTTCTTCTCCGCCGACAGCCGGCCGCAATGCACCAGCAGGATCTGGCCGTCGGCGGCGTAGCGCGCCCGGACGCGGCCGGACCCGGGAACCCTGGGGGTGAACGTGGACAGGTCCACGCCGAGCGGCACCCGGACCAGGTTGGCCGCGCCGATCCGCTCGAACTCGGCCGCTGCCCAGCCGGTGGTGCAGATAACCCGCTGGTATGCCCGCACGGTCCGCCGGTTGAGCCAGTCGGCGGCGGCCCGGGCCAGGGTGCGCCTCAGCACCAGCCGGAACAGGCCGGTGAGGCTCTCGTGCGAGACCATGACGGCGGACACGCCGCGCTCGCGCGCCCAGGCCCCGGTCCAGCGCAGCGTGGTCCGGTCCGACACCTCCAGCGCGTCCGGCCGCAGCCGGGTCAGCAGCGCGGACAGCCGCCGCCTGCGCCACAGCACCCGGTAACCGCCGGTGAACGGCACCCGCGGCGCGCGCAGCGTGATCACCCGGCCCTGCGCCATCTGCTCGTCGGCGTCCCGCTCTCCCGGGATGACCAGCACCGGCTCGTGCCCCGCGGCCAGGTATCCCGCGCCCAGCTCGGCCAGTGAGGTACGCAGCCCGCCGGAGTGCGGCGCGACGAAGTTGGCCAGCCGGACAATCCTCATATCGAGACCCGGGCCGGCTTGGACCCTTTGGCTCCCTTGTTCCCCAGCACCGCGGCGTAGTGCGCGATCAGTTCCTCGGTCAGCGCGGGCCAGGTCCGGCCGAGCACCCGGCGCCGCCCGGCCGAGCCGAACGCCGCGCGGGTGGCCGGGTCGGCGGCCAGCCTGGCCACCGCGGCGGTGAGCGCGTCCGCGTCCGACGGCGGCACCAGGTATCCGGTCACCCCGTCCGCCACCAGGTCGAGCGGCCCTCCGGCGGCTGGAGCGACCACCGGCAGCCCGCTCGCCGCCGCCTCCTGCAGTGTCTGCCCGAACGTCTCATACGGCCCGCTGTGCACGAACACGTCCAGGCTGGCGTAGATGGCGGCCAGTTCCTCGCCGCGGCGCTCGCCGAGGAAGGTGGCGCCGGGAAGCTGCTGGCGCAGCCCCCCCTCGGCCGGCCCGGCCCCCACGATGACCAGGCGCACCCCCGCCAGCGCGGGGATGCCGGCCAGCAGCTCGACGCGCTTCTCCGGGGCCAGGCGGCCGACGTAGCCGGCGATCACCTCGCCACCCGGCGCCAGCTCGGCGCGGAGTTCCCGGCTGCGCTTGGCCGGGTGGAAGCGGCGGGTGTCCACGCCGCGGCCCCATAGCCAGACGTTGCCGATGCCGCGCCCGAGCAGGCCGGTCGCGGTGACCGTGGACGGGGCCAGGGTGCGGGCGGCGCCGTTGTGGATACCGCGCAGCCAGCGCCAGGCGAACGCCTCGCCGGCCCGGCCGAGCCGGTAGGCCCGGGCGTAGGACGGCAGGTCGGTCTGGTACACCGCCACCACGGGCAGGGCCAGCCGCCGCGCCACGGCCGCGCCGTGCGCGCCCAGGAAGACCGGGCTGGCCAGGTGCACGACCTCGGCCCGGTGCCGCAGGACCGCCGCCCGGACCCGGCGGCTTGGCAGCCCGAGCCGGAAGCTCCGGTAACCGGGCACCGGCACGGCTGGCACGCGCACGACCGGGAAGGGGAGCGAGCCGTCGTCGCCCCCGCTGCCCGGCCGGTCTCCCGCTTCCGCACGGCCCCCGCTGGCCGCCCTCCCTTTTGCGGGCCGGGGCGCGACGACGAGCGGGTGGTGTCCGTAGCGGGTGAGGAGTTCGGCGACGCGCAGGACGCAATGCGCGACACCGTTGACGTCGGGCGGGAAGGATTCGGTGATAATCGCGACCCTCATGGGCACAAAGGTGCGATACCAAACGATCGGGGCATCACAACCGCCGTGACATCCAGGCGAAGCTTCCATGACTTCTTGGCTTTGCGACAATCACCCCCGACGCCGCCCGCCGCACCAGGCAGCAGGTGCGTGACGGTCCCGGAGTCAAGGTCGATGGCGGCATTGCCGGCCACGGCACCGGCATTGAGTAACAATGGCCGTGACGAAGGGAGCGCCGATGAGTGCACCGACGCAGGCCATCCCCGGACTGCGCGGCTTCCTGCACGGGCTGCCGGGGGTGGACCGGGTGGGCGCGGAGGCCCGCGCGGCCATGCTGGCCACTCGGTCCATCAAGACCACGGCCAAGCAGTGGGCGCTCGACGCCGCCATCTCGATGATCGACCTGACCACGCTGGAGGGCCAGGACACGCCGGGCAAGGTCCGCGCGCTGTGCGCCAAGGCCAGGCGTCCCGACCCCGCCGACCCGGCCGCGCCCATGGTCGCCGCCGTCTGCGTCTACCCGGACCTGGCCCGCGTCGCCGCGGCCGAGCTGACCGGCAGCGGCGTGCACGTGGCCAGCGTGGCCACCGCCTTCCCCAGCGGCCGGGCCAGCCTGCCGGTCAAGCTGGCCGACGTGAGGTACGCGGTGGCAGAGGGCGCCGACGAGGTGGACATGGTGATCGACCGCGGCGCCTTCCTGGCCGGGCGCTACCAGGAGGTGTTCGACGAGGTCGCCGCCGTCAGGGGAGCCTGCGACGGCGCGTACCTCAAGGTGATCCTGGAGACCGGGGAACTGGTCACGCTGGACAACGTCCGGCGCGCGTCGTGGCTGGCCATGCTGGCAGGCGCGGACTTCATCAAGACCTCCACCGGCAAGGTCACCCCGGCCGCCACGCTGCCGGTAACCCTGGTCATGCTGGAGGCCGTGCGCGACTTCCGCGAGGCGCACGGCCGCCAGGTCGGCGTCAAGCCGGCCGGCGGCATCCGCACCGCCAGGGATGCCCTGCGCTACCTGGTCCTGGTCAACGAGACGGCGGGAGAGGACTGGCTGGATCCGCGCTGGTTCCGCCTCGGCGCCTCCAGCCTGCTGAATGACCTGCTCATGCAGCGGGCCAAGCTGGTCACCGGCCGCTACTCCGGACCCGACTACTTCACCCTGGACTGACATGCCCAAGTTCGAGTACGCGCCGGCGCCGGAGTCCCGTGCCATCGTCTCGCCGCGCGAGTCCTACGGGCTGTTCATCGACGGCGAGTTCGGCCCGGGCGCGGACGGCCGCGCGTTCAAGACGATCTCCCCGGCCACCGAGGAGATCCTGGCCGAGGTGACCGAGGCCGGCCCGGCCGACGTGGACCGGGCGGTGACCGCCGCGCGGAAGGCCTACGAGGCCGCCTGGTCCGGGCTGCCGGGCCGGGAACGAGCCAAGTACCTGTTCCGCATCGCCCGGATCATTCAGGAACGAGCACGTGAGCTCGCAGTCCTGGAGTCGCTGGACAACGGCAAGCCCATCCGTGAATCACGCGACGTCGACATCCCCCTGGTCGCGGCGCACTTCTTCTATCACGCCGGCTGGGCCGACAAGCTGGAGTACGCCGGGTTCGGCCCGGCGCCGCGGCCGCTCGGGGTGGCCGGCCAGGTCATCCCGTGGAACTTCCCGCTGCTGATGCTGGCCTGGAAGATCGCTCCCGCGCTGGCCTGCGGAAACACCGTGGTGCTCAAGCCTGCCGAGACCACGCCGCTGACCGCGCTGGCCTTCGCCGAGATCTGCCAGCAGGCCGACTTGCCGCCGGGCGTGGTGAACATCGTGACCGGGGCGGGGGAGACCGGCCGCGCGCTGATCGCCCACCCCGGTATCGACAAGGTGGCGTTCACCGGGTCCACCGAGGTGGGCAAGGAAATCGCCCGCGCCTGTGCCCCCTCGGGCAAGAAAGTGACCCTGGAGCTGGGCGGGAAGGCCGCCAACATCGTGTTCGAGGACGCGCCCGTCGACCAGGCGGTCGAGGGCATCGTGAACGGCATCTTCTTCAACCAGGGCCACGTGTGCTGCGCCGGATCGCGGCTGCTCGTCCAGGAATCCGTCTACGAGGAGGTCCTGGCGTCGCTGCGACGGCGGCTGGCCACGCTGCGGCTGGGCGACCCGCTGGACAAGAACACCGACGTCGGCGCCATCAACTCGGCGGCACAGCTGGCCAAGATCCGCGAGCTGTCCGAGGTCGGCGAGGCGGAGGGCGCCCAGCGCTGGTCGCCGCCGTGCGAGCTGCCGGTGAAGGGCTTCTGGTTCCCGCCGACGGTGTTCACCGG
>Ga0335076_10004076_pt1 | contig 14732 bp, 15 predicted proteins | sample Lox_Sample_25_FD_206717 | JGI IMG/M metagenome (GOLD analysis project Ga0335076, IMG submission 206717) | Soil microbial communities from Loxahatchee National Wildlife Refuge, Florida, United States - Lox_Sample_2.5 | ecosystem: Environmental > Terrestrial > Soil > Wetlands | place: USA... | reverse complement strand
GAGCGGAGGGGGAGGGATTTGAACCCTCGATCCGCCTAACGACGGATAACGGTTTTCGAGACCGCCGCATTCGACCGCTCTGCCACCCCTCCGCGGCCGGTGCATGGTACCCGGCCGGCACGCCCCGCACGCCCACCCGTTGCGCGCCCGCCATGTCGGGCGCGCGGCTCGACCAGCGTGGGCGCGAGTTCGCTCCGCCCGGACCCTGCGAGCGGAAAGCACAGCGCGAGGCTGCGCGCGCAAAGCGCGCCCGGCCCGCGCGAAGCGGGCGACGCAGCGAGAACGGAGAAGGAGGGATTCGAACCCTCGAGGCAGGTATTCACCCACCTAACGCCTTAGCAGGGCGCCGCCTTCAGCCACTCGGCCACTTCTCCGGGGGTGGTCGAAGGCTAGCCGACGCGGAGGGTGGCCACCATTCCCGCGGCTCGGTGACCCGGAACGGTGCAGAAGAGCGTGTACGTCCCGGCCGGGAGCGTCACCGTCAGCTTCGCGGTCGCGCCCGGGTTGATCAGCGGCGTCTTCGTGTTCACCGAGCCGCCCTGGACGGCGAGGTCGTGCTGGATCTTGCCGGCGTTCCTGACGACGAACGTGTAGGCGCCGGGCTTCAGCGCCTTCTGGGCGAGAATCACGTGGAACTCGTTCTCGGTCACGGCGACCGGCTTGCCGGCGGCGACGGTCTGCGCCTTGGCGACCGCCTCCTGCTGCTCCGCGCCGAAGATCGCGACCGCGGCGAGCATCGCCGCGAACAGCGCGAAGCTCGCGATCATGAACGGCTTCAGCCCTTTCTGGCCCGGGAAGTCGGGCCGCCGGCGCGGGGCGACGAACGAGGCCCAGAGCGCGAACAGGATGAAGATCAGCGCGACGACGCCGAGCCCGATCGTGTGCGCTGTGCTGAGAGCCCCGACCACCACCGGGGCGTATTCCATCAGATCGGCCAGCCGAACGGACGCCTCAGGCTGCGAGCAGGCGCCGCTCCTCGCGCCGCCGCCGCACGCGGTTCAGGCCCCAGGCGAGCGCACCGAGCAGGAGGAACGGACCGAGGACGATGAGCACGTAGAGCGCCACCGTCGCCTCGAGCGCGAGGAAGCCGAGCGCCGAGCGCACCATCCGCCCGATCCGGCCGCGGTGGGGCGGCGCGGCGGCGGCGTGCTTCGAGGTGGAGAGGACGAGCGACACGCGCGCGGTCGTGCCCGCGGCGACCGTGCCCTTGCGCGCGTGGAGCCGCTGCGCGAGCGCGCGCTTCTGCTCGGCGAGCCGGATCTGGAGCAGCACCCGCTGCGCGTCCGGCAGCGACGGATTGCGGATCGCCTGCTCGAGCGCCGCGATCGAGCGGCGGAGCTGCGCGATCTGCGCCGATTCGACGGCGAACGCGTGCTGGAGGTCCTGGACGGAGACCCGCTGGGAGACGAGCGTGCCGAGCGCGGCGAGCCGCGTCAGCGCCGTCCGCACATTCGCGGCCGGGATCCGCAGCTCGAGGTCGGCGGTGCCACCGCCGCTCTGCGGCGTCCGGTAGACGACGGACTGCGCGTAGCCGCCGAGCGACGTCGCGACCCGCGTCGCCGCCTTCGTCGCCGCCGACAGCGCGTCGGTGTCGGCGACGCGGACCTGGAGCGACGCCGCGGTGTGCTGGAGCCGGCTCGGGTTCGCGACCGACGGGACGCCCACCGCCTTGAACGCGCCCGACGTGGGCGCCGCGGCGCGCGCGGGGAGCGTCTCGAGCGAATGCGACTGCACCGGCGAGGCGGCCGGAACGGCGCGGGGCGATCCGCCGCCGGAGCCGACGAGCCCGTGCACGAGCGCCGCCCCGACCGCGAGCGCCGCGGCGACGGGGACGACGACGAGCGCGAGCCGCCGCGACGGCAGCCGGAGCCGCGACGCGCGCGGCGTCGACGCGGGCGCTGCCGCCGGCGCGAACACGCGCGCACGCAGCGCCTCGGGTGCGCGCAGCTGCGCCGCGCGGAGGCCGTCGAGCAGCGCCGCGCGCCGCTCCTCCGCCCCGCTCCGCGGCGCGTCGCCGCGCAGCAGCGCGTCCAGCCGCTCGCTCGAGATCACGTCACTCGCGGACATCGCCGATCATCTCCTCCAGTCGTCGCAGCGCACGGCTCAAACGTGTCGAGCACGCGGTCTGGCTGATCCCGAGCACCTTCGCCGCGCTCGGGCCGTCGAGCTCGAGCAGGACGCGCAGCGCCACCACCTCGCGCTCGGCCGGCGAGAGCTCGCGCAGCGCCGCCTCGAGCGGCCCGGACAGCCCCTCGCCGAACGCGGCCTCGACCGACTCGCCGAGGTCGCGCGCGTACGTCTCCTCGCGCCGCTTCCGCCGCGCCTCGGCGCGGAACCAGTCGATCGCCACGGTCCGCGCGATCCGGCAGAGCCACGTCCGCGGAGCGCCGCGCCGCGCGTCGAAGCGGCGCCACATCCGGAACGCCTTCTCGAACGTCTCGGCGGCGAGATCCTCGGCGGCCGCGCGGTCGCCGGTGAGATAGACGAGATAGCGGTAGACGGCATCGAGTTGCTCGGCGGCGACCTCGTCGAAGCTCGGCCGCGCGGCGGCGCGCGGGGGGTCGAGCGAGGTCGAGACCGCGTTCACGCCCTTCATACGGCGCCGGGCGGCTCGATCGTCACATGCCCAGGGTACGGGCTGCTAGTGAAGGGGCCGTTCGTAGAGCGCGATCGCGGCCGCGCCGAGCGCGATCATCGCGATCACGAACCAGAAGCGGAGCGCCGCGGTCATGTGCACGGCCCCGTTTGCGCCGATCCGCCGGGACCGGCCTCGTGCTCGACCGACGTCCCCTGCACCGACTGGAGGCAGTACGAGGTCTGCGTGGCGGTGACGAGCTGGACGCCGAACGAGCCGTCGATCGTGGCGCCGACGTACGTCCCGTTTGTCGCGTAGTACGCGCCGAGCGAGGAGTCGGCCGCCTGGAAGTTCGTGCCGGCCACGGCCGCGTTCGCCTGCTGCTCGTCCTGCTGCACGGCCTGCGAGGTCGGCCCCTCGGTCTTCGACTGCTGCATGAACAGGTAGCCGCCGATCGCCAGCGAGACGAGGAGGAGCACGAGCGCGAACGTGCGCGTCATTGGCCGGTTATCGGCAGGCTGGGGGCTCCGGTTGAGCCCTGGTAGCGTGACCCGGGATGCGTCGCCTGCTCGTGCTGGTGTCCGTCCTCGTCGCCGTCGACACGATGCTGTACGCGGCGCTGACGCCGCTCCTCCCCCATTTCGCGCACGAGTTCGGGATGTCGAAGGGCCAGGCGGGCGTGCTCGTGGCGGCCTACGCGGCCGGCGCCCTCGTCGGAGGGATCCCCGGCGGCGTCGGCGCGGTGAAGCTCGGGGCGCAGCGGGCGGTGCTCGTCGGGCTGACGCTGATGGGGCTCGCGAGCCTCGGCTTCGCCTTCGCCGGCTCGTTCTGGACGCTGTTCGCGGCGCGCTTCCTCCAGGGCTGCGGCAGCGCCTTCACGTGGGCCGGCGCGCTCGCGTGGCTGCTGGCCGCGGCGCCGCGCGACCGGCGCGGCGAGCTGCTCGGCACCGCGATGGGCGCCGCCGTGTTCGGGGCGCTGTTCGGGCCGGTGATCGGCGCGTGCGCGGCGCTCGTCGGGCGGAGCGTCGTCTTCACCGCGCTCTCGGGCCTCGCGGTCGTGCTCGGCGTCTGGGCGCTGCGCGTCGAGGACGCGCCCGGCCAGGAGCCGTCGCGCGCGGCCATGTCCGCGGCGCTGCGCAACCGCACCTTCGTCTCCGGGCTGCTGCTGATGACGTTGCCGTCGCTGCTGTTCGGGATCCTCTCCGTGCTCGGGCCGCTCCACCTCTCGGCGGCGGGCTGGGGCGCCGCGGCGATCGGCGGCGTCTGGCTCGCCTCGGCGGCGCTCGAGGCGCTGCAGGCGCCGTTCGTCGGCCGCCTCGTCGACCGGCGCGGCAACCTCTTCCCCGTGCGGATCTCGCTGGCGGCCGGCGCGGTCGGCTCGGTCCTGCTCGCCTTCGGCGGCCGACCGGTCGTCTACGCGCCGCTCGTCGTGGTCACCGCGATGGCGTGGGGAATCCTGTTCACGCCGGCGTTCGCGCTGCTCGCGGACGGCGCCGACGCGGTCGGCCTCGCGCAGGGGATGGCGTTCGGGCTGATGAACGCGGCGTGGGCGACGGGAGCCGTGGTCGGCCCGGCGGTGGGCGGCGCGATCGCCGGCGCGACGGGCGACACGGTTCCGTTCCTGCTCGCCGCGGTCCTGTGCGGCGGAGCCCTCGTCGCGGTGCGCCCGCGCGCCCGCGACGAGGACCCCGCCGAAGCGGTGGCCGGCTGAGCTCTACTTCCGGCGCTGCGGGTGTGTGACCGTGACGGTCGCCGTGCAGGTCGACGTGTTGCCGGCACCATCCTGCGCCGTGTACGTCAGGCTGTAGACACGGCCCGGCTTCTCCGCGCGGAGGAGGCCGAGCACGTCGCGGGTCCCGACGCGGAAGCCGACGATGTCGCGCGCGGCGTTGCCGTCGCTCGACGTGGCGGCGCTGAGCACGAACCCTGCCGGCCCGGACGTCGCGTCCTTCACCCTTACGACGACGAAGACCGGAACGAGGCCGTGACTCGGCGGCCACAGCGTCGACGGCAGGGCGCGGCACCGCACGACCGGTGGCGTCGCGTCGCGCTTCACCGTGACGACGGCCGACGCGGTTCCGCCGTCGCTCGTCGCCGTGCAGGTGAGCGTCGTGCCGGCGGTGTCGGCCCACACCGTCACCGGATCGCAGCCCGTCGTCGCCGAGATCGGCGACTGCGGATCGGAGACGTCCCACGTCACCGTCACGTCGCCGGTGTACCACCCACCGTTGCCGAGCGGACCCGCGACGTGCGGGACGATCACCGGCGGCGTCGGATCGGCCGCGGCCACGACGAACACACCGACGGACGGCGCGCTCCCGCAGACCGTGGACGCGCCGACGCTCGTCGTGACGTCGCTCCACGTGCCTCCCGCGAGGTAGAGCAGGTGCGGCACGTAGCCGGCGTACGCGGCCGGGTCGTAGGCGACGCAGACGCCGAGCGGCCCGGTGGTCGCCGCCGTCGTCTCGACGTCGTCGTAGCGGGCGCCGGGCGGGAACTGGAGCCCCTGCGGCGGCGGCGGGAAGCCCGTCGACGGATTCGTGACCTGCGTCGCGCCTCGTGCGTCGACCTCGGTGAAGGTCACCGTCACGTCGGGCCCGATCTGCACCTGGACGCCGGATCCCTCGAGCGTGTTCGCGAACGCCTTCCACGCGTCGTTGAACTGCGCCCCCGCGACGTCGGTGTCGCACCACTGGAGGCTCGGGCCGCAGGCGCCGAGCGGGTCGGACTCCGATCCCTGGATCGACTGCGCGATCTGGTCCTCGATCGACGTGGTCTCCGGCGGCGCCGGGATGCTCGGCACGACGGCGAAGCCGAACCGTGTCGGCGTGGACGACCGCAGCGCATACGCCTGCGTCGAGACGAAGTTCTGCACGCCGGTCAGTCCGATGTCCGTGTAGCCGATGCCGATGCCGGTCACCGGATCGGGGCCGAACTGACGGTACGAGGCGTTCCCGAGCGGCGTGTACGCGCCCGCGAGGAATGCCCGCGCCGCCTCCGTCGGGCCGTCGCCGCCCGAGGCGAGCCGGCTCCCGTGCTGGAAGTAGTCGTCGAGGTACGCACTCCGGTCCGCGAGCGTCGTGCCCGGCACGCCCCACGACCGGGCGTCGGCATACGTCTCCTGCCCCCAGAAGCGCACGTACCGGCTCATCGCGGTCCAGAACGCGGAGTCGGAGTACCAGCTCAGCAGATCGGCCGTGTACTGCGAGACGTCGGTCGCCACCTGGCCTGGATCGGCCGCGAAGACGAGCCCCGGATCGGGGACGCCGTTCGGGCCGTCGTAGAGGCCGTGGACGAAGTCCTCCAGGTGCTGCCGCGCGTCGTCGTTCCCCTTGATCACGTCGACGCCCATCTGCGTCCCGGACGGCTCGCCGACCTCGTTCACCGCCCACGTGTCGCCGAGCGACGCGTTGTAACCGGCGGCGGCCATCTCGGTCCGCACCTGGACGCCCGCGGCGTACCAGTCGCCGTTGACGACGCGGCCGGACCAGACGTTCAGCCTGATCTCCGCCATCGCGTGGAACTGCGGGCCGAGCGAGCGGATCGTCGTGATCGGCGCCCCGCCGCGGGGGTCGCCGGTGCCGGTCGGCGTGATGGACAGGTAGTAGTCGGCGCACGACGACGGGGCCTTCCCGAGCTCCGTCGCGAGCCGGCTCGTGTCGCTGGTGTAGAAGACGGCGTCCGTGTGGGCGCACGCGGTCGCGCGCGCCTGCGACGGGACGCCTGCGGCAGGCAGTGCCGCAACGGCGAGCGCGAACAGCGCCGCCGGGCGATGCAGCTTCATGACGTTTCCCCTTCGTGAAGACGGCTGACGGGCGGACGATCGGGGACGGCGCTCACGCATCGCTCACGCCCGCCGGCTTGTCACCGAGGGTCTAGCGCCCGGCGCGGCAGAGCAGATCGCCGTAGGACGCGAGCGTGGCCGACTCTTCCTGTTGAAGCGCGACGTCCGCCGGGTTGCGCGCGTCGAAGGGGTGGAGTCCGGGCACGGTGACGGAGACGTCCGGCGTCACGCCCGGGCCCTCGGCGAAGATCCGGTACCCCGTCCCCGTTCCGGGCCCGCGCAGCGCGGTCTGCCCGGGCGGGTACTGGTAGCCGCCGTGGGTCGGGTCGAAGGGGTAGAAGCCGTAGCAGAACGCTCCCGAGGAGGTGTGGGTGACGAACGAGTTCTCGCGTCGCCAGCCCGGGCCGTACACGGAGTCGTAGGTGTCGAGGTAGATCAGCGTGCCGAAGCCGTCCGTCGGGGCGCCGTAGCGGGTCGTCTTGTATCCGTAGACCGGCCAGCCGCGATACGTGTAGCGCCCGAAGAGCTGCTGGAAGCGGCCGTTGTAGACCCAGTCCATGCCGGTCTCGAGCTGGGCGACGGGTCCGGTCCAGTGGGAGATCTCGAGCCAGTTCGCCCGTTGCGCCGCCGTCCACGGGGTGAAGCCGAGGTCGGGCAGCGGCTGGGGCCAGCTCTGGGCCGCCCAGTAGGAGCCGTCGGGCGCCTTGCAGGCGGCGACGACGTCCGGCAGCGGAGGCCCGTCGTAGGCACCGCAGCTGCCGGAGAAATGCTTCCAGTAGACGGTGTGGTACTTCCCCCAGCCGCCCGCGTAGTCGAGGCTGAACTTCACCTGCTTCGAGCCCGTCGACCCTGCGTTCGACGGGAGCGCGTTGACGGCGCCCCAGACGAGCACGTGCTTGGTCACCTCGCCCTTCCGATACGTCAGCAACGCCTCGCCCTTCGAGTCGATGGCGATCCTCACGTTCGTCGCGTTGCGGTCGACGAGCTGCGCCGCCAGGGCGCCCTGAGCCGGGAGAAGCCCGACGAGCACTGCAACGACCGCGGCCACACGCACAGACCCGAGATCGTCACCGGCGGCCGAACGCCCCTCACCCAACGGAGTGATGTGCCCGAACTGGCTACAGTAGACGCCTCGGGGCGCATAGCTCAGCGGGAGAGCGCTCGCTTCACACGCGAGAGGTCCCTGGTTCGATCCCAGGTGCGCCCATCACGACCAAGCCGGTGCGGGAGACGGGCTCCCGGCTCTCGCCGTTGTCGGCGCTGACGACGCAGATTGAGCCAGGGTCACCCGGGGATCACGTGCTCCAGCGGTCTCGGTTGGCAAGGGTGTCGGGCGTACAGGACTGATGATCCTGAGCTTGCCGAGTTGCCGGCGTTGGCCTTCTACTGCCCCAGTTGCGCCGAGCGAGAGTTCGGCTAGGGCGCAGACCAGGGAGAACTCGTCGGCCCGGTCGAACTGGTCGATCGACGTCGCCGGTTCTCCCCTATCTACTTGAGCACGATGGGGACACGCACGAGATCCCGGTTCAAGCCCTGGTTGCAGCCTTCGGTGTGGAACTGCGTGAAGTACAGGTATGCCGTTTTGCCCATCGTGTCGAAGTTCCGCGACGTGCTGTTGGGGTCGATCAGTGATGGGTAGTGGACGGGGTCGGGGCCACCGCAGGTGTATGTCCAGGGGACGATCGCGGGGTAGAACAGATTTCGACCTGTCCAGTGGATCAGGTCGGGTGAGAGCGAGTAATAGAAGCCTCCGCCGTTGACCTCGACGAGGATCCATTGTCTTGCGTAGGTGCTGTAGGTCAGGCTGCCGAGCGCGGAGTCGACCACGTCTGGTGCGACGGCCGCGCAGAGGTGATCGGCAGGGTCTGCAGTGGAACGATACGGGTCAATGAACGTGGTGTCGAAGCTGGTGGCGCCGCTCCAGGCGCGCCAGGAGCTCGGGTCGGAGAGATCTTTCGTCCGGATTAGGCAATCGCGATTAATCGCTAGGGGCTGGCCCGGCTTGCCTTGGACGACGTTGACGAAGGCGTAGTAGTAGCCGTCCCGCGCGTTGTGGACGATGTTCGAGGGATCCCGAGCGCCGGCATTCCCGACATCCGGAACGTATCGGAGCGGGAAGCCCGCGACGAGCGCCGGAGGAGTCGCGTGCTGGTAGGTGTTCCCGCCGTCGGTGGAGACAGCGAAGGTGAGGCTGGTCTGCAAACACCAGCCGACATCGCTGAAGTTCGTGCACTGACCAGGGTGGTCGAAGCCCTGGTATTCGTCGTGGACCAGCGCGTACACGGTCTGTCCGTCAGTCGTGTAGGTCGCACCGATCCACTCGTGGTCGTCGTAGGCCGAGGGATCGGGATTGAAGTCCGAGCGAAGGATCACTGAGCAGTCTCGTGTCAGGTGGTCGAAGTCAGGGCCGATGAACCGTCGGTTGATGTAATGCGCCGCGATCAACTGCACGCGGCCCTGAGCGTCTCGGAAGGCGCGTGCTGAGAGATCAGGGATGTCAAGGTCCTCGCAGCGATCCTTCGCCCAGCTAAAGACGGTCTGCGGCGGACCGGCCACCTCGATCGTCACATTTCGCGGCTGGGGCGGTGACGGCGTCGCCGCCTTTACCAGGCCCAATCGTCCACCTGTTGTGCAGAGGAATCCGTGGCGGCGGTACTGCGCGTTGAGACCCTGCCTGCACGCCTGGCCGCGTCTGAGGCAGAGGTGCTGTTTCGCGATGAGCGCTGAAACCGTCCCCGCTGAACACGGCTTCGCGGCGGCGGCCGCCGCTACGCGACCGCTCTGTGCCGACACCACCACCGCCAGAAGCGCCACCACGACCGAACCGAAACAGATGAGACGAGCTGCCATACGACACCCCGCATCCGAAGAGTCTGTCCGATCCTAGGAGTTCGCACGCTCGCAATCCAGAACCGCGCGCGGTCGGTCCCCCACGACCTCGTCTGCGACGGGACGATGACCCTGCGGGCCGCGCAACACGGGATCGCGGCAAACTGGCAGACGCTCTACAAGAAGGTCTTCGGCGTCGCGCCCTGGGGCGCGGAGCAGGAGCGGGCCATCACTGGCCGCAAGACCGCAACAGCCCGCTCGGGGTAGGGGGCGAGTGGATGGTTCACCTCGCTCCCGGCGCGATTGTACGACGGCAGACGCCGGAATCGAGCTGTTTGGGAGGGCCGCAGATTCCATCGTGCACGGCGTCAACGTCTTGTGCCGGGGCGGCACGGCTTCTCGCAGAGCCTGACGCTGGCTGTCGGGACGATCGCTAGGGCGACAGCAATGGCGGGCCGCCCCGGCCTATTGAGGCATGAGAACAGGAAGGTTTCGGCTACCGCGTTCGCGCCTTCGCGAACTTCCAGGTGCAGCTCTTGGTCACTGTCGCAGTGGCCGGCTGAAAGGGAGCGAATGACCCGGCTACGCGTGTCGGCGGCATCGAGCCGGAGACGGTGCGGCTTGTCGCGCGGACGACGATCGGTGGCAGCTGTGTCTCGAACGCTTCCAGCCCGACCGGACCAGGTGTCTGCGCAACGCCTCCGATCGTCTGCTGTTGGGTGCCCGTGATCCCGTTGGGGACGCGGAGTTGAGCGTTGGCCTGCCCGATGACGAGTTTCTTGTCTGATGCTCTGACGACGAACTGGAACTGACCTGCCGCGGCCGCCTTCACGGTCCAGGCGATGTCGAGCGTCTGGTCGCCCTGCGCCTGGTGCGAGGAGCCGCTGCCGGTGTCCGTCCAGTGCGAGGGTACGAGCCGGAAGGCGCCGCGGACGGTTGTAGGGCCGGCGACCTGCCACTTCTGCGTTTCCGAGTGCTGGTAGCCCGGCCCTGTCACGGTGATCGTGCACGAGGCCGAGCCCGACCATCCAGGCGAGGCTACAGCTCCGCCGGCAGCGGGGTAGACGGACGCGACCGACCCGGCGGATACCGCCATTGCAGCTAGGAAGAGCGTGCGGCGAGGCACGGCGGAGAGTCTCGCACATGGGCGGGCGCCGGTCTTGCGCGGGGAGGTTCAGAACGAAAAGACCGCTCGTTGGGGGAAACCGTCCTTCTGGTCTATGGAAGTCGCGCCCGGGCTTTGTTAGGAGTCGCTAGGACGGGTTCGCAGGCGCCCGTCGCTTCCAAACCCCCTTGGGAGAACGGTTATGGCGGAGCCGGCAAAGCAGCTGGTCGAGACCTTGGTCTGCATCGAATGCGGCAGGGTCTGGGTCGGCCCGGTTGAGCGGTGGCGGGTGTACCTGACCGACGACGATCCCCCGAAGCCGATCGCGTACTGCCCCGAATGCGCCGAGCGGGAGTTCGGCTAGCCGCGGAGCACCACACCGGGCGCTGCGCAGGCCGCTTGCGTAGCGCCCGGTGTACCCACAGGAATCCGACTCGTTCCTCGACATCACCACCGGTACGAACGTCGTCTTCGGCGGCGTCTCCTGCGGCACCTCCACCACTGACAGCGGTACGACCCCGGAGATGACGGAGGTGTGACGGGGCAAGCGCCCGCGCTCCCGTCATAGGGCGTCCAGGAGCCGCGGTGCCCCGTCACCTACGAATGACAGCGAAACGGCGTGAGCAGCGGCTAAGACACACTTCACGTGATGCGTGAGCCCGCCCGGTGATGGCAGACCGCCCGAAGGCCGGCAAGGGCTGCCTCTACGTCAAACGCCTCGCCGACATCGACCTCGACATCCTCCGCCGGCTCATAGGGAATACGTCCTCGGGCACGGTGTTCCAACGGAGGTACGAGGCGACGATCCTCCCGGCCCGGGAACCACGTTACGTCGACGCCACGAGGATGGGCACCTTCCGCGGTCGAATAACCGAGTACCGGCCGCCGTCGCAGATCGGGTTCCGCGAGACGCTGCGGTTGTTCGGCTCCGACCTGATGGAGGCGCGACCCGGGTACCGCCTCGAAGCGGACGGGGACAGCACGATCGTTCACCACGTCGCGGAGGGCGAGCTCATCGGCGTGATGCGCGTGATGAAGCCGGTTGCGGCGCTGTTGGCACGAAGCGAGCGGAGGCGGACCGTCGAGTCGCTCAGGCGTTCGCGCGAGTCCGAGTAGACCCGGCGACGAGGGTGGTCGCATAAGCTCCACGACCATGTCCTCCGACACGCCCTCTATCTCCGCGCCGCTCACCCACGACGAATCGGGGACGCTGTTCGGACAGACGATGGGCCTCGTCGCAGTCACGGCGGGGCTCTTCGCGCTCGGCGCCTATCTCGGCCGTGACATGACCGGGATGCTGGCGTGGGTCTTCTACATCCTCTCGTTCGTCGTCCTCTTCGCGCTCAACGGCGCGGCTCAGCGCTCCGAGGGGCTCGCGATCGGGCTCCTCTTCGGCTTCGGGGTGCTGCTCGGGCTCGCAGTCGCGCCGACGATCAGCTACTACGTCGGCGTCGACCCGCAGGCGGTCTGGCAGGCGGGCGGCGCGACCGCGCTCTTCATCGCCGGCTGCGGCACCGCCGGCTACGCGACCCGACGCGACCTGGCGCCGCTCGCGCGGGTGCTGTTCTGGGCTCTGCTCGCCCTGATCGTGTTCGGGATCGTGCTGATCTTCGTGCACATCCCGAACGGCTCGCTGATCTACGCGATCCTCGGCCTCGTGATCTTCGCCGGCCTGACGATGTTCGACTTCCAGCGCCTGCGCCGCACGAAGGACATCCGCACCGCACCGCTCCTCGCCGCGTCGATCTTCCTCGACGCGCTCAACGTCTTCCTGCTCTTCCTCTCGATCTTCGGCCGCCGCAGCTCGTAGCAGCTAGTCGATCTCGACGTCGAAGTCCCAGGAGACGACGGGGAGCGTGCCCGCCGGCGTCCACCTGAGCCGGCCGCTGCCGCTCGGAAGAACATCCCGAACGGTGAGCGTCACCGTCCGTCCCGGACGCACCCGTGCCGGGACCGGGCCGCCGCCGAGGCTCCTCACGACCGGTTGGTGCACCCTGCCGAGCTCGTCGACGATCGTGAACGCACGGGCCGAGAGCGGGACGACGCCCGACGCCGACGCGAACGTAACGGTGAACGTGCAGCGCGTCGTCGGCGGCGGAGGCAGCTTGAGCGGCGGGACCGCCGGCCCGACCGCCGTCGCGAGCACGCGCCCACGCGCGAGGCGCACCGACACGGCGTCGCCCTGGATCGCGAGCGCCGGCCGCGAGGCGCTCGCCTCGACGACCCTGCCGACCGGGATCTTCGCCTTCGGGATCCAGCTCGGGATCTCGCCGTAGCCGCCGGACCCGCCGCCGGAGCGGCCCAGCGCGATGCCGCCGGCGAGCGCGGCGGCGCCGGCGACGAGGAGCGCGGCGACGGCGAGACGGACGCGGCGGGAGCCGAGCCGGAAGGCCCGGCTCCCACCTGTCCGGTCGAGCGGGGTGCGGAGGATCAGTGGTCGCCTCCGTGGCGGCCGCTCGGGTTGTTGAACACGTCGCGCCCGAACGGGGCGAGACCGAGCTGGGCCGCGTAGCCGAGGTGCCCTCGCCCGTCGAGGCCGCGAGAGGCGCGGTCGACGTCGAAGAGGTCCTCCATCGTGCGCAGCCAGCTGTAGTGGTTGTAGAAGACCTTGCTCACCGTTCCCGGGTCGATGTACGGGCTGATGAGCACGCTTCCGGTGTCGCCGCCGCCGTTCGTCGCATGGGTCGCGTCGAACAGCGGATCGGTCGACGTCGTGCGCGCGCCGAGCGTGATCCCGCTCACCGCGCCGGTCGTCGCCAGCGGATGCCCCGACCCGTCGACGAGCGTGAACGACCCGGCGTCGACGAAGCCCCCGCTCTGCGAGGCGGCAGTCGCCGTCACCGGGGTGTCCGTGACCTGGCCGACGAACGCCCCGGCCGGAATACCGGCACCGCTGACCGAGCGGCCCGTGTCGGTCACGAAGGCAGAGTTGTCGGCGATCGTCGTGCTTCCGGCTGTTGCCTTCGCTCCGGCGTGGACGCTCGTTCCCTGGATGGGGCTGCCTCCGCCGAGGATGAGCCCCGGGATCGAGGTGTCGCGGTCGACGTACGCGTTGTAGCCGTCACCGGGGAACAGCTGGTTGCCGTGCGCGTCCGTCATGAGCGGCGTGTTCGGCCCCTGCGGCTCCCAGTGCACCTCGTGACCGAAGACGGTCTCGGCCGCCGAGTCGGAGGCGATCGACGCCGCCGCGTTCGGCTGGACGCTCGACGAGTTGACGAAGCTGTTGCCGGTGTACGTGAACGGCGGGAAAGCCTCGTCGAACGTGACGTCGATGAGGCCGCCGTCCCGGAACGCCGGCGACGCCTCGATCTCCGGGATGACGTGCTCGAGGAAGAGGTCGGCCGCGTAGAGGCCGCCCGTGTAGTTCACCGGCGGATTCGCCGTGTTCGGGTCGCTGAACCCTCCGGAGAGGTTGTTCCCGTGACAGACGGCGTCATGCGCGTCGCTGCAGTTGTTCGGCGTGATCCAGCTGAACGCCGGCGTCGTGCTCTCGTGCTGCAGATCATGGTAGAGGCCGTTCGCCGGGTCGAACAGGTTCGCGATGTGCGCCGGGTTGCAGTCCCCGGACTGGAGCACCGACTCGAACCAGGGGAACGGGAAGTGCTTCGGCACGTACTGGTCGGTCGCGTTCGCCGCACCGGGATTCGCCGTGTAGCCCGCGTTCGGATAGCTGACGTCGACGCCGGTCGCGCCGGGCGCGGCGAACGGGGCCCCGCAGTACTGGGCGCCCGCGTCGTGGGACTGCCCCACTCCCGGGCTCGCGAGCGTCCCGCTCGACGAGGCGTCGGGGTTGCCGAGATCCTGTGCGTAGCCCTTCCAGCTCACGTGGGCGGCGTCGAGCTGGTTGAAGAGCGTCTGCACGCTCGACGGGTAGACGCACCCGTTCGCCGTCGGGCCGGCGTTCACGCCCGCGGCCGAGACGAGCTGGCCGTAGTTCGGGTTCGTGAACAGCGACCCCGACATGTCGACCGACCCCGTGATGTTGTCGTAGTACGGACAGTCCGACTGGTCGTCCGGCATCGTCGCCTGGCCGCTCACCATCGAGATGTAGTTGTCGAGGCTGTAGTGGCCCGTTCCGTAGTAGTTCTTCAGCAGGACGCCCTGCGAGGGGAGCGTCTGCCACAGATAGGTGTTGTTGTTCAGCCCGGTGAACGTCGCGTCGTACGACTTGTTCTCCAGGATGATCAGCCAGACGTGCTTGATCTTGCCGGGCTCGATCCCGAGGCCGTCGTTCCCGCCGGCGTGGAAGGCCGCGCTCGGCGGCTCGGCCGCGGAGGAGCTTCTCGACGTGACGGCGACGAGGAGGACGGCGGACAGCGCCAGCGCCGCGAGCGTGCCGATGCCGGCGAGGACCCTCCTGCGCCTGCGCGACCGTCCGGTCTGCCCGGTGTTGCCGCGATGTGCGAATGGTGCGTTCATGCGAGAACTGTTCATCTCCC
>Ga0335076_10004074_pt1 | contig 14738 bp, 10 predicted proteins | sample Lox_Sample_25_FD_206717 | JGI IMG/M metagenome (GOLD analysis project Ga0335076, IMG submission 206717) | Soil microbial communities from Loxahatchee National Wildlife Refuge, Florida, United States - Lox_Sample_2.5 | ecosystem: Environmental > Terrestrial > Soil > Wetlands | place: USA... | reverse complement strand
GCGGCGCCGCCTTGCAGTTGCGGGGGTGCCTGCACCGTCGGCAAGGTTGCCGTCATCGGCATCGCGGTGCTGTCGTTGGCCGCGGGAGCCTGCGGCGGTGCGCCGGAGGTCTGCTGCAGTTCGTCATCGCCGGCCGGTTGATCCGGCAAAACAAGGTGCGAGTCGGCGCCCTTTGTCTGCTCGTCGGCCAGAGCGTGCGCCGACAGCGTCACGCCGCCCGCCAGGACAGCGGCAGCCGCGGCTAGTCCGAGACCGCTCCGCATCTTCGCTCTCCCACCCTTTGGCCGGTCCGTTGGTTGCGGCCGGCATTTTCCTGGCGGTCAGTGTACGCCCCTGGGCCCCGGACAATCAAGGCGAGGACAAAACCCGGCCTACAGGCCCGACCGTTGCGAAGAATCTGTCGCAAATGCCGCCGGCCCCGCCGATCCGTTAACCATGAGTTAGCCACCGCAGAGGATGATCCCGGGCATATGCCTGGAGTGAGCATTTTGCCTTTGGTCATTCTCATCGATGACGGAACTTTCGGCCGTGACGCGGGGACGGGCTCGCACACGCGCTGAACTGCGCCTCGGCATTGCCGATCGTGCCGGGCAATTTCGCGCGGACCTCGCGCCTGCCGATCCGGCAGACCGGGCCGACGCGGAGCGCGCCGAAACGCTGGCGCAGAACCGGCAGCTGCTCGCCATCGTCAACAGTCTGCCGGGTGCAGCCTTTCGCTACGTTCGCGGCGCCGACGGCCGGCAGACGCTGGCCTTCATCGGCGACAGAGCCTTCTCCATCTTTGCGATCTCCGCCGCGGAGCTGCGGCAGAATCCGTCGCTGCTCTTTGCGTCCTTCCCGCCGGCCGACCGGGCGCGCCTGGACAAGGCCATGAACCAGCCGACCCCATGGCTGATGCCGGTCGACACGGAGCTGCAGATCCGCGCGCGCGACGGCGCCGAACGCTGGGTACGGTTGACGGCCCGTCCGACCACCCTGCCCGACGGCGGCGTGGCTTGGGACGGCATCATCCTCGATGTCGACGAAGACGTGCGACGCCGGCTGAGCCATGACCTCCTGGCAACCGCGGTGGAGCATGCCGGCGACGCCATGGAAATCACCGACGCCGACATGCATCTGCAATATGTGAACCCGGCGTTCGAGCGCATCACCGGCTACGGCCGGGCCGAAGTCATCGGCAAGACGCCGGGTTCGATGCTGCGCAGCGGCCATCTCGACGACGAATATTACGACTCGATCGCGCGCACCATACGGTCCGGCAAGGTGTGGCGCGGCGAGTTGATCGCCCGTCGCAAGGACGGCGCCGTCGTCTACGCGGACGCGACGGTATCGCCGATCGTCGACTCAGCGGGGGCCATCGCGCACTTCGTCGCCGTCAAGCGCGACGTGACGGCGCGGCGGCAGGCGGAGGTGGCACTCGAACAGGCGCGGACGCTGCTGGCCGACGCCATCGACAGCATCTCGGAGGGGCTCGCGCTCTTCGACGCTGGCGACCGTCTCATTCTGCACAATCGCCGGTTCCTCGACATCTACCCGTTCCTGCCGCGCGACCGCGTCCTGCTGGGCCTGTCGTTCGAGGATCTCGCGCGGATCGGCGTCTCGGCGGGCGTCCTCGCGGACCCGCTGGCTTGCACCGACCCGGAAGCGTGGATCGCGGAGCGCGTCCGTCTGCACCGCGACCCGACGGACCATGCCATCGAGCACCACATGGCCGACCGGCGCTGGATCCGGATCACGGAGCGGCGCACGGGCGCCGGGGGCATCGTCGGCGTCTACACCGACATGACGGAATTGAAGCGCCGCGAGGAGGCCGTCATTCACGCCAAGGAAGCGGCCGAGATCGCCAACCAGGCGAAGAGCACCTTCCTGGCCACGATGAGCCACGAACTGCGCACGCCGCTCAACGCGATCATCGGCTTCGCCGAGCTCATCGCCATGCAGATAAACGGTCCCGTCGGCGACGAGCACTATGTCGAGTACGCGCAGGACATCCGCAGCAGCGGCGAGCACCTCCTCACCGTCATCAACGACATCCTGGACCTGTCGCGCATCGAGGCCGGCGCCCTGGAACTGGGCGAGGACATCGTCGATTGCGGGGACCTCATCGCCTATTGCGTGCACATGATGCGTGAGCGGGCGCAACGCGCCGGCCTGACGCTCGCCGTCGAGGCTGCCGCGGATCTGCCCCGTCTCCGGGGAGATCAGCGGAAGCTGCGGCAGGCCCTGATCAACCTGCTGTCCAACGCGGTGAAGTTCACGCCGACCGGCGGCAACATCCGGGTCGTCGGGACGTACGACGCCGAGGGCGTCACGCTGCGCGTCGTCGACAACGGGATCGGCATGGAGCCGGCCGACATTGCGGACGCGCTCACCCCCTTCAAGCAGGTCGACAACAGCCTGGCCCGGAAATACGAGGGCACCGGCCTCGGCCTGCCGCTGGCGAAGAGCCTCTTGGAAATGCACGGCGGCTCGCTCGAACTCGTCAGCGAGCTCGGCTCCGGGACGACGGCGATCTGCCGGCTGCCGGCGGCGCGCTTCGTTCCGGGCTGATTGCAGTCGAGTGGACGGGGACGCGCCAGCGACCCCGACCGCTACCAGCTCACCGGGCCGGCGCCGGGATTGAGCTGCTGGTAGACCTCGTTGCAGATCTTGAGCAGCTGCTCGCGCGGCAGCTCGGACGCCAGGCCGTAGGCGAAATTGCTGTCGTGCCAGTAGAAGACCGAGACGCCGTCGTCCACCACGTACTGGAACGCCGCGTCGCGCTGGTCGCGAGCCGGCTTGAAATACAGGCTCACGCGGTTGCCGTTGACGTTCTGGTACATGAGCTGCGCCGCCACGTCGTGATCCGACGGCAGCAGCCGGCCGCCCATGAAGCTGTAGCCGACGGCGGTCAGCTGCGGCACCTGCACGGGATGGCGCAGCCGATTCGACAGCCAGGTCTGCAGCTGGTCCTGCTCGCTGCTGGGCACCTCGATCGGGTGCTGGATCTCGGCGGCGTAGACCACATGGGCGTAGGCCGCGAGATCGGCCAGCGCGCGGGCCGGCTGCTCGTATTCCTCGGCGATGTGACCCCGCCAGAGCCAGCCGCCGGTCGCACCGACGGCGAGCAGGACGACCGCCGCGGCGACGGCCCGCGCCACGGCCAGCCAGTTCCGCGCCGGCGGCCGCACGGTCAGCCGGTGCGGCACCGGCTCGTGCAGCAGGGGATCGTACAGTTCGTGCAGGCCGGCATTGAGGCGGCCGTAGAAGCCGACGCGGGCGGCGGCGGCCGGCTGGTCGGCGAGGCAGGCCTCGACTTCCGCCTGCCGTTCGGGCGCCAGGCGCCCATCGGCCATGGCATGCAGTTCGTCGTCGGTGACCGGACGCTCGGTCGTCATTTGACCCTCCTCAGGTTCGGGGCGCCCTGGCTCGCCAGCATCTGGCGCAACCGCTCGCGGCCGCGGTGCAGCCGCGACATGACGGTGCCGATGGGTACCCCGAGAATTTCCGCTGCTTCGGCGTAGCTGAATTCCTCCAACCCGACGAGCAGCACGACCTCGCGCTGCTCCTCGGGCAAGGCGTTGACGGCGTCGCGCAGCGCCCCGATGGCCAACCCGTCTTCCTGCAGCGGCCGCGTCGGCGGCTCCAGCCCGGGCAGGTCGATCGAAGTCGTCGGCGGGCCGCGGTTCTCGCGCCGCCGGGCATTGACGCTGACGTTGTGCATGATGGTAAAGAGCCAGCCCCGGATGTTGCCCCGCCGCCACAGATGGGCGCGGCTCCAGGCCCGCTCCAGACAGTCCTGAACCAGGTCGTCCGCCCGGTCGCGATCGCCCACGAGAGCGAAGGCGTAACGCCGCAGATGCGGGATCTGCGCCGTCATCAGCGTGTCGAAGTCGTCGATGGGAACCTCCCGTCGGTTGCAATGCCCGCTGGCGACAAAACCATGAACAAGCGGGCGCCAGACCGTATTCCCAAGCCGGCCGTTTACGCAAATGCTCGCAAACCCCGGCAGGCGTGCAAAACAACCCCATGCATTGAAAAATAATCGTTATTTTTCAATGCTCCGCCCTTGCCGATTCGGGCCGTTTCCAGGCCCTGACGGTGGTCAGAACGACGATTTAGGTTCCTGCAGGAAGGCGATCTCGGCGCCCGTCGATTCGCGCCCGAGGATGGCGTTGCGGTGGGGGAAGCGGCCGAACCGCTCGATCGCCTCCTGGTGCCGGAGCACGTAGGTCAGCTGGTCGAATGCCTGCTCGCGGGCGGCGCCCGTCTGCGCCTCGGCCCAGCGACGGAAGAGCATGACCGACCGGCGCTGGTCTTCCGGGTCCTCGCTGTGCTCGAACGGCATGTAGAAGAAGAACCGCCGGTCGACCGGCGTCCGCTGGTCGAACCCGCGGTCGATGGCGCGACCGGCGACCTGCCGCCCCATCGGATCGGCGGCGAAGGCGCGCGGGGTGCCGCGGAAGATGTTGCGCGGGAACTGATCGAGCAGCACGACGAGCTGCAGGCAGCCCTCCGGCTCGGCGGCCCAGCCGCCCAGTTCGCCCGCACAGGCCGCCGCGACGGTGGCGCCGAAGCGGGTGCGGATCTCGTCGTCGAACGCCGGATCCTTCTCGAACCAGAGGCGGCGCGCCCGCTCGCAGAACCAGAATTCGCGGACCTCGGCCGGCGAACGCAAGTCAGCACCGGGCATTGTTCCGACGCCTTTTGCCGGTCAGGCCGGACGGACGGCAGCGTCGGTCGTTGCCGGCGGCGACGCCTTGCGAACGGCGCTGTCGCGGCTGAACCGGCGCACCGTCACGTAGAAGACCGGCGTCAGCAGCAGGCCGAAGAAGGTCACGCCGAGCATGCCGCTGAAGACGGCGGTGCCGAGCGACTGCCGCATCTCGGCGCCGGCGCCGGTGGCGACCATCAGCGGCACGACGCCCAGGATGAAGGCGAAGGAGGTCATGAGGATCGGGCGCAGGCGGGTGCGCGCCGCCTGCACCGCCGCGTCGCGGCGGTTGGCGCCATGCTCCTCCGCCTGCTTGGCGAACTCGACGATGAGGATGGCGTTCTTCGCCGCCAGGCCGACCAGCACGACGAAGCCGATCTGCGCCAGGATGTTGACGTCGAGCCCGCGCCAGCCGAGGCCGGTGACGGCGGCGAGCAGGCACATCGGCACGATCAGGATGACGGCCAGCGGCAGGGACCAGCTTTCGTACTGGGCGGCCAGCACCAGGAACACGAAGACGACGGAGGCGGCAAAGACCAGCAGGCCCGTGCCGCCGGCGAGCTTCTCCTGGTAGGCCAGCTCGGTCCATTCGAAGCCGAAGCCGTCCGGCAGGCGCTCGTTGGCCAGTTTTTCCATCGCCGCCAGCGCATCGCCGGTGGAGTAGCCCGGCATCGCGTTGCCCTGCACCTCTGCCGCCGGATAGAGGTTGAAGCGGGGGACGCGATAGGGGCCGGTGATGTCGCGGAACGAGGCCACCGCGCCGATCGGCACCATGTCGCCGGCGTCGTTGCGGGTCTTCAGGTTGGCGATGTCGTGGAGGTCCTGGCGGAAGCGGCCGTCGGCCTGCGCCGTGACCCGGTAGGTGCGGCCGAGATAGTTGAACTCGTTGACGAAGGCCGAGCCGACATAGACCTCGAGCGCCTCGAACACGCGCTCGGCCGGCACGCTCAGCATCTCCGCCCGGACGCGGTCGATGTCGGCATAGATCTTCGGCGTGCGCGTGTTGTAGAGCGTGAAGACGCCGGCGAGGCCGGGGGTCTTGTTGGCGGCGCCGACGATGTCGTCGGTCGCCGCCGCGAGGGCGTCGAGCCCGCGGCCGCGGCGGTCTTGCACCATCATCTTGAAGCCGCCGGCGTTGCCGATGCCGCGGACCGGCGGCGGCGGGATCGTGATGATGAAGGCGTCCTGGATGGCGCCGAGCTTGGCGCCGAGCTGGCCCATGATGCTGGCGGTGGTGATGCCCTCGGCCGCGCGCTCGCGGAACGGGTCGAGCACGACGAAGATGGCGCCGGCGTTGGGCGCGTTGGTGAAGGTGGCGCCGTCGAAGCCGGCGAACGGCACGACATGGGCGACGCCCTTGATTTCGAGGATCGTCTTGGCGGCGCGGCGGACGACCTCGTCCGTGCGGCTGAGGGACGAGCCCGGCGGCAGCTGCAGCACGGTGATCAGGTAGCCCTGGTCCTGCTGCGGAATGAAGCCGGTCGGCGCATGCGCGAACTTCCAGCCGGTAAGACCGATGAGGCCGGCATAGACGACGAGCATGATCACGGACAGCCGCACCAGCTGCCGCGTCAGGCCGCCGTAGCCGAGCGACAATTTGTCGAAGGCGAAATTGAAGCCGCGGAAGAAGGCATGGATGGGCCGCACCAGCGGCGGCGGCCGCTGCTTGTGCTCCTCGTGCTTCTTGAAGAGCAGGGCACAGAGGGCCGGGCTCAGCGTCAGCGACACCATGCAGGAGAAGACCGTGGCCGCCGCGATCGTCACCGCGAACTGCCGGAAGAACTGGCCGGAGATGCCGGTGATGAAGGCGGCCGGGATGAACACGGCACAGAGGACGAGGGCGATGGCGATGAGCGCGCCGCCGACCTCGTCCATGGTCTCGTGCGCCGCATCGCGCGGGCTCATGCCCTGGCGCAGGTTGCGCTCGACATTCTCGACCACGACGATGGCGTCGTCGACGACGATGCCGATGGCGAGCACGAGGCCGAACAGCGACAGGTTGTTGAGCGAGAAGCCGGCGGCGGCCAGCACCGCGAAAGTGCCGATGAGCGATACCGGGATGGCCGCGATTGGGATGATCGAGGCGCGCCAGGTCTGCAGGAAGAGGATCACGACGATGACGACGAGGCCGACCGCCTCGTAGATCGTCTTCTCCACCTCGTTCACGGATTCGGCGATGAACTCGGTCGGATTGTAGATGATGTCGTAGCGCAGGCCCGGCGGGAACTGCTTCGACAGTTCCTTCATCGTCGCCTGGAGGCTCTCCGCCGTGGCCAGCGCATTGGAGCCGGGGCGCTGGAAGATGAGGAGCGGCACGGCCGTGCGATCGTCGAGATAGCCGTTGGCGCTGTAGTCCTGGGCGCCGAGCTCGACCGTCCCGATGTCGCGAACGCGGGTGACGCGGCCGTCGGGATCGGTCTTGACGACGATGTTGGCGAATTGCCGGACGTCGGTGAGGCGCCCCAGCGTCTCGATGTTGATCTGGAAGGCGCCCGGTTTCGGCACCGGCGGCTGGTTGAGCTGGCCCGATGCCACCTGCACGTTCTGCGCCTGCAGCGCCGCGACGATCTCGCCGGCGGTCAGGTTGCGCACGGCCGCCTTTTCCGGATCCAGCCAGACACGCATGGAATAGTCGCGGGAACCGAAGACGCGCACGTCGCCGACGCCATCGAGGCGCGCGAGCACGTCCTTCACTTGCAGGGTCGCATAGTTCGAGATGTAGAGCTGGTCGCGCGAGCCGTCGGACGAGCTCATATGGATGACCATCAGCAGGTCCGGCGAATTCTTGCGCACGGTGACGCCGAGCCGCCGCACCTCCTCCGGCAGCCGCGGCTCGGCCACGGCGACGCGGTTCTGCACGAGCACCTGCGCGATGTCGAGGTCGGTGCCGAGCGCGAAGGTGACGGTGATCGAGAGCTGGCCGTCGCCGGTCGCCTGCGAGTTCATGTAGAGCATGTGCTCGACGCCGTTGATCTCCTGCTCGAGCGGCGTCGCCACGGTGTTGCTGACGACCTCGGCCGAGGCCCCCGGATAGGTGGCGCTGACGACGATCGTCGGCGGCGCGATCTCCGGATACTGGGCGACCGGCAGCGTGAAATAGGCGACGGCACCGATCAGCGTGACGAAGATCGAGAGGACCGTCGCGAAGATCGGTCGGTCGATGAAGAAGTGCGAAAGGCGCATCGACGGCCGGTCGGATCAGGACTGCGGCTGCGGCTGGATCGTGCCGGGCGTCGGCGTCACCTTCGCGCCGGGCCGCGCCCGCATGAGGCCGTTGATGATGATCCTGTCGGACGGATCGAGTCCGTCGCGGACGATGCGCAGGCCGAGCGGATCGTATTTCGGGCCGGGGCGCACGACCTTCGGCACCACGGTGCCGTCGGCGTCGACGGTCAGCACCAGCTTGCGCGACTGGTCGGTGACGAGGGCGTCGTCCGGGATGAGGATCGCCTGGTAGGGCTCGGAGGCGGGGATGCGCACGCGGCCGAACTGGCCGGGCGTGATCAGGTAGCCCGGATTGGGGAACGTCGCGCGGGCGCGGATCGTGCCGGTCGTGCGGTCGACCTGGTTGCTGAGGAAATCGAGCCGGCCCTGCAGGCTCCAATTCGTCTCGTCGGGCAGATGGGCGAACACGCCGATCGGCTGGTCGCGCGGAGATTTGAGGCGGCCGCTGGCGACCGCCCGCTGATAGGCGAGCAGGTCGGATTCGCTGACGTCGAAGTTCAGGTAGATCGGATCGAGCGAGACGATCGTCGTCAGCAGCGTCGTCGCGCCGTTAGACCCGCCGCTGATCAGGTTCCCGAGGCTCACCTCATGACGGCCGACTCGCCCCGTCAGGGGCGCGGTCACGTGCGTGAAGTCGAGATCGAGCTCGGCCGCATTGATCGCCGCCTTGGCCGTTTCGACGGCGGCGGTGGCGGAGGCCACGTCCTGGGCGCGTTCGTCATAGGTGCTGGCGGCGACGTAGTCGCTCTTGCGCAGCGAGGCGGCGCGCGAGAGCTGGCGGTTGGCGAGATCGAGGCGCGCGCTGGCCTCGCCCAGCTGCGCCCTCGCCGAATCGAGCGCGATCTGATAGGGCCGGGGATCGATGACGAAGAGCAGGTCGCCCTTGCTGACGATCTGGCCGTCGGTGAAATGGATCTCGTCGAGATAACCGCTGACGCGGGCGCGGATCTCGACGTAGTCGACGGCGGCGAACTGCCCCGTGAACTCGTCCCACTCGACGATCTCCTGGTGGAGGGGCGATGCCACCGTCACCGCGGGAGGCGGCGGCGCAGTCGCGGCCTGCGCCGGTTCCGTCGGCTGTCCGTTCTGCCAGTACCAGTAGCCGCCGGCCGCCGCGACGACGATGACGACGGCCAGGATGGCGGCGATTCTGCTCAGCCCATGCCGCGGCGTGGCTGCTGCAGGCGGCGCCGGTGCCGGGATCGGCGGCGGCGTGGAGTCGGGAGGACCGTCGGTCATGCCGGCTCTCCCTGTACGAACACGTCGCCGCAGTCAACCGCGGCAGGTACTGTTTGGCAAGGCATAAGCTTGAGCTATTCGAGAGAGGTTGCGGTTGTCTTGTATAAGGAGCGCGCGATTGGGATCAGCGGCGCGCGTCCTTCGACAGGATGAGGTTCTTTCTTTCTGCCACCAAGATCGGACCTCATTCTGAGCTTGTCGAAGGACGCACGACGGTCATGCCATCAGGACTGCGTGATGGCTTGCTTGTTGAGCGGCAGCGTGCGCACGCGTTTTCCCGTGGCGGCGAAGACGGCATTCGCCACGGCCGGGCCGATCGGCGGCACGCCGGGCTCGCCGACGCCGGACGGCTTCTCGGTCGAGGTCACGATATGCACCTCGACCGTCGGCATCTCCTCGATGTGCAGGACCTCGTAGCCGTCGAAGTTGGTCTGCACGACGTGGCCGGCGTCGAGCGTGATCTCGCCCTTGAGGATGGCGCCGAGGCCGAAGCCGATGCCGCCCTCCATCTGCGCCTTGATCACGTCGGGATTGACGGCGATGCCGCAGTCGACCGCGCAGATAACCCGTTCGACTTTGACCCCGTTTTTGTCGACCCGCACGTCCGCCACCTGGGCGACATAGGTGCCGAACGATTCGGCCACGGCGACGCCGCGGCCGACGCCCGCGGGCACCTCGCCGCCCCAGCCGGAGGCCTCGCGCACGCGCTCGAGCACCGCCCGGTGGCGCGGCTTGTCGGCCAGCATCGCCAGGCGGAACTCGATCGGGTCCTTGCCGGCCGCATGCGCCATCTCGTCGATGAACACCTCTGTCGCATAGCCCGTGTGCGTGCTGCCGACCGAGCGCCACCACAGCACGGGCACGCCGGTATCGGCGGTGACGAGATCGACATGCAGGTCGGGGATCGCATAGGGGATCGTCGAGGCGCCTTCGACGGAGGTCGGATCGGGGCCGCCAGCCGGCACCATCGCGGCGAACGGCGTTCCCTTCAGGATGGACTGACCGACGATGCGATGCTGCCATCCCGCGACCTTGCCGTCGGCGTCCAGTCCCGCCTTCAGCGTGTGAAAATACATCGGGCGGTAGCGCCCGCCGGTCATGTCGTCTTCGCGCGTCCACAGCACCTTGACCGGCGCCTTCCAGCCGATCGCCTTGGCGGTGCTCACGGCCTCGCTGACGACGTCGGCGTCGGGCACGGCGCGGCGGCCGAAGCCGCCGCCCGTCATCATCACGTGCAGCTTGACCTTGTCCGGCGTCACCCCGGCGATCTCGGCGGCAACCGCCTGGTAGAGATCCGGCATCTGGTGGCCGGCCCAGACCTCGATGGTGTCGCCGTTCCGGGCCGCAACGGCATCGAGCGGCTCGAGCGCGGCGTGGGCGAGGTACGGGAACTCGAACGCGGCCTCGACGACCTTCGCTGCCCCGCTCAACGCGTTCGCGGCATCGCCGTCGTTGCGCGCGACGATCACCGGCCCGTCTTTCGCGAGCTGCTTATAGGCGGTCATGATCTCGGCCGTCCCGCGCGTCTCGGCCTGGCTCTCGTCCCAGTCGACCTTGAGCGCTTCGCGGCCCTTCTTGGCGGCCCAGGTGTTTTCGGCGACGACGGCGACGCCGCGCGGAATCTGCACGACGTCGACGACGCCCTTGACCGCCTTCGCCGCCGTGGCGTCGAAGGACTTGACCGTCGCGCCGAAGCGCGGCGGCCGCTGCACCATCGCGGTCAGCATGCCCGGCAGCCGCACGTCGATCGTGAACTGCTGCTTGCCCGTCGTCTTGTCGACGGAATCGAGGCGCGGCAGCTTGGCGTTGCCGATGTAGGTCCAGTCGGCCGGCGCCTTGGGCGCCGCGTCCGCCGGTACGGTCTGGGCGGCGGCCTTGTCCGCCAGCTCGCCGAACGTTGCCCTCTTGCCGGACGCATGCGCCAGTATGCCCTTGTCGACCGTGATCTCATTCGCCGGCACGCCCCAGTCGGCGGCCGCTGCCGCGACGAGCATCGCGCGCGCCGCGGCGCCGGCCTGGCGATAGCGGTCGAAGGAGCTGGCGAGCCCGGTCGAGCCGCCGGTGCCCTGCACCTTGCCGCCCCACATCAGGTTGCCGTAGAGCTTCGGGTTGCCGTAGCCGCCCTCGACGCGCATCTGCGACCAGTCGGCGCCGAGCTCCTCGGCGACCAGCGTGGCGGTGCCGATATAGATGCCCTGGCCCATGTCCATGTGCGCAGCCAGCACGGTGACCGTGTTGTCGGGCGCGATGCGGATGTAGCCCGCGAACGGACTAGTGGCGGCGTCGGCGGCGCGGGCGCTGCTCAGACGGCCGGCCGCCAGGTTCCAGCCGATGACGAGGCCGGCGCCGGCGGCGGCGCTGCCGCGCAGGAAGCCGCGCCGGCTCGGCCGCATCGATGTGTCGTCACTGCGAATGGGCAACATGGCTCAGCCCTCCATGATGCGGGCCGCCTCGTGGATGGCGGCGCGGATGCGGTGATAGGTGGCGCAGCGACAGATGTTGGTCATGGCGCCGTTGATGTCGTCGTCGCTCGGCTTCGGGTTGCCTTCCAGCAATGCCGTCGCCGCCATGATCTGGCCGGACTGGCAGTAGCCGCACTGCACGACGCTCAGGTTCTGCCAGGCGGCCTGCACGGCCTTCGCCGCCTTGCTGTCGATGGCTTCGATGGTCGTGATCTTGGCCTGGCCGACGTCGCTGACGGCGACGCTGCAGGATCGCGTCGGCTGCCCGTCCATATGCACGGTGCAGGCGCCGCAGAGGGCGGCGCCGCAGCCGAACTTCGTGCCGGTGAGGCCGAGCGTGTCGCGCAACACCCAGAGCAGCGGGGTGTCGGGCTCGACATCGACCGAATGGGTCTGCCCGTTGATGCTCAGCTGGATCATGACGGTCTCCTCTGGAGGTTGCCGGATCGGCAGGAGCCGAAGCGACGGCCGCGCGCGGGTGCGATGGCCGGTAGCGTGGCGGGTGGACGATCGGAATGGGGCGGAATCTAGTCGGCGGTGCCGACCGCGGCGACCAGATTCTTGCGCCGGCTATCGGATTCTTGCGCCGATCCGCTGGAGCGCTTTCCTGTTTGCTCGAACTCGGCCCGCGATCGGGCACTCAGCGTTTCACATAGTGGAAGCTGGTAACGAGTTCGGAGCGTTGCAGCATGTCGATCCTGGCTTTGACCGGCGACAAGAGGCCGAACTGTAGCGTGCCGTCGTCGACCCACTGCATCCGCCGAGGCAGCAGGGTATCTGGCTCGGCCACCAGCCGCAGGGTGATATCCTTGGAGGCGGAATCGAGATCGAGCACGTGCGCGCCGGTCGCGGCACTGACGGACATATGTTGCTGCATCCAGGACTTGAGCTCGGCCGGATCCGCGCGGATCTGGATCGTCAGGGCGACGCAGCCGTCGGGGATTTCGCCCGCATCGCAGGCCACGCGGCCGGCGTAGCTGGCGAGACCGTCATAGGTAACGGTGCCGGCCGGATTGGCGGCGGATTGCGTCCCCGTGAGGTGGATGGGATATTGCCGACCGCTCGTGAGCGTGCTCTCGCTCCAATAGCCCACCAGCATGTTCCAGCCGAAGGCGATGCTGGACGAAACACTTTCGGCGGTGATGTCCTGCGGGGTGCCCATCGAGACGTTGACCGTGGAATCGAGACTGTTCGCCTTCTGCTGCTTCGCCGCTTCGGCCAGCGACTTGGCATCGGCCACCACCTGATCGATATTGTCAACGCGCAGGAACTTGCCCCTGGGCGTGACGAGGAAGGGCGGGAACCTCACGGCGGTCATCGGCTCGATCGAGGCGTTGATGAGCGCGCGGGCATGCTCGGTCAGATTCGGCATCTCCACCTGCATGTCCGAATAGCTGATGCGCACGCCTTCGGCGACGGGCGCCGCGGTCATCATGATGGTGTAGGATTTCGCTGCCGTCTTGGGCGGCTTCCCCGTGACGGCGACCGTCCCTGTCTCGGCGATGCTTTCCTGGGCCTGCACGTCCTTCGGCCAGGCAAAGCCGAGGGCGGCCACGGTAACCGGCATCGGATCGCTGGTCTTTGCGGCGGCGGCCGGCCAGGCGAAGGGGGGCGGCGGATCGGGCGGAAGGCTGGCGGCCTGCGTCGTCACCGGCGGTGGCGCCGTCGTCGTGCATCCGGTCAGGATCGAGGCAACGCCAAGCACCGCCAGAGCCGCGAGATTCCACCGCATCTTGCCCGCCTCGGGAGGATGAGTCCCGCCCACGACGATTTCTTGCTGTTTATTTTCAGCACCTCATCGTAGCAGATCCGCGGCCGGGTGCGAAGCGGCGCGCAATTCGGCGGTGAGCCACGAATGGCTCGGCCGACGGGCTGGTTCAGCCTGCGCGGCGGAAGGCGCCGGGCGTGACGCCGGTGCTGCGGCGGAACTGGGCGGTGAAGTGGCTCTGGCTGGAATAGCCGAGTGTCGCCGAAATCTCGGCGATGGACAGGCGGTCGCCGGCGAGCAGCTGGCGGGCCTGGTCGAGCCGCCGCTCCGCTACGTACTGCAGCGGCGTCAGGCCGGTGGCGAGCTTGAACATGCGGCTGAAGTGATAGCGGCTGAGGCCGACGAGGTGGCTCAGTTCGTCGAGGCCGAAGTCCTCGCCGAGGTGGGCGGCCACGTACTCGGCGACGCGGCGCAGCTGGTGCCCGGCGAGGCCGCGCTTGATCGCCGGCAGCTGCGGCGTCGCCGCCGAATGCTGGCGCAGCAGATGGAGCGCGAGCGTCTCGGCCACGGCGTTGCCGAACAGCTCGCTGCCGACGCCGCGCGCCCGCAGCTCGCCGAGCAGGGCGCGTCCGATCTGTTCGACGAAGGGGTCGCGGATGGCGAAGCGATCGAGGATCTCGGCGCGCACGGGGTCGAGGCCAAGGCTCTCCGCCAGCCGCCGCACATGGGCATCGGATAGATAGATGTTCACGGCTTCCAGGCTCGCATCCCAGCGCCAGCGGTCGGCGTGGCCGGCGGGCGCGATCCCGATCTGCCCGTGGTCGACGAGCTTGCGCTCCCAGGGGCCGCCGGCCGAGCGGGCGACGTGCGCCCGGCCCTGCAGGTGCACGGTGATCTCGATGTCGGGCAGGGCGGGGAAGGCGAGGTCGGCGGAGTCGTGCCGGTAGTGGAGGACGCGGAGCGCGCGCCAGAAGGCCGGCGGGCTCACCAGCAGCGGCGCGTAGGGATAGACGGTTTCATAGGTGGCGATTTCGTCCGCCCGAGGGCCGCCGGTATCGGCCGGCATGCTGCCGCTGCTCCAGTCATCGAAGTCGCGGAGGGGCGGGATCTCGTTGTCCAGAAGGTCCATCCGTTCCTGGTTTCCGGTGGGCCGACCGCGCCGGCACGGAACCGGCGGTAGGTAACGAAGTATGGTGCGGCCACCGCCGGTTCAAGATCCGTAGGATTCGAACAAAAGCAAACGCCCGGGACCGAGGTCCCGGGCGTCGCGTCGCAGCCGATGCTGCCGGCTTAGTTGCGGCTCGCGCCCATGAAGCGGAGCAGGAAGAGGAAGAGGTTGATGAAGTCGAGGTAGAGGTTGAGGGCGCCGACGATCGCCTTCTTCGCCATTACCTCGGCCCCATCGGCCTCG
>Ga0335076_10004073_pt1 | contig 14740 bp, 8 predicted proteins | sample Lox_Sample_25_FD_206717 | JGI IMG/M metagenome (GOLD analysis project Ga0335076, IMG submission 206717) | Soil microbial communities from Loxahatchee National Wildlife Refuge, Florida, United States - Lox_Sample_2.5 | ecosystem: Environmental > Terrestrial > Soil > Wetlands | place: USA: Florida... | reverse complement strand
GTTTCACGTAATCAGGGGTCACACCCTGAATTTTCATCGCAATGAGATCATCGGTGTCCGCCTTGAGGCCGAGATCGCGCATTTCCTTGACGTATTGCGGAGTGACGCCCTGGATTTTCATGCCGACCAGGTCGTCGGCATCGGTCTTCAGGCCGAGGTCGTGCATTTGCTTCACGTAGTCGGGCGAGACGCCTTGAATCTTCATACCTATGAGGGAGTCGGCGTCCAGATTCTGGCCGGTGGCGGCGCGCATTTCTTTGACGTACTCCGGAGTAACGCCTTGAATTTTCATGCCGACCAGTTCGTCGGGATCGGACTTTATGCCGAGTTCTTTCATGGAGCGCACGTAATCGGCGGTGACGCCCTGAATCTTGAGACTGATCAGCTCGTCGACGGTGAGATCGGTAAGCCCAACGTCTTTGAGAGAGTCGATGTAGCTCTGTTTGGGCTGTTGGGGATTCGCTTGGGGGGCGAGGGCCGGCTGAGCGTACGGAGCAGGCGTCACCACCGGAGTTGCGGGGGACGCCATCGCGATGGCTGGCGCAGCCGGGGCGGCTGGATCAGTCGCGGGTTCCGTTGGACGGACAAGTATCGCTCCATCTCGTGTCATGGCTGGGGGCGCAGGGCGGGAAGGAGCAGACGCCAGTGCGGGAGCCGCAGGGGCCGATGGCGGAGTCTGCGCATGCAGTTTATGAGCAGTGCTGACGGAAGCAGTGCCGGCGAGCAAGGCCACGGAAAGGCAGAAGACGCCCGCGGAGAGATTCGCGGCACGAAGAGCGCGAGCATCGCGAGCCGAGCCAAGCAAACGAGCTACGCGATCGACGAGAGGGCTGCCGTTGAGAGCCATCGCGAGTTGTGGAGACGGCTTCATCTCGGCTAAGCGAGCAAGGGCTCGAGCGTAAGTGACGGCACTTCCGCAGATGGCGACGGCGGCGTCATCACAACAATGCTCGCGTTCCGCGCGGATGCGCTTGCCGATCCACCAGACCGCGGGATGATAGAAGAGCAGGGTTTCGACAGCGACCTGGAAGAGATTGACGAAGGCGTCGTAACGGCGGATGTGCGCGAGTTCGTGAGCAATGACGGCTTCCAGTTGTGCCTGGCTCAATCCAGTAATGGCGGAAATGGGGAGCAGAACGACGGGCCTCAGCCAACCGAGGACCACGGGAGCCTCTAGTTGGAGGCTTTGGCAATAGCGCACCATGCGCGAGATGCCCATGCGGTCTTGCAGCTCCAGGCAAATCTCGAGAACGCTATCACTGAGACCCGCGGATTCGCGGCGGCGAATGCGCTGGAGAAGGACGAAGCCGCCAATGGAACGAATGGAGAGGAGAACAACGCCGGCGAACCATGCTTCGACGAGAAGAAGATAATAGCCGGAGAATTGCAGTTGCGAAGGACTGTGCGATGTCGCTTTGAAGGGAAGAACCGCGACAGCGCTGGCTACCGGAGGAGGCACTTCTCCCCTGGAAGAAAGCGACGAGGCAGGGCTTGCGACTTGCGCGCGGAATATGAGGAGAGTCGCGACCGGAGAGACCAGCATCACCGCCAGGGTGACCACCGCGACGGCGTAGCGTGTGGAGGCCTTGCGGCATAGGGCGAGTACGACGTAGGCCAGTGCGGCGAGGGCCGCTCCCTGCCAAACGAAATGGAGCAAAGCGAGGCCAAGCATGCGGAGGGCGCTGGGAGATATCCAGCCGGTGAGGAGCGTCATCGAATTTTCCTTTCGCAATCGTCGAGCAGGCGGCGGAGTTCTTCGACTTCTTCCTTGGAGGTTTTGCGGCCGGCGAGAGCGTGCATCATGAGCTCGCTGGCGGAGCCATCGAAAACGCGTTGCAGGACGTCGGCGGCGAGTTGGCGCTTGGTTTTTTCGGCGGGTTGCACAGCTTCATAGACGTGGGCGCGCTGCTGTTCGTCGCGCCGGACCGTGCCCTTGGCGGTCATGATCTGCATGAGTTTCAAGACGCTCGTGTAGCCGATGGGTTTATGCGCGCTGAGGGCCTCGTGGACTTCGCGGACCGTGGAGGGACCACGTTCCCAGAGAACATGGAGGATTTCGAGTTCGGAGGCCGTAGGTTTGGGATGAGAGAGAGTAGCCATGAGCGGAGACTACTACGAAGAGATTCGTAGTGTCAACGAAAATCTTCGTAGTTGGAGAACCAACCGAAGAAGGATTGCACGCTGAGTTTAGGCGCTGGCTCCTTTTCCTAGCTCCAAGCAAGGGCTCTTATGGAAAGGAGAGATTCCTCGCTCCGCTGACTCCTCTCGGAATGACAGCCGTTGGCCAAAAAGTCGGCACAGGCTAAAGCCTATGCTAGGAGTTACGGGGTGACCAGGTCTTTGAGTTGAGGCTTGACGTGGACGGCGTTGAGGCTGGCGGCATCCCATCCGCCGCCGAGGGCTTTGACGAGGAGGACAGAGGTCACCAGGCGCTGGCCCTGGATTACCGCGGCTTCCTGTTCATTGCTCAGTAGGTTTTGCTGGGCGCTGACAACATCGAGGTAGCTGACGAGGCCGCCGACGTAACGCGAGTTCGCGAGATCGAGTTGCCGGCGCGCGGCAGCAACGGCGTCGGCCTGTGACTGGCGAGCGGAGTCGAGGACCTGCAGACCGGTGACATTGTCTTGCACCTCGCGAAAAGCATTCAAAACCGTGCCACGGTATTGTGCGACGGAGCCGTCATAGCCCGCTTGCGAATAGTGCACACCGGCACGCACGGCGCCGCCACTGAAGATGTCTTGAGCGAAATCGCCGCCGATCGCCCAAAAGGCGCTGGACGCATTGAAAAGCTTGGAGATGTCCGCAGAATTCCAGCCGCCTCCACCAAACAGAACGAGGGAAGGATAGTAAGCGGCTTTTGCGATGCCGATTTGGGCGTTAGCGACGGCCATGCGGCGCTCCGCCTCGGCGATGTCGGGACGGCGCTCGAGCACGTCTGAAGGAACAGTCGTATCGACGTTCGGAGGCTCTGCGTTCAACTCGCGGGCGGCGAGATGAAATTCGGGAGCAGGCTTGCCAACGAGAACGGCAATGGCGTCTTCGAACTGTTTGCGTTGCTGCATAAGCAGAGTGGCCTGGGTCCGGGTGGTATTGAGCAGAGTTTCTTCCTGCGCGACATCGAGACCAGAGGCGAGACCGCCGGTGTGGCGGGAATTGACGAGATCGAGGCCCTTCTGAAGAGCCTGAACGGTGCGCGTGAGAATCGCGATCTCGGTGTCGAGTTGGCGGACGGTGAAGTAGTCCGCAGCAAGCTCGGAAGTCAGCAGTAGCCGAACATTTTCCAGGTCAGCCGCGTTTGCTTGATAGGCAGCCTGAGCGGCCTCGATGGTGCGACGGCGCTTGCCGACAAGATCGACTTCGTAGCTGACCGTAAAAGGAATGGTGTAACTGGCTTGCGTGACGGGGCCGGTGAGGGGAATGTTCGAGCCGGTAGCGCGATTTCCGGAATAACGCTGGCCACCAATGGTGGGCGCGACACCCAGCGAAGGAAACAGAGTCGCGTTTTGAATCTGCGCCGCGGCGCGAGCCTGCTCGAGAGTGGCGACGGAAACGGCCAAAGTCTGGTTCGAAGCAAGGAGATCGGTCTCCAGGGCGTTCAAATCGCCATCGTGGAACAGTGACCACCATTCGGTCTTGGGAACGGCGTCCTTCGGTTCCGCCTCGCGCCACGGTGGCGTGATATCCCATTTTGCAGCAACTGGCGCCGCGGGCCGCTTGTAATTCGGCCCGACGGTGCATCCAGCGAGAAGGCCTGCGAGGAGCCCTAAAGACACTGGCAGGGAGATGCGCTTCGCCGGTTCGCGGAGAAGAGACATCAGGGCTTTTTCTCCTGAGGCTGTTGCGGGCCTGGCTGCTTGGCGGCGCCACCTTGAGACGAAGGGGCAGCGGCCGGTTGAGTTATGGGATTGTTGACTTGCTTGATGTTAACTTTTTGATTGTCATCGAGCGAATCCGCGGGGTTGAGAACGATCCAGTCGTCGGCTTTAAGGCCGCTGAGCACCTCGAGAGTATTGCCATAGTCGCGGCCAATGACGAGAGGTTGCAAATGGGTTTTGTGCTCCGCGGTGATGATAACGGCGCGAAGGCCTTCGGAGCGGAAGAGGAGCGCGTTAACCGGAACCTGCATCGGTTGGCCGACAGCTTTGACTTCCAAGTGGACTTGGGCAAAGCCTCCGGGCAATAGCTGGCCAGACCTGTTGGGCACGTCGACCTCGGTGAGGAGCGTGCGCGTGGCCAGATCGATGGCCTCTGCGGAACGAACGACTTTTCCCTGGAATTTCTGGCCGGGGAACTGAGTGAGCTCAAGATAGGCGCCGAGTCCAGGGCGGATGGACGAGGCGTAAGCTTCGGGGACATTGACGAAGACGCGAATGGGATCGGTTTGCGCAAGGTAAAAGAGCTGCGCGGCAGAACCGCCATTACCGGCGTTTATCAACGTGCCAATGTCGACATTCCGCCGAGTGATTACCCCGCTGAACGGCGCGTAAACGTGCTTGAACGATTCGAGTTCTTCGAGGCGGCGCACGTTGGCTTCGCCCGATTGCACGATGGCACGTTTAGCTTCGAGGTCACCGTTGGCGTTATCGACTTCCTGCTTGGAGACGCCATCAGTCTTGAGCAATTCCGAGTAGCGCGTGGAGGTGATCTGGGAGAGATTCGCGTTAGCTTTGGACGTATTCAGGTCCGCGCGGGATTGAGAGAGCTCCTGATCGACTTCAGGCGTGTCGATGTCTGCCAACAGATCGCCCTTGTTCACACGCGAACCGATGTCGTGGTACCACGTTTTCAAATAGCCGTTGGTGCGGGCGTAGATGGGGGATTCAACGTAAGCCTGCATGGTGCCGGGGAGGACAAGGTTTTCGTCGCCGGGTTCGGCGATGGGATGGATGATCGCAACGGTAGGCACGGCGAGCGCGTCGGTGGTGTTGGCAAGGGTTTTGTATTCGCCACGGCGCAAGAGCAAAAGCATGACGCCCGCGATCAGAAGGAGCACCACCACCGAGAAAAACACGATGAACAGAGATTTGCCGGCTTTCGGGGGCGAATGCTCGCCGTGGGCGCTTCCGTGAGAAGTTGGAACTTCAGTCATTTTCGAGTGCTCCGCAAACTGCTGAAATCTCGTTTAGGCGCTCAAGGCGCGATGGCGTCGGCGTTCCAGGCGGCCGTGGATGATCGAGAAGACGCAAGGAACGAAGAATAGGGTGGCGACGGTGGCGAACAGCAGGCCGCCAATGACCGCGCGGCCTAGTGGCGCGTTCTGCTCGCCGCCTTCGCCGAGGCCGATGGCCATGGGAACCATGCCGATCATCATCGCCAGTGCCGTCATGATGACGGGCCGCATACGCACAAAGCCGGCTTCCAAGGCAGCGTCGAACGCGGATTTGCCTTCGTTCAATTGTTCGCGCGCGAACGACACCATCAGGATGCTGTTGGCCGTGGCCACGCCCATGCACATGATAGCGCCAGTAAGGGAGGGAACGCTCAAGGTTGTATGGGTGAACAGAAGTATCCAGCAGATGCCGGCCAGAGCGCCCGGAAGAGCGGTAATGATGATGAAGGGGTCGAGCCAGGATTGGAAATTCACCACGATGAGCAAATACGCGAGGACGATCGCGCCGATCAGGCCGATGCCGAGCCCGAAGAAGGAGGTGGACATGGTCTGGACCTGGCCGCGGATAAAGGTGCGGCTACCGCGCGGCAGCTCTTTTTGCACATCTTCGACGAGTTTCTGGATCTTCGTGGAGACCGAGCCGAGATCGGTGCCGGAGACGGAAGCGTAGACATTGATCATCGGCTGGGCGTCGTAGTGAGAAATAGAGGCGGGACGCGCAACCGTGCTGGTGGCGACGAGATTGCCGAGGATTTGAGAGGCCGCGTTGGAGCCGTTGGGATTGATGGGAGTATTTTGCAGCGCCTGGAAGGTGTCGACGCGATATTGGGGCGCCTGCACGGCGACCTGATAGCTGACGCCGTTGCGCGGGTCGAGCCAGAAGTTCGGCGAGGTCTGAAAGCTGGAGGAGAGGGCGACGAGGACGTTCTGGGCGATGTCGCGAGCCTGCATGCCGACATATTGTGCGCGGGTGCGATCGATGTTCATAAAGAGAGTAGGGGAATCAAAGGCCTGCTGAACATGGACGTCGACGGCGCCGGGGATGTGGCGGATTTGGTTGGCTAGTTTGAGGCCGATGGCATAGTTGGCGGGTTGATTGGTACCGGTGATTTCGATGTCGATCGGAGCGGGAGTGCCGAAATTGAGGATTTGCGTGACGATGTCGGCGGGCTGGAAGAAAAACTGGGTGCCGGGAAATTCGGCGGGGAGCTTGCGGCGAAGCTCGTTGACGTAGTAAGCGGTGGGACGGCTGGGGTCCGGCTTGAGCTGGACCAGAATTTCTCCGTCACCGGTACCGATGGTGCCGGAGTTGCTGTAAGTGAGATTGATGCCGGAGTAGGGAAGGCCGACGTTGTCGAGAACAGTTTGGAGATCACGCTCGGGAATCGTCTGGCGAATGAGGGCGTTGATCTGATCGGCCAGACGCGCTGATTCTTCGATACGCAGGCCGGTGCGGGCGCGCATGTGCAGGCGAATCTGTCCGGCGTCGACGCTGGGGAAGAAGTCACGGCCCAGAACGAGACTCAAACTTGCGGAGAGTACGCAGAAAATCAGGAAGCACGCGGCGAAAAACTTGGAGTGCTCGAGGGCGGTAGTCAGCGCAGCGCGATATTTCTCGCGCAGCCATTCGAAGCCGTGCTCGAATTTCTGCTGATAGCGCCGGAAGAAGCCCATCCTCTCGCCTTTGTGATGTTCGGGGTTGTACTCGTCTTCGGCGGTCAGAAGGTACATGGCCATGGTCGGCACGATGGTACGCGACCACATGTAGGAAGCCAGCATGGCGAAAATCACAGCTTCAGCAAGAGGAACGAAGAGATACCGGGCAACGCCGGAAAGGAAAAACATTGGAATGAAAACGATGCAGATACAAAGGGTCGAGACAAACGCGGGCAGAGCGATCTGCTGGGCGCCGTCCAGAATGGCCTGAACGGTCTCTTTGCCCATGGCGAGGTTACGGTTGATGTTTTCGATTTCGACGGTGGCGTCGTCGACAAGGATACCGACGGCGAGAGCAAGTCCACCCAGGGTCATGATGTTTATCGTTTCGCCGAGCGCGCTGAGACAAAGGATGCTGACCAGGATCGAGAGTGGAATGGAAATGGCGATGATCAAGGTGCTCTTCCAGTTGCCGAGGAAGAGAAGAATCATGATGGCGGTGAGACAGGCAGCGATGAGGGCTTCCCGCAGCACGCCCTGAATTGCGGCGCGCACGAAGAGCGACTGATCGAAGAAGGTCGAGATTTTCAGACCTTCGGGAAGCGAAGGCTGGTAATCCTTAAGAGTTTGTTTGACGCGATCGACGATGGAAAGAGTAGAGGCGCTGCCGGTCTTGTACACGCTCATGAGGACGCCGCGTTCGCCGTTGGCGAGCACGACATTGGTTTGTGGAGCAAATCCGTCGCGGACATGAGCAACGTCGCGCAAGTAGATGGTGGAACCGTTGACGGTTTTCACCGGAAGATTGTTGAGTTCAGCGAGTACGCGCGGGCTGCCGTTCAGTTCTACGTTGTATTCGAGCGAGCCGAGCTTGGCGGTGCCGGTCGGCAAAATAAGGTTCTGCGCGTTGACAGCGCTGACGATATCGACGGGAGAGAGGCCGCGGGCCTGAAGCGCGGGGAAGTCGATGTCGACGGAGACGAGGCGCTGCTTTCCGCCGTAGGGAAAAGGCATGGAGGCGCCCTGCACGGTGGCCAACTGCGTGCGGATGAAGTTGTTGCCGTAATCGAAAAGCTGCTGCTCGCTCAGGCGATCGCTGGTCAGCCCGATCTGCAGCACGGGCACAGTGGACGCCGAGTAGATGATCACGAGAGGCGGAGTGGTGCCCGGAGGGAGGGAACGCAGAAAGGTCTGCGAGATCGCCGTCGTCTGCGCGAGAGCGGTCTGAATATTCGCGCCGGGGTGGAAGAAAATCTTGACGATGGCGATGCCGTTGAGCGATTGCGATTCGATGTGCTCGACGTCGTTGACCAGCACGGTGATTCCGCGCTCCACGTTCGTGGTGATACGCTGCTCCATCTCCTGGGGCATGAGACCGGCGTAAGTCCACACCGTCGCAATGACGGGGATGTTGATCTCCGGGAAAATGTCCGTGGGCGTGCGCGGAACCACCACCGCCGTGAGAAGCACGATGACGATAGCCATAACGATGAACGTATATGGCCTGGAGAGAGCGAGTCGAACAATCCACATAGAAAGCGGTCGTTACCTTCAGTAATAGTCCGGAGAGCGCAGAGCCGCCAACCGCATTGCGCCGAAGCTTCCGATAGGGTTCATGTCATTAGACTACGAAACGGGACCGTTTAGGTACATCACCGGACGAAAGGACCGGAAGGAACAGAGAGGCAGGTTGGTGAGACATTTTGGCCCGTGGTATAAGGCATACTAATCGACAACGTCATGCCGACCTTATCGAGTCCAGGCAAATCTGAGGAACTAATCGGGCTGGCTGGAGACCGCTTCCAGGCATTGCGCGACGCGGAACTGAGGTTGCTGCGCGCGGTGACGGTAGGGGACGTGGCATGGTGCGGGACGAGCCAGAAAGATTTCGATCCGTCAAACGACGCGGCGAAGGCCAGTTCATGGGGGGAAGAGCGGAGCATTCGAGCAGCGCTGATTCGCTGGCTGTGCATTGATCGTGAGGCGCGGAATTTTGTGGACCCTCGCGGCGTGCAGGTGCATGGAGCGCGGATTGAGGGAGCGCTGGATTTATCCTTTGTGCGCGTGCGATTTCCTCTGGCATTGATCTGCTGCGGATGCAAGGAAGAACTCCGGCTGCGATTTCTGCGAATTCCCACCATTAATCTCAATGGCAGCGGAGTGCGCGGGGTCAACTTGGAGCGCGCCAAAGTGCAGGGCACCGTGTCGCTCGCGAACGGGTTCTGTTGCGAGGGAGAGATTCAACTGGTCGGAGCACGCATCGGAAACAACCTGGACTGCATGGCTGGAAGGTTCCGGAATTTTCCAGGGAAAGCGCTGCGCGCAGACAGAATTCGGGTGCGAGGCAGCGTATTCCTTCGCAACGCATTTTCGGCGGAAGGGGAAGTGCGGCTGTTCGGAGCGGATATCGGCGGCAATCTGGAGTGCAATGACGGAGCGTTTCTGAACGTAACGGGAAGCGCGCTGAGCGCCGACCGCGCCAGCGTGCGAGGCAGCGCTTTTCTGCGGGACGGATTTGTGGCTGAAGGAGAAGTACGGCTGGTGGGGATGCAAGTCGGCGGGAACCTGGAGTGCGGCGGCGGGAACTTCAAGAAAGGTCCCGGAATGGCGCTAAATGCGGACCGAATCGATGTGAGAGGAAACGTGCTGTTGCAGAAGGGTTTTGTAGCCGACGGCGAGGTACATCTGCTGGGAGCGCAAATTGGGAACAACCTCACCTGCGATGGAGGCGCGTTTAAGAATTCGGGAGGGACTGCGCTGAATGCGGACAGCGTAAACGTCGGCGGGTTTGTGTTCATGCGGAATGGATTTTCGGCGGAAGGGGAAGTGAATCTGCTCAGCGCACAGGTTGGGGATAACTTCGAGTGTGACGGCGGAACGTTCCGGAATCCGGGCGGGAAGGCGCTGAATGCGGACCGCATCAGTGTGCAGGGAGATGTGCTGCTCCGAAATGGCTTCCGAGCTGAGGGGGAAGTGAGCCTGGCGAGTGCCGTGACGAAGGGGACCGTTGCGTGGACGGACGTCGCGAATGCGGAGCGCGCTTCGCTGAATTTGAACTACGCGACGGCGGGGGCGATTTGCGACGACAAAGCAAGTTGGCCAGGAACGGGGAAGCTGTCGATCGATGGCTTTGTGTATCAGCACGTCTTGTCGGGATTGACTGATCCCAGAAGCCGGCTGGCGTGGCTGGCGCTGCAGTCTCCGTTCACGCCACAACCGTACCGGCAACTGGCGCAGGTGATGCGAAATGCGGGTGTGGACCGCGCGGCACGGCGCGTGCTGTTCACGATGGAGGACCGGCTTTGGAAAGAAGAGGGGAATTTTCCAGTAGGGTGGGTACGCTGGCCACTGGGCCTGGTGGTGGGATTCGGATATTACCCGCTGCGTGCGCTGGTTGGGCTGTTGATTCTCGTGCTGTTAGGATGGGGCGTTTTTGCCGGCGCGAACGCGGCTGGCGCGCTGGCGCCGAAGGATCAAAAAGCGTACGACTATTTTGTGGCCAATGGACATGCGCCGGCGTATTACGAGCCGTTGAGCCCACTGGCGTTTTCGATCGAGAACTCCCTGCCGCTCGTGAAACTCGGGCAGATTGATTATTGGCAGCCGAACCCGCAGGCGCTGGAACGAGGGTCGTTTTTTGCGTCCACTCGGTTACTGTTCGGATTCCAGCGGCTGCAAGTGCTGTTGGGATGGATTTTGGCGACATTATTTGTCGCGGGAGTGACCGGCATCGTACAGAAAAATTGAGTGCTTCTGCGGCGGTTATTTGTGGGTCATGGTGAAGACGCCGTCCCATTCGGGGAGCGGCTCCTCGGCGAGATAGTCCTGGCAGCGCTTCAGGTAAATGACCGACGGGCCGTCATCGGGCCAGCGGCCGAGGATTGTCTGGAAGATGTGTTGAGCATCCGCCCAATGACGACCGCGGTAGAGGTGGCGCGCTTCTTCAAATCTTTCGATGCGCGATTCGGCGTCGGAAAGCTGGCCCGACTGCTGAAGATCGAGGAGATGGCCGTAGAGTTCATAAATCGTCACCGGCTGCGACTTGCCCTTCACACGAATGAGGTCGAGTTCGCGGAATAGGAAGCCGGCGTTCTGTGCAGCGGTGAACGTCGATTCGTTGACGATGATGTGCGTGCCATACTCCTTGTTGAGACCCTCGAGACGCGACGAGAGATTCACGACGTCTCCAAGTGCAGTGTACCCATATTGGCGCGCCGAGCCCATGTTGCCGACGCTCGCGACGCCGGAGTTGAGACCGATACCAATCTCGAGAGCCGGTTTGCCTTCGGCAGCCCACTGACGCTGGAGTTCGCGTACACGCTTGATCATTGTGACCGCTGCGGTGCAAGCCTGAATGGCGTGGGCATCGTCGGAGGCTGGCGCACCCCAGAAGGCCATGACCGCGTCACCAATGTATTTATCGAGCGTGCCGCTGGTGTCGAAGACGATGCCAGTCATATCGGAAAGATAGCCATTAAGGAACACTGCCAGTTCTTGCGCGTCGAGTTTCTCGGAGATCGTGGTGAAGCCGCGAATATCACTGAACATCACGGTGATTTCCTGTTTGCGAGGCTCGACGAGTTTCGGATTCAACAGCACGAGGCGAATCACTTCGGCGTTTACGTAACGGCTGAAGGCGCTACGCACTTTGCGTTTTTCCTTCTCTTCGACCAAGGCGCGATACAGGGAAACAGCCATCGCATTGGCAGTCAGAGTTCCGGCAGGAACGGTGAAATTGAGCCAGTAGTTGTTGAGGAACGCGACGTAAACGATCGCGGTAAATGGAATCAGAAGCGCCAGGCCGAACCACATCCAACGCGTGGAGACGAGCGCCAGCGCAAAACCGAGCGGGAGCCCGAAGAGAAGAATCAGCGCCAGATCGACCAGGAGCTGGTGAGGGCCGTGAATGAGGAAGCCGCCGTTCAGCATGTTATCGATGACATTGGCGTGGACTTCGAGGCCGGGATAGTCGATGCCTCCGTAAGGAGGAGTGCGCAGGTCGCCGATGCCGGTGGCGGACGCGCCCACGAGGACGATTTTGCCTTTAAAGGCGCCGGGGACGAATTTGTGTTGAACGATGTCGGCGAGCGAGTAGTAGGGGTAGGTGCCGCGCGGGCCGCGGTAGTTGATGAACATACGGCCGAGATAGTCGGGATGGATGGTGAGTTTGTCGGCGAATTGTACGCTGGCGATTCCCGCAGGGCCGTAGTGGACGGTGACCTGATCCGTCTTTAGTCCGAAGTAAGCGCGAAGGGTCTGCACTTCGAGGGACCCGTAGAGGTCGATATCATCAGGGTTATTGGAGCGGCCAAAGGGGAGCACCAGGAGAGAACGGCGGAGCACACCGTCTGCGTCGGAGGAAATATTGAAGAATCCGATGGAGGTCTTCTCGTCATTTTCCGGGGGAGCGAGCTCGGGAATATTGGCGATAGTGGCGGTGAAGAGTGTGCCCTCGAATTGATAACTGTTGAGGAGAGAGGCGAAGTCTATTTTGCCGGTGGCGGGATTCAGCGAAGCGCGATTGAGGGCGTACCACTGCACCATTTCGGCGTATTTGTCGAGAGCGGCGGAATCGATGCCGCGAACCTCCTGGGGCTCGAGATAGAAATTGCCCAGGACCACTGGACCGAAGCGGCGAAGAGCCGCGGCGAATTGTGCGTCGGAATCAAATTCGTGAGCCAATTCGGCGACGCGGACTTCTAATTTGGGGTCGGGAGTTTCACCAGCCTTTTTCTCCTGTTCGATCTTGGCCCAGAGCGCGCGAATCGGGGCGGAGGTTTGGTCGGGCTTGTCGAAAGTAATGTCGAACGCGGCGACGCTGGCGCCGTCGTCGTGAAGCGCATCAAGCATCTGGCCGAAGTATTTGCGTGGGAAGGGCCACTTGCCGAGCACCTCCTGCGATTTTTGGTCGACGGAGACCACGACGATGCGCGAATCCGGTGGGCTGTAACGGGCGGGCCGATAACGGAAACGCGTGTCGAGGGTGTTGTATTCGAAGCGCTTCAGAAAGTCGAACAGGGTGGTGCTGCGATCCCCGAGGAAGGTGAAGAGGTAGATGCTGAGCGCGGCCAGCGTGATTACCAGACTAATGAGAAAGGAGGCGCGATGCTGCCACCAGTCGGCGAGCAGCGCTCGAATGCGCAGAGAACCGCCGCTTGGAGCGCCATCTTGGAGAGCGGTGGGCATCAGTAAGAAAGCTATTCGCGGAAAATGAAGTTCATCCGAATGCCGCTGACTTCGACGAGATCACCGTCATTGAGGCGAACCGGCCCTTGAATCGGAGCGCCATTGACGTGAGGGATTTTTGAGCCGGTGCCGAGGTAGTAGCCGTCGTCCCGTTGGTTGATTTGTGCTGCCACCTTGGGCTTAAACCAACCGCGGAGACGAATGGTCGCCATAGGAGAGCTGCCGATCACGGTGAGCTTGTTGGTGAGCACGTACTCTTTTTGGTCGACCCTGCCGCTGAGGATGACGAGAGTCGGCATCTTGACCCGGGTAGGGGAAAACTGGGATCGCTCGCCCATCGCGGCGGCTTGTTGAAGCATGTCCCGGCGAACCTTGGTGTCGAGGACCATGGTTTCGTTAATTTTGGGAGCGGCGGTTTTGCGGCCAGAGTCGAAGGGGAGAGCGGTGTCGGCGGTGGCGTCGACCTTGATGTGATGTTTGCCGATCCAGATGGAATCGCCGTCATGGAGCGTGGCCCGTTCGACGCGAAGATCGTTCACGAAGGTACCGTTGAGACTGTCCAGATCTTCGACTACAAGGCGGCCACCTTCAAAGTACACGCGGGCGTGATGGTTCGATACGGCGAGGTTATCGACAGGCAAATCGTTGTCGGGGGAGCGGCCAATGGTCACCGGGCGAGAGCCGATGGGGACTTCCTTCATCAATTTGTTTTCAAACATGAGGCTGAGCTTCGCCATGAGTCTCCTCCCGCGAAGACTTACGCTTTCTTACTCGAGTCGCGCCGCAACCAGGAAAACCAACCTTTGGATTCATCCTCGACTCTCGCGACGATGACGGTGACGTTATCGAGGCCACCACGTTCGTTGGCAAGTTCGACGAGTTTTTGCGCGGCGGCCATGGGAACAGTCTCGGCCTGAAGACAGCCGGCGATTTCGGGTTCGGTGACCATGCGCGTGAGGCCGTCCGAGCAGAAAAGGAGGACATCGCGAGGCATGAGGTCGATTTCTTCGGTGTCGACATCGACTTCAGGATGAGCACCGAGTGCGCGGAGAAGCACGCTCTGCATTTCGCTCTCTTCGGCCTGCTGAGGGGTGAGGATGCCCCGGCGAACTTGTTCGGCGACAAGGGAGTGGTCGTTGGTGAGTTGTTGAAGGCCGCCGGTACGAAGAAGGTAGGCGCGGCTGTCCCCCACATGAGCGATGCCGAGCTTACTGCCATTGACCCAACCAGCGGTGCAAGTGGCGCCCATGCCTCGCTGCTCGGGGTGCTTCTGAGCAGATTGATAGATATTGAAGTTAGCCTGGGAGACGGCGTTGCGGAGGCGCCTGGTTTCCGGGGCCAAATGATCGGATTCGGAACCGCTGAGGGTGACCCCGGTTTCGTCCGTAGCTTCTTTCTCAGTGCAGTACTTGGCGATAGTCTCGACTGCCATGGAACTGGCGATTTCGCCGTGGGCCTCACCCCCCATACCGTCGGAGAGGATGAAAAGGTTGATGTTTTCGAGGATGCGGAAAGAGTCTTCGTTGTTGGTGCGCACGCGCCCCACGTCGGTCACACCACCGCTGACGATCTGCACGACGTCTCCTTCCAAGCTCTTCGTGAGCACAGGCCACACCCCAAGCGCGGACACACAAACCGACCAGTTCTAATCCACGCTAGCAGACGCCTATGCGCTGTGAAAGGCTTTGCGCCCAAGTGATTACCGCCCCCCAGAAAACTGTCCGAACGGACAGCTGGAAAGGATACCCGAAATGGGGGAAAACCCACAGTGGCGACGGAGCGAGTAGG